>Ga0247760_1001285_pt1 | contig 23857 bp, 17 predicted proteins | sample UWRJL171409R4_FD_179936 | JGI IMG/M metagenome (GOLD analysis project Ga0247760, IMG submission 179936) | Plant litter microbial communities from Arlington Agricultural Research Station in Wisconsin, United States - UWRJ-L171-409R-4 | ecosystem: Environmental > Terrestrial > Plant litter >... | reverse complement strand
TTTCGGCCCCCCCCCCCCCCCCCCAATCCAACCGCAGCTGAGTGAGGAACATTGCGAAAAGGGCAAGCTTTCGGACCACCTGGTCTTATCGATTCAGCCTCCTCGATCGCCTGAAAACGAAGCAAGTGGATTATCTGTGTCCAAACCCACACGTCGCGTGCGATATCACCGGTCCTTCCGATACCCAATTGCGACCACTGCTCAGTTCGAAACCCGGTACTAGCCCGCAAACGAAGCTCGGAGTCAGCAAACTTACCCCACCACCGACATCTAAACCTCTACCCCAGAGAAATCTGCACACATGGAGTACGTTGAGAAGAGGATGGCTCAGGAGGCGGCAAAGCCCCCTGCCAGCAAGTGAGCCATCCTGTCCATCCTCTCAGGTTCTACGTGTCTGTTCCGATTGGGCTAACACTTTTGCGCGCCGCTCCGCGCAACGCAACAAACAGCAACCCATTCACGCCGCTCAACTTCCTCCTCGCCGGGATCCTCGTCTACACGGTGTACTTGTTCATCAGGCCCAAGGCGCCCCTTGCCCTGCCCAAGGAGGAGCCCGCTGTTGTCTTCAAGACTTTTACACCGCACACCCTCCTGCCGTTCAACGGCGAGAACGGCGCGCCAGTCTACCTGGCGGTGCGCGGTCGCGTCTTTGACGTCTCGCGCGGTCGCAACTTCTACGGCCCCGGCGGGCCCTATGCCAACTTCGCGGGGCGCGATGCCTCCCGTGGCTTGGCCTGCGGCAGCTTTGACGAGAACATGCTGACCAAAGACCTTGACGGTCCGTTGGATACCCTGGCGGACTTGGGTGCCGAGGAGATGGAGGCGCTGCGCGGATGGGAGGAGAGGTTCAGCGAGAAGTATCTCGTCGTTGGAAAGCTCGTCCCTGTTGGAGAGGAGACCAAGGCTTGAACGGGGTCTGACGATACACAGGGTAGGTTGAGTAACTGGCTGAAGAGGCAGCAGTGATGGCCTACGAAGCGAGCTTTCTTCCCCATACTATTTCGATTTCGATATATAGAGTCCCAGAGAATGGATTTCGATTCTTTTCAACGGCAAACATCTAGGCGGATGGCTCCGCGTCCCTTATCATTCCTAGTCCCCTCTGCAGCTCCTCGGATATCTCAAACGGCCGCTCGACAGGCACCAGCCCCAGTTCAATCAGTTCGTCGATTGAGACATCGCTCCTCTCATCCAGCACCCGCTTGAGTTCCCTCGCCTTATCAGTCACATCCTCTATCCCCACAATCATATTCCCAACCCACTCCTCGCTGATGCTCGCCGGAATCCCAATCTGTATGCTCCGATAATCCAATCGCCCAAGTCGCACCGTCCGCTCCGGATCCCACTGTACCCTCACCTCGGGCAGCTTCCCATCTCCCTCGGCATGTCCATGCCCTTTCGTCACCGGCGTTGCCCTTTCCAAAATGCTTATGAAATCGCCATGCTTCATCTTCAGTGCAAGGATCCGCTCCTGTCCCGGGTCCTTGTACGAGTATCCGGCGCGATAAAGCATCCAGGCCCATGACGGCTTGATCCAGGTCATTCGGGTAGTGCGGAAGGCGGGCGAGGCATTAAGCTTCTGGTTCTTGACGGCGGCGGAGGCGATGGCGGCTTTGTATGCTTGGTAGACAGTTATGGTGGTGTCGTCGTGGAGGGCGCGGATTTGTTTATAGGGGGTTGTCATTTTGTCCTCTCTTTTTTTTTCTCCCTTTGCTTCAATTGTTGTTTCTTGGGGGTTTTTATTTCCAGCATTGGTGTTTTCGTCAACAGGAAACATTGTGAGAACACGTCCGGCCTTTATCTTCAACTCTTTGGGTTTGATGTTGGTAGCGCCCAGACCTCAGCCCCCCAGCTGAACATTCTCAAGATGGCTCGCCGGTCGGCCGTGACTCAGATGCCGCGAAAGGAGGATTCCGAAAGCTTTCAGCCTTAGTTTTGAAGTTCAATTCACCGGTATTTTGCTTAGATTTATTTTAGGAATTGTTTCTTGTTGGGGATTGATGAGTTTGCAAGCGGTCGTCGAGAGAATGATGAGAGAGATCAGGGATCTCTAACCACCGAATCCAGGCCAGTAAGCACCAACTTCGTCAAGTGGCTTTACTTCACGGCAAACAGCCCAACCGCCAGAGGAGCACACATTTACGACATCGCAGAGCCGACCGCCACATCCAGTAGGCGATAGAGGTACTGAGGCAAAAGACCGGAGCGCGAGGAGCCCGGAGCCCCCGACCGTGAAGGAGCTTCAGCCACAGGACGATCACCGCACCGCCACAGCCCGCGTGGCTTGTCCCCATCAGCATCAACACCAAAGATCAAGCTCGTGGGCCATTCTAGGCCCTTTGGCTTATTGCCCTTACGTCTGTCGCTGGAAAGACCGCCTGGAAGTTTCTCTCCGGCTTCTGCGAAGCGCCTAGCCAGGAACACAACAAGAGCTCGCAAGACAAGGAAGCATGGACGAGAATGAGGTCATTGAAGCTGAAGCGGACCAATCACAGCGCGGCTTTTTGCTCCTTCCCCCCCTGAGCCTCCCAACGGCACGTCCAAGGTACCTATGTTCGACCTCCGGTTAATTTGAGGGCCCATTTCGTCTGCCAAGTTTTTCTTTCTTGTCTGTTGACGTCTGAATCGAGATGCGGCTTCTCTCACAACCTATCCGGGAAGTTGGGAATTCTGGTCTCGGTCTTCGATTTGCTACCGCCCCAATTTTTTTAAGCCTTTCTCGGAATAACTGGCAGTGGTCGCAGGTCAACTTCCCTGATCGGTAGCAATGATGTCGACATCACCCCCCTGTGTCCCGGAGAAAATGAGGATTCCCCTGACCGCACTCACACCGAGGGCGAGCCCTGACCCTGATTTGGGCAAAGCTGAAGCACAAAATAGTTAAGGGCGAACATCTCCCTGACTGATGGAGCAGAGTTGCTCCATTTTTTTATTCTGTCTTTTGATCCGCGCATCATCTCATAGTTGTCCTTCCCCCCTACGCTCTCGTGTATCTCGAAGTATTCCACGGGCATTATTGAGCCTATTCCAAAGCTTCTGGTGGCGTGACCTCATTGCTGTATATATTTTTGTCCTGCGCCAGCCTCCGTGGTGGCGATATCTCCGTCAACCGCCCAGTCCCGGAGCAGTGATCGGCGGCGGCGGCACCCAGTGCTGCTGTCCGGCGCTGGTCTTTGTCATAATGGCGTTCGTCAGCCTCTCAAAATGTTCTTCAGACCCCGAGCTTCCCCCCAGTGTCTCGACACGTCCCAAATTCCATACCAAGAATACCAATGACCGGATCCGTGAAGGCTCCAGTCGGCCTTCGTCTTTCTACATGGTCAGCAAAATAAAAAAGGACCGCAAGTCTGTCTTCAAGGAGCTGGGTCTCGACTCGGACGACTCCGACTTGACCTACTTGAGCGAGAAGGAGTTCGGCCAGCTCACCGGGCTAACCCCGACACGGCTCACCCGGGCTTCAGCTGAACGGGGCACCGAAACCGAGAGTGACGACAGCCGGAGCGAGATTGAGAAAGTTATCAAACGCAAGCCACAGTCAGAAGACGACGAATCTGCACACTCGCCAACCTCTCCCTCGTCCTCGCAGAAGTGGTATTCCCGTCTGACACCGAGCCACCGACCCAAGATTAGGACCGTGGCGAGCGCCCCACCGCCCGGCATGTCGGGCTTCTCGAGGCTCTCCACCGTAGCCCTCCTCGTTGCCATTGTGTGGCCCGCCTTTAGCTACTACAATGGTCGCCAGACCGTTTCACTCAATGGCGCAGATGCTGGAGTTATTCAGGTAAGGCCTAAAGGGTTTGGCCCCGTTCTCGAGACGAGAGCTGAGAGCCCTACCAAGGTGTGCAAACGATGGAGCCAGCAAAGTAAGTCCCTCGTGTCAAAGTTCACAAACGCAGTTACTGATAGTGGGACAGCCGCACTGCTCAATGGGACATTATACATCTATGGGGGTCAAGCAAAGATGACGGCCGACCAGTCATCCGACACCTGGAGTGAGTGTCCTTTTGTTGTCTACGAGCTTTGTGCAAGTGACTTACCCTTTGCAGACAATGACTTTCTCACCCTTGACCTGACCAAATCTTGGGATGTCCGCACCCCCGCGTTCCGCGGTCTTGCCCAGCCCTCGGGGCCCCCTACTGTCGCCAACGGCTATCTCTGGAATGACTATAACAGCCTTTACCTTTATGGTGGTCTATTCTCGGATAAACCGTACATCGAACCCGGTCCCGAGTCTGTGTGGAAGTACAACATACCTGGCAAGTCCTGGACGGAGATTTCCAACCCGAGGACCTCCAAAGGAAACCACTCTGGCCCGGCAGATGTCCCAGTTCATCGGTCGGCTGAAGGTGCTGGCCTCTCTGTGCCCGAGCTGGGTTTGAGTTGGTATTTTGGCGGACACTTGGATCAGTCCACAACGCCGGGTTGGTCTAACCAGATCGACCGCGTGTACCTGAAGAGTCTCCTCGAGTTCACACATCCAGGATATATCAACGATGGCGTTGATGCTCTGAAGTGGTCTGGGGCCGGAAATGGCGGTGTATTCCGGAACATCACCGAAGGCGGTCTCCAGACAGATTTAGGATTCACAGAAAGGGCTGACGGCGTCTTGGTCTTTGTCCCAGGATGGGGCAAGAAAGGTGTTCTCATCGGCATGGGCGGTGGAACCAAGGCCGAGTTCTCTGAATCTTTCTCGACACTCGATGTATACGACATTGCCAACTCGGAGTGGTTCCACCAAAAGACGACGGGCACGCCACCAAGTGTCCGGGTCAACGCTTGTGCTGTAATTGCGTCGGCACCGGATGCGTCTAGCTTCAATATCTACCTCTACGGTGGGCAGAACCTGCAGCCATATGTAAGGCATCTATCTCACTCTCGACGGATCCTGCGGATACGAAATGCTAACATAGGTACCTATGCTTTCAGATGGAACAAACCCAGTACAATGACATGTACATCTTGTCGATTCCCTCCTTTACCTGGATCAAGGCAACGCCATCAGGTGGGCCTCCCCCCAGAGCAGGACACACATGCAACTTAAGGGACGGCCAGATTGTTGTCGTAGGGGGCTACGTAAACACGACGATCCAGTGCGAATCCCCCGGTGTTTTCGTCTTCAATGCTACCTCCCTCCAGTGGACAAGCCGGTTCAACGCACTTGATCACCCGGCCGACCTGCACCCGGAGAACTCTGTCCTCGCCAACTCATTTGGCTACAAAGTCCCTGGCATTGTTGCTAGTGTCATTGGTGGTGGCAGCGAAGGACGCGCCACGGCTACCACGCCAGCCTCCGGCCCGGCCACCGCCGGACCTTTCGCCACAGGGAAACCCCCAGTCTTCACCATCACAGCCGCGGGCTCAACTGCCACGGTCACGCAATGGGGCCCCGGAGCCACCTCTACCGGCGGCGTGCCCCCCAATTCCGACCCATCCTCATCCTCATCTGACCCCCGCCGCGGGGGGCTCATCGCAACCGGTGTCATCGCCGGACTCTCCGGTCTCCTCGCTATCTACCTCGGCTACTGCGCCTGGCTCTACCGCCGCCAAGTCCGCGCCTACCGCTCTCACCTCGCTATCACCAACCGCTACAGCCCCGCCGGCGCCTCGACCGGAAGCGGTCTCGGTGGCCTTGCCGCCTTTTTCGGCCGTCGCCCCAGCTCCCGAGATGATGATGCTATCCACAACGAAAAACTTTCGGGTGGTACAGCAGCAGCAGCGATAGCGGCAGGAAACAACCGAGGTCGCACCCGCACCTCCCACCACTCAGGCTACCATGCCCATCACCGGGACCCCTCCACCAGTACCACCGATTCTATCTCTGCTGCTTGGATTTCAGGGGGGATGCCTCCCCCTGAGGTGGAGCCTAAACTTTTCCTCGACGATGAACCCACCCCGGAGAGCGGCTACAGCAGCATGTCACGTTATCACTCGGGGAGTCCTTTCCCAACGAGACCGTCCGCGTGGCTTTCTGCCGGCACAGGCAGCGGGAGTGGGAGCGGTACTGGTACTGGAACGGGCAGCGGGATGGGTATGTCAATGTCTGGTAGCGGCGTTACCCCCGTTAGCGGGAACAAGATCACACCACCAGAAACTACTACGGCCGCTGCAGTAGCGACGATGGGACAGCCAAGACGCAGCGACAGCGACGAGAGTAACTCCTCAGCAGAGAGGCTGTTGCAGGGACAGGAGCCGAGCTTCTTTAGTGTGGTTATGAGACCGAGGAGGGCGTTACGGGTGGTTAATGGGTTGGAGGAGGAGTTGGAGAGGGAGAGTTGAATACCTACCTTTTTTTTTTCTTTCCCCCATTAATACTTCTTTTTTGGGGGGGAGGGGGGGGTTTCATGACAAACGAAAACTGATAGCATGTACAAAGGGCACGATGAGTACAGCAATGAACATAAGGAAGGAAGGGGTCGAATGTTTGGTATGGATGGATTTGGATACCCTGTCGTTGTTGACGTTCGCGTTTTTGTCTTGTCCCTTCGCTTGTATGATACGAAAGTAAGTAGCAAACAAGCATGTAATGAAAATCGTGGCACGGAACTTTGTATGGCATTGACGACCCTTTGTGGCAGCAGTTTGTTTCGTCATGTTAGAAACGATGTAGACTGATACAATACGGAAGAAATGGAATAGTACCTAGGTAGGTACCTTAGTCAACTCTGGGCTTGTAACCTGTTTATCAGTCAATCGCTCATATCTTTATCCAGCCTTCATGCCAGAGAGAGAGAGAGACGGAAGCATAGATCTGCCATTGACTAACAAGGACGTAGTGAAAGCAGCAAAACGGACGCTGTTATAATGTACAGTGGCATCGAGTAGGTATATTTATTCGTTACCTCGTCCGTCCAAGCACAAAGCCCGAGCTCCGATATTTGTTTCTGTATACAAATGCATCGAGAGAAGACCCTGTAGTCAACCAAATAGAAACCTGAAAAGGCTCTATTATGGCAGGCACTAGGTCCATTGCGTATTCGGTCCACCCCCATTTTTGAAAAGCGGCAGTATCGTGTTGATCCGACCGAGCACCGTACGTGCTAACTCAAGCTCGCCCGCTTTGATCAAATGCAAAGCCGTGTCAAGGCCGAGGTCATTGAGCAGGCTGGAAAACCTCGTGAATTCCCGTGCCTTCTGGGAATCCGGGCTATCGAAATTCTGCGGCAGTTTTGGCCCCCAATGCTTTTCGTCCAAGATATAATTTACTGCACGTGTAGGAGACGGGTTGGTTGGGTGGTAGAGGTCGAGATGGGCGCTCTCCAGCTCGTGGCTCGGCAGATGCTCCCCGACAGCGAGGAACGAGTCAAAAAGCTTGACACTAGGCACTGTGTGTAGTGATGAACCGTTCGTTGTCCAGTGCGCTACAAGCATCCAAGCTGTCCATGCCAAATCCGATGATGGCATGTGCTTCTGGAACAGAGCATCGCCTCGGACAACAGCCGAGTATGCTCCATCAAGCTCCACTGCGCTTGTCTTGGCCATCACCAAAGAGTGGAGGAGCGTCTTAGACAACTTCAGCCAGGATGCTGTTGACGTCGCCCCTGGCGGCACAGGCCGCTTGTCAAGTAGCGTCTGGAGCCAGCTCCAGGCGAGCTCGTCAAGGCCCTCGGCGGCCATGAACTTAACGAGAATGTTAGTGAATCGCCAATTCTCCAGAAACGAATAACTGCGCTCGATCCCAGATGCTCGAAGCCATTGCACAACCATAAGGCCGGGGCCAGGCTTTGCCATTTCCTCGCCGACCGAGGGGGCAGCCAACTTGTGCTTAACGCGAAGAAGGAAGCCATGGGCGCGGGGAACTGTCATCAACCCCTTGGCTACAGCCCGCTCAAAGACTTCCTCGGGCTCTAGGCCCGTCCCGGTCGGAGATTCGGGCACATTCCTGTCGTCTCGAAAGAGGGGGTTGTTGAGGACAGCGCCCAGATGTCGGTCCGTCGGTCGGCTGGGAGTCTCGGCGAGGTAGCTGAGAGGGGACGGTGGAAGCCCAGCCGGAGGGCCGTGTTCTTTGTCGAGGTGGGCGCGGAAGGAGGAGGTTATGGCTTTCAGAAGCTTCTGGGAGTCGGGCTTGCTGAGGGGCAAAGGTTGGTGGATTGGCGGGAAAATGCTCTTGATCGAGCTCAGTGTCCGCGTCTTGTACATGCTTTTCAAGGCGTTGTGATTCAATTCAATTGACTCCGCATCCCTGCGGCCAGTCTGTGAGGCTCACACCCGTGGTGGCTGGTCGGCGATGGTTGACAGCTGCGGTCGATTCTGCTCCGGATGATGATAGCGACCAGTCAGGCCAGGATCCACTCTCCCCACCCCAACTCTCCCCTTATCTTATCGGCCTAACGAGCAGCACCAGCTCACCACTTGGTACGGAGGTACTTCGTAACGCAGGCCCAGTGCACCGGTTCAAGTCTCCGTCATTTTTCACCAAGTCCCGTCACAAACGGCCGGATTTGTTTTACAACGGGCATTATCTACAGCGTATTCACCATTGTCCTGCACTCTGTTGAGAATGCCGCACACATGAACTAATACAACTTGGGGGCGGCTTGCGCTTGCTCATCTGACCCAAACTTGCGCTTGCATGTCTCGCTCACTTCCCTGATTTCTCCGCTGTTTGCTTCCAATTGTGTCTTGCTTGTTCACCGGACTGGCCGTAAGCTGTGATCGGCTGCATGCAGACAGAGAGACTGAGACACAGCAACGAGAACGTGGACAGTCTCAACTGTCGCTGTTTGAATCAGCCACCGTCTTGATATCTTCGCTTCCATCGCGAATGGGATCCGGTCATGTGATGTTATCAGCAGTCCATCTCCCGCCCGCACTAGAGACTAGACCAGTTTGTGCCGTGCTGGGAGTCTTCCCTGGAAGGGGGAAAAAAAATCAACTGGACTCCTGTGGGTCAACGGAGAAGCGCCTGATGCACTTTTGAGTTGGGACACGCCCCAGCTCAAAAAAGCCAATGCTGGGCTGCCGCTGCAAGGAAGACGCCCAGCCCACAAGGCTCCCAGGCAGCTGCTTGCGGAGTGAGAGGGGCGAGCTGGACGCGAAGCAGCTAACTTCGCCTCCTTTGTCGCATCAGGGATGCCGCCCATTCGCTCCTGCGTCTCCTGATCAGGTGCCTCGCGGGGGCGACTTTTGTCTTGGTCCTGATTCAATCTGTCGGTCAATTGGAAAAGTGAAGACGCCCCAGAAGGGGCCTCGCCTTTGTTGCCCATCACCAAATGCAGCCGTCCACTTCCGCCTCCGTCGACAAGCTCGGGCAGAGTTGCGTCCCTCGTTGGTACGCCCTGCATCGATGCGGCTTCCCACCGCCCATCGGCAAGGGCACAAACCCCAGCGGGCGCCATGTGCACAGTAGTCACCTTAGGAAGTCAGTTGTGTGGAGAGTGAGTAAGCTTCCTACCTAGGTACCTAGGCAGGTGCTTCACAAAAATGTGTGAGAGGAAAAACCCAAGTCAAGCCAAAAAAGAATCTGGAAATTCTCAGGCACAGCCTCTTGCGTTCTGATTGTCAAATCACCAGCGTTTGCTGTGCACGACGTGGTTTGCTGGACCTGGCCTTGCAGCGTGGTGCCGCTGTGGGTGCGGGTGCTGTTGCAGGGTGGCCTCTGCGTTCCTTTTCTGGGCGGACCAATTCTTGAATCGTCAAAAACTGAACCTCGTTCTTCCGTGGCCCACTCCCTTTCACACTCCCGCATGCCGTTCTTCCCAAACCACCAAACTCAGCTGGATCGATCCATCACCAGGATCGCACACGCTTCGCCCAGTGCGGAATAAGCCTCTCCTACTACCCCGTCTACTTATTTTCTTCTTTTTGTCGGCTGCGTTCCTGCATCGCTCGTGCTGGTTGTTGCCGAGACGCGACTTCACCAAAGTCTTTCGATTCACACACCCAGAGTCCTCAGCAATGTCTGAGGTACAGTCCAGACCTGTTGCCTCGCGCGGCAGAGGTTCCGGTCGCGGTGGTCGCGGCGGTGGCCATTCGACTCGAGGCGGCAGCCGCGTCGCGAGCCGGACCGCAGCTCCCAATGGCGACGCTAAGCACCCAACAGATTCAGCTCCGCCTTCGTTCGATGACGATGCTGAACTCGGTGAGATCAAGAAGAAGTACGGCAGCAAGATTACCATAATCAGAGAGGTCTGCCCAGGTTGGTCTGAGGCTGACGCCGCCTACGCTTTGGACGAGACCAACGGCGATGAGAACGTCGCTATCGATCGCATTCTAGCAGGTAAGCTTACTTTCAGCCGCGTCCCCTTTGCATGCGATTCCACTCCCCTATCTGCCCGCACAGCCGCGGACCACCACCATCAAAGGTTAACTGTTTTATGATTGAGCTAACCCTGCCGCTTGCTTTTCAGGTCTCATTCAGAAATGGGAGCAAAGCAACAAGAAGGAGCGCACTCGGCCTAAGGCGAAGAATGACACCTTCACTACGACCACGGCTGACTCGGCTCCCGCTGGAGGAGCGCGGCCTGCCCGGGGCGGTCGCGGAACAGAGAGCGGACGTGGCAGTCGTGGCAGAACCACAGATCGTGGCGGCCGGGGCGGTGCCCGTGGCAAATCGACTCCTGCGACAACCAACGGCACCCGGACCAAGGACTCGGCTCAGCTCTCAGTCCCTACCGAAGAAGCTTACGAATGGAAGTCCGCCGATGAGAGCTCTGTTGCTGCCCCTGAAACTGCCGCCGAAACTGCTCCCGCGACCACTGCGGCTCCTGTTGCCGTCTCCAAATTGGCAAGCTCCGAGAACGCTCCCAAGACCTGGGCCAGCATGCTCAGAGAGTCGACCGCTCCTAAGCCCACGTCCAAGCCCAAGGAGGCGCCTGCCCCGAAGACCGTCGAGCCAATCATTGAGCCTCTTCCCCCTGCCGATGCCCCTACCACTGAACCAGAAGCTCCCACCCCCGAGCGAGAGCCCACACCCGAACCCGAAGAGCCCCCAGTCGCGCCTGAGCCGGCTAAGGTTGTGGTTCCTGAGATCGCACTTCTTCCTTCAAAAGATCAGCTCACAGAAACTAACCTCGAGCAAATCGCCGACGAATCGCACCCTGCCCCAACCGGCACAGCCCGCAGCGAAGCCACTGACTCTTGGGACCCTCGTGCCCAGGCCCCCAGTGCCACGGCGACTCCGTTGTCGGCGTCACAACAGCAACACCAGACTCGTGCCCCGACCAGCGGTTTCGTCGCGACAGCTACCAAGGCTACCGAGCGCTCCGCAACCCGTACGCCGAGCCACAGCCGCCGGATTCTCGAACAGCGCGAGGCCGTTCGCATGCCCGGCAACAGAGACCAGGTTGACCGCGCCGCCGTTCAGTTCGGTGCATTCAGCCTCACTGGCGATGACGATATCGACGGCGACCGCGAGGAGCCCGAGACCCGTCCTCAACCTCCCGAGGATTCGCCCGTTGCCCACCCCCGCACTTCGCTGCCCCCGGTGCAGCCTGCCCCCGTCCCCGAGGCGTTCCCCGCGCAGAAGCCAGTATCTACTCTCCCCACTGGCCCTGCTGCTGGTACAGATCACCCACATGACATCATGCATTGGTTCCCAACAACTAACACCACAACAGCATCCGTTCCCACTGCTCCTCAGGCTGCTCCCGTTGCTCCCTCGCAGGGTGCGTCCCCCCCCCACCCCCACTTCACCATAGAAGTCCGACTAATGCCATACCCCCAAATAGCTGTGCAACCACCGACCGCCCCGAGCGCTCAACAGTACGGCCGATTCGGCCAGCCGGTCCCTCAGGAGCCCGCGTCTTTCCAGACATCGAAGCCTTTCGATTCTTTCCCTCAGCAGCAATCGGCTACTGCTGCACAGAACCAGTTCGAAGGCGGATTCCCGAGCCAGGCGCAGGCCGCGCAAGGCCAGACTCAGCAGCCCGGTGGTGCTTTCAGCTCCGCTCCGAGCGAATTCTCTTCTTATTACACAGCCGATCCCCAGAGCAGGAACTACAACTACTACAACCAAGGCTTTGGACAACAGCAAGGTGCTCAGAGCCAACAGGAAGGCCTGTCATCACAGGCTCAGCGATCTTTCAATAACTACAATGCTCCTCAAAACGACAACCTGAGCCAGTACCCCCAGAGCGGTGCTCAGGGCCGGTTCGGTGCCACTGCCACTGCTGCAGACGCACAAGCCGGTACCAACCCCAGCCCAAATCAGACGGGCACGCAGGGCCAGACCAGTCAGTCGGCCCAGAACCAGTCGCACGGCCACCAGCCGCAGCAGGATTTTTACGGAAACCACCCTTATTCGTATAACCCTTACTACTCGAACTACATGGGTTACCAAGGCGGATACTCGCAAGGTGCCTACGGAGGCCCTTATGGCAAGGGTGGGCTTGGCTACCAACCCAGCCAGTACGGAATGTCACCCCAGGGACCTCACGGCTACGGCTCGACGCCGGCGGGCGGGTTCGGTCAGTCGAGTGGTCTGCACCGTGAGAGCGGAGTTGGTGCTGGTCTAAGCGATTACACTCGAGCTGCCTCGGGCCAATCCGGCCAACAGCAAGGTTTGGCTAGCAGCGGCTTTGGCGGCATGCACGACGCCTTCTCTCGCAATGCCTCCGCTTACCAGTCACAAGCCGGGCAGTCATTCAACGCCCCCGGCCCACAGCCTGGTGCCGGGCCCTCGACTTCCGATGATCTAAAGCCATTTGGTGAGGCAAAAGCTACGAGCGGTCCCAGTCCCTCGCTGGGTGCGGCTGCCCGCCCAGGTTCGGCAGCAAACAGCGCGCCCTCACAGACGGGCCTTCCACCCCCCCAGTCGTCTCAGCAAGGCGCACTGGGTAACTACGGCTACCCCGGTCATCTCCAGGGTCATGGCCTTCATGGCAATCAGTCGGGCGTTGGTGGCTATGGCATGAGCGCCAGCGGTGGTCAGGCCCACCAGAACAGCTACGGTTATGGGAACCAGGGCTTTGGCGGCAACTATTACGGAAATCCCCCTCGCGGCTGGGGAACCAACTACCATTAAAAGGAGGATGGCCTTTCGTCACCCTAGATTACTAGTGTGGTTGGGCATTGACGACGAAAGGATGGGTTTGGTCCAGACCCCTACGATGCAGAGATTCGTGGTGGGGAACTAATGGACACAGGCATTATCGCCCCGTCTTTTTCTCTCCTCATTCATCTGTGTACGATTTTTCTTTTTTTCCAGTCACGGCGTACCGAAACCAATTGGGATGTGTTATAGTTTCCTCTTGACTTCCATGACCTGGCTTCAGCATTGAAGAACAGAAGGGTGGGCTTGCGTTGGCGAGTCGGACAGGCGGGTATTGGTGGCTCTCAGGGGGGTGGCCGGGTTGGGGAAAAGGCGAATGGGAAAAAAGAACACTTTTTTATCAGCTAAGCAAAGAAAAGCACGATTCCCCGGTCACTTGAGACCAGTCTGGTCCATTGTATTAGCAATGTCTCAGGCACTAGCCAGATGGACGGCGTTCTGTGATTTGGGTTCGGGATCGGCGGTCCTGTTGCATGTATCCCCTATGGTTCCTGTTTGCTTGACTGAAGAAAAGACACATGGTTGCGAGTAAGGCGCAACCTGCTGCAAATAATATGATCCTTGCAAGGACGCTTACGTTCAACTGGTCACTCTCAACCTCACAGCCAATTTCCAATTTGATCAATTGATCGATGAGCTACATCTGCACTAATAATGAAGCTAGGAGAGGAACCAAAGCCCAGCTTACAACTGGCCTCTTGTCTCTGAGGCCACTTGTGAAGGGGCAGATACGAAATAGCAAAGGTCGGCGGCACCCCTCTCGAATGTACACTTTATTTTTTATTAAAAATCCCAAAAAAATTCACTGCCTCCCGAAATTATCAAGCGCAGATAGACCCGTCACTCAAGGTACCAATTCTGAGCATGATTGGGAGATCCGCCGGGTCACTGCAATTGATACTCGGATCTACCCCGAGATGGGAGGGAGTTCCCACAATCGTCGTAAATGTAAACCGTGCATCGGGTATGTTGGCTGCTAAATCCCGGACAATGTCTACGACGCCCGTCTTGGTGTGTAAAAATGTGTAGGAGAACAATAATTTTCAAGAATTAGTTTAGTACCCGATTGACTTGCTTGACATTACACACATATGACGAGCACAGGTGGACATGCAGCTTTCGATCTTATTGACTCTACTTGCATGTGATGTGATCTTTAGTCTAGCAATGCAGGTAGGTACAGGTACCGCGATATGTAGTTCGGGCTCAGTTGATATAGCTGTTTTGCTCCCTCATCAATTGTCTTTTTTATAATCTTGGTGGAAAGGATCAAAGTCGGGTTTCGGTGATCTTATTTCAATGTTATGGATGGTTGCACATGATTCAAATAGAGCGAAACCTTTGGCGGTTGATTATCTAAGTAAGGTACCTAGGTAGGCATCTCAAGCTACATACATGTAGGAGACTCCATGTTCAGAAATTTCAATGAATGCCGGGTGGAGAGGAAGTGACATGAAGACAGGTTGTAGTTGATAATTGACGTCAAGTAGGTCTTTCACATTGGCGGTATATGGTGATTAACTAGATGGTGTATGTACCTTGCTGCATAGATTCAAATGGTGTCAAGTTGGGCTGCTAGGGTATAAGTTCATTCACTATGTCTGTTCACCTCAATGTTGGGTGCTTACGCCGCTCACATGTGCCAGCTTGAAAGAGTTGTCCCGCTTATGCCTCTGACAGTTTGGATCCATGATTCAACACACCTCATCTTCAGCTTGCATTGCAACTGCTGGTTCATCATGCTACCTTGTACGGTTATCCGGGTTCGGTGGCTGAGCTCAGCTGAGCCAGCTGATTGATACAACGGATGCGGGAATGTCATGTTACAATGTATCCCGTCCATCCAGTCCAGACACAGACACAAACACAAATCAAATTGATTACCATACCATACCATACCATACCAGTTTTATGCAAAGATGCCGTTCGATTCGGCTCATCTCGAACTAAAACCAGACCAAGGCAATGTCGTTCTGTGAAGCTGATTTTTGAATGTTGAACTGATGGGTCTGATGCGGGACATCAAATTGATACGTACCTAACTAATTCAACCGTTCGGTAGGGGAATTTATTAGTTAGCCACTATTCGTTAGGGTGAGGGAATCACTCAACTGGACTGGAGGATATGTATGTATGACCGGAGAATATCATTGTCAACGCCTTGTTCACTCAGCACAAGCGTGAATTCTCCATTAGAATGTGGGTGGGCCCAATAGGCAGCACTCGGAATTTGGAAACCGTGTGTAACAATTTATACTGAACTTGGACAACTCCCGTGGCAGTCAAGTCTATCGTGATCCGTGGCCTCTCCCGATGGTAATTCTGATACCTTAATTGCACGACTTATGTTGTCTTTGCTACACAGGTCTGCCACTAGAACACTGGACATCCTGGAGGACTGGAGGGGTGGAGAAGGGCGGAGCTATAAAGTAATTAGCTGAAGATATCCGACCAACTTGGCACCTCGAGTATTGACGGTTGAGTAACGACGGACTTCCTGAAAACACGGCCACCGCCACCACCAACACGGCGTATCAGCTGCATCAGAGAGGCCCAGCAACAAAACAGCCACTTTGCTAGATCATTCTCCCGAACCATTTTAGTTGCGGCTCCGGCCCGGTCCATATGCAGAAAGGGGGCTATTCAACGTAAAGTGAATACGGGCGATGCAGTTTATTCGTGTTTGCCATCTATGTCATTGCTGTCTGGTGCTGGTTGCGGAGGGTGTCATGTCGAACATACGGACAGGTAAGCGAATTTCAGCTAGATTCACCTTGTCAGGTTGCACCAGGTCCTTGGAATGTGGCGATGGTAGCTGCGGTGTTTCCCAAAGCAAGTTTCATGTTGATGCGCAGCTACATGTACGAGTACTGTACCCCATTCCCGAGTGGCTGCAAAACCAACCAACCAGAAATCCGTCATCTTTACTTCGTACGCAACACAACCATTCCTCGATAGGTCCAAGCAGTGTGGATTTTACATGGTGGGCGACAAATCAGGTGAGTTTCCGGGGTTCGCCCCGAGGAGCGTAACAGTCAGCGGCTGTGTTGGGCAGTTAGTTGTGGTGAGAGAGGAAAAAGATCAGTCCCCAAGTTCATCCTTCGACGCGGGGGGTTACGCTGAGACGGCACCGAGGCGGCACTGAATGGCCACAGAACTCCGTTGGGACCATGACGCCCCAGTGTAAATACGACACCCCCCAGCCGCAGCAGATACGAGAAGGGCACAGCACGTCGTCAAACCCTGCGAGCAAGGAGGAGTTGGGATCTGCAAATGCCCAGAACAGAAATCATGTTGACTAATTTGTGACCTTGTCCAGAAAGCTAGGATCCATGGGCACCCCAAAAAAAAACCAGCAAAACACCATCAGGAAACGAGGTGGGATCTTCTGAACTGGGCTTCAAATCCCAGCGCTCGGAGAGGATGACGGTGGGAAGCACGGTAGGAAGCGCTGGAGGAATAAGGTGCTCACTTCATGGAACCTAGCATCCTCGGGACTTCGATAGAGGCGCAGTCAGCATCCGCCAAGAGAAAAAAGAGCTACGCGGCAATGAGAGACTGGAACTCCGAATTTGGGTTTCGAGACGACCGAACAGCACCAAGGAAAAAAGAGCAAAGTGGAAATGCAGGACTCTGAGGGCCCCTCCGATGGACACGGATAACTCATCAGTAGCGATCAGTTTCGAAATGCCGATGATGGTGGCTGGTCCCGAAGGGCGACGGCGGCGGGGGAGGGAGGATTGAGCGAGGTTCGGAACTCATCACGAACCGGTCTGCCTCCCCCAGCGCTGCACAGGACCTCCGGCACCTTCGGTGATTCAGCTCGCTGTGCAGCTATCCATCTAGGCATCCCTATGTGTAACTTTTTGTGCTCAGCTCGGTGAGGATTTAGTGTCCTTCAATTTGCGATTATGCCGTGTGGGATCATCAAGCTGTTACGGCTGCGGTCCGCCCCAAGAAGCTCAAGAGTTTTACAATATGCGATGCGGCGAAGTGGACAAGCAGCCACAAAAGTTCAGGCGGGAAGCTCTGCTCTCCAGCTGTAGTGCTGTGGCAGGCAGGACCGGGAAGGGAATCGGGTTTTAGAGGCTGGTCACTCAAGCCGGCAATCGACCTGTAGCTATGCAACCACTTCTGCCGTCTGCCAACCCCCGGCAGGTGCACTGAGAGCGTCGGGTCATCACTCTGGGCGACCGTTGCTGCGCCCCCATGATTTTCCATCCACGCCCTTCGCAGATTCGGCGCTTGGGGGCAGCCCACAGAGCCAAATCGCTGCCGCCTGGCGACAAATCTTGGTTGGCCAAACCGGGAAATTCCTGCAAGCCCAAAGGGAATCGGTCGGTCGAACCACAGACCCCCATCCCCGCCATTTTTAGCACTCCCGAGTTTAACCCTGCGAACATGACGGCCTCGACCACCACCGGGATCTCACTCCCAGTACCCCGCCGAGTGCTCCGTTGTCTGCGCCCCCCATCAGCGTACTCGGTGACTGGCGGAGGCAGGGGACCTCTGGGTCAGAGGTGCATGTGTATATCTATCGTTGGGCCTCATCCCTACCCGCTTGTCCCGGTCTCCGTCTCATCTCATGCTCTCTGAGCTTCTGTGCACACATACGGTATAAATTACATCTCCAACATGCCCCCCCCACTGTTCCAGCTGTTGAGGTCCCGGAATGACATGGCGGTGTCCTCAACATATGGCAATGGAATCTCCGATGACGACTACCACCAGAGGCAAGCATGGGTGATTCCCGTAATCGTCGTCAGCGTCATCTTCATTACTGGTCTTCTTGTCTTTGTTTTTATCTTCTTCGCCAGACGCAGCGAGTACATACGAGCCCGGGAGAAGGAGCCGTACCTGACCCGATCCGAGTTCGCAAAGCGGAGGAAGTTGAGCGAGGCTGCTAGGCTCGAGGAGGAGGAGAAGCAAAGGATTATCATGATCCGGAAGTCTCTTGCAAGCCGGTCATGGGACTCGGCAGCCAGCAATGCCTCCTCCAGGAGACTCAGCGGAGCCAGCGGAACCAGCGGAACCAGCGAGACCTGCGGACTCACCCAACCCGAGCCTTCCCAACAACGGGGTCGAGTTCCTGCACACCGAGCTGAATTTGCCGACGACGACGATGACGAACCGAGACCACTTAGGGAGGATTGGAAGGCATGGGAGGCTAGGATGCAAAGTCGCTTGTCTCTCGGCCGACACCCAGCTGCTGAACCGGCCCCCGAGCTGCTTCCTCCTCGTCAGATGTCACGATCGCGTGCGTTATCACCATCTCACAGTCCCCTACTAGCACCACGCACGCCGCCCGTGCCCCCACGAAACCCGAATCGCAACTCGGGCTGAAACCCATACCTGTACCTCAGTGATCATCCAAACCGAACCCACGTCGATGGAACTCAGGACAGTGTCTGCAGAGGTCGCTCTAGTAGTGCATCCCGAAGACATATAACCACGTCATCAACGGTGAAGAGTGGGGTTGCAGAGCTTTATATTAAGGTTCCCCTACTAGCCGGTCTCAATCACGTCAAATCGGCGCCGCGCGAAGACGGAGAAGACCAAGGAAGATTTGGAAGGAAGCAGCTGGAAGGTTCGAGGGGAGAAACCTCAATGCTGGGTGACGATTATTCCTGTAGGCGTGCCGAGTGACGGAGGCGAAAATACCTGCAAATTTACTGCGTTTAATGTGTAGTACAAAACCGGGTACACGTTGTGTTACCTTGAGAAGTTCTCCCACAGGAGGCCCAATGCATCAAAATCTGCAAGCACTTTAACGTATACTGGAATTCTTTGATCCAACATGAGAGAAACGCATTTGGCGGGTGGGGCTCTATATGGTTGTATGGTTCCGCGACATTCTTGGCGCAGCTCGGCCTTGCTTAGTCGCCTATCTATGCTGAGTCACCCAATCCGGGCTTGCCACACCCCATACAAATCAGTGCTCTAGGCATCTTTCTACTGTAGAACTTCTTCCCTTCAACACTCTCCTTCCACCCTGTCGCTCGCTGTTCTTGACCACCGCGTCCGCGAGAGGCGCCATCAACACCGTTTCACGAACGAGCGCATCCACTCGACGCAGCAGAATAGCGACTTCCACGCGATTCCGGTCAGCGCAAGCGACGGACCAAGCGCCTGTTCTTTGTTCTGAGATCGCACTGCTGGTGGGACGTTGGCCCTATTTCCCGCTTCCGGAGATCTCAGACACCTTCACTGGTCGACAGAGCAGTTGCGCGCATCGCGTATCGAGCGCCCTCTCGAAACAATTAAACCTTGGGCTTATCAGTTGACTCAACAGTCGATAACAGTCAGACTCCACAGCCCAAAACCTTCCGGCAATAGGCAGCGGTTTTGTGCCGCCCGCGGCCTCGCCAACTTCTCCCGGAACCACCAAGCATATTCCCCTCTCAAGTCAGAAATCCGATTCAAGATGGCAACTCCCGGGATGGAGAATGCCGCCAAGACAGCCGAATTCAAGGAGGACCTCAACAACATCCTGATGTGCCGGGATTGCAAAGAGTTTCCCCCAAATCTCATTGAGGAGTTCTCCTCTGGCGACATGGTCTGCACTACGTGTGGCCTCGTAGTTGGCGAGCGCATCATTGACACGCGCTCCGAGTGGCGTACGTTTTCCAACGACGACCAGGGTAACGATGATCCGTCTCGTGTTGGTGACGGACCGAATCTCATGATCGACGGCGACCAGCTCCAGACTACAATCGCCTTCGAGGGCAAGAATGCGCGCAACCTGGCCAACCTCCAGGCCAAAGTCACTCAAGACAAGTCCTCCAAGGTGCTCCTACAGGCATACCGCGACATTCAGAGTCTTACCGACAGTCTGAACTGCGGTTCCCAAGCATCAAACGCCGCCAAGCACATCTACAAGTTGGTGGAAGATAACAAAGCACTCAAGGGAAAGTCACAGGAGGCCATCATAGCAGGATGCATCTTCATCGCTTGTCGACAGACCAATGTGCCGCGTACCTTCCGGGAGCTCCACAAGCTGACAAAGGTGTCAAAGAAAGAGATTGGCCGTGTCTTCAAGCAGCTCGAGTCTTTCTTGCAGAAGATGGGTGGAGAGGCTGAAATTGTCAAGGCTAGCGTCTTCAACCAACAATACCAGGCCAAGGGCTCGACAAGCGCCGTCGAACTGTGTGCCCGCTACTGCAGCAACCTCAGTTTCACCAGCCCCGTCACTGTCGAGCACGTTGCCGCCCGACTCGCCAAGGCCTCGGCCAAGGTCGCAGACCTGGCCGGTCGTTCACCTCTCTCGGTGGCTGCAGCGTGTATCTACATGGCCTCGCACCTCGTTGGGGAGGGTCGCCCATCCAAAGAAATCGCGTTAGTGGCTGGCGTTAGCGACGGAACTGTCAAAACGGCATACCGTTACCTGTATGCAAGCAAAGACGCCATCATCACCAAAGAGTTATTCCCCGAGGAGCTGCTCATCGACAAAATTCCCTCAAACTAAAAGAGGAACTCCTCACGAGTTGTTGAGGGACCTTGCTTTATATTTTGGTCTGTTCAGTCATGCCATTCCTCGGCGCGCCGTTGGAAGGAGACACAGTCGGGTCATTCTCTGCATATGCGTTGTCATAGACGGCTTGTGGAACTCTAGATTGAGATTTCAGATTTCTCTCCGCCAGAGGAGAAGGATCAAGCATGGATCTGCAGAATATGCGAGCCTTCGGGCCCATACTGGGCTGGGGGGTTAAGTTGGAAGGGGGTTACACCAACCACTTCTAGTCATAAGTCTGGATAGATGCAGCGCGTGATAGCAATGCCATCTATTGAATTATGAACTAGTAAGTATGTCGTTTACTGAAAATGTAAAATGACGAGGATGGTGAGCGAATGGACTTGCCGCTGCGTGATCAGCGAATGGCATTCCCTCCCTTTCCGCCATCCAAGCCTATCCATTCTGGCCAACCTTGTATATACGGCCTGGATCATTGCTCTGGGTTTGCATACAAGGGGGCCATGCTACTATGCCCTGTGTTTTTGGCAAATTTTTGGGCTAGTTTTCAAAATTAGGAATTGCATGTACTCAAACCGATCATCGTTGGGTGATGAAAGCATGTATGTAGATGAGGTGAGGGCGGTACACAGACAATCCAATATATGCATAAATCTACCGTACCTATGCCTCCGCCCAACTCTGCGGTATGAGATTTAAATATGGCAGCCCGTCATGCTCTATGATGAGCTAGATAAGGTTTGACCGCGAGAATGAGGCTTGCAAGGTCTTGGATCAAGTTGATCATGAGCCGAACTGAGAGTTTTGCAAACAAGCGTAAATAATAAAAACATGTGGATACAGAACCCTATATGTGTTGTACACTTACAACACGCAGCAAGCTATCTTTCGTTTACAACATGACCAGCCCTCGGGGAGCGTTGAGGCTGACTTGTCGCGGGCCGATGAAGACGCCAAGACTAATGACAAGCTTTGACGCACAGACCATTTCTTTTCGCGACGCCCAAATCTTCAACTCATAATCGCGTCCACCAAATTCGACCTCCAGATCCACCTCGACAGCGTCGTCTGCAAATCGACCCGCCGTCCACCAACAATCCCAGTACAGCGTCTTGACTTCGCGCAGCCCTCATATTGCGCACACAATGCCTTCCAGGCGCTCAGGTCGTTCAGCCGCTAAGCGCGCGCTGGAAGCCCTTGGTACGTTCTGCATTCCATTTCGTAACTCCATCTCCAGCTCTTAGGGGATTGCCCACTGTCGCATTGCATCGCAGTCGCATTTCCCGCCCTTCGTTTCCTTACTTGGGCTTATTTACGCACGCCCATAGATCATCAGTACTGATCCTGTCCTTGCAGAGAGAACGCCCAAGACACTCAAGGGTCTTCTTGATGACGAGGACGACCAGATGCCCGATGCCGACCACGAGGAGCCCGAACCTCAGGCTGAACCGGACGAGGATGCGGATAAGGATGATGACTCGGTCGCCGAGGAAGAAGAAGCTCCTGAGGAAGACGAGGAGTCAGCGAAATCACCAACTCCTCCTCCCGAACCTGTAATTCGTCGTCGCAGACTCGGTCGCCCACCCAAAAACCGCCCTCCCGACTGGGATACTCTGCCCATCGAACGCCCCGAACGAGACTCGGATGCCACACCTCGACGCCGCGGTCGTGGGGGCTGGAGAGGTCGAGGCGGTCGCAAAGGTCAACACTACCAACCCACCCAGCAATCCGTCGATAAGGACGGTACCATGATGGATATTGTCAACGATGAAGTCGAACTTCCCGAGGACCCGGTTGGTGAGACCAAGGTGGATAAGCTAGGCAACCTCCAGGGCGGCCGCGAGTACCGCTGTCGTACCTTTACCGTGGCCGGTCGTGGCGATCGTCTCTATATGCTTTCCACTGAGCCGGCTCGCTGCGTCGGTTTCCGCGATTCGTATCTCTTCTTCACCAAACACCGGAAGCTCTACAAGATCATTGTCAACGATGAAGAAAAGCGCGACATGATTGAGCGTGACATCATCCCGCACAGTTACAAGGGCCGCTCTATCGGTATCGTCACTGCTCGCTCCGTGTTCCGTGAATTTGGCGCTCTAATTATTGTCGGTGGTCGCCGCGTTATCGATGATTACGACATGGCGAAATGTCGCGAGGATAATGTCGTTGAAGGCGAGCTTGCTGATCCCAACGACCATTTCGACCCGGACAAGCCCTACAACAAGAACCAGTATGTTGCCTGGTTTGGTGCCAGTGCTGTCTACCATGCCAGCGGCCCAGCTCTCCCGCAGCAGAGCGCGAAAGTCGACATCAAGAAGCGCCGTGTTGCCGTCAATGATACCAATTGGCGTCTAGAGCATGCTCTCGAAGCGAGGTGGGTCAATGCCAAAAACTCCCGTGTTCACATGCCTGCTAACATGTTCCAAGCCGATTCAACAGCCAACTTGCCGCCATGCGTCGGCTGAACGAGCGTGGCGTTTATGAGATCCATACTAATACTATGCACTATCCGGCAACCACGCAACCGACACGCGCGCGCATTGAGCAGGTTGTCGACCGAGAGGAAGAAGATGACGAGGTCAAGGAGTCCACTAAATTCACCGAGCTCAACCCGGTCATCCCACGCAATTTCTTGGTCATGGATGTCTATATGGAATCACCCCCAGCTGGCGTCTCACCAGCATCGTACGACGTGCCTCTGCGCCATTCCAGCGCTGTGGACCACGAGTCATATCGCTCAGCCGACTTCCTCGCACCTTTCCAAGGACTGTCGGCCGTCTCCCCCGAGATCAGGGACATGCTGACTCCTGAACAACGCAAAGCATTCGACCAAGCTGTTTCAATTGAAAAGGACTGGAACTACTCCGAGCGAGGCACCGAAGCAGCCAGCACTTCCAGACGTATCCCCGTGGTGGATAAGGCCATTGTCCCTTATTCTATGAGTGTGTCTTGATGTTGTGGTAGCTAACGCGTTTTGTTTCCATTTTTTTTGTAGTTGGGGTTTGTCTTCCCTATCCAATGCTGAGCGACGAGGAGTTACGGAGCATTCCTGATCCTCGTGCCCCTTTACACCCTGGCGAGTTGCCAGAGGAGAAAGCTTCATACCAACCTCGCAACGGCAAGCGCCGCAAGTCATCATCCTGATTTATTTGCCGACTTCAAGTTACGCTTTTACGGCTGCCATACAAGCGTGGACTCAAGGAGGTCAATCCTGTGCGGAGGGTTTGTTTTCCTTTTCTCGAACCAACGGCATGCGAAGACAAGAGTGACATGAAGATCAAGAAGTAATGGGGCTCAGACAAGGGGGATGAACCGGGTCGGAGAGTTGGCGTGTGCAACTATATCTGTAATACCCACAGTCGAATTAGGGACAAAAGAGGAGCTAGGAACGAGGAGTTACG
>Ga0247760_1001282_pt1 | contig 23899 bp, 17 predicted proteins | sample UWRJL171409R4_FD_179936 | JGI IMG/M metagenome (GOLD analysis project Ga0247760, IMG submission 179936) | Plant litter microbial communities from Arlington Agricultural Research Station in Wisconsin, United States - UWRJ-L171-409R-4 | ecosystem: Environmental > Terrestrial > Plant litter >... | reverse complement strand
CTCTCGGCGGCGGTACCACAAGGCTGGCCCCAGGCCCAACTGGTCTTCCCACTCTTTCGAAGACTGTTAACACAGAAATCCCCAACTACCCGCCTCCTACCCCCCCACCGACGCAGAACGCTCCATTTATGAACCACTCAACCCTACCGGACGGCACCGTGTTCATCGCTGTAGGGTCTATCCTGGGTGCTTTCGGTGTCGCCATTATCGCTTGGCGAGGTATCATCGCCTGTCTGCTGCACCGATCTGTGGAGCGGGCCACGTTGGCCCAGCACGCCGCCAACGATAAAGCCTCGAGTTTCCCGGCGCCGCCTGCGCAGTTCTACAAGTTCCTGGAGCGCGACCCCTCACCCGTTGGTGGTGCTGCAGCTGCTTCGGGTCGGATCAACCGCAAGTCATACCGGGGCGCTTCTTCCTCGGCGACCGCCAGTCAGACAAATCTCTTCTTCTCCCCCACAGCGGGCCCCGGTGGTAATTCAGGTCTCGGCGGCTCGTCAACACGCGATTCTCGCTTCCTGCCCTCGGGATTTTATGCTTCTGCGTCGCCGATACCCGGCCACAACGCTGGCAATTCTATCAGCCTCTCTACACTTAGGCCGTCTTCTCGCGGCCGAATGGAGACACCTCCTCACTCACCCCTTGTCGGGCCTCGGCGCGACTTCAGCAGCAGCTCCCTCAATCTTAACAGACCTCCTAGCGCCAATGAGCGAGCACCCAGCGCTTTCTTGGATGACTTGCTAGGCGATCAACCCTTCCCTGGGCAGCAACCACCCCCGCAACAGCAGCATGTGCCATACGGCCGGTTTCCTAATGGACCCGATGGACAATATTACAGCCAAAGTCCTAGCCCGCCAGGACACAGGGGTTACTGAGGCTGCCACAGCTTACATGCTTGTCAAGCTTCTCTGAGGCGGGAGGTTCGCGAAATTTGAGGGGCGGGTGTTTTAATAGTGTCCACGATGGCAATCACAGGACCCTAGTCCTTCACAAGGCGAGGCAAATAGATGCTAGGCTACACTGATGAGCTTCAATCCTGCTGGTCCCGAGTTGAGGGGGTGGGAGAAGAAGAGGAGGAGCTCTAGTCTCTGATCCAGGGAGAGGAGTCTGGCCGTCGTCTCTTCCCTTTTGTGGCTCCGTTGTTAGCTCGTGATATGTTCATGCGTTTTCGTTGTGTTTCGCACCAGAACACTGGCATGGTTCTCTTAAATGAGTCCCTCGGTTTTTTTAGTACTTCTTTGTTAATGGACATAGTTCTTCCACCAGCTTTGGCTCGTTCAGCTGCATCCCCTGTTGAGGTGTCTTGGCATGTCGTTCAGACACTTGACCCTCCTGGCTATGGTTCATATATTTATCCCCGTCTGTGACACACTGGCGACCCATCACCAATGTAAGGCAACCCAGATTTAATCTGCAGCCTCCCGTATCCGTGTAAGGTAGCTACCCATGACAGTGTCCTGGGCCATTACGGGCAAGGCAGTTGCTAAAAGGTCATGCCAGACGTAGAAAACAGGGGCAAAGAGAAACCCGTCAAAATTGCAGTATACCGCTAGGGCAGGATAGGTACTCGTTTTCACCGCGTTTGCTACATGGTCGTTGTAAACAATGCGGACATTCTAGAGGTGAGGTGAGGCGAGTAGACGTGCAAGGTGCAAGATGCTTCCTTGGGTGACACAACATTAAAACCATTCAGGTTGCACTTTGGCGATTGGCACATGGTACGTAACCATTGCCTGGCAAAGCTTGGTGCACGAACCACCGACTGACCGAAACACACCAGGGGCCAGAAAGGGTGTGTGACAACTGAACTGCTCAAGTTCTCATAACATGTATAGGCGTCAGTGTCAGTGTGGTATTCTCATAATAGGCAGCCAGCACAGATTTCACCATTGCCATGCCGTCTGAACTGGCCTGTAGATTCGCTCCTCCGACAGAAACTATTTTCCCATCTGCCAAAGTTACCTGCGCTATGCTCTGCCATGCCACTCTGGTGTCTCATACCCCTTCTTTCCCAAACGTTTCTTCCCTACAAACCTGGTACCGGTACTCAGCACATCGCAATCCAAGTATCCCTTGTCAGCTGACGCCCCGATTAACCCAAGTCCATATATCATGTTCCCGCCAAATCTCGCTGTAAAAACTATTCCGGATCGTATACGGAACAACACGAGGGATTCCAAACCCTGGCCCGGCGGATATGAATGATCACTATTGCTTGTCCTCCTTCTCACACTCTCTCCTCTCGACCGCCGCGGATAACTGCCCCTCGATATCGCCTTCCTGATTGTCCGCCCTCGCGTTACGGATATCCTCGACGCGGATACCGCTTCTGTCACACATGCCACGGAAGATGCCCTCTTCATCCTTCCACAGCTCCAGCGGGGGTCCCATCTCGGCGATCTGACCCTTATCCATGACGCAGATGCGGTCATAGCCGATGATGGTGCGCAGACGGTGCGCAATGCACAACAGCGTCTTGCCGCGGAAGCCCTTGGCCATGGTGACCTGGATCTTGTCGTCTGTCTCCATATCGACACTGGATGTGGCTTCGTCGCACACAATGATCTGTGAGCCGCGGACGAGGGCTCGGGCCAAGGCCATCAGCTGACGTTGGCCAAGAGAGAAGTTTAGACCATCTTCCTCCACGATGGAGTCGAGCTGGACACGACTGGCTGGGGCCAAGGCGGTGCCGCTCACGTTCGTCGGCGGCGGTGCCTCGGGTAATGCCGAGTCCGGCCCATTATCTGAAGGAACAAGATCGGCTTTCCGGAGGGCAGACCAGAGCTCTAAGTCGGTATGCTCACCAAAGGGGTCGAGATTGCTTCGGACAGTGCCACGGAATAGTGTCGGGTCCTGTGGGATAATGGCGAGACGAGAGCGCAAGTCTTGCAAACCAATGGTCGAAATATCGACGCCATCAATAGTGATGTGACCGCCGGAGAGCTCTACGAGACGGAAGAGTGTTGACATGATGGAACTCTTTCCGGCGCCAGTCCTTCCAACGATACCGATGCGTTCACCTCCAAGAATGTGCATGTTGAGCCCTTGGAGAACAAGGGGCAATCCTTCGCGGTACATCATCTCAACATTGTCAAACACAATCTCACCCTTCTCTGGCCAACTGGGACGGACCTCGATGGTCTTGAGTGGCGCCTCCTCTTCTAGTTTCGTCCCATAATACAGAATGCGCTCGACCGCGTTCATGCCGTTTTCGACCTCGGCCAGCTGCCGGACAGTAAATTGAATCATCTGCACGATGGAAAGAATGTATGCCAATACCAAACCGCCGATCGATGGGTTCACGGAGAAGCGCGATGTCACGACCAATATGCCAGTTGTGAAGACGAGGCAATTACCAATCATGTCCAACCGGATCGATAGCCACCGTTGGTTGGAGTACGTCAGGTAGTAAGCTGAGTCCATGTCGTCAATTGACTTGCGCAGATCGGCGATGAAGCGGTCTTTGAGACCGTATGCCCGGATGCTCGCCACGCCAGACAGTCCCTCGCTGAACTTGGCAAAGACTGAGGACCGAAGGACAGCCTCAAATCGCTTGATCTCACGCGCCGACGCACGATAGTAGCTTGTGGCGAAGAGGAACAAGAGAAAGAGAGGTACAAGTGCGATGGCGAAGTAGTAGAAGAAGACGATGATGAGGATGAAGACAGAGATAATGGCACTGACGCTGAAGAAGTACATGCGCATGGCGTCAGTCAGCGTGTTGTCCATCGTGTCAACGTCACGGCTAAAGCGATTCGTGATGCGACCTAGGGGAGTTGTATCGAAGAAGGACATGGGCGCACGCAGTACCCGCGCCATGGCCGCGGCCAACATCGTCTTGCTTGCTGTGGTGCCGAAGATGGAGAGAGCCACCATGAAGGCGAACATGAGAAGTGCCTGGACGGCGCCGAGACCCGCATACACGCCGATATATACCCCCATGGACAAATTAAACTTGTCCGAGGTCCACCATGACAGCCACAAGCTCGTCACTATGTTGGATCCCTGGGCAAGAATCAAAAGGAAACATACGAACGGGAGGTTCAGGATTGACCCCGAAGCATTGATATAGGCCGAATAAACGGACCATGGTACACTGGCGAGTGCCCGTTCCTCGGTCTGCATGAGGCCCTTTGCCTTCTTGTGCTTCTTCGCAGGGGCTTGGTCATCAACGACAGCAACAGCAGCAGCAGCAGCAGCAGGATCCTTCTTTTCTTCGATGGCTGTCGTCTCCATTAGCTGCTGGAATCCTTCCGACTTCTCCATGAGGTTATCGAACGTGTCAATGGCCTGGATCTTGCCACCCTCCATCCAGATGATCCGGTCACAGCGACTCAAGACCCAGAGTTGATGGGTGGCAAGAATTCTACACTTGTCTTGGAGCAAACCAAGAATAGCATTGTCAAAGATATGTCGGCCAACGTGAGCGTCAACAGCACTCAGAGGGTCGTCCATCAGAACGATGTCGGCATCGAAGTAGATGGCCCGGGCGATATTGAGTCGTTGCTTTTGACCTCCCGAGATGGTGATTCCTCTTTCGCCAATTTCTGTTAAGTCGTGGTTCGGTAGCATGTCGAGATCCGGTTGCAGCGCACACCTAAGAGAGATAAATGTCAGCCAGTCAGCGTCTACGGAAACGGGAAGCGAAAGCCGATAACACTTACGCCTTAATAACCTCAGAATACCAGGTGCTGTCCATCTCTTTGCCGAATAGAATATTCTCCCTGACTGTTGTATTCTGGATCCAGGCGTATTGGGGACAAAAGGCCCTAGAGGCACCCAGGACGACCTCGCCGCTCGTCTTCCTCATATCGCCAGCCAAAGCAGAGAGGAGCGAGGTTTTGCCACTACCCACGGTGCCAATGACTGCGACAAGCTCCTTCCGCCCGATTTCGAAACTCATGTCTTGCAGTCTGAATGGTTCAGGCTCCTCAACCAGCGTGCTGACGTCTTCCCCGGAGCTTCTTGGTGGCGAAGGCGAGGATTTCCGCCCTTTCCCCGGATTCAGCCCCTTGTCATCCCTCTTGCTGGCGGCACCGCCAACGGTGCCTTCCAGGTCTTGAGTCGGTGTCCTCTCCCACGTAAAGGAGGCGTTTCGCATCTCGACAGCACTCGGCGCGTCGGGCTTGAAGACGGCTTCCTCTTCTCTTTCCTCTGCTAACAAATATTCCTGTATACGCGCCAACGATGACCAAGCATCAGTTACCTGGCCAATGACTAGGGGAAGCAGGTTTAGTGGCATCCTCAAGCTGTTGAACAACGCCAGCGACGAAAACACCTCCGCAGGGGGGAGATTACGATGTGTCAGCGAGTACGTGATGAAGGCCAGCATCGATGCAAAAATGGGCAACGACAAGCTGATAGCCATTATCGCGTTACGAATCGAGAGCAAGATCTGGATGGCCCGAACCTCGCGGTTCCGGAACTGGCCGAGCCTGTCGAGAAAGGCAGGTTCCCAGCCGAAGAACTTGACAAAACGGACCGACTGCAAAATCTCCTGCGTTAAGCTTACTCGCTGGTCCGTGATCTTGTTGATGCTCTTTCTTCGAATGAAGAGTTTCTTGATAGCGCGGGTAAGGACAGGAAGGCCCATGACTAGGAGAGCGAAGCCAGCCAACGCGCTGTAGGTCAGGTTGACCAGAAGCAGGGCGAGTGTGATCAGAATCGTTAGTGGCGCTGTCCAGATGATGTGGAACAAACCAGACGCTTGATCGATGCGGTAAGTGTCAACGCTCATCAAGTTCATCTGAATGCGCGCCACCCCTCACCCCACGTCAGTTATCATGTGTAAGAAGATTGTACGAGCTGGACTCGACTCACCACCCTGCCGTTACCCCAGCCTGTCCCGTCTCCGGCCACAGCATTGGGACCAGCTGGACCGCCTCCTATCCCACCCGGGGGACCTTTTATACCAGGAGGTCCTCTCTTCTTTGCATTTTTGACAATCTTCTCGGCAGCCCTGGCCGCGGGTGTATCAGGAGGCTCTGCACCACCAGCCTTGGCTCGGCCAGAGATAACCATGGACTTCTCGTAGATCATGCTGATCAAAGAGGCTCTGGTCATACCGCCCACCACCATGCCCTTGTAGATGAAGTGGTTTACGCCTAGACTCTGTATAATCTGCATCACCGTCACACCAAATACCAGGCCTAATCCAGCCCCGATGTGAGGGGGCGGTAGTTGCTGCAGATTTGCAATGTAGGCGTCGGTGGCAAACTGGATAAGAAAGCGGAGTATAAAAGGTGACACGGCCTGCAAGAGAGAGGCAACGAGGTGGCATGCGCCGCCGATCCAGAACTCGCGGAAATACGTCTCATGCATGGCCCACCAGAGAGGATACTTGTTGCCGGCCTTGACTCTGCGGCTGAAGGATTTCTTCATCCTGTCTGTGGTAGGATCCACGGCGCGACTGGGATTGATGACGGGGAGATCATTGAGTTCTAATTGGCGCCGGTAACCCGTCTACACTTCATGTCAGCAACGATTTCCGCCGCTTTTGTTTGTAACCCCTGAGCAAGGCTGTTTGTTTCACGTACTCGCATCAATGGGCTCATCCAGTTGAAGATGAGAACACTCAGGAAACCGGCCTTGTTTTCGGGCGACGGTCCTCTCTCCTGGGGCGGCGGCGAGATTTTGCCCCATCGGAGGGGATTTGGCTGCTTATACCATGGCTTTTGGGGCGGCGGGTTGGTGCTCGGTGTTGTTGTTACAACGCTTGTAGCAGCGCTGCTTTTTTGACGACTCAACTCAGGCCTCACGCCCGTATCTACAGCCTCAACGTCCTTATCATCTGATTTGGCACACTCATCTTTCGCTGGCCGGATCTCCTCATACTGTTTAGGCTTAATCGGGGCTTCGGGTGGCGAGCGCAAACGAGCCTCGTTGCCCTTTTCCGCACTCGCAGAGCTTGCCATTGCCGCAGAAGACCACCAGCTGTGAGCAAGGGGACTGTTCTGGGCCAGCAGAAGACAAGAGATGGGTCTGCCTTGAAATGCACCGAGATGTCACGCGTCTAGCGCGAGGAGCGACCAGTGGCAGAGAGGTCAGCGATTATAAATTAAGAGGTTAACGGTTGACCCGCCGCCACTCACACTAAAAGTATTTAGCGAGAGGAACAGGCTCAGACCAACATTTGGGCCAGCAACGGCCGACGTTTGAAAGGTCGCAGTTAAAATTCTTAGGATGACGGAATCGAGGAAGCTAATGACTAGGCAGTTACTACTGCATGGCGGGCAAAGATGACGAACGACAGCTGGGCCTTGTTGATGAAGATACGACAACAGCTTAGGTAGGGGCTAACAAGAGGGAGAGAGAACGTAAGAATTACTTGGAGGAGAAGGACCGAGATAGACGCGAGGGCGGAAGGAGAAAAAAGGACAGACCGACGCCCTGGGTCTGCCCGTTCTCAATCCGGGATTTCCTGGATTTTTTCTGCTTCCTTTTCCGCCATGATGATGCGGAGACTGTCAGTGCAGCCCGCCTGATGGAGCATGGTTGCAGTCGGGCGGGCAGCTTCACGCGGTCGGGGAGTGGCAGGCGCTGCCGTTCCTTCCCTCCCCCCCGGATAGCCTAGCTTGAACATCGGAGATAACACGGGTCCCATCCGACACGGCATTTTTGAGAGCCATTGGGCTTTTTCACCTATCTCACCTATATCCTTTCGCTCAGTTAATTCCCCGACCCATGACAAAAGAGTTGTAGAACTTCGCGTTCGTTGCATAATCAATCTCATCTACACCTGCATTGGTGTCCGCTGTACCTTTTAAGTCAATGTTGCGTCAACACGGACGGAAATAAGGCTCGGGGTCCGACAGTGCGACTTGGGCCTTACTGCTTTCAAATACAGCTGATACTTTTGGTCTACTATCCGGGTTATCGGTGGATTGGCATCTGGTAAGCAGCAACCTGGACAACAGGTTGTGCCGAGACCGAGGGTATACATTGGGAAACGGGTTGCTCAGCAGGCCGCCAAGCAACGGGGAATTGTTGCTGCACACGCGGCGAGGGAAGTGGTGAACCGGACAAGATCCGCTGCGGCACCGACGCCCGACATCGGTCTTTTGTCAACCACGCGGGTCTCACCATGGCATACCGAACTGCATCGAACAAGCCCCGGTCACAACAGTTTGGCGAACCCGTCTGGATCGGGCTGTCGCATTGGCGCACCTCAAGCGCGCCTTCTAAGTTCTAACGTCTGCAAGATCCAATGGTGATGGGGTCATGCCCCGCACCAAGCTTGAGGTTGCTCCCCCGTTAGCCTGCAACCTCGCTGGAGTTCTTCGGTGCCGTCACGGCAACCTTCACCTAGGATTTCTTGACACACGTTTCGTTGATTATCTGGGACTTGCCAAGGTTCCACCTTCAAAAAAGCACTGGTATCTCTGCCAATTGCCCACGCTGTTCAAACCAGAAAGAAATAGATTACATATTGCAATGCTCTTGGCTCCTCTCTCTGGATGCTTGTGTCAATCACCCTCCGCCACCAGCAGTAGCAGCCTCCTCGCTACCGCCGGCCTGATCAGAACCACCACCTCGTCCACCTGGGTCATCTGGATTCAGCGATCCAAGGTCAATGCTGCCAAGATAGTAGAAGCTAGCCGCACTCGGATGGTAGCCGATTCGGGCCGTGAGGTTCATATCTTTTGGGTACATGTTCCAGGCCCTCCTCCCGCGCTCGACCCGCCTCGACTTGGCCAGCTGTTCCTGTCGTTGTCTGTTCATCTCAGCCGCAATCTGGCTCACGGTCAAGGGGGCCGCGGCTGGCCTGGCGTCGCTTACGGTCCCGAGCTCGGCTCGGGCAACCCGTCTTTGGGTCCGCCTCCGTTGTCGTTTGGTTAAGAACCGGTTCTCGCTCAACTGGACCGTTCTCAGCCGTTCGGCCTCCCCCTCAGCGGCCCCTCCGGTACGCGCCGGAGAGTACTCCCCCGGGTATAGTATCAGAAATTCGAACTGATGGTAGTCGTAGAGGTCGATATAATCTCCTTTGAGGGCATTCAGCGCGGCTACTACTGCTCTGTACTTGGTCTGCTTTAGGGCACGCATGCCGTCCTTATCTATCTTGGTTCCATCGCGGGCCCGCGTCTCATGGTATAGAAGATATACCCACCTGTCCCTTTGCTTGCGGTACCGCAAATTGTGGAGAAAGGCGCGTCTAACGGTGAGGAATTGAGTTGGAATCGACGGCGGCGGGATTGCTGGGTCAGGTGGCTGTCGGCTGTCTCCCTGCATTTGCTCTTTTACATGCGCGGCGGCCACCTCCCCTATTTCGCCCGGGTCGGCAAGAAATCTCAGCACTTGATCGAGGTGCTGATAGGCCTCGCGCCACCCCTGATCCCGATCCGAAGACGACAGGTCTCTCAAACTCTCTTCAGAGATCCTGGCGAATTGGTGCTGATGGCTGGCCCTGTTGGTGCTATTCGAATTCTCGTCACCCAAGACACGCATCGATGCGTGTTCGGGCGAGTGCAGTTGCCGTAATGAGTCCACCAACTCTTGCTGAGACCTTCCCACCATATAGTCTGAGACTTGATCCAATTCATGTAACTCTTCTTCGCCTAGCTCCTCCCCTGCTAGCACCGGCGGGTTTGCCTCGCCTTCCTCCTCTTGATCCACGTCGTCGGCTCTCCTATTGGCATTTCGCGGAATCCGGGGATTGACACCAGTTCCAGAAAAAGGTGTTCTCCCTTGGTGTGTTGTCATTTCCTCTGCTTCTCTTGTTACAGACCGCGTTTGGCGCCCCGCTCCTCCCCGGAGCCTCGGGCTGACCTGACCCACCACGTCGGGCTGATCATCTGCCGCCTTTTCATTCGTGACAAGCAGCAGGGATGACATGATGCCCTTGAGGTTGTGGTCACCGACACAAAGTTGAAGCCGTTGAATTAGGACCAATTAACGTGATGAATAAATGATAGCGACTAAATGGAGGGAGACGATTCATGACTGGGTTTGCTGGGAGAAGGTGAGTCTATTTATCGAATACAACCAGGCATTTTTATCCTTCTCATTGTCCATGTGCCCTCCAAGTGATGAATCCGGCGTAGTAGCGAGGAGTTCATTGTCTACACGTTACCGCATGTTGCCGCACAAAGAGCAAGCCTCTTACTTCGTTTCTTCAGCTGCATGCGGAAATCCCTGAAGTGACCAAGGTGTCCGTGCCAGCACACTTTTTCCGCACCCCAGAGATTGTAAGGCAAAATGAGAACAAACGTAGCACGGAGCAGGGCCAGCGAGAGCTTCTAAATTGCCGATCCCAACACTTGTTGGTGATTCCTTCCTGACTGACTTGAAGAAAACTCTCATCTGGAGCCTGCCGCTTTCTTCTCATGAACAAGTTAGCTGCCACCGTCTTTAGGGCCCCAGCCCCCCCTCCGCAAAAACAAAATAAAATAAAGGGCGAACATCCCCTTGATCACGTTCAATTCGGCACTCACCACCCCAAAGAGCCTAGCAAGATCACCGTCAGACACAATGTTCTCTTCTTGACGAGGGAATTACCTTGACCGTACTGCTTGGCAGGTGCGGTACTTAAATATCACGAGCCGAGCCTCGACGAGTGTCGGCATGATGGGCCAAGGCGATGTCTCATCGAAGAAATATATCATCACGGTTCAAAGTCGCATGTTGCAAGGTGGCGGATAGAATATGTCAAAATGGTGCCTGGGAAATGCTGAACACTTATGGGGTCGAGAAAGCTGATGTTCCTCGATGGGTTGCACCCGCATATAGTAACCGCCACCATTCGAGGCATTTGCTGTTCACGACTAATTGTTGAGTGCTGCTGTGGTTCGTATCATGCTTGTCGACTACGTAAAGAAACCCTCTGTCGAAATAGGCTTGCGCAAAGTCGTCACGGAATCGCCGTTGGCGGTAAACGAGCCGAAAATAAGATAATACAGGCGCGGCTTTCCATCCACTCGTGTATCTGATCCATATCGTGGAGAAAGGAAAGAGTGGATCCCTTGACAAATTGTCGACTATTGCCGCTGACTGACCAAGATCCCAAGCCATTGTATGTGGAGTGTCGCGAACCTCACAAAGGCTAAGGTCTAGGCGACTGTGTGAAACAGGGCGATTGCCGAGATAAACAGAGCCTAGAACCTTCCCAGTATCTGCCGTAACTCCAGCCGAGGACCGCGTTTTAGGATATCCGAATTTTCCCATGCCATACGTGAAAGAAAATGAGGAAAGAAATTAGTTCACCACTTAGCCTTGTATTCTCAGGTGGGCGAAGCTCTGCCCGAATTCGCTCGCTTCTCGACTCAGCGGGTGCCTGCAAATTGGTCAGCCGAAATATTTCCGATCTCAGAACTCTGCTTCATTACCGTAGGGCTCACGGGCCTCACCGCGGGGGGCGGCATCGTTATAACCGGCGTTGGGAGGAGCATCGCGAGAGCGAGCATCGCGGTCGCTGGGCCGATCGTACCGCTCTCTGTCATAGCTAGGGCCACGGCGGTCGTCTGGGCCACCGCGACCACCAGCAGAGCCGGCATAGCGCTCGGAGCCGCGGTCGTCGCGTCCACCAACGTCTCGGCCACCTCCATAGCGGTCAGCACGCGATCCATGGGCATCGTCGCGGTCACGACGATCATATCCGCGATCCTCACGGTAGTTCCGGTCATATCCGCGATCCTCGCGATATCCACGGTCATATCCGCCGCGGTCGTAACCACGGTCGTAACCACGGTCATAGCCACGGTCATCGCGATATCCGCGATGACCCGCGCCGCCGCCGCTGCGGTACGAGTCATCGCGACCAAAGCCGCCACTGTATCCACCACGGCGGCGATCATCAAAGCCACCGCGACGGGGCTCACCTGGGATCGTCAGCTGCGGAAAGTGTGTTTGGGCTTTGAAATGACTTACCACGCTTGGGAGGACCGAAATACTTGCCCGGAGTGGGAGTACGGGGACGAGCACGGCGAGCCTTCTCGATGCTGAGGGTGCGACCCTCGATCATTTCGCCCTGGAGGCCCTCCTTGGCGGCATCAGCTTGCTCAGAAGTGACCATTTTGACGAATCCAAAACCACGCGACTCCCCAGTGTGCGGATCCTTCATGATCTGGCACTTCTCCACTTCGCCGTACTTCTCAAACAAGCGAGTAACCTCAGTCTCTTCGAGCCGAGGGTGAATACCAGTGACGAAAAGGTTGGAGCCTGGGTTGATGGCGCCATCATCCTCCTTGGAGGGGTTGTCATTTTTTGTCGGAGCGCTGTGGCAGACGCATATCAATCAGTAAATTTGCACCGTTGGAGGCAAGGAAGATTGGAGAGTGCAACTTACCGATCATGTCCATTGGGCGACATGGAGCGACGGCGCGAGGAGTCATGGCCATCATCGCGTCGCGGCGACGCACTGCGGTCGCGGTCATAGCGAGGTGCATCCTCTGCAAGAATGGTGTCAGCGACTACCAGTTGCTGATGTTGCTGCAATTGCCACGGTCGTGACGCGACTGCGCAACTGGCACGACGTGCATTTGGAAAGAAAGAAAAAAGTCAACTTACCATCAAAGCGATCGCCATTGGCGTTCTCGTAATCCATAGCGGTAGTAGCCATGATGACCTTTGGATGAGTCGGATGTCGGAGTGATTAGATGCGAGAGAAGTGTTGTGAATCTTTTGAGAAATGTCCACTTGCTTGCGCGGGATGGAACTTGTGTGATACAGGCAAAAAAAGGGCTGATTGAGGTCAAAGACGCGACCCCAGATTGTAGGTTAGAAAAAGGTTGAGAAAAAGAGAAAACCCTTTAGGGATGAACGTTTAAAGGGCGATGAGAAGGTGTGGAAATCGCTGCTGCAGAGAGCAAAACGGCCGGCCTGGGACAACTGGGAGAAGGCTGTTGCAAGAGCGAAATTTTGAAGGAGGGCGAGGCGAGACAGGCGACGATGGGCTGCCTTGAGTCGTCTTCAACCAATGGCCCGTGCCGAACAGAAATGGCGCTAGCCTGTTTCAGCCACAGTGGCCCACAAAAGAGCGACAACATGTACGCATCCTTGGGCATCCAATCTGAGGCCTGCAACTGCTGCTCGGTTTTCATCCGGGGTGCATCCTGATATTCATTCAAACGATAACTCTGCAGTGGACCTCAACTATCCAACGACCCCCTCTGTCTCCAACTTTGTCATGTTCCCGATGCGGGGAGAACAGCTGATTCAAAAAGCACTTACTCTTTGTTGTCGTTGCACATGGACCATCCAAACGATCGCTCGCTCAAACAAAAGTCAAAACTCACAGGTCACTAACCCAAGGGTCCACCAGGGGCCTATCTGAGAGGAGCGCCTGTTCAACGTCGACGTGCGCCGCCGGCTGCTGGTCCAAAAACCTCAATGCATTAATGGCTTTTCCGCCACATGCTCTTTCCAACGCCAAGAATGCAAAATGTCCACCCACGACCGGCCGTGCCTTGAAGTAAATGCCTGGGTAACCTCCATTGCCTTCTGTCTCGTACAAATCAGTGAATGGGCGATCTAGTTAGTAATGTGTTAGCTGATTGACCCCTTGCCTTCCTTTGAGTTGGCGTGAAGCTTACCTGTTGCTGTCTCATTGACCCATCTAGCGATGGTGCCGAGAATTTCGGTTCTCGTCTTCTTGCTGGTCACAGCGGCAGCGAAGAATTCCCAGTCGCTCTTCGTGTACAGATGCCTCGAGTCGAGTGGCAGTCCGTATCTTTGGAGGACGGCAGAGTACCAGTCGCTCTGCATTTGATACACCTTGTCGGGAATAAAAGGCCGGGTACGCCGGTCTCCATCCCCGATGGGTCTCTGACTGGGCAGGTCTCCCTGTGCCTTGTTTGTTGATGTATCTTCATCTGCGATGTGGAAGCATAGCAGTGACTCGGCGTACAAGTTGTAGATTGTTGTCCACGATCCATACCACGTGTAAGCCAGCTTCACATGAGTCTGGTCTCTGGAGATACCATATTCCTGCCACTTTTCGATATACTTCTCTGCAATTCTCTGATATTGCTTCGCCTCGTTGTCCCGGCCCACAATCTGGGCGATTTCACTCATTGCTTTGATTCCAATGATTCCCTTCAACGCCAGGTTTGTCTGATTCGCCAGCCAGCCAGCAAAGTCATCTGTGCAGAGCTGGTTGTGAGGAATAAGAGATTCTCGGACAAGGTAGCCTGTCCACTGGTCCCAGAGCTTGTACGAGCGCGACAACCACTTCTCCGCAGCTCGGGATCCTGTGGTGATACCAACATTTGCTCGCCTGTCCATGCCGTATTCATCAACCGAGTGCCCCCATTCCTTAGTCCCAGGTAGCTGCACAGCATTTTGGCCTATCGTTGCGCTCATGAATGCCGGCTCGGTATCGTATCTCAGGGCATTCGCAAGAGCAAGTCCCATGATCAGCATGTTTCCGCACTCCTCAACTGGCATATACTCGTCACGACCGTCACTGTGGCCAGTTGCGTTGGGGAAGTGCGCGCCGAGGTCGTGCATGCTGTAGTTGTTCGGGTACTGCCCACTGAGCTGGTGTTCAAGGAGTGGTTCGAGGAGGTATCCCAACCACTGCGGGTTGGTGTACAGGAAAAAGGGAAAAGCTGGGAAGATGACGTCCACTGTCTGGAAATTACCATTCGATGAGATTTCCTTCAGGAATAGAATGGGGCCATCTGGGGTTCCTGAGAACTGGGTTGCGCCAAGCACTTGGCGAGCGGAAAGGGCGACAATGTCTTGGTAATCTTGAGAACCGGACTTATATGCATCGCGAGCAACCGTCTCTGAGTAGTTTCTTGCTAGAGAAGCTGCGATTGCAAAATCGTCATAGTGATACCGTACAAGCTCGTCGGCAGAGCCAAAGTACGAAGCCCACAGCGGCCTCATCAACGTCAGTCCCCTAGCAGACGCGAATTGGACCACAGGATCCTGAATCAAGGCATAGGTGAAAGTGACACTGTCTGTGTTGCTGTAGCACTTCGAACCCGGCTTCCCACTGGCAAGCTTAAAGCTCTTTGAGAAGGCAAAAACCGGCTCCTCTTCCATAACACGGCGGTATTTTCGGTCGATGTCGTTTTTGAGTAGGCCCTTCTCGGCAAAGTGCTGGCGAAGGAGAGCTGAAGTTCCACATTGATGGTGAATGTCTACTGGTGCTGAAAAATGCAGAGTTCCCCACTCCGCATGATCGTTGAACTCGGTTAGTAACTGTTCCTCCTTTCGGGCGACCTTCCATGTCTTGATAGCAGGCTTGTGTCGATCGTGAGGGGGCTCGTGTAGTTCCCAGCGAAGAACGCTCCCACGATTTCCGGTGACCCATTCACCATTGAGGTCCGTGTAAATATTGATATCGGAGCAGCCGTCGACGATGACAGTTAGATACGCGGCAGGAATCGACTGCCTCAACGTGGAGGACGGTGTGATCGGCGACAAGAATGAGAGTGTCACGCGCACAGATTCACCATCCGAGATACCGGGAACCTGGTATGTCAGATTCGTTGTTGAGGCGTCGAAGGTCGAGCCGAGATACTCAGGGAAGGTGACATTGTAGAACTTGCTGCTGTGTGGCAACGAGTCGTGCGGGCGCCCGAGGAGAGGATACACTTTCCCGGCAGCGGGAAGTGCGGCCATCACAGAGAATCCGATCTAGAAATGAAGGCATTGTCAGCGGTGTGCTGCTCAGATTGACAGGTTGCGACAGTGCCGCCTACATGGGAGCCGGTCCAGAATATTGGCCAGTCCTCCCATGGTGCCTCTCGCGCACGGCCCAACCATGTGCTCAGATACGGGTTGCGAACGATCAATGGCAAGACCGGAGGTGTCAGCGTCGACGCGCTGGTGAGAGCGGCCAGCGCTACGAAGTCAACTCGCATATTCTTGCCCGAACGGCGGAACACGAGCAGAGGGACTCGGCGATGACGAGGAAAGAAGTCAACCGAGCGCGCTACAGAGGTCTGAAGAGGTACTGCTCCAAATCTTCCCAGAAACGAAGCCCGGTGGACAACTCAGAGTTGTGGCGCCACGAGACCTAAGCTCGCAGTTGGCCGCTGGGAAACGACAGGTGAAGGCACAAAAGGCGAAGAAAAGCAAGGCTCAATCTAGGACAGAGATGGCTTGGGGACTTCAGAAATGCGCCTTGAGAAGCAGAAGCGAGACTGGAAAATCTGGAAACAAGGCTTGGGGGAGAGAAGTGCGGGGGGTGCAGCCTAGGAGTGCACACTAGAGATCTTGAGATCGGTCCTCGTGCCACTGAGAGGCAGGGATTCCCCACAGTTCCCGGCCAATCACTCTCGATCATGCGCCCCGCTGCAGGAACCGATAACATCTGTGACCTGCGGGCTTGCCTACCTACATACCTACACGTGTACACGTACGTTAAGTTACCCCACCGGCGCGGGTAGCTGCCGAGCCCGCCTGGGATCTCCGCTGTGGATTCTCCAAGTAACAACAGCCCCAACCCTGGAAGATAAGATGGTAGCATTCGACCTGATGGGCGTCGAGCTGCAGTGCTGCTTGTGTGGCGTTTAGACAAGAAATCCAAGCCCTGACTTTGAAGTTCGAGCCTTGAGGTTTTACATCAAGCCCTGTAAAACTGGGGACACGCCCTGACAGATTGGTCCATCTGTTTTTTAGAGGGCAAGTGGAGGAGCACTTTACACCGCTGGAAAGTACCACCTGAGCAATCTACCAGGGAAGGGGGCCGATCAGATTGTAGGGTTGATGTCACTGGGAGGACGTATTGTCCATTCTCGCTACAGTACATATCTGAACAAACAGCTAGAGTACAGAATATAAATGACATGACTCAGAGTGACCCAATAACCCCACGGAGAAATGCTCAGCTACACTAACGTTTTGTGATTGCTTGCCTCTAACCTCGTGCTTTCGGTGGGTTTGGTAACAATCTCCTCCTAGACTCCAAATGTGACCCATAAAGCAAGCCCTAGTCCAAGAGAAAGGGCAAGAAAAGGAAAGGGAAAGGAAAGAAGGAAACCACTGGCTCACCGCCAAGTTAAAACACATTGATCCCTAACCGCTGTAAAGGCTTACCACCTGTGTCGCCCCTCCCAAGTTTGCCAGAACCGGAAACAGCTGATGAACATGACAGTTGAATCTATCACCAATCTCGCACAGCATGGGGTCTAGGTCGTACGTGTTCAGAAATGCGTAAGGCACTTAAGAGCCCCTAAACAGGAACTGTAAATCCTCAGGGCTCAGCGAGTCCATTGCTGCATCGTCCGCATTGATGGTCGAGTTGATCATGTTAGTCTTCTTCTCCTGGAGGAGAACCATTCGGCTCTCAACAGAGTCCTCAATACACAAACGTGTGATGGTGCATGGGCGAGTTTGGCCAATTCGATGGCATCGATCTGCAGACTGCCATTCCCTGTGTATGAATCAATGGTTAGTCTGGATATGATTCGAAGAGGAGTGTAGGTAAAGGTGACAAGATTTGTCAAATCCAGGGTCAAAAAGGAGCTTACGCGGCAGGATTCCACCACCTGCCATAGAGAGTTAGCAATACACAACAATGTGTTACTGAGCTCAACTTACGGGTCGACAATGAAGACATGAGAAGCCTCCGTGAGGTTCAGGGCAACGCCTCCAGCTTTCAGGGAAACTAGGAAACACTCAACCTCGGCATTTTTCATGAAGTGCTCAATTGAGGCCTGCCGTTGGGCCGGTGTCATGCTGCCATCAAGCATGACAGTTGTAATGCCCGCACGACGCAAACGCCACTCAATAAGTTGCAGCATAGTCGTGAACTGAGAGAAGATGATGGACTTGTGAGAGGCATGGTCAGAGCGTAGCTTGTGAAGCTCATGCACCAGCAGCTCGATCTTGGATGAAGAGGTCCAATTCTCCATCTTGATGCGGTTGATGATGGATGACTTTTTAACAAAGACCTCATCCTGCTCAATCTCAGGCTGCTCAAGGTCAATAGACAGCGGAATATGACACTGAGGACAGTTCGGTTCTGTTGACGAATGAAGGTAAGTCTTGACACACGTGCGGCAGAAGTCATGCTTGCACCTAGATCGAATGGCATCCTCCGCAGGCTCGTCGCAGATGCTGCAGACAATGACATTTTGTCCCCCTTCGCTATTCTTCTTTAAGATGAGGTCCGGATGGTCGGCGACTTGACGCATTTGCATGATGAGACCAAAAATGTTCGCATAGTTGTTGAGCAGCACTCCCGTAGCGACGTACGTATCGAATTTTCGCTGGCCGTTTGTCATGATCGAGTTTGCAAAGTCATTTTCCTCCTCTCCGAAGAATTGACGCTCAACGTTGATTTCCTTGACAGGGAGTTCCATGGCGTTGGTGTGGTCTTTCTTCAGTCGCCGGAGCATGATCCGGGCTGTAAGAATACGAAGCTTCTTGAAAGCAGTCTTACCCAAACCAAAGTTGCCGTACTTTTGAATGGGGTTGAGAAGTTCCTGGTTGAAGACCGACACATGCTGCATAGAACCGTGCTTACAGTCGGTGCAGCGGGCATCTTCATTCATGCTCCATTCCAGCTTCGAGCAAGAGCAATGCTTACACAAGTAGCTGGCGAAGGGTTGGATGTTCAGGAACCTGACTAACGAGAAAAATTCACCGATACGATTTTGCAGAGGTGTTCCGCTGAGACACCAGCGATAGGTGGTCTTCAGGGCAAAACAGGCTTTCGCCGTCATGGTTGTCCGCGTCTTGATACTGTGCGCCTCGTCGAGAATCGCACGGTGAAACTCAGTCTGATGGATGACTGACGTTTCCTTATAAAGACCATCTTTGCGCTTGAAGCCTTTCTCTTGCTTGCGGTAGAGCGACTCCAGGGTGTTGTACGACATGATGATGACATCGTAACTTTTGATGTCCTTGACAGTGAGGTTTTTGGTTTTGGAGTTGGTTCCGTGGAAAACAAATGTCCTGAGCGTGCCGTCGGTGTAAGATTCGATCTCGGTCATCCACTGCATGAGAGCAACAGGGGGGACCAGCACCAATGATGGTTTCTTGGCAGGCCAGTCAGACATGATTAAGGACACTGCTTGGATAGTCTTCCCAAGACCCATCTCATCACCAAGGAGTCCTCCCTTCCACTCAGTCTTCTTCTCCATTTCCCGCATCCATGCCAATCCTTCAAGCTGGAACGGCTTCAATTGGCGCGAGATGGATTTTGGTTGCTCGGCCTTGCCGACATTCAAAACCGGCATATTCTCAAGCTCGTCCCACATCGTGAGGAGTTCGGGATGATGCTTCTCGAGGAGATCCCGGTTGGTCTTAGCTCGACGGGTGCTCCTCGGAGCTCTGTAGGCTCGACGCGATCGGGCTAGGACCGCTAGATTTCTCTGAGGACCACTCAACTGAGTCGCATCCGGAGTAGGAGCATCTTCGTCCGCTTCGGACGCACTCTCCTCCGTATCGTCGGAGTCGGATACAAAGTCCGAGATGTCCTCATCCTCTTCATCTTCGCTACGCTCGTCCTCCAAAGCTTCTATGTTGTTCCGTATCTGAGTACGACCCTTCGACGAGGTACTGGCACCAAAAGAGCGAGCTCCAAACCTTCGTTGCTCAAGAGGTTGGTCGGAGTCGCCATCCTCACTCATGCTGGATAAGGCTGTGAGCGAGCTGAGATCATCATCTTCGTCCCCTTCAGAAGCGGGAATAATCGTGGGCTTCTGAGCATACTTCGGGTATTTACCCGTGGCCTTGGAGGCTGGTGTTACCTTCTCGGCTGCCTTCTTGGAAGCGACACCATAGGATTCATCTGCACTTTCATCATCATCACTGTCGGGCAACGACAATGGTTTGGCGCCGAAGCCCCCAGTCCCCCCAAAACTGCGCCGAACTCTACTTCCCTTCGACTCACTACACCCTGCCAATGTCAGCGCCGCAGCGGCGTCTTCCTCCTCTTGCAGCTTCCTGGCGAGTTTTGCGTCAGGCGCATTGTCGGAGTCGGAGTCTTCACTGTCCTCAATGACGCCCCTCTTGCGCTTAGAGCTCATGGCATAGATGCTCTTCTGAAGTGTGCTGCGGCTGATCGCAGAAGGCCTCGAAGATGGCAAGACCACCTCGATTCGCTTCAAAGCCCTAGATGAGCTGGGCTTTGATACGTCTGTTGGTGTCGGGGTTGTCACATTGCTAGTGAAAGGAGTTTGATAGTCGCTCCCTCCAGACACAGACGTTGCGGGGGTTGGCACTGTCGATGCAGTCCCGCTGCCAGGCATGGTCCTGGCTGGTCGTCCGCGAGTTCGTCTGGTCGGTAGGGTAGTTTCCGGCTGAGCAGGGGATGCTTGAATCGGTGGATCAGCACAATTCAATGGGGCATCGAGACAGGAAATACTGGCGAGAGCGCTTCGCATCTCACTGGCCCACAATGTAAATCCCTTCGGGCGTGCGGATGCGAGTCGTGGTGGTCTGCGTTTGACTTACTGCTATCGTCGCTAGCTGCTGCTGCTAGCGATGCCCTGGTTCGGGCCATGCTTGGCAGAGAACCCGGCGGACTTGTGTTTCCGTGGATTGTCCCCCGTATAAGATGGGGAATAGAAGGGGTGCCACCAAATAGACGTGGTGACACAGTGACTTTCTCAACAGCGGACAATCTTTGGTGGCCACAGCAAGGCTTAGGTGAGGCAGCGGGAGACAAGGGGGCCGAGAGTTTTGAGGCGTTGCGCCGATATGTCCGAAGAGAGAAGGGCGAGTTGCCGTCCGACAGAACTGTTGACAAGAAGTTCGGACAATAAGATATTGTTTGCTGGTGTGACAAAGGCGAGAAGAGAGGAGATTTGCTTCGTCCGGATGAATGGCCACTTCTCGAAAGATTGGGGCAAAGTTGGTGAGGGGCAGGAAGGTGCAAGAGGCGCGTCTGATTTTGACGCGAAGTCATGTGCTTTCCCAGCACTTCTTTCAGCTAATACACTGGTTTGTTATCGGGCGCTGCTCCTTCCACTTACAAAGTTAGTCAGGTGTTCTGGCGTCAGCACTTAATTGGCGTTTGCCCCTCCTCGCGCCGGACCGTGGCTCTGGCGCGAATCTCCGAGCGCACCTCCGAGTATTTCATTCTTCCTACTCCTGCAACATCTCAAAAACAAGTAACCTCGTGTGGCATGACCATCAAGATGTGAACCCCCCTTTTTAGTGTCTGGGTGGTCAGTTCTGTTGGCTGACTGGAGTTAGGTCTCGACAAAACCGGCCTCCGCGTAGAATTCAGGGACCGTAAGTTTCTGCAAAGTGGCGACACGGATAAGATCTGGCATGCTGATCAAAGACCCATATACAACAGGCAATCTGCCCTGACCGATTTCTTGGCTGTATAATACCACGTCTTGAATTTTTGGGATGAAGCTGACATTGCACAGTCACACAATATCTCAGCGACTGCAATTCGTCTGGATGCTGAGGCCCGAAGGGCAGCCACAGTGGCAACCCCGGATGCATCTACGGAACAGCAAGATAGTCGGCCAGTAGAACCCGAAGAAGCAGCCAATGCCGATGCAGGCAACGATGAAGTTATCACCGTTGGACTGTCCGCTCGGAACAGGCGTACCACGGCGGCGCAAGAAGCAAAACGCAAGAAAGAACAGCGGGCGATTGAGAAGATCAAGGCCAGCAAGAGATTCCAGAAGCGCAAGCGCAAGTCCAGCGATGATGACGACGAGGGTGATAACGAGGATGAGATCGCCAGAGCCATCTTCCAAGCACGATCTGCCCCTCTGCCGGGCCAGATGGAGAACTGTTCCATCTGCTCCAAACGATTCACCGTCACAGCATATTCTCGCAATGCCCCTGAAGGAGGCCTTCTTTGCAATCCCTGTGGCAGGGAGCTTGACAAGGACAACGCGGCTCCCAGGAAGAGAACCAAACGCATCCCTGGTGCGGTATCCGCGCGCAGACAGGTTCAAAGCAAGATTTTGGACGGCACCTATCACCCCGGCGCTAAAAGCCTGATGACTCTATGTATTGAAACAGTGGCTAAGAACATTGATCTCGCTGAAGATTTGGGCGACCTGCCGGTCCTGGTCATCGACAAAATTGCCCGCAAGCTTTCAAAGCACCGACTGCTCGACTCCCGCACTCTCAGCCTTTTTTTACAACCATCGGCAGAGGATATCTTCATTTATGAAGGCGCCAAATTAACAGCCGACGATTATATCCGTGTCTTCCTATCGGTGCCGAACTTGAGGCGGCTTAAAATTTGCAACGCCATCCACTTTAAGGATGAGGTTATGGACTTCCTCCTTTCTCGCCATATAAATCTGGAAAGCTTTCACCTGCATGGCGCTAATCTTTTGTCGGAGTCAAAGTGGAAGGCGTTCTTGGAACAAAAAGGCCAGTCTTTGAAAGCCTTGAAAGTATACTGGACGGACCATCACTTCGGCGACAGTGTCCTCGCCCTGCTTCCCAAATTTTGTCCATCATTGATGAGACTCAAAGTGGAACACAATCAACAGACTTCTGGCGAAGGGCTCAAAGCTCTTGCAAAGGCCAAGTCACTTCGCCATCTTAGCCTCGACTTACGCAACCACGTACACTCGGACATCTACGTTACCCTCATCAAGAGCATCGGCAAGACGCTTGAAACACTGTCACTGACTGGAGTACATGATGCCGACAATTCAGTTTTGGATGCTCTCCACAACAACTGCCAGACCCTCACGAAACTCCGAATCACCGATAGCGAGGTTATGACCGATGAAGGCTTCACCCGTCTCTTCACTGACTGGACCAACAAGCCACTGTCCTTCATCGATTTCCAAAAGTGTCGCCAGCTGGACTCAGTACACCCACGGGACAATCCCGATGGGGTTGGCTTTTGCTCGAATGGTTTCCGGGCACTGATGACACACTCGGGCAGAAAGCTCCAAGCTCTCAACATCTATGGCTGTCGTCACATCACAGTCAGCACTTTTGAAGAGGTCTTCAGCGCCGACAACATCTACCCAGAGCTGATCAAGCTTGAGATCAGTTTCTGTGAGCAGGTCACTGATTTCATTGTCGGTAGCATCTTTCGCAGCTGCCCAAAACTTCGTGAACTCATTGTGTTCGGCTGCATGAAGGTGAAGGGCGTGGTAGTGCCGCGCGGCAAGCTACTAATTGGAGTTCCCAACGCGGTTGGCATGGTGATCGACGGCAACGATAACTGAGATAGACGCAGTGGGGTGGATTTTGTTTCGGAGAGGCATGGCCTGATCATCTCCGGAGCCTTTTTCTTTATTGTTTGTTTCCCTTTTTCCTTTCTTTTTCTGGCGTCTTGTCACGGCTTACCAGAATCGGTCAGCAACACAACAGGGACACAGATAGAAGCAGCAGTGCTTTGGGCGTCAGAATGATCTTTCACACATGCGACCAGTCACGAGTTTGCTATGCTGACCCAAAACCACTGCGCTGGTGTGGTCCCGAGGGATCAGAGCAATGTGCATATGAAAATGGAAGCACACAGTAGTGATACACACAGTAGTGATGTATGGTAGTGTAGGAGTAACGAGCATGATGGGACATAGACTCATGCAAAATCTGCTTTCTGTGCTTGGAATGATTGTGAAGACTGGGAATCCTCGTTCAATGCTGGTAACATCCTCGCGGAGGCAACCCGCTCGAAGTCGGGCATATTCGGGGATGGAGACAAATAGATCGGCGACATGTGAGCGGTTGTAAATCACCGAGACCACTTAGGGGTTTCGGGAATCGGGATCACATCTGCGTTTGAGCCACTGTAATATGTACAATGGATTCAGCCTCAGGGTTCAGCTCAGAACGCACTCTTGCCAGGAAACGAAAAACCAGCACCACATTTGCCACTGACTCGGGATAAATCCATGATGGGCGCTCCACAACAACAGTCCCCCTGGGACAATCAACATTAGTCTGTTGACCAGGCACATACAGAGAAATTCCCTAGCCTCTTTTTTGTTGTCGTCTCATGTCTTTTGTTCATCCCCTTTTCACACCTTGGCCTCACAGAGTATGGAATTTCTTGGGAGAA
>Ga0247760_1001281_pt1 | contig 23902 bp, 35 predicted proteins | sample UWRJL171409R4_FD_179936 | JGI IMG/M metagenome (GOLD analysis project Ga0247760, IMG submission 179936) | Plant litter microbial communities from Arlington Agricultural Research Station in Wisconsin, United States - UWRJ-L171-409R-4 | ecosystem: Environmental > Terrestrial > Plant litter >... | reverse complement strand
GATGCGGACGGCTAGATGGTGGGTGGATGTACGACGGATCAGGTGTGTCCCTCGAGTGTGGACGACGGGATGCCGAGCAGATCATCGCATGGCAGCTGCAGCGTCGGCGAAGTTGCCGACAAGAGCTTCGCCGCCCTCGAGCTTGATGGGCACGACACTCTGCTGCATCTCAATGGTGTCATCGTCGGGAACGCCCCAATCAACGCGTGCCACAGGGGCGAGGTCGTCGTGGGACGACAGCTTGGAGAGCAGGGTCTGGTACCGAGCCAGGTGCGGCTCCTGACTGGCATACACATAGGGGGTGGGGGCAGCAGCATGTGCAGCCTTATCCCGGGGTACGATGTCGTAGATGTCGACCATGTTGCTATGCAGCTAGGTCAGCTCTGGGTCGTTCCGCCGCCGTGGTCTTGGAAAGGGGGAGGGGAGACGTACTCTGACGTGCGTGCCACGACCCGCTGCAGAGCCTCAATCTCTCTTTGAACCTCCTGCGGATCCTCCTGTCCTGCCATGTGCTGCTGATCGAAGCTGCCATAGTGAAGATTATTCGGGTCGTCGAAGAGGTGCTGGGCTTCGTCGTCCTGCGAAACGGGTTGCTTTGGTCAGCACAGGCCATCGCAATCTCCAAGAGCTCCTCGTCGCACCGCTTAGGGCAATCCGCAACGATGAGTTGAGAAAGCAGCTCGACTAACCTCGTCGTAGACATCGCGGCGACGGTCGCCGATGCAAGAGGAACAGTTGCCCATGGCTCCGAATGCCTATTGGCAGAGTCGCGGGGTATAGGAGGGAAGGAGCGTCGAGAAGAACAAAGAGCCTTTGCGAACGAAGAAAAGCAACCAGGCAGTTCCCTGCGGAGGGAGACTAGCGAAGTGGGTTCATAAGTAATGAATGGTGGCGGCAACCTGCGCAGTTGGATGGGCTCCAAACAAGAACTCAATCAGGACCGCACAGAGTGTGTCGTCGCGTTCGCATTTGGCGCAATTGAGATGATGCGATGCTCTCTCCAGTCGACGCGGCTAAAATTCTGAAATCCGCTTCACTGCCTCGGATAAATTCTTACGTAAGAAACCAAGAGCGTCATCGAACCACGTGCCAGGTGGGAGGATCGATGCTAAACACACGGTCCTCCTGCTCTTAAATCGACACCCCAGGATAACTGCCCCTTTTTCCCCTTTTGATGGTCCGTGAACTGACAAAACAGCTGGGTAGTGACAATAAATGTCTGCGGGACTGATATAAAGCGCTCCCATTTGATTTTATTCCAAAATATGTCATTTTGCAAAGGAAACAGAAATTTTCGCTTCATCTACACGCCTTTGCAACTGTGAAAACCGCCCGTGGCTTTCATCATTACAGGCCACCTCCCGTTCTGAAAACACCTATATAAATACTGAAGGCCTTCCTGTATTGTGGAAAGGGCTTCTTTTGTATTCTGGAGGGGCCTTTTCATGTGTTGAAAAGGCCTTCCTACTTTTCGAAGAGGCCTCTCGGCATCCCGAAAGGCTTCCCTGAATGTCAAAAAGCCGAGTGATGTGATAAGCCCAGACCTTACTGTTCCGGAACATGACTGTATGAGGGCCTTCTTTTTTATTTTGGCCTGAGACTTTGTACCTAGGTATGTATTAGGTTGTCATACCAGAAAAGCCTGAGTTCGTTTGTCGAGGTAAAATTTCCTTGGTACGGATGATGTTGGTCCCGATTCAAAGGATATTTCTCAAACTCTATGTATATCGAACCTCAATAGGCAAACACAATAGGAGGCTGGATTGCTACTCAATGGTTTATATCACAGCTCGCAAAGACTTCCATTGCGAAGCCCTTTTGGGTTGATCCTACACGACTCTGATCAACCCAATTGCGGTTTCAGCACTCCTGGACACAGCGAAGAGGGAACAGCTCTATACATTTGCAGTCGTTAGAGCAAGAAGACGCATCAATCCCATATCGTAACGTATGAATGGGATTCTGATTGCGCACAACGTCGTGCCCGGGGCAAGAATGAAGATTCATCACACAAGCCACCAGCCACAATCAACTGCAGATGCCGAGGATGCGATTCTGGGTCACACCGCAAATTTCCGAAGGGTTGTCGAGTCTGCAGGCCTGTCAGCTGTTCGCGGATCCCCCAAGTTCAGGCCCCTGTCTGCCGCCGATCTTTGCGCCATCGCGGCGTTGACGATCACCGCCAAGCCTGGCACACCTTGGCAGCCCCGTAGTTCCTCACACAAACAAGCATCGCGATCAGCAGGAGGGGAAATTGAATGCCAATCTGCTAAAATCATATATGATGATGGAGAAGTCGCGGCGGGGTTGTTCCCCTTTGCCCTCTCTTCCTCAAACTCCTGGTCTGAGCTGTGCCGTATCATTCTTTATCTTGAGCTTGAAGCATCTCCGCTCACATTACAACAATGGGCTTCCGAAGGTCTGTGTCCAATAATCGGCGGGATATTGAGACAACAGAGAACAACGCAACCGCGGTTTCCGATATTTTTACCGTTCCACCAACCCAATATCTCTTTCGGCGCGCGCATGCAGCAATACGGCCTCCTGGGTTTGTCGGGGTGGGCTTGCGTGGACGAGACTCAGTTGGCCCGACATGCGCTGCTAACGAGACAAAATGCACCGAGGGAGATTGGTGTTGTGACACGGGAGAGGCTTGCTCCCTCGACAATGGGGCCTTCCTTTGCTGCCCTTCGGGTCTCGAAAGCGTTGGCTGCTCTAGAGTCTGCTCGGTTGGCGAATTCCAATGCGGCGCTGTGTGTTGCGCGAAGGGCCAAACTTGTGGGGGAGGGGATTCTGCTACTCCATTTTGCGTTAACTCGAGCACCTCTTCCACCGCTTTAACAACATCACCAACTCTATCGACCGCAAGGCCCTCCACAACGATCTCTAGGCCAACGACCACTTCAGCACCGAAAACACGCCCGTCTGTATCAGCCGATGACTTTTCAACGCTGGAGCTCGCCCCAACGAAGACAGGCACATTCACCCCTGTCTTTCCGACTCACACTTCAACATCAGCGGGGCAACAGCCGACGTCAGACAGCGTTGCCGGCACCGGTCTCCCATTGGCCGCTCAGATTGCCATGGGAGTCATCGTGCCCGTCGTCGTCATCCTCATAGTTGCCAGCCTGTGGTTCTTCCTCTGCCGCGGCCCGAGGAGGCGAAGCCCGTATTCTGGCGGGGAGGACGATCGGCCGCCCCCACCTCCTCCAAAGAATGGGATCCCTGCCGCGACCCTGGCTCCGAGTCATCATTACACTTCCTCTCGCACGCGGTCCCCGGTGGACTCCGTACGGACGGAGAGTACAGTGGAGATGGCCATGCTTCCGAAGGACAAGAAGGGCAAGCCACATATTGCTGCTGCTCTTTCCACCCCTTCTTTAGCCCCTTCTTTAGTGCGCCATGCGAGAGTATGGAGTGAAGAGCGTGGTATACCGCCCCAGGACACACAGGTCGGGGTTGGTGTGGCGAGATGATGATCATTTGTGGTACTCCTTTTGTGGCGTTTGCTGCATTCGATATGTTGGCATCCTGTCTTTGACTATCTATGTACCTAGATAATACTTAAATATAATTAGAATACACTCTTGAAAGTAAATGCCATCCGTACTGAGTACGAGCAGTGGGTGAAGATGATGTGTGAGCACAGTTGTGGAGGCCGCCAGCCCAGTACCGCAAAACCGAGCGGCGTCTCATGACAATCGCGGCAACGACGTTATCGCAGCTGCGGAGACAAAAGCGCAGACGCGCGCTGCGATGGAGTGTGGTATGACATCGCATGGCTGGCAATGCTCGTTGCCGGCTTCCGATCGCGATCGCACACCTCCGTCTGCAGAATCGGCCGGCTCAGCTTTGGGAACCAAAATAGTGGCCGTGGAGGGAGCCAGGGGCGTCGCGCTGCAAGCCTAAAATCGAAAGTCGCCGTGGCGTCCTCAGTGTGACAGTGACTACCAATCCGATGTTGACGACGACCTATCCGGGAGCCGCTGGTCGGCTGGTGTGGGGGGCTGTTGCGGACGGGAAGGCGGAGTTGGGTGTTGCGCATCGAGGCAGTGCAAAGCTTGCTTTGTTGAAGCTTCCCCGATCCGATGGTGTCCCAGCAATTCATCAGAGACCCCGCATTCTGTTCAGCCCGGTGGTCGCTCCTGCAATGCCCCACATGCTAAAGGGAATGTGTGCCTCTCCCGCCCAACAGCGCCGGCTGAGGTGGAAGGCCCCCAAAGCGAGATCTTAGCAGAGCCCATTACTTGCACCGAGTGCACCCCCAGTGCAGCCACAATGCCGAAGGGCTGTGTCCGGCATCACCAATCTCCCGGAACACGGCCTCCACCACTGCTCAGCTCCGACCCAGTCAATCCGAACCATTGATTCTGGAAATAGTTGCATCGAATTCAATATAAAATGGAGGCAATACTCCTGGGTTATGGACTGACTTTTGGACATTATCAGCAGTTTCAACCACCAGCTTCGATCGTCAGCTTTCATCATCATTTCCTTTCGGAGCCACCTTCAGGGTCACAATCAGACATTCACGTCAACCAACCCGCAACATCATTCCTCCAACCATCGACATGAAGACCGCCACCATCATCACCGCCATCACCTCCCTCGCCCTCACCACACAAGCCGCTGTCATCAACCAGCGCGTTGACAAGCACTCTCCGGGCCGCGTCCTGGCGCGCTTCAACGCCGGCTCAGCCTGGGACTGCAAAAACCCCGAGTTCTCCTATACGGGATGGTCCTACGATGTGGTCTCTCCCAGTACCCCGGGCTGCACTGCTTTCCCTGCCAGCGTCCAGTCCGTCACCGTCACTGAGGTCGACCCGCATTGCCTCATCACTGTGTTCACACAACCCACTTGCAGCGATGCTGGTGTTGTCCTTGGTGTTGGCGGGTGCTTCTCGAACGCCCCGATCTATGGGTATAAGCTTACCTGCCCCTACTGAGAAGGGCTGGGTTTTTTTACTCTATTGAAACGGGGGGAGATGAATGGTTATTGGAGTTCGTGGCAACGCAGCATCATTCATTACTGTCATTCTTCATCAGCATTGTTTTGGGATAAACCGGCTTGCATATTGGCGGTAGTGACGGTTGGGCTTTGCATCATTTTAGACGGGAAAGCATTTCATCTGTAAGCGGAAACAGGCCGAGAGCGTGTGTTCAAGTAGAAATGCAGGAGTTCAACACGCTGAGACATTTATTACAAAGCTCCAACCAAGGCATTTTGTGTTCCCCCACCTCAGCTGAAGGTGCTTATCAGCCGTGAAATTGATGTTTAAGTTTAGCAGGGAAGATAGTTTGCATGGTTTGGGCTTGGTGATACGATTTGACATGGATTCAAATGTGGAGCAGTGACGATTGTGGTCCTTGTCTGTTTGGTGGGGACCAAACACCGTGTACTAACAGGCAAACATTGAAGAATGCCAAAGGCATGGGCCATGGACAAGGAGGGGAATGGAAGTGGTGGAGGTATATATGGCAGTTTTGCAGTTCCCGATTTCAACAGAACACCTGATCACTCGTGGTGTGTCGGACGACCTTGCTGCGCAGACCCGGCCTTCAAGGAATACGAATGGTGAACCCAGCTTCTTTTTTTGGAGGCTCACTGTTCGAGTCCTCAGCGAGTAGCCTTGAATTGCAATTTTGCTATTTTGCCTCATCCTCCAGCCCCATCACAGCCTGCAAATCCCAATTTCTTGTATAATATTATGTGTTCGGTGTCTTTTCAAATGCTTGCATACGGCTGGCTTCCTCACCAGGCTATACCGACGTTACCAGCCAGAGCAAGAAGTTATGATTTGAAACATTCGCACTTCTATTCCCTGCTATGTATGAGTGACATGGGTAGCCGTAGCTTTAGAATCCAGTCTTGAGCTAGTGTAGTGATGAGAGCTATGATGCTGCGGGCAGTAAGGCACCATGCTTGCAATTGTATTTCCCTATACCCTTCCTGTCTGGTTCTTCTTAAATACATGAATACCGACCAAATCAATCCATGTTAGAGGATGATCCGCATCTTTGAATAGAAACTCGCCCAGTTGTCCTTGTGATTGTACAATTTCCATCCCAACTTCAACCAGCGGTGTCAACAACCTACAAATTCTCTCACACCTGCCAACTTCTTCCGCTTTCCTCCTTCTTGATTTCAGCCTCAAACCTGCATTCCAGAAGTCAACCGCTTTTGCTGTCCTCGCTCCTCCCTTTATCTTTTCTTCGCCGGGTATTCTTTTCTTTTCTTTTTTCTTTTTAAAATGACTTGAAAACAAAAGGCTTTCAAAAAAACGAGAAACCCACGGTCATTACTCTGCCGGCCGGGCCTCTGGTTTGGCCGGGGCCAACTCTTCAACAGAGGGGTCGCTAGCAAATCTTACGGTATCCTCTCTGAGACCGATGCTGGGAAAAGCGATTGGTATCACCATCGGCGCTGTGGTCTGCCGTGTCGAGGCCTTCGCTACGATGGGCGCAGATCTCGCCTGCCGTTAAGCTTGTGGCCGGCGATCTTGCCGAGCAGCATGGGACCACTGGTCTCACTGGAGGAGAGGTCGTCGAGATTGTTGGGGTCGTCGCCACCGCCCGCCAGTACCATCTATCCTCTTCCAACTGAAGACTTGTCAAAATTGAGGCCTATGTGTGGCGATTTAAAGACACACCAATGAAGCTCGGGCCCCAAAAAAAGAGTCTCTATGGGAGTTCTTCAATTTGGCATGGAAAGCGAACCGAAAAGAAGTCGAACATAGCCTGCCAAGACCAAGAACATGGGGGGCTTGACAGTAAGAAGACATTTTTCGCACTGGTTGAAGGCTCCTTTCTTTTGACCCGAGCCTTCATACCCCGGTCTTAATTCGCTGTTCGGCCGAAGAAAGACAGCGCGCAATCGGCTTATCAACCACTGGCACAAAGTCTCCGGATCCGCCACTAGCTTTCATCGAATTAGATGTTGCGGAATACGACAGCTGGAAACAATGGCCCAGTTTTCTACCTCAAGTCTTTTTGTCGCTTTATTCTTTCGCACACGAAAGCCGACGCGCGCGCGATGGCGGGGAGCCATGCCGGTCGCATCCTGAGGTTCAATTAGACGCTCGTAGCCGTGCATCGTCTGATGTGATGACAACCGACTTATTCAGCTTTTGGAAAGCACTTGGCAAGGCAGCTCCAGCTCCCAGCAATTGCAACAATTACTCAGCAACCAATCGGGCAAAGACTTGGCGGGCATTCTCCCCTGCCCTCACACTTGCTAGCCCCTCGCGTCCGACGGTCGGTCCCGCGCCGGCCAACCGGTCCTCGGACAAGTCTTCGATCCGCTGCTACCTTGGCCATCTTAGGCGCATTTGTCAGTCTTGTTTCGATGCAGAACTCTGGGTGTTCGTTGCTTCAAGGCTATCGGACATGCTGATACGAAGTCGGGTTAGGCAATCCCACATGAGGGTACTGTTGCTCGTGTGGGCTGGAGACCTGGGTCAAATGCTGCGCGGCCGCTTCGCAGCTTCCTTGGCAAGCATCAAGTATAAGACATCGGGCATCGTCCGCAGATGAAGTATCTTTTTGCACCACTCCCATCATCACTATAACCTCTTCCATTGCTGTCTGCCTGCAGAATATCCCAGATTTTCCAATTTGTTGATCATATCGACGTCATCCGAAGGGTGCTCGGATTTTATCTGCATAAAGCCTCGCAAAATCATCCTTGTTCTCCCCACCACGCCACAGCCCAACACCACACTCAGCTGCGAGCGCCTGCTACGCCCTCAACCAGATTTTGAATCCAAACAATTCAGAGCTCATACCAAACTACAGCGAAAATGTCGGGCAAGAAACTCATCACTGTCTTCGGCGCTACCGGGGCCCAGGGAGGCTCGGTCGTCAACATCTTCCTCAACGACCCCAAGCTCAAGTCTGATTGGGCTGTCCGTGCTGTAACCCGCGACGTAGCCAAGGACTCGGCCAAAAAGCTCAAGGATGCCGGTGCCGAGGTCGTGGCTGTAAGTCGTACTTTGCTCTCTCGCCCCTGACCGACCCCATCACTGACAGATCTCACAGGCCGACATGAACGACAAGGCTGCCCTCGTCAAAGCAATGGAGGGGGCCGCGGCCGTCTTCGCCGTGACTAACTACTGGGAGAAAATGGATGCCAAGCTCGAAGTCCAACAGGGCAAGAACCTCGTTGACGCCGCCAAGGAAACAAGCGTGCAGCAATTCATCTGGAGCTCTCTCCTCAACATCAACAAGCGTGAGTCTTTCCTCCTCTCTCCCTCTTTCTCCTATTAACCAACTCCCCCAGTCTCCAACGGCGCTCTCCCCAACGTCTACCACTTCGACTCCAAAGCCGAAGTCGAAGAATACGCCCGCGCCGTCGGCATCCCCTCCACCTTCTTCATGCCAGGCTTCTACATGAGCAATATCCCCGGCGGCATGTTCCGCCGCAGCCCTCCCAATAACGCCTTTACCTTCTCTCTCCCCACCACCCCCAACGCCAAGATCCCCCTCTTCGACCCCGCCGACACGGGAAAATACATCAAGGCCGCCGTCCTCCACCGTGACGCCCTCCTGGGCAAGCGCCTCCTCTCTGCGACGGAGTACCTCTCCGCCCAGCAAGTCGTCAACGCCTTCAAGAAGGTGTTCCCAGAGGCCGGGAAGGACGCGAGCTTCTACTCGGTGCCGGCGGAGAAGTTCAAGGAGATTCTGAAGGGCCAGGGCATGCCGGACTTTGCGGCCCAGGAGTTCCTGGAGAACATGCAGCTGCTGGACCAGTTTGGGTACTATGGTGGGGCGAGCCTCGATGAGACGCACAAGCTGGTGGAGGATAAGTTGACGACCTGGGAGGAGCACATGAAGGCTTCGAAGAAGTGGGGTGAGGAACTGAAGTAGATGTCTGTGTGGATATCGTGGAGGCCTTGGAGGTTTCAAGGGAGGCCTGGTTAGTCTTGGAACAGACCTGCAGATTGTCCACAAAGGGGTAGCAAGCGATATGAGAGGCCTTTGGAAGTTTCAGATGAGGCGTCAGTCATAGCAATTTAGGCCCATTGAGCAGTTGAAGGCGTTTGTAGACCGTGACAGTGATGTTTGACGTTCGAATGGAGGACAGTTTGCTATGGTTTGGTTTTGGTCATAAAGTTTGACATGTCAAATGGATCCAAATGTGAATCAGTCAAGATTGCGGCTGTTGCCTGTGGTGACCGGATTCCTGACAGGTGCAAACATCAAAGGATGCCAAAGGCATGGGCCATGGCAGTGAAGGGAAGGGAAGGGCTGAGGATATATAAGGGAGCTTTGCAGCTCCTAACCTCAACAGAATTTGCCATGGTTCAATCTCAACAGGTGCCTACCTAATGAATACATGTATCAAGTACAATCTGGCATACTGTCATGTGGGTTCAAGTGCAATAACAGCAAAGAATGTGGTTGTCGTCTTTGACCGCAGGTAAGGCAAGATCAAAGATTGAGGGGGGCGGGTGGAAGCGGTGGAGGGTCTATGGGGATTTTCCGCGGTTCCCAATCTCAACAGAACACCTGGGTTCGCTCGTGGTGTAATTGGATGAGCCGTGGTAGCGACCGCCCCTGCCTTGAGCAAACCGCTCGGTAGGGCTCGAAAAGCTCGCAGTTCAGCCCTGTTTTTTTCTTTTTTTTCTTTTGGCAAATCGTCTTGTCATCCAGCCCTACCTATTCTTATCGGCCCAAACTCTTGATCTTCGTGTAATATTGAGTGTTCGGTGTCTTCAACTTTGATTACTACCTACCTGCCTGTCTCTAAAAGTAAAATGGAATTCTGGTACTTCTCAACGTCGGCGATATGCTTGTTGCATCTAGCGCAGCCAATGGTTGTCTCATTTGCTTTCGCCTTCATCTCAATTGTATTGTTCTAGGTTCCTTCCTCAATGAATGGCAATCAAGTACGAATTGCAACCCGTTCTCGTTGAGAGGTCGACTTGAATAGGACCACACCTGGTTCTCCTCGTAATACATTTCTCACCCGATCTTTGACCTCTTGTGAATTCTGCCTACAAATTCTCGCCCACCTGCCAACTCCTTCTGTTTCCTTTCTCATCCAAATCCTCAAGTTTGAGCTTCGCGCCACCAGGTACCGATTCTGGAGGGCATTTGCTGCTTCAAGAAGGTGGCAAACTGGATGGGCTGTGAGCGTTAGGCTGATAATGGGGCTTTTCTGGTGGCTGGACTAGCCATCAAAATTGAGGGCTGCTTACCTGGGGTGTCGAGTTATGATAGAAAAATGGCTATGGCTGTTTATCACCACATGGTTGTGAATCTGAATCCCAGTTTTGGCGAACCCAACTTCTTTTTTCTCTCTCTGGCCTTGCCTTCCAGGTTGAGAAGGCTTCAGACATTGCGCTCGCGAACTGTCCCGGCTGGGTCAATTGGCATTGGCTGACTACCACTCGGGAACCGTTCGAAGATGAAGGGTTCACTCTCCCAGTTGACCCGAGACAGACAACCATTGGCAAGCCTGACGACGAGCGCAACCGCAAAAAAGTCGATGCCTTCAAATCATCAGAGACGTTACTCGTGATCCCAAACCCCTCCCTCCTGATTAGAAAATGACTCAAACCGAAATCCCTTAGGCCTCAGTTGGTAGGACTGAGGCCTTCTCTGACATGCCCAAGGCCCCTCCAAATACTTGCTACGCCGTATGAAATATTCGAGAGGCCTTCCGGCACCCTCAAATGGCCTGTTAAAATCTACTACAGGCCTTCCGCAATGCGAGTAAGTCCTATACTGTATCAACCTAGGCCTTGGTGTCCTGGCATAAGCCGTTTGAGGGCTCCTCAACAGTTTTCCCACGGGGCAGAGACCATTTCCTTTGGTGTGAGCCCCATGCCTGGCTGGATAACAGAATACGACAGCACCGAGGCTACACAGTTAGACAAGTAAAGTGAAAGGCAAAGTGATGAGAATTATCTGCTTGTAAATTGGGGTATCATCTATGTCTAGGGGGCTCGACACCATGTGAACCCAGCCTATTTCCGCACGTTCTTCGCTTTCCGCTTCTTAAACACCACCGCCACAGGTTCTGCCTCCTCTTTGGGCGGGGGATCATCCGGCGCAGCGTTCGCTGCTATCCTCTCCCCATCCTCCGCGGCAGCACCCTCACTGCGCTCTGTCTTGATCTGGGGAACTGAGGTATCACCCGCCTCCGCTTCTCCACCCACAGGCCCATCACTTTCCGTCTCCTCCTTCTTGACCACGGGCTTCTCCTCCTCCTCTTCCTTCTTCGTCTTGACCAGCGGGCCGCTCAACAGCGCATCGAGCTCGGCATCCTCCAGAGCAGGCATCTGCTTCGACCCGACGCCCCATTTCCGGCGCTTCGTAAACAGTCCGTTGATAGCCTCCTCTTGTTCTTTCTCCTCTTCAGTGCGCTCCCGTTCCCTCTTGATGCCCGTCGCGCGCGCGCTGTCCGCGAGCACATCCTCCCCATTCTTCTCCCCTTCCTCAGCACTCCCCTTTATGACCTTCGTGGAAGTGACCGTCCATTCGCCCACCATGGCCATATTCCCCCTCAACTCCGTCGGGATGCTGACACCAAGCTCTGCAAGCTGCTCTAGCTGCTTCTGCCTGTCCGCTTCGGTAACCTGCGGCGGTTGCGCTGGTCCAGCGCTATAGATCTGTTTTGCGCCCGCAGGCATATTGTTCCCCGAGCCGCTGGAGACAACTCCATTGAGGCGGTCGATCTCTCGCTTGGCACGGTCCTTGTCTCGTTCTTGTTGCTCGGCGTTGCGGTGGATGTCGCGCAAGGAGCGCTTGATGGAGCCTTGGTGCTTGCCAGTCGATTCGTGGTTTGCGCGCTCGAGCTTTGTGTCGCGAACGTAGACAGCGCAGTGCTTGCACCAGTATTTTGGTGTGGATTTCCAGTATTCCGACATTTTGGATATCTGGAGAGAAAGGGAGGGAGCGAGATGTAGCAGGTGGTAGAAGGTGGTTGGCGATGACGACTTTGGCTTCAGTCGCGGTCGCGATCCAGAAATTCGTTGGGTAGTGGCGGGGCAGGCCGGAGTAACCTCGGCAAAGACGAAAATCTGCCAAGACCGCCAAGATTTGGCCCCTGCTTGGGCAAATGCTTGTCATCTCATCAGGCGGCAGGACACAAACCCAACAACTTCACGCGTTTGTCACAATCAGGAAATGTTTCGCTAGCAATCTAGCAGTTCTGAGGATATTATGTATTTGCCCTATCCTACATACAAGCGCTTGGTATGTATTACGCTTCGTCAGGTAGGAACGGATCACGACGGGAAATCACCCAGTCGACTCCATCCCAACACAAGGACGTCATCCCCTCTTCGCGACGCAAACCACACTTCTCCTGGCAAGATGGTGGTGATATTACAATCCTGTTCCGTCCCACCAACCGTTTCATTCAAGTCGGTTCATTCCCCTTCCGCGCTGGCCATGCAAATGAGGCGCAAAGTGCCAACGGTAAAAGCCACGAGCTATGTCATCAGAAATGAATGTCGCAATGCCGTGATGTCGTTGCCACCGATCGATATCGATCATTACCACTCCGTCACATTAACCGGACCCCGGAGGTGCCTCCCATTGGGGTGCCTCCTGCGGTCCTAAGGCTTGTCCACGGCATTCATGAAGGAAATGACTGACTAATCCCTTGAATGTGGATTATTAGAGGGCCCAGATGGCGGCAACGAGGCCCACAATGAGTGAGGCGCCGGAGCCAAGCTGGAAGCGGCCTGCGTTGCTGGTAGGCGGAGCATTCGTAGGCACAACGCTGGGCGGGGGCGGGCCAACCGTGCGGACCGTCGTTGACGTTGTGTTGGGGATGCCCGACGCGGAGGGTGCCGGCACACCGACAGTGCCTTTTCCTGTCGGCGCCGGCAACGGCGTGACCTGGATCTGACCATCCGAGTACTGCGAAACAGGTGCAACTGACACCGGTGTGGTCGCTGGAGCGACAGAGGCGCAGGGTGTCGTATGGCCCTGGACTTGGCCTGCAATGGCGGTGAGCTTGAACCAATCTGGATTGAGGCTTAGTGGGGACTTACCATCATCAATCTGGCACATGGGGATGGCCTTTACAGTGGTGACAACCTGCGGCTGGCCGTCACTCAACGGGACGACCGCGGTGGTTGTGACAACACTGGTGCCAACAACATGCTGACCGCCAACGGCCTCTGCGCCCTCACCGCAAGGCATAGCGAGGATCTCAACAGGCGAGCATTGCTCAGCCCACCAGCGGTCGTACAGGTTGTAGAAGTCGCCAGACTTGCACTGGTAGAAGACGGTCGAGCCGCCCAGCGCCAGGGAGCCGTTGCTGCACTCGGTGAAGCCAGCTGTGTAGATGGAGCCGGCCTGCGGGGGCCCGTCAAACTGGAACTGGTAGTTGGAAGCGACGTAGCCGGTTCGGCCCTGCGCATCCTTGAGGACACCGTCGGAAAGAGTGGCCACGAGAATTCCGGATCCGGCGCAAGCTGGTGCCCGCTTCTGCGCGTTGGACGATGCCCAGGTCAGCAAGGATCCTGATGTGGAGCGCCCGGATTGGCCCGTTGGCTGCCGCTGGGCCGAGCCGGGCTTTAGGGCTGAGATGCCCAGGGGTCTGTCTGCTGTCGGCCCCACGTACCTTGATAACATGATCCCTCTTCAACTTGTTGCTCAACTCCACGATGGCGATCTCGAACTTGCCGTTGACGGTGGGTTTGCAGCCAGGCGGGGCCGGGGCTGTGGGCGCGATTTTGTCTGTGACGCCCTGGGCGATGGCCGAGCCCAAGGCGGCCAGGACAGCGAGTGCATGATACTTCATTGTATCTGGTCTCTGGTTGTCGTCGATGAAGGTAGGCGAGTGATTGGAAGTTGCGAGGCCGTAGCGACAGTGGCACACGAGAGATATCGAACGAAGGGGATACCACTTTGTGTGCGGGAGCGTGGGAGTGTGGGCGTGAAGAGATGGCCGGCACGACGATCGGGGACAACTCAAGTTTGGAGAGGGAGAGGAGGTGGAAGGGAGGAGAAAATGCCCGGACGCCATATATACACCCTGCAGATTCCTGCCATCCCATCATTACCCATTTTGCTCCGTGCGCTGGTCATGTTTCCGCCCTGGATTCGGCGAACATTAAGCACCAGGTTTGCGAGGATGAGAGATGTGGACTTCCGCGTCAGACAGAGTGGGCCAGCGCCCAGCCCGGTACGAAGGTACGTACCCTGTATATGCAACATGCGCTGTGTGCCCTCCGACGATCCATATCCATCTCGGTTCGGCCGCTTGTACTGGAGTACATCGGATTGCAGATGGATAAAGAGACGCCGTTGGCAGTTGAAGGACGTTGGGTGTGGCACATGCGCGTGTTCGGGCTGCTTGGGTCTGGGCTCCAGTGATGTCAGTGCAACTTTGCGCGATAGCGCAAGCGGGCCTCAACAGCCCGCGCTTTGTCGCCTTTTGGCGGGAGATCGGGGGCTGGGACGACATTCGGTTCTAGATTATTTGCCGTAGCAACAAAAAAGGCGCTCTAAAATCCAAACACATCCGCCTGTTTCCCTCCATGCTAAGAGGTGGCAGGTTGAGCGATAGATCACGCACAGGTTTTGGCTGGCAAGCGGATGTCTAGCATGCCGATGCACGCCACGCCTCTGTCCTGGTGGCTAACACTTTAGGGCCTCTCCACCTGGGAGAAAGCAAGGGTGAAGCGTCTTTCCGGCCTCCGATGTTTCTCTCCGAGACACCACAGGCATGTCGTTTGGCGTCTTTGACACCAAAAATCCGCATCATCGGCTCGTCTTTGTCTAGTATTGAGATATGATGTTTGTGCGCGTCCAGACACCACGCTAAGCCGCCGCGCATACGACACCGCACTCGCGACTCACGAAATCTGCGGCTCTTGGCCAATTCTGTCCTCTTGATGCGAGGCCGGGTTGCGCAACACCTTGTACCTAGTCGCAAGATCTGGCTGTCGTGCGCCCGTGACTGCGAGAAGGGTCCACAGTGTGCAGATGCTCCGTCAAGAAACTTTCTGCCTTGGCTGCTGAGCCAGTTTTGGCGTTGAGGTTGGTCGACTTGCTTAGAATCATCATGTTGTTCTAAACGTCCCCGCCGCTGATAGCCGGATGAGTATGTCGGAACATCGCTCGTCTCTCCCATGGCTTCAGGACACTCGGCCTTGGAAACAGGCAGGTCTAATTTTCCTTCCAAGCACACAGACAAACATATGACATGCAGGCAATATCTGCACTTAACGCCCGTGTCCAGAGGTGTCGGTCGGGGACGCACCTCCTGCAGGCACTCCCTCTAGCAACCAGCCGGACGCATGGCACAGATGACAGTTGCATCCTTCAGCGTGGAACAGGAAGAAGGCATCAAAAGATCGATGATATGCAGTCGTCCGGCTTCTGTCTCATTTCGTGCTCTGCCGAATTTCCGATACGAAGCGAATCCCGATTTCGCACAATGCTGCCCCAGCGCGGCTCGAAATTGCAGGACTCGAAACCAGGAAACAAAAGGCGGTTTTCCTCCGAACCCCTCCACCATGCTATGAGCAGCTGATCATATACGGGTCGAGAATACGAAAAATCATGACTTCATCGGAGCCGGAAACAATTTCGGCATCAATATACCCTGGCCAAATGGATGAGCAGCTTTGTTGTGGACGTGAAGATGCACCAGACAACGAAGTTCTGACGCTGAGGTCTTCACACCCCCACCACTCCAGCGGGACCACATTGCAGAAGAATGGAAGGAGTGGCGATCTTCAGCGGGCCCAAAACCTGGTGGGGCCAAACTCCACCGATCGCCAGCTAGCTCAGAGCTCATAGTGGGGCGACTCCAGGGAGGAACGGCGGAGGCCTGGAAGCTGAGGCGGGGGACACACCTCACTGTCTCGCCTCCCTTCTGCGGCAAACTTCCACGTCAACCTTCATTCCTGGCCAGAACCAGACTGCGACGCGGCGCGACGTCGCGCATCAACAACATGAGAACTTCCGGGAACCCTCGAAGAACCCAACGGCGCTTTGTTGCATTAACCGCCGCCCACCAAGGCGTCCCCTAGCCGGTCGCACGACATTGGAAGGTCACAGGTTGGGATCCATCAACTTCTCTATGCTGGGCCGCAGGCCACCACAGGTAGCTCTGCAGCTGCGTTCCCCCGCCTGCGCGAGAGTCGGGGATTAAGCCCACATGCGGATGCAATATCGACTTTGCTCCGAGAAGACAGGAAAGCCAGGAAAAGAAGCCGACGACCAAGCTTCCGCGGGGACATCCCACTCAAGCCCGCTTTGAGCGGTCTGATCAATGACATCAACCCTCGATCCAGGTCGCTATAAAACGGCATTTAAGCCTCACAACCGCGCAACGGATATTAGCCACGCTGCGGGCATCTCAACGGCACTCGAACGTTCCCTGCTTGGACACCTGCGATCGAGCCAATCGATCCGTGCCTGACGAGGCAACCATGAGGGATGCGGGCACCACGCACCTGGGAAAGCGACGGGAACACGGCGACAGAGCTCGGCTTCTGCAACCTTGAAAGGGCTCGCGCTTTCGGTCTGTGTACCAAGTACAGTACATTGCAGGCGCACGGCAGCTTTCAAAACAGCGACGAGGGCTCGATCCGTGCTACGCATCAGAATGGTCGGCATCCGCAGCGAGTTCTCTAGCCAATTTCCAGCGACTCGTGCCGGCGCATTCTCTGCTCTCGCTAGAAGCGGCACATCTCGTACGCCGTTGTATTGTACTTTATCTCGATCTCGGCTCCTGCTCTTGCCCCCACAGGTAGACGGCATCCTTGGTACCATCCCGTCCGCCGAGTCCTGTCCCACACCACTGAAGATCCTTGTCCATCGCACCAGGGATGCCGCTGTCCAGGGCTTGGCCACTCGCCTCTTTAGCTAGACTTGGCAATCACGACAGAAAGCTTGGTGGCAGCTTTTTTGGACGGGACAAGTGACCGACATAATACTCCAGACACAAATTCGGATGTGATGCTCGCGGCAAAGTTGCTCGCGTCAGAACCTAGGCCCTTTCCCAGCGCTCACCTTTGCTTTCCCGCCCCACATAATACTCGACCTTTTCCACGTGCTGTCATACGTCCCTTGCCTTTTGTGACAGAAGACGACTTGCTGCTGCCGAGACCTACTGCCCAGGATCCTGCCCGTTAACAAAAGGCTTCGCCCACCATTCCGTGCTCGTCGGCAAGTGCTAAAGCCAAGAGAAAGGATTTCACCATGAGCGACAACAGGGGGTTTCGGACCAAAGCCAGCCGTGCAGTGCTGCTCGTACGGTCCGTATCGTGTTAGTCCAGGGAAGCCCCTGTTCAGATGCTTCCACAATGTAGGCACTCATCTCCTTCAGGAGCGAGATGCCGGTCTCGGCGATGGAGCGTGCGGCGGGAACTTCATTGGAGTGTGTTCAGCCTGTCTCCGCTGAGTATGACCAACTCTTCAGCTGATGGGGCAGGACCAAACATGAGACAACAAATTGAATGAGGTTGCGAAGTTATCCGACTTCGCCTTCACCCCGGGCCTTGTTCTACGTGTATTTTTTATCTCCATCCCAAGACTCTCTTGCTAGGACCAGTTCACTCGCCATTGCAACTATTATGTATTGACTTTAGCACACTAAAAGCTATATACAATCCAATATTCGATGTCAGACTAAGATTAATGCAAATACTCTTCCAAAAATATCTCTCTACGTCGCATCACTGCTGTGCTGGAGGATAGTACGGCTGGCCAGGTGCTGGTGTTCCGTGAGGGCTGTAGTACGGCTGTTGCTGGTGCGCGCTAGCATATCCGTTGTAGGGCTCCGATCCGGGGAGCTGGTACGGCACCGATTGCTGCTGTTGAACCTGACCAAGCTCATGTGGCGCGGGTGATGGTGTAGACATCGGTGCCGGCGATGGTACTGTTGGCGGATACGTCTGAGTTTGGGGATAACTTTGCGGGTATCCTTGGGGCTGTGTCTGCGAAGCATAGCCTCCTGGTGTTGGATAGGCTTGAGGTGATGGATACGCTTGGGGTGACGGGTACGCTTGGGGCGCCGGGTAGCCCTGAGGCTGGGCCTGCGAGGGATACTCAGTGTATGCGGGATGGGCCGGGGCGGGAGTTTGATGGGGCGCCATCATCGGCGTCTGCTGCGCCGTCATTTCGGTGGTCGCATTGTCCAGCGAGGTGGACTTCTTCGACTGGTGGTACATGCGGAACGTTCGGCCGTGGAAAACAAGGGTCGCGATGAACAAAAGCCTGGTCAGGCGAAGGTTAGTATCGGCCTTTCCCCGTCCAACAACCCTTCGGTGTTCCCTGACAACCGAGCAATAAGACAAGACTCACATCACTAGAGCACTTAGGCCCGCAATAGAACTCATGACCGCAAGTCCTGTTGCGTTTGCGACAGCCGCCCTCCTCTCCAACCCCCGCTTCGAGACAGTACAAAAGTTACTGTTGACAGTGCTTCCGTCGTTGTAGCAAGATTCAATGGTGACGCTGTATTTGAAAGTTCCACGCAGGGCAGCATTGGCGCCCATGGACGAGAGCCAAAAGATAGCCATGAGAAGGTCGAGGGCGAGGACAGCCCAGATGTTGTAGAGCCCACGCGCGTCAGGGACCTTTTCCGAAACGAGAGTGTAGGCCACGACGACCCAAGTCATCAAGCCCTGTGTCCTGTGTTAGCTGACGCGATAGACCTTCCGGGAGAGGATCGTCGACCTACCACGACCAATGCGAAGACGTTCGCGTCCAGAGCTTTGCCATGGATAAGGAAACCGCACATGGCGAGGATGATGAACCCGAAAAGCGCCTGGAAACCACGCACCACCACGACCCAGAGAGGGGTCTGTTGGATGTACTGGTCTCCGCTGGCCGGCGCTGGTGCTGGCGCGCCGTACACAGGCTGTGGCGCTGCTACCGGCGCGCCATACACCGGCTGGGCAGTCTTGACTTCGTCCATTGCTGAGAGTGTCGAGGTCAACCTCACTTACCTGTTTGAGAAGATATTTGGATATCTTTGGATGCCGAGGACCGCTTGGCAAAGAAGGGGGCAAGCCCGCCCTTTAAAGGGGAAGAGGAGCGAGCACAAAGGAGATCCATGCCACCGAAAGCTGCAGAGCCCCATCATCTCCCGACACTGACGAAGTTACCGCTCTGGACCGGCCTGCGCCAGATTAGAAACCGCTAGCGCACCGTGTTCCAGCGTCTGGACCAAGTTTGTTGGTTGGTGACACCCTGGAGGAGTTCTAGCTCGCCCACTTTTCTCAGCCGCACTGGCATGGTGACATTGATGAAGCGAGCAGGCCTACTGATCGCCATCCAGGTTCCCTTCACAGTAAGCCGGATGGTTTCTTGTTGGCGACAGACTGAGAGAGGACGATATCAGACGTCGGGTTCCTTTTTTCTCGCCGATTGCTTGATCGCGAATACACGCGAGTCTCTCATCGGAAGGCTCGCGAGATCTCCTTGTTCCGGGGTGCATATGGAGCCATGGGCAGGAAGGGGGCGGCGTCTGCACCACATCAATAGCTTGTCTTGGCGTCCCGGGATGAAACCCAGGCTCAGCCACGAAGGCTGGAAAGGGTTTGGCGCTGCCAGCTCAGTGTGCCGCCAATGTTCAGGCGCTAAATTCTACTGGACCGACGTCGCGAGCACGACGCGCCTTGCGATGCTGCAATCCGGAATTAGAACGCGTTTGGCTTGCGGCTCTGCGGCAGGCGTCGTGGAGGCTTGAGGGCTTGGGATTCATCAACGGTCGTTTTTTTTTCTCATACTTACCGACATTCTTGGCTGGTGCGCCGCGTAGAAACGGGGTGCCGGTGGCCGCTGCTGCCTTGAGTTCATGGACCCGGAACCGTCGCAGAGTTCTGCAAACAAGAGACAAGTTGCAAGGTCTCGTCTGCAAACGCCAATGCTTCATTTGCCGCTTTACGAACGTCACATGAGGGAAAGACAGCGCTTCGGGGCAACATGGATGCCAGAGCCTCGCTCATCCCAACAGCAGAGGTTCGCGGTGTGTTTGCCCTTTTGGCTTGCAGCGCGAATGCGAGCGATTTGCAGCGAGTTGGCTGAGCATTGCGGGGGTACGAATTTTGGAGCAATTTCCATACTAAAAGACGGGGTAGATCTCATATTTTCAAGAGCATACGGTATCCTGCGAATTTCCTTACTGTGATGCAAAAAGCTTGGCTCGACTCGTTGGCAATTTGTTTACTTGCCCCTTGCTGACTAACATTAATGCTAATTTGACCTCCGGCATCACCAAGTCGTCAATCTGCGGGATCAGTTCATGTCACATAAGCGCTCGATCCAGTTTCACGTAGACCGATTAGAGTACATAGGCCGCAGGACAATCTCAATTCTATTTTCGGGTGGCACCCACCACACGCCCGAAACGTGACCTCAGCCTCAACTCTCCATTCTTCAGCCCTCACTCGGCCCGTACAAAGCCAAGACGCGAAAAGCCCTGCTCATCCTCTGGTCCCGGCAGCAGCTCTCTAATTCCACCCGCCGAAAGCAGGTGCCCAAGGTATCCCAGGCTTTGCTGGACAGAGTCAACAGAAAACCTCGTATCGACCGGTCCTCCCCAGTAACGGCTATGCAGATTCACTCCGCTCTCTGCGGCCCAATTATGGATCATCTGCACGAAGGCCTCCCGATACGCAAAGATCTCAGTCTTGCCAGCTCCATACTTGCGCTGGACTTCCTGATCGTGGCGCCAGGGATCATACCAGACCACCTGTAAACTCTCGCCTGACTACGAAGAAAGGCGGCGGAAGATCAGCACGGTGCCATACCGAGGCATAGAAGGATGATTGCCCCAGATGCTGAGTCGCTCCTGGCTACTGCCAGCAACGCGCTGGAGGTCGTCCGGTTTGAGTAGCCAATGCGCGAGCAGTTTGCTTGCCTCGCGAGCTGAGTGCCTCTGCTGCGTACTCAAAGAATCGCGAGGTTGTGGCGAAAACTGCGGACTCGGGGCCGATGGTTTGGTACCAGTTTTGGCGCGAGGTCCGATCGAGGAACCCAACTGGGCTCAGGAATAAAGCCCAGTCTTTTGTCGGTATATAGTTGATCAAAGCGAGGCGGTACACAACGAGGCGGAGGTCGGCGGGGGTGCTGCGAGAGTTGACAAGGACGCCTACATGACCGGGGTTTTTGGGGTCAACGCCGCCCAGGGAGGCCACGATGTTGGCACTTGCGAGGGTTATCATGTCGACCAGAGGGAAGTAGGCAGGCGGCCAAGGTCTGTCAGCAGCGATATCGAGGCGTTTCAGAGTCTTGCTGGGGCCTAAATCCATACCGAAAGCGTCGTTGTCAAAGATTTCGAAGTTTTTGAAGGTCTGCAAGAGGTCTTGCACCAACTTTTCCGACGCCCCAGCTTCATCAATGTCGAGGCCTGCCAAAGTATCGACGAGAGAGCTGGTCGTTGCCTCCATGGTGCTGTCGAGATGTTTGAGGCTATTGACCTCTTCGCCCAGGGCGTTGAAGCGATCAGCCAAGGCACTGAGCACGGTCGGGGCTGCATTTCCTTGGTACGCGAGACGGGCTTCGCTCATGACTTGAACAACCTCTTGGGCTTCGTCGGGACCAAGGTCAACGAACAGCGAGACCTCGCCGGCAATCACTCCCCTGTTGTTCATGTTAGTTAGCCCAAACAGACGCTCGAATATCCTATCCCCAATGTTGATGATGCGTACCAAGCAAGCGGGCCGCCGCGCATGGTGCGGAACAGCTCCACGTTTTGCATGACCGCCTCAAAGAGAGCGACCATCGACTCTCGCGCTGTGGTGCGAATCTCGGTGGTGTCTTTGTCGCCCACGTCCCCAAACATTGCCAGGTGAATTCGATGCTCCCTGTCCTCAAAGACTGGACCTGGCGGGAAGTAAAAGCCAGACTGCTTGAGGGCCGGCTTTCCGGCACTGACAGGCATGGCGTCGGTCGGCTCAGAACCGTAGGCAGATAGTTTCGGGAAAACTGCGAAACAAAGAAGAAGGAAGTTGATTGGCTCAAGTCGTTTCTGCAGTGTTGTAGAAGGAGGATGGGAGAGCGCGCTTTGGGGAAGCTTGAGAAAAGAAGATTTGTGGCCGAGCAAGAAACCACTAGAAAGGATTGAGCGCGTCAGAAGTGGAGGATTGAGGAAGGAATACTCAACTGCGGGCAGGTTTAATCACGTTTTTCATCCGAACATGGCGAAGCAAACAATACTAGCAACATGAGGAGCAAACAATGGTTATGGGAAGGCATCGTGACATCTACTCGGAACATTTCATGATGTGTGGCCTTGCCGAATGGAGCAAAAGCCCAACGATGGCTGAATCGGGAAACATAAGAATACAATTAAAGCGATCAAAGTGACCCAGAAAGGTAGTTCTATCCTTGCCGACGAATGGTGAACTGCCACAGAAGTTGACAGTTAGAAATGAGACCAAAAAAGAAAAACAGCCCGAAAAAAAGAGTGGGTGTGGAAATCGAACTGACGATATGGGCACTTGCCTACCAGATCCGGGAGGAACCTCAACCGGGAGGAGAACGAACCGATACCGCCAGCTTGAGCCACTGCGCCAAAGTGACCGTGGTTAGTGATACTTTCTTTGGTTGAAGGGTCTCGCTGGATTAACCCTATATACTACGGACCTCGAGCCCCAGAACCACGGTGGGTGAGTCACGGCCAAGCCCCTCAGCACCAAGCACACGTTGCCCTGTGCTAAGAGCCTTCCCAGTTTGACATGGTGGTGGGAATCTCGCGTCGAGTTCAATCAAACACACGACATCGTGAAACACACCAACACTGAATCCAAGCCCCCATCATCCACTGTTCACTTTAAGGTCTCGGCTTTCTTCGCAAAAGGTATCGCATCGCCGCGATGAAGATATTGATTTTGTGAGCGGGCATGTGGCAAAGCCATTTCCCTTTAGAGAATGTCTGCATACGCCGTACATAGCCTCCGTCAACTTATATTGTCACAGAATCCAGGCCTCGCGATGGCCTCCAATTGTGGTGATCTCACCACAATTGCTAGCGCCAGCCACCAGAAGAGTGGTGATATCACCACTCCAGTCAGCGATTCAGAAGGCCCACTGCAAGGAATTATATAGAGGCCTTCCACGGCTCAATCCAAAGAACAGAGCAATTCACTCCATCGTTGAAGCCTTCGATTCCACTACGTGTCACATATATCATAATACTACAGGATAGGTATTTATGTGAAACGCGTTGGAGGAACCCTCAAAGACCACAAATCGGCGCCGAGTAGATTCGGTGGCCTCCCGTTGAAGACCGGTCCAGGCGGGAAGTTGAAGCCCGCCTGCTTAAGGATCGACTTTCTGATCGCGGGTGACATGGTGCCAGGTAGTGCGGTGTTGTGAGGTGGCTTGAAAAAGAGCCGGAGGGTTGCGAATCGGAAGGAGAAAAGGTTGGTTCGCGCAGGTCGTTCAGTTGGTGTTGTCGTTCCAGCCCATGTCCCATTCCGAAAAGGCCTGCCTGCATTTTACAACGGCCTATTACAATGTAATCGAGACCTTTCAGGTTGTAGCTGACGCCTGCAATGTGGCAACTAGGCCTCATCTCCACCTCTGAAAAAGACTGCCTGTATTTCTCAAAGGCCCATAATGTGGCCAGCTACCCTCATCTTCCATTCTGGAAATGACTACCTGTATTTAACGACGGCGTCCTCAAATGTAATTAAGGTATTTCGCCATGTTGTCAAGGCCTGCTTGCAATCTGCGACGGTAAATCACAATGCAAGTAAGGCCTTTCCTATGCAGTTGAGCCCTTTGATGTGACATACCAGGCCTCGCTGTTTTGGCATAAACTGTGTGAGAATCCAAGTAACGCATTTTCAGACGGAGAGAGAGTCTTTCGTTTAGCCTGGCCTTCGCACTCGCAAACAATACTAGTATGTGATGGATCCGTAACCATAGCAAGCCGAACTTTGACAGAATAGAGGAATAAAACTAAAATTCATTA
>Ga0247760_1001280_pt1 | contig 23902 bp, 3 predicted proteins | sample UWRJL171409R4_FD_179936 | JGI IMG/M metagenome (GOLD analysis project Ga0247760, IMG submission 179936) | Plant litter microbial communities from Arlington Agricultural Research Station in Wisconsin, United States - UWRJ-L171-409R-4 | ecosystem: Environmental > Terrestrial > Plant litter >... | reverse complement strand
GGGTCCATTTTCACATAAAGTAGGTCTTCATTCCATCCCAGCTGGGACGAAATGGATTAACAGTTATATATATTAATATATTATACTCTTTTATGCAGTTCGTCCCAGCTGGGCCGAACTAGGTCTCATTCTAAGCCTGTAGGCTAGCCTAGTATGCCGACCTTTTTAGATTACGTTGTAGTGGGTTCTACTCTAGCTAGGCCGAACTGAGTCCGACTTTAAGTTATGAGACCTGGCGAGTATACTTACCCTTTCGGATTACGCTGCACCAGGTTTCACCCCAGCTGGGCCGAACTGGGTCTGAATTTAAGCCAGTAGGCCGAGTTATTATGCTTATCCTTTTAAATTACGTTATATTATGTTTTACCCTAGCTGGGCCGAACTAGGTCTTATTTAAAGCTGGTAGGCCGGCCTAGTCTGCTTATTATTTTAGATTACACTTTCCCTAATTTCCACCCTAGCTGTGTTAAACTAGGTTTAATTTTAAGGTAGTAAGTTAACCTGGTATCCTAATAACTTTAAATTATACCCTCCTTGACCTTTACCACAGTTGGGCCGAACTGGGCCTGAACTGAAGTTTAGAATTTACTTTATAATCGTATATATTAATTGATTTGGACTGGTTTACAGTTTATAATAATTATATTATATTAAATAGTTACTTGTACAGCTAGGAGCGAAATTGGCGTCCTGTCGCTTACACTCTTCTTATATAAGATAAACGTACGGACGCGAATAAAAGCTGTATAGATTTATTTTTATTTACACGGTTTACTTATAAGTTATAAACGGGTACTTTTTCCGAAAGACGGACTTATGATTTTGCTAATCTAAAAGAGTCATCCCGAATTTGGGACTAAAGGCAGCTATAGACACGGGAGGCAATATGTTATCTCGCTCCTTTACTAACAGTAACATCACTAATAATATTATAACTGTAATAGTATTAAATCTCGCTCTTTATAAACGTGATCTGATTTAAACTATAATTAATAATAAGCTGTAAGGTAATGATAGCTTAAAAGATAACGAAATAGCAGAAATAACCGGCTGTACTGCCTGTATGGTACGCCGTATCTGATTAAACTTACTCCGCTTTGGAACGATTACAGCATTACCAAATAGTGCCGGCTGATTAAAGACCGTCGCTCCTCCTATACTGACTGCTTTATATAATCAGCTCTCCTTTAATCCATATATAAGGCTTAAAGATATAGCTACTTTCCTCTAAAATAAGTTTAATGCTGATGTGACGCGCTTTAATATCAGTAGAGCGTTAAGGGAGGTTAAGTGGTTAAAGAAATGTACGTAAAACGTCGTGTGTAAGTGTAACGTTAATTTGCGTGATAAGTATATACACGAGATATTGTTTCTCCGTGCTGATTAACTTGTTTTTATAAACGAGTTAGGAGTGGATAGAAGTATTGGGATTAAGTAGAAAGGCTAGGCTCCCTAGGGAAAGCGGCTCCGTTAGATTAAGCGCTTTTACTAAGGTTAGAGGTTCCAGATCCTCTTAGCTTATACTTAAGATAGTGTTATATATTTCTGGGTATATAAAGGGTTAACTAATGCTGAGATGTTTAAATACTTTATTAAAACACTTCTGCTGTATTACGGTAAATAGCCTAAATTTAAGTCTGTCTTAGTTATAGATAATGCGTCATTTTACTACTTAGAGAGAATGTAGCAGATGTGTGACGATGTAGCTGTTATACTACTTTACTTACTGCCTTATTTACTAGACTTAAACCTAATTAAGGAATTCTTTAGGGAGTTAAAGACATATATTAAGTAAGTTTAGGATAAATATGTAAGATTTATTAAGGATAACTTTTCCTCTTTTTTAAAAGAGTGTGTTAAGGTTGTAGGTGGCCGAAAGGTAAGTGCGAGGGGCTATTTCCGTCAAGTTAGGATCTCAATTGATAAGCTATTAGAGGATTCCGCTTAGCATGATATGGTATGCTATGCCGGCACGAATTAAAACTATTATCGGCGGTTATTTGCTTAGTTGTTATAACTACCTAGATTACTATAATTCTAACCCTATAAGAGGGTAAGTATTACTATGTTTTATCACTAACTTTAGGAGAGATAACATTAGTAAACACAGAACGTAAAGGGTATATATATATTGTTTTTAAAGAGATAGTTTTAGAAAATATCGGTTTAATTCTATAAGCAGCTCAGTATAAATAAACGTTTAAATAAATAAGTTCAGAAAAGCAATACTAATTTTAATCTTTACAATCAGGTAGACTATTTAAGATATGCTGTACTAATTAAGAAATACGTTTACGTCCCAGATAAAACGCCATACTACACCCCCTAGCACTTCTTACTTAATGTAAAACTGTATATTATTATCCTTGTGAACCAGCTTAAGGCTAAACCCCTTATCTAATGTTAAGTTGCAAGTTAACTAATATTACTGCTTTTAATCCTCACGTTTAACTTTAAAATAATGTTATTTACAGTAAGCCTTAACCGTATCCTCTTAAAATCTAGGTATGTTAAAAGAAGGTGGCCAAGAAGATGCATATATTATTAAATGGGATCTAGATATATTTAGATTAGTTAGGGTTTAGCTAAGAGTAATAAAGATATAATTGTTAATAACTATAAGTTAGCTAAATGGATAAAAGCTAAAGTTTTATCGCTTTTACTTCCATTATAAATACTATTACTCCTTAGCATATAGCTGTATCCGAATATCTTAAGGAATATTATTATATTTTTCCAGTTTACAGCCCTGCTATACAGACTTAACAAGGCTTCTTAAATAGTAGCCTATAAGTTTATAATGCTTTTTCAAATCAGGATCTTACTAGTAGTAAGGTCCACAATCGCACAGGGGTTCTAGGCACCTTAAAATGGTATATACCTGCTTTTAGGCGTCTAGTGTACCGGAGATTACCTGCTCTACATTAAGCTAAGTGTTTCTCTCTATAAGCTGTATTACAGTGGCCCCCTGTCCAGCGGTGCGGGCCGTTTTCCCACTTTCTATATAGTTAAAAGAGACGTTAACCTTTAAGGTTTTACTAATACAGAGAAGGTAGCTCTACCCCTAAAGTTATCTCTCCATTACCGGCTAGTTAATCTGTAACTCTTTAAAGTGCTTTATTATATTCCTCTTAAAGTAATCGTTTACAGAGATAGTAATTATAGTTATATTAGCTTTATATAACTTACTAGTCAATTACACGATATTAGCGATCTTAAATACTAACTCCTTATTCTAAAAGTTACTTAGAGCCACTATAAGGTTATCTTCGGTTTACTTCACAGCTATTCTCTTATTTAGCGTTAATTTCTATTCTATAATATAATACATGTAAAAGGGCGGGTGTTCTTTATATAACTGGCTTAAAACCTAATCCTTATACAGTATAAAGGGGAGCGTCTTTCAGGCAGGTTATAACGCGTTTCGTTAGGGCGGTATCGCGTTATAAATATGTTAACTTAGGGAACTCGCGACATTACCTTATTTACATTACAGCTCGTCGTTACTAGATTAATTATTTGTAGAGTTATCGGAATCTATTACTTAAAAGATGTAAAGTGAAGGTAGATTGTGTGAGAGTAATAATCTCTGTTCTCCGCGAAAGATAAGTTATAAAGGGATATATGTCCTCTTCAGCACTTATCACATGTAAACGCACTTTAACTACTACTACATATTAACACCATTACCACCTAACATATTCGCCTCTGTTATAACGGGCTGAAGAGATAATCGTGCCTTCTTAAAGTAAAGTACATAATGCACTTATTATTAATAGAAAATATTAAAATTTCTATAATATCTATAAAATAACTTATCTTTTTAAACCCTTCTAATGTTAAATTAGAAAAGAGAAATATAAAAGATAAAGTAAGAGAGACTTAAAACGTATTAAATATATTATAAGAAGTTAACTGTAAAAACTTATCCCGATTTACAGCCAATAAATATTATCCACCCTTAGATGTTAGAATATAATAGACGGTATTCCAGTAGTAACTATAATACGTTCTAGCTATTATAAATAATCTAAGTTTAATCGTGCCTTAAACTATATCTATTCCTCCCCAGATTATCTAGTAAGAAAGCGACTAAACAAACTAAACTATCGTGCCTTTTAAGTGTCTTAAGGTATTACCTTAAGGTGGGATCCCAGATCTTAATAATTTAATCGCCTGATCCTAATACGAGCTATTAGCTATCCGGTAAGAAAGCGACTAACCAAACCAAGTTACCGTGCCCTTTAAGTGTCTTAAGGTATTACTTTAAAGCGGGATCTTAGATTTTAATAATATTATTATCTAATCTTAATGTAAGCTATTAGCTATCTGGTAAGAAGGCGATTAAGTAAACCTAATTACCATACCTTTTGAATATCTTAAGGTATTGCTTTAAGGTAGGATCCTAAATCTTAATGGTCTAGTTATATAATCCTAATATAAGCCGCTAGCTATCTAGTAAAAAGGTAACCGACCGAACTAAGCTACTATACACTTTAAGTATCTTAAGGCATTACTCTAAAACAGGATCCCAGATCTTAATAGTTTAGTTATATAATCCCAATACAAGCTACTAACTATCTAGTGAGAAGGTAACTAACTAAACTAAGTTATTATACCCTTTAAGTATCTTAAGGTATCGCTTTAAGGTAGGATCTTAAATCTTAATAGTTTTATCGTCTAATCCCGATATAAGCCACTAACTATCCGGTAAAAAGGCGACTAACTAAACCAAGCTATTGTGCCCTTTAAGTATCTTAAGGTATTACCCTAAAGTAGGATCCCAGATCTTAATAGTCTAGTTATATAATCCTAATGTAAGCTGCTAGCTATCTAGTAAGAAGGCGACCAATTAAACCAGGCTATTATACCCTTTAAGTGTCTTAATCGTGTTATTTAATCCTAATTTAAGCCGCTAGCTATCTAGTGAGAAGACTGACCGAACTAGGCTATCGTGCCCTTTAAGTGTCTTAAGGTATTACCCTAAGGTGGGATTCCACTTAATAGTTTAGTTATCTAATCCTGATATAAGCTATAAGATATCTAGTAAGAAGGTAACTAACTAAACTAAGCTATTATGCCCTTTAAGTATCTTTAGGCATTGCCCTAAGGCAGGATCCCAGATCTTAATAGTTTTATCGTCTGATCCCAATATAAGCCGTTAGCCATCCAGTAAGAAGGCGACCGAATAAACTAAGCTATTATACCCTTTAAAAGTCTTAAGGCATTACCTTAAAGCGGAATCCCAGATCTTAATAGTACTATCGTCTAATTCCAATACAAGCCGCTAGCTATCCAGTAAAAAAGCAACTAACTGAACCAAGCTATCGTGCCCTTTAAAAGTCTTAAGGCATTACCTTAAGGTAGGATCCCAGATCTTAATAGTACTGTCACCTGATCCCAATACAAGCCGCTAGCTATCCAGTAAGAAAGTGACTGACTAAACCAGGTTACCGTGCCCTTTAAGTATCTAAAGGTATATATTCCAGCTTGCTTCTAATACTGGCTTTATGCTAATCCAGCTAGGTTCTTCCGCCTTAAATTTCTTTTTTACTAGATTAGAAGCTGGTGTAAATATAATGGCTAATATATACGCTTAAAGAGGCACTTATTCTACTATCCATTAGTAAGATAAAGCAAACCAGTATACATCCCAAATAAGATCTATTAATTAACCTTAACCAGTGTCTTTATTAGGCTAACTTTTTACAGTTAGTAGCCTTTTCATCTTTAGAATTTTCTTTAATAAACAGCTAAATATTAGTTTATAAAGTAAAGTAAATCGATACGCGTCCAGAGTAGGTATTTTTAACTAGATTTAACTAGTAAGTTCCTATATCTGTTTAATCTAATTTTCTAACAGTTAATAATATTTTCTACACTATAAGACTCTTAAGCCGATTTATAGTAATGACGCCTGCCAACATAGCTTAAAGTAAACTGAGAGCTTTAAGCTAATAAAGGAACTTTTTCTCAAGGAAGATCTGAACTGTATCTTATATATTACGTTATGTTATATATTTATCGGAAATCGAATCGTAAAGGTAATTAACCCAAAAGACGTATAAGTATTATACTATATATAGTGGGTCTAGAAACAGCGTTTAAACCTCGTTGATTAGGAACCCCAGTGCCTTTAAGCTATACATATTACGCCGCAATATTATCGACATCGTATTAAGCGAACTTAAGAAAATAGTGTAGTTAATAACTTCTGTTCTTTAAGAGAAGATCTTATTAAAAGCCTTTTAAGAATCTAGGTATATAGCTTTTCCTTATAGAAAGTCTTTAACTAATTGATGGACGAAATAGACAATTTGCTCTCGAAGAATCAAAAATAAGCCGCAAAGCCTTATAAGTTCTTTAAAATACTGTGGATTTTCTCTAATACCGTCTAGCATCTCGATAAGGGTAATAAGTTTATAAAAGCTAATAAGTTAGCAAATAATAATAGTGGTAACGAGAATTCGCTTATAAAGATCCGTACTGTCTACGTTATCAATATATCCTATTATTCACACATATAAAGAATCTAGCCCTGGGGGGAATACGTGTAGCTTGTCTAGTGTTTACTATCTGCGAACGTTCAGGTCGGCAAGTGCTTAGCAGACTAACGCTACCTAGAGGAAGGTCTTATCCACGTTAAAAGAGAGATATTAATATATAACACTCTCTATCTTATTATTATAAGCTTTTAATCCTAAAAGGTATAAAACCTTATACCAAATAAATGTATTAACAGTGGTAATAACAGATTCAACATTTAGCTTAAGGCTGAGTCTAAACTATTATATAACAGCTGCTAGCTGTTCCTTAATCTGTACTAAATTACAACTAGAGACAACCTACTTAACGCAAGTGGATACCAACAATATTTAAGCAATTAAACTAAGAAGGTTTTATTAATTAATAACATATTTATCTAAAGTATTAATTACTAAGTAGGTAACCTTTAAGTTCAGATCTTTTAACATCTCCGATAAAGTCTTTAATAAGACAATCTATACTATAATATTATTAAAGGCGTACATGTTCTTAGGCAGATAAGACAGGAGACGCAGTTAGCGTTATGTAAGGAGGTAGATTATCCCCTGCAGTATAACAGTTACATTATTAATATGTAAGTTAGTAACTTAGTAAAGGAAATATGTTAAGTTACTACCTTTAATAATAATAAATTGTTTAAGTTTATCGATAATGTTATATAGTAATATAGTCTTCCTTTTACTAAGATCCCCCTTAATCTATAAAAGTCGATTACCTAAGTTATAACGCCATTATAAAAACTCAGGGTTATCAAAGACTTAGCAGTAAACGTTAGCTAATAAACTGCCTTTTACTAACTCGATACACTCCTTCTTATAATATAGGTCTCGCAGATCGGCGGGCTAGAGTTTTACCAGATAGTGAGAATTCTTATCAATCTTCTCTTATAGCTAATTAAATGCTTTTTCTTTTCCTTCACTATATATAACCAGTATATACACGTTAAAGATTCCAAATAGTAAGTACGCCTTATCTTCCTTATATTTTATCTTACGTTTTTTAATTTATACCTTTCGTTCGTTAACGCTGAAATTAGATAAAGGGTTACCCTAAAAGGTTTTAAAGGGAATCCCAGTTTTATTATAAATTTCTTTTTCTAAAGACTTCTTATCTCCTAAGCACTTACCTTTTTTAAAGAAGAATTAGACGATTGTAAGAGTAATAAGCTCTTAAAGGGTCTATCCCTAGGTAAACCATCTACTTTATTAAATGTCTGGTTTTTAATTAGTGCTGTTAGTTTCCTAATAGGTTAAGATGTCTGCTAGGTAGATATAGCATTTCACCACGCTGCGGTACTAACTAAATATAAAGTTAAAAGTATACTAAAGCTTAATATTATCGGACTTATTAATACAGTATATATTAACTTAAAAGAATTTCAGCTTATCACGTTTAGCTTAATCTTTATAAAACTGAAACTTAGTGTAACCTGGTTTATTTTTTACTATACTGTCTGCCAGGTCTTTAAAGAGCACCTCTTTATCTTCCTTTTATATATGTGAAAGTATTATATAAGGCGGAATCTTAGGGATTATATTGTTTAAGAGGTTTGTTAAGTGGAACTTATTAATATTATCACGTTTTAATAGTCGTATTACATAAGACCGTTAGGCTTAGCTCTCCTGTTAGTTATTTATATAAATATTTGGTAATAAAGAAAGGTAAGTAGGTGTGTAAGCGGACAGCTGATGTTTGCAGGATTAAAGGTATAGTAAATCAGCAGGTAAAACTGGGGTAGCTGTTAAGCAGACGAGAACTACCTACCGTAAGTAGTTATCGAAATTTGTAATGTAAATCTTAGTTAGTCTGATTAAGGGCGTTAAAGGTGGTTTACTATTATTATCGTCGTTAAGGTCTTTACCTAACTCTACATATTAGGCATTTTATCTGTGTTAGCGTTTAACAGGTAAGTGCTAATCGTATATAATTCAAGGCATCTTCATTAGTGGTGTTTCTACCGGTATATATTAATTATATCCCTTTAAAGCGTAGTTACGCGACGTAGAAACTACCTTACTAGGTGGAAATTTAGGACAAGCGCGTGGGAAATGTATAATACTATTATCTAAGTAGGTAAGTGAAAGGCATATTTAAACTGTGAAGGAGAAATGCCAGCCTGCCTTAGAAGTTAAGCAAGTACCTTCCTTACGTCATTACACTGTAAGAGAATAATATAAGTACTACGCTACCTTATTTACTTAGTGCTACTTTATAATACCTACACTGATATAATATTAATATATGAAAGTAGGGAATATTAGCTAATTTTTTAACGTTACGTTATACCTTAATGTTTCTTAAGTACAATTAGTCCGTACATAAGCACATTAAAAGAGTGTATAACGGACACCAATTTCACTCCTAGCTGTAATGTATAATAATATTATTATTCACCTATATTCTATATTACAGTGTTAATATATTAATACATATAGTTTCCATACTATTTTAATCTATTCCTAAGTACCTCCACTTCTATTACTTACTAAGGTTACACCTTACGTAGTGCTTTACTTAGTGTAAGACCTATCTGTAATACTTTTACCGTTCTAACTATTTTATTCCCTCTTAACCATCTAAATAACTCTACATTTAATCCTCTAATAAGGTCCCTCAGGCCTTATCTAATTACAGTCTTATTTTAGCTTAATAGGCCTTTAAGCTCCCTAATCGCGTCGTTCTACTAATTAAGGTACTAACCCAGCACAAACGATAAAGTATCCTTTACAATAGGACTTAACATATATACACCTCTTAACTTCTTACCCTATACCTTTTATATATTAGTGAGAAAGTAAGAGTAATATCTAACACTCTTCTTCAGTCCTTAACTACCGGCTTATACTTAATATATCCTGTTTTAGATTTTAAGGAATGTTAAACCATACTAGCACTGCCTCAAATAGTAATTTAAGGCTACTCTTACATATTTACACGCAATGTAGCTACTCTTATTCTACCTGTAATATTATCCCAGGAAGGCCATATCAGCTACAAATCTTATTACCTATACGTTAAGATTAGCAGGTAATATAAGCTACTTAGGAGAGAGACCAGATACCCCCAGTAACATTACTTAGATTTACATTAGGCTTTTTACGTTATATACTTAAGCTTTAAAGGTCAGCAGAGGTAACTGTTATCAGTATACACCTATAACTAAGGGCCCTATCAATATAACCTGGGCCTATAAAAGGCTCCCGTTATAGTAAACTAGAGGTAAAAGTCCTATTATTTAAATTATAAAGCCACTTTATACTTAATACTGCTTTAAGGTAATCTAAAGTGCTATATACTCTAGCGTAAGATAAGTTTATCTTATATATCCAAGGATAGGGCTTACTTATATAACTGGGACTAGTATTTTTAGCTACATTCTAGTTTCGTGTTATTAAACTGGTATAACAGTTACATTTATATTAAGTATAGTTATACTGGAACTGATAAGCCTTATTATAATACAAATATTATACTAATTATAACCAAATCCACATTTCTTCTTCCCTTCGTCTCCATTAAGATACCAGCTAATAGCCTCTTAGTAACATCCAGTAAGAAATCCCCTATCAGTTAAGTCCTTATTAACTTTATTCTTTAAAGTAATTAGGATTCCCGTTATTAGGTTTCTATCTTTTCCTACATAACCAAACATTTACAGGATATTAATACCATTATAAGCACTACAGTAGACGACCAGCACCACATTCTTAAAGTCGACTCCAAGGCTAAGTGAAGAGGTAGCGAAAATCACATTACCCTCTCGATCCTATTCCTTTAATACCTATTCTTACTACTCTTTAGTTTTCCCTACATTATACTCAAAACCTTTAAGTTCAGCTAATAAGGTCTTTATCTCGTTAATACTTATTATATAGATAATAACCTTTTACCTAACTGTAAGTTAATTACAGTAAGATTTAATTAGTAGAAGTGTTAGTTTTACATTAATATAACAGAAGGATATGTTTTCTTATATTATTAAGAAACGTAAAAACACCATATCCTTACTTAATTTAAGCTTTACTTAAAATGTCACCTCTAAACAGTCTAATACCGTGCTATTAAGGTATACCCTCTTTATAAAGACTAATCTTAAATTTAACTAAACATTATTAACATTCTTATAGTAAAATAAAGAAGTTATTAAAACTTTTTATACCTTATCTAAGATAATATAACTAACTTTATATTTACGCTTCTCTTATATAATATATAACAGCCAGGCCTTTACTATTAGTCTTTTAAGCGTTATTAATATAATTAACAGGTTATTTTCTAATTAAGTACCCGTTTTCCATATTACCGACCGAATGTTAAAGTTATTAAACCTTTACTTAGTGTTTTCCTAAAGTGATATGCTAAGCTGAACCAGCATTATTAATCCGTCCAGGCTAATATAAGACGGTAATGTGAAAATAAGACTTTTTTCACTTCCTGTCCTAATAACGTAGATAATCTTATTATATCTTTTAATAATTACGTTAAAGACTTTCCACTAGTAAGGTTAGAGCTTAAATAAGTTATTTTGTAATATCTCTTTAGTAACTTTCTCAGGTTTAGCTTCTCTTAGCGCCTTTTAGTACCCCTCTTTTAAGATTACCTAAGGGTTAACACTGCTAATATTATTATCCTCTTAAAGGTATTTTTTAAAATAGAGCATACTAATAATTAAGTGTTATTAGTTACTGTAAGTAAAATACTTATTAATAATATTTCCTTTAAAAGACTCCCTAATATATATAATCTAGCTAACTATTATCCTATAGCTAGCTTATAAATCCAGCGGATTATTTATATCATCTTACACTTAAACCTCTTACTATTTTTATATACTGTATAACTTATTAATTAGGGCTGGGTCTCCCTAGTGCCGTCTAAATGTAATAACGATATACCATTAAAGGTAGATATTAATTATAAAACCTAATAACTCGAATATAATAACCTTTAGGCTTAATATTAATTTATCTGCTGGGATTAACTCCTTTACGTAAGTATAACGGGTGAAAAGGAACAGTAAGAGTGCCAGAGTCTTTTCTCCTTTAAGCTTAAATACCGTGATTAAGTTTATAAAAGGCAGTATAATTATCAGGTACACCACTAGCAGGTGGCTTAGGTTAGATAATAGAAAGTGTTATATATAACGCTCTCTTAAGATCCAGATCCTCTTATCTCTTACAGTCTATATAGTAACTATACCACTATAGATAAGAATATTCCGTAGCCCCCCCTAGCCACTATTTACGAATTGGAGGTTTATAATTTTAAGCTATTAAGCTAACTGACCCTTATAAATATAAATTATTACTAACAGCTTATAGAGAAACTATATTCTCTTCCACTTATATTTAGTAATAGCTGTTAAATATAATCTTTAATTATTTAGCTAGTGTTTCTGTAAGTTAGGCGTTTAGTTAATAAATTTAAAAAGATAAGTAACAGTATCTTCTGTTTAACTATTCTTTTAATAATCTTTAAAGCTGTAACTTAACTTATCCTAGTTTTAATTATTAAATATTTTAGCTAGCGCTGGTATAAACCTTATCTTATCCGTGCTATTAAGCATCAAGTTATATATTAAATATCACAGCTCGTTAAGGCCTTAGGTAACCACCTTCTGTAAATCTTAAGATGTAATCTTAATATAATTGATTATTAAAGTATTTTCCATTTAATTGCAGATTGGAGGCCTGATCTTATTACGCACGGCATAACTGGCGATGCCTTCTACTTATATAGCCTAACTTATTAGTGTTAAACCTCCGCCTAGTTTTTTAAACGCTATTAACTTTATATTATAGCTTACTACATTTAGAATATCCTTAAGACCTAATATTATTAGAAACTACTTTAAAATCTTACAGTTTAATTTAGCTAGGCTGGAAAAGGCTAATAAATCCTATTCTTTTGCCATTTCGGTCTAGCTAGATTAAAAAACCTTAATAAATTATATATATTTTACCAGTTCGTCCTAGCTATATTAAGGTAATACCCTCTAGTAGTATAATTAACAGCCATTATCAAAGCTTAACCTAGCTGTGGCTAAAGTGGTAAATAATTACACTAATTATAAACAGGGTATTAAATACAGTATATATTTAAACAGAAACCTTAATATTAATAATTTAAAAGCTAACATTAAAAAACAGAGTTTAACCTAACTGTAGCCAAATAGGCAAAAAGTAGTAAAACTTACAGCAGATAAGCTATTTTACATACTGTTATCTTTCTTCTCTGTAACCTTGTAAGCAGCTCTTATATAAACGATAAGCTTTATAATCTTAAACGTCACTCTAAGCGGGGTCAAACTGCTATATTAGTTAGGTGTCTTTTATCTTCCATTATCTGGCTATATTCTTAATATTACGAGACCTGAAACTGTTACACTAGCGAACTTTAAATCTCTAAGCTTATAGTCTAATATAATCTAGATAGTATCTAAGATAATCTCCTATCACTTATCTAGCTTATAATCTTAGATTATTAACACTTAGCTTATTAAAGTTAACTATCTGTCAGTTAATATCACCAGTTAATATCTAACACCGTTAATACCTAACGCGTTAATCTGCTTAATAACCATTCTCATTACATAGGTTATTAGCTTCTTCCAGATGCTAACGTATCTTATAAGCGTATTATAACCAATAGTGTTAAACACGTTATTATCTGCAGGCGCCCTTTAATTAATATTAACATTAACTGGGAGACTAGCACTTTAGAGAAGTTTCTACACTTACTTACATAACTCCTACAGTGACTTAATAAATAAGATAGCTTATAAGTGGACATTTGGTTCCCGCTTATTGTCCTTAAGGAGCTATAGGAGATCTATAATAGCAAAGCCGTCTAGATAGTTAATAAACTTTATATCTTTCAGCCACTTATTTAGCTTATAGTCCTAGGCCTTAATAACAGTTACCTTAACCTTAATAACCTTAACCCACGCCTTCGCACGAAGGGTTAGACTAACTCTCTTATGGTTTACTAGTACTTACTCCTTAAGATGTATATATTATAGGATCTTATTTAAGATAAAGGTTATGAAATAAACGTTACTAATAATAGACTTCTCAGCTTTATCTTTATACTTGTCTTTATAGTGTTCCGGAACTTGCCTCTTATCTGGTATAACGAAACCGTAATATTTATAACTAAAGCCGACACCGCGTTCTAGATTTAGACTATTAATAAAGTCTATACCATTAGCGAATCGTTAAATTAAGTCGTTTAACTATCCGTTCTAATCCGTCTTTATACTTGTTATAATACCAGCTAACAAAAAGTCTCTTATTACCTTTATAATGCTTTTCTAGTCAATCTGATAACAATCGCTTTTTCTAAAGTCTAAATGTTTCCTAAGGTTTGCTTTATTAGCTTAGTAAAGGGAGTGACACTTCCAGTAGAATAGAAGATATACACCCTCCCTCTTAAAGACCTAGAAGTATTTAATATGGTTTAATATATTACCTGTATTTAAAAGGTCTGGTATAGCTTTAGTTTAGATTATATTAGTATTAAATTATAAAAAAACATAAAGAAACTAACTTTATTTCAGAAACTGCTTTAAGTTCCTGCAGTTTCTTCCTCTTAGCTTAGCTAGATTAAAAGAGCCTCTTAAAAACAGATAAAGTCTTTTATTACTATATTTAAAGCTGAAGCCGAAGTGTTAGCCACAGTCTTAAGGTCCTTAGCCTAGCTGTGTTAAAATCTAAGGAGCTATAAGATTTAAGGTCGTTAGCAGTTTAGAAGCTAGAAAGTGGAAGGTTATTAGCAGTCAGGAAGCTAAAGGATTTAGTTATAGAAAGGTTTTAGTTTTTCTTAAGTTTAGAATCCTAAAAGAAATTTTCAAGTAAGGACCTTAATAGTTAGTGTAGCACACAGACTACCCCCACGTGCCTTATATATAAACTAGGCTCCACTCTGTTAATTACTATTCACCTGCGTGGAGCTCCACTTTCTTAATAAAATTCACTACGTAACCCCACTTTCGCAATTGGGAATTCGCACCTATAACTTAAATTCCCACACTTATAAATTAAAGTCTTAAATTCCCAAACCGTAAATTATTTTCTTCTTCTTATAATAACTTTCTTACTTAGTTTAACACTAAATAACTTTCTTCCTCCCGTTATAGCCTTTAGCAGCGTTTTTCTCACACTTAGTCAATTACCCCACCTTTCCCAATTAGGCCTAGCCTTTCAGTACGTTACATAACCCCACCTTCCTGCTCCTGCTCCTACTCCCACTCCTATTAGTCGGAGAATTTTATAACCCTACATTATTTATAAGCTACTGGCAAGGCTAAGGTAGGACTTAGCCTTACTATTTCAGATCTTATTAATATTATTTTCAATCCAGCTATGCCTAAACTAATATTAAGACTACTTAATTCGACTTTAAATAACCTTAACACTTTAAAGTTAATTACTTTATAGCATTAGCTTATTAACCTTTTGTTTTTTTTCACTAATAAGTCGGTAAGTTATATTTACATATATACTTACTGGACTTAAACCCAATGTTAGCTTACGTAATATTTGCCCTTTTACCCAGCTAGTCCAAACTAACGTTAAAGCTATTTTACTATTACTAGTTCAGTATAGCTGGACTTAAATAGGTCTTTTAAATATTAGCTTTTTTCCCAGTTTGTTACAGCTAGGTTACATTAGCCTTAAAGCCATTTAAACGATAACTCTATCATCTTAGCTATACTAAACACCTTAAAACTATAAGTCTCTTTTATAACGTTTTATTATTTTTCACTACAGCTAGGCTTAAATGGATACTTAGTAGCTAACTTCTTATAAATTTATTATACCTTAGAGAGATAATGGCCCTCTGGGTTTTAACTGGCCTATTAGTCTCAAACAGTACGCTTTAATAAATACTGCTAATAAGGGCAAAGATACAAGGGTGTGGAAAAAGGCTATTACCTTATTCATTGCAGTATAAGCCGCTTAACCTGCAGTATCACCTAGTGCTGCACTAAATCCTAACGAAAAGGATAAGAATAAGTTTAAAGAGGATAACCCTATACCTACAACGCCCTGCCTTAAGAAAACCACACCCGCCCGCCTTAAGATAATTACGCCTGCTAAGGCTATAACTACTAATAGTAAGCGACACACTTCTAAGTCTGGACTTCGGAACGTAAGGGCTAGTCGTCCTCCTATACCCCCGCCTCCTAAGCGGTTAATATCCAACTAATTTACTAAGGACGATAATGTGTCTAATATAACTTCCCGTAAGAAGGTACGCTTTAATGTTAAAAAGGTAAAGAGTAAGGACTAGAATGTTTCTCCCGAGGATTATAATTATAGCGATAAGGATGTAGACAGTAATGGGGATGTCGAAATGGGTAATACTATCGTTAAGGTAAAGGGTATTATTAAGGCTAGGGTAGCCGCTAGCAAGGCTAAGGTAGCTGCCCCAAACCCTCTTAAGTAAAAGAGGACTTAGCCTTTCTTTAACCTGTATAAGGATAACTTCGACAGCCTCCACACTTTAAGGTTTATTCTCCTAGGCATAACTAATAACAACCATAAACGGTAGACTAAGTATAAAAGTTTATAATGCTGGGTTAAGGGTATAGCTCTCTATTTTAATTATATAAACCTGAGGGATGTTAAGGACCTAATCCCACCTAAAAATTAGGAAGACCTAAAAGAGGATATAACTAAATGGGTTAAATAGCTATCTAGGCCAGCTAATATAAAAAAGCAGCACTTAAATATTAGATACTTTAATTACTGTAAATTAGAAGGCCTAACTATTTATTATAACCTAAGTAGCGGCACCTTTAATAAGTTACTAACGACAGCTATATATGGATTTATAAGTGTAAACCACTTTAACTATTATCTTAACACTATAAGTAAGTCTTTCCATCACATACTTAATTTTTACCTTCTTCAGTTTAATTAAGCCGAATTAAGGTTATTATAAAACTTCACCTTAAGCTTAATAACTGAATTTTCACTAAACTTAACTTAGCTAAACCAAACTGCTACTTAAACGTATATTAATATAATAATAGCTGTTAAGATCGCTAGACTTATATTTAACCAGTTTAAATTCTTAAAGAACAGGAATAAGAAGGATAAACCCCCCCTTTAACTTTAACAGTACTTAAAGGGTCTCCTTAAATATATCTAATATATATAACTTTTACCTATTATCTGTTATATTAAGAAAAACGGGTTTCCCTTTATTTACTATTTATAAAAGGGTGATTTAAACCCCTTAATGCCGGAGAAGGAAGAATGGGATATTACGGCTACTCTTATTCTAACTACGTTTAATATCCTATTTTACTTAATTACTAATTACTAATTCGGAAGACCCAAGCGCTATATACGCGTTAGCCCCACTACTCTTAAAACATACCTTAGGTATACCGCTAACTAGTGGTTTGCAGTAATGACTATTCTAGCCTGTTTAAATAATAGAAGACGTAGCTTAGGCGTTATTAATAATAATTAAGGTGCGTTAAAGGTGAACCGAGACACCTACTTTTATTACGTTTTTAATCTTACCATTAGTTTAAAGATAGTTATAACTAAGGATAAGGATATTATTATAAGTAATAAGTAGATAACGTTAATACGAAGTAATATTAAGATTAAGTAACTTATCCATAATATACCTAATAAAAGTATCCTTAATACGTAGTACAAGTATAAGACTATAATCATAAACGGCTAGGAGACACAGCTATCTAACATTCTCTTAAACTAAAAGAAACGTAATAATTTCTTAACTAAAAGACTCCAGGCCACAACTAAGGGGATAAGGGACCTCGCTAAATCTCACAGTGTTAATAGCTGTAAACTTACAGAATAATTTATACATATGCCTTTTATAAATAAGATAACCCTTATAATTATCCTTAATAATATATATACACAGTATAACCTTAAGTATATATTATTTCTAAAGCCTGCACTTATAACGCTGCTCTTAAAGTATATATTAGAAGCTAACTTTAGGAACTTTATTACTAAAGTTAAACATATCTTAACAGTAGTTACTTTAGAGAAGCAGGACATTAGGGCTGAAGATTATAATATAGTTATAAAAAAGATATAAGTTTCCGGGAAAAAGGACATCAAATCCACTATACGAAATAACCAGACCAGTCTACATATAACAGCTTATCTTAACGCCCTTATTACCAATATATTACTAGAGGAGCTAGACATCATTACTACACTAAACCTACTTAGCATTCTAAAGGTAACCCAGGAAGCCATTAACTAGGGCATTAACCTGCAATTTCCCAGTGTGGATTCCAAATAGCATATATTTCTATACCAGTTAGCAAATATATATACTCTCTATCTAGCCGTCCAATCTGCTATTAATGGCGCTATCCTTACAGCTAATGTCGGTTTTAAGAAAACGATTACTATCCTCTATAACCAGGTCATATCGTACTGCTTTTAACTACGTAAATAAAAGGCTGGCTGCCCTGTAAGTGCCTATGCCTCGCTGGTACTGCTGCCCGCGAACCTGGTGTCGTAATACCATAGCGAAATATATAAGTTCTTCAGTAACTTACTTAAAGTATACGTCTTCTTTAGCAGCTTAAAGTCGGCTGCAGGAAATAAAGCCATAACTGAGGACTTAATCAAAGACACAGAGGGGCTGTACAAAATATGCAAGCGGCTAATAGCCTGTAAAAAGGATCTAAATGTAAGCAACCCCTTTACTATTACTAAATATCCACTTAACCCTAGCTGTGGTGAGAAAATGACTTTTTAGGTCTTTTAGCACAGCTGGGTTAAAACCTTAAATAGTTAAATTCTAACATAGCTGTGCCGAACAGCTTAAAAACTTAAGCTTTTAATCTAGCTAGGCTAAAGTTAAAGTGACAGTTAACCTTAATATAGACTGCCCAGATCTTAATCATCTTATCGTACATTACCTTTACTGCCCAATACTTCCAAAGCTACACCTAACTTATTAATAGGGGAACTACTAATATTAGTAAACTATAACGTAATAATAAAGTGTTTAATAACTTTAAAAACACTTTATACAACTATAAAGGTAAGACCCCAATAGTTAACATTAATACCTTTAAAAAGTTATAAGGGAAGTAGCTTACTCTAGCAGTTTAGTAAGGTATACCTACTAGAGGTAATATTACCCTTAAGCGTGTCCGACGTAAGGAGGCTCATACTGCTAATAAGGTAAAAAAAGCTGCTAATAAGAAGGCTTAAAAGGAACGTAAGGAACAGGAGAAGTAAGTTAAGGCAGCTAAAGGAAAGAAGAAGGCTATTAAAAGTTCTAAGATAATTAACTCTACTAATAACGACACCTTTAAGTCTGATTCCAAACTTAACGTTTACAAAAGTAATAAATTCTCCAATATTAATTTTAAATACGGAGATAAACTTAATACTAAAGACGATACAGATAAAGATATATTTATAACTATTAAACAGGAGGAGATAAAGATTCTTCAAGCTACTGAAAAGCTTTATACAGTTACTAAACGTAAGGCCTACCATGTAAGGGTAAAAAGGGAGAAGAAGGAGAAAAGGTGATTAAACTAACTTAAAGATACTAAAGACGGTAACAGTAGTGATAACGAATTAAACAGTAGCTAAGAGAAGGTAAAGCAGTTAGTTATCTGTAATTATATCCTTAAGTTATCTAACAGCACCTTTCCCTACCTATCTTTTAAGGTTATCTACTGTAATAAGGCGTATTATCTCCGAAATAAAACGATAACCTTCTCCTAGCTTATGTAATAAATCCTAAAGAACGGCGTCGTTATAATAACTGTAACGCTAACCCTTAACTAAATTAAAGATATTCGTGGTCTCACCTTTTAAGTTAAGAAGGTTTTAAATATTATATTTAAGAGGTTTCCTACTTAGGCTAATTAGTATTAGCTAGTTACCGCTTAGGAACCGTTTAAGGACGAAGGGATTTATTTACTAGTTAACTTAAAACAGTTAACCGTTAGCTAGCCTAACGAAGATCCTGTAACTAAAAAGGTAGGAAATATACTTAAGGTGTATATCCCTACCTTAAATAACTTAGAAGAGCTCTTTACCGCTGTGTTTAGGCTAAAGTTAACCCTAACTAATAGAAAGTAGCTTTAGCTATATAGTAAGGAGAAGACAGAAGCGTTTATTAAGGCTGTAAAGTTAAGTAACCACTTCTAAATCCTCTATTAATAAGCTATTAGTTAAATTAAAACTCTTTCTAATAACCTTATTAAGTCTGATACTGTGTATAAGGAGGTTTTTAAATCTATTATCATTTAACGTATAATGATAACAGGTATTAAAGACCCTTTTAAGCCAGGTATAATATATTACCCTTAAAAATATATGTTATTATTTATAATAATTAGCGATAGGTGCTTATATAACGACAAACAGTATAAGATTATTACACCCCTCCTTAAGGGCCTAATAAGGATGTTACTTACTCTCCCCGTTAATAATAATAAAGATAGCCCCATTAAGGGTGACGAAAGCGTCTAATCAGACCCTTAAGAGAAGAAAGACCCTAGTAGGGGTAACATTAATATAGTGGTAAACTGCCTGTTACATTTAAGATTAATAGATGTAAAGAGTCTTATCTTAGCCATCTGTTAGGATAGCTTTATCCTTCGTTTTATAAACAGTATTAATTAAATTATTACTAATATATGTGACGCTGCAGTCTGGATTGCCGTAAAGGCCTAAAAGGCTAACGTAAAGGTGAAGGTAGAAGGGACGCCTTGTAAAGGACTAGCACTTAGTATTAAAGAGATAAACTAGTTAATTAACTTAGATATAAACTTAAGCTTATCGTATTATTTCACAACTACAGTATATAATAAACGTTACAGCGCGCTATCTATAGACAGGGGAGTAATACTCTAATATGTCCTTACTAATTCCCTTATCCTGTATAAAACCGTATACCTTTACCTTATAAATAAGAAAAGAGGATAAAGGACCTTAATGGTGGTTTACAGCTAGGTTATTTAACAGTAAATTATAACCTTCCCTTTATATTACCCTATTAGCCCCAGTTAAGGTGGTAATTAGTTTATTATTTCGGTCCAGCTAGGCTAAAAGGCCTGAAAATATAAAATTCCACTTTAGCTGTGCCGAAAGGCTTAAAAACTTAGAATCCCAGCCTAGCCGGGATTAAGTAAGGAAATTACGTAAGTACTGACTGGTTTATAAATAGGTAATTACAGCCTTAAAGAAGGTATTGTTTATTATATTATTAATCTGTATATTAAACACAGATAACGAAAAAGATAAGATTTATACTAACTTTAACAATCCCAACTCTAGTATTAAGGTTCTTATCCTAAACATAGTGATTATAGCTGCTGGTCTTAACCTTTATAAATGTTACTGTAATGGGATTATTATTATAAAAGGCTAAAATAAGCTATTAACGTTTTAAATCTAAGGACGACTATAGCGGATTAGTTAGCTCCTTAATATAGTATTCTATATACTCTAAGTCGTTAATACTTATTATAATATCTTAGAAGATAAGGCTAATAGGAAGTACTGTAAGCAGTTACGTAACAAGTATATAATACTTAAGTATTTCCAGAAACATATAATTCTCTAGCGTATATACGTGTATAAACTCTACTGCTAATAATTTAAGTCGGGATTTAACCGGTTTATCTAAGTTATTCTCCCACTTAAGGGCCTTACCAACTATAACAGTAAGGGCATGATTAGGGCTAGTGGGTTTCTGACTCTTATCTTAATGGAGCTCTTAAGCCTTATTCCCGAGAGCGGCTTTATTAATAACGACTTAAAGGCTAAGATCTAGGCTACAGAGGCAGCTGATATTATTATTAAGTATATTAAGCGTGCCCTAATAGCTGTTACCATGTCTGAGGAAGAGTTAGTGGAGAGATTTGACATCCGTAAGGAGATGCTACGCTTTAGGGATGCCGGTTTTAATTATAGCTGCATATAGGTGCCATTTTAGGATAATGGCTACTATATAAAGCACCCTGAAAGCTACGCTGGTAAATAGCTATATAAGCGGCCAGAAACTATGGAACGTAATGTCTGGATTAAGTGAGAGTATGATGACGATAAGGCCTATACTCGGCAAGAGGAAGAACTTACTATTATTTTAAATAGTAAGGCTAAGGATACTAACCCTATAAATAATAATAAGAAGTAAGAGCTTTTTCAAGACATTAATAGACGTGGCCTTAAGCTATAAACTTAGTCTGCCAGTGTGGGAATTACAGGTGCTTTTATAGATATTAATAACTTATAAAGTTATAAGGATATTATTAAAGAGCTTTAAGCTAGGGATTAAGCATAGAATCACGCACCTGCTAATAACTACACTGCTAAAAGTGACTAGTTTAACAACCCCATACCCCTCTTTCCTAAGACCCCAGCCGCCCAAGTCTCACGCATATAATTTAGCGGTTTTTATAATGTCCCCAAACCTAGTACCCACTATTATGGTAACTCTAAGATTCCACTAAAAGACGAAACCTTAGACTAAGATGCTATTATAGATGAGGACAGCCCTAGTGAGGAGTATGCTGCTTATTGCCGTCGTGAATAAGAATATAGTAAACAGCATTATTAGGCTTTTAAGAGCACCTTTAGCACTGGCTACTCACTTAGGGCTCCCACTCCTTAAGGGGCTGCCACTCCTTAGGGGGCTGCCACTCTAGACTAGACTCCCACTTTAGCTCCATATAATACGTAAGAACGGGAGATTTAGCTAAGGAGGGAGATAAACTAAAATATTAAAGATACAGATAAGTGGTTATTTACCAACTTTAAAAAGGACCAGATTAGAAGGTAGAGACGTTAACTTGATAAAATATCTCCTGTTATAGGCTTATCTGAATAGGAGTAAGATAAGAAACGTAATACCCCTTAATAAGACCCTAAGGAAGGCTAAGAGTGCGATTTAAACTTAAGTCAAGACCCACCTAAATGGAAGGAGGACATCTAATTAGTTAAGGAGCCTGAGAAGTTTAAAGATAAATCTAAACAGGAGAGTAAAAAGCTTGGAGAGGAACTTAAGGGGTTGGGTAGCGATTTTACGGATGTGGACGTGTGAGGAGACTAACTAACGAAATAGAGTAAGGAGAGATAAGGATAAGCTTAGGGCGACTAATTTAAGCCTAATTAATATACTATATAATAAGGATACCTTTAAGGGTGTAAGCTAATAAAGGCCGTTTATATTACTTAATTATTAGGGATGACTTTATAGGTGTGTGTTAATAAAGGCTGCCTTTACTACTTAGTAAACTGTAATGATATTATATAAACTAAACTGGTCCTAGCTGTAATAAATAATTATAATTTATATAAAGGTGACCATATTTAAAACAGTGAATTTTAACCGGTTCAGCCTGGCTGGGCTGAGTCTACCCGAGCCTTTTACTATTAATTCAGCCTAGCTGGGCCGAATGAAAACAAAGTATAAGTTAAACTAACTAATCCAGCTGGGCTGAATAAAAATAAAGTGTAAGTCCTAACATAATATTAACAAACCTAAACTAACTGGGCCAGATATATTTAAACGGGAGACTGGCTTATATTACTATAAACATTATATATATACGTAAACCTCCACTGCATCTAATCATCATTCGAGCTGCCAGACTATGACAATAGCTACCTCTACCATCACGCTTAATTTATAGCACCAGGTGGTAGAACATATCCTTAACCCAAGTCTAAATAAGCTAGCCGGGCGGGTATTATGTGCCATTTTTCATGGGGCTCAGCTTAACATCGTTAGCCTAAACTTACTGCCAGATACGAACCTTAAGCTACGAACTGGGTTTGCCTTATTCTGTGGGCATATGTTTATATTAACTATTAGGAGTTATATAGTAACTATATTAACCCTGTGGTCTGCCCTACATACCGTAACGATATGATAATTATTAGATGCGACTGCCATTCAAGGCCTGCTCTTCTGCCTAATAGAAGTATGCCGGTTCTTACAAACGTAATGGATGTCTTAACCCATACCGTTCCCTTAACACAACCGCTGTTAAATTATACTAGGGTATTAGAGTATTGTCTAGTATGCAGAGAGATTGCTATTAACTACCTTTTGCCGTGTATAAGGGCATTGTTTGACAACCTTGGAGAGTGGGAAGAGGAGAGTGCAGTGTTTAGTAATGTCTCTCTCTCTCTCTCTCTCTCTCTCTATGCTTTCTGCCTTAGGGTTAGGCTTATTTAAAGATAAAATTATATAGATTTTACACATTATAATATTTCACTAATTTGTAATACAGAACTTAAATCCGTTTTACGCTAACTATTTTAGTTAATTAGTTAAATATTCTTAAAAAGTGCAAGTTTTTCATTTTTTTACT
>Ga0247760_1001279_pt1 | contig 23910 bp, 16 predicted proteins | sample UWRJL171409R4_FD_179936 | JGI IMG/M metagenome (GOLD analysis project Ga0247760, IMG submission 179936) | Plant litter microbial communities from Arlington Agricultural Research Station in Wisconsin, United States - UWRJ-L171-409R-4 | ecosystem: Environmental > Terrestrial > Plant litter >... | reverse complement strand
GTTGGGGGGGTTGGGGTGGGGGGGGGGGGTGTGGGGGTGTGGGGGGGGGGGGGGGGGTGGTGGGGCGGGGGAGTTCGCCTAATGGTATGTTGAGTGTTGTTTTTTTTTTTGCTTCTTTTCATTTTCCCTTCCTTTTTTTCCTCCTTTCAGAGTCATTTTCCATGGTGAGGGGGATGAGGATACTTGAAATTTGCTGACTATTACTGATGACAGACCCGATCTTCTTCCTTCACCACACCATGGTTGATAGGGTTTGGTGGCAGTGGCAGCAGCAGGACCCGGACAACAGGACCTTTGCGTACAAGGGGCAGCGTAACGATGGCGTTGCGGCGTCGCTGAATGATACGATGCCGATGCTTGGGCTTGCCCCTGACGCCCGGGTGAAGGATTACATGGATACGGTGGGGGGTGCGCTTTGCTACACCTACTAGAGACGAAAGTAGATGCTTTCGGTTGCTGGTCGTTTGTATGCTGTGTTCACTTGACTGTGATACATCCAAAAGGATTTGGTACCGCTGGAGAGTTTACACACTAAAATGGGACTTGAACCAAGCTTTAACATGTATTATGAGCGATAATATAACAGGTAGTACTGAAACATAGCTCAACAAGGCTGGTATTACACAAACAACTCCTCCCTTTTCCCTTAGGTATCCAAACCCCCCCTCAGTTGAGCCCCTCCAACCAATACCTACACCTCTTATTCGCCGCCGGATCCCTCACCACGGGATACCCCGTCCCCGTAATATTCACCATATTCGCCTGCGCCGTATACACCGGAATCTGCGTATAACTATTCCCCGTCCCCCCCACAATAAAGTCCACAAACCACCTCTGCATCACCGCCGCCACCGCCGGCAGCACCGGCACCCCCAGGCCATTCGCCTCCTGCCCATTAAAAAACGTATACTCCAAATCCTGCGCGTGCATCCCTGGGAAATAACTAAACTGATACCCCCTACTCTGATTGCGATACGCGCCATGTACCCCAAAGGCAACACAGTCCATGAACGCCTCTGCGATAGCGAGTTTCGTCCGGCCGATCTGCGTGGTGTAGGGCTGCGCGCCGGAGAAGTCGGGCGGGTAGACTACCGTGGCGAGGTGGGTGATTTTGGAGGCAGGTAGGGAGGGCATGAATCCTGAGAGGTAGGAGATGAATTCGGAGTTGTCGGTTTGGGAGATTCGTGGGTCGGTGAAGAGGAGGCCTTCGTCGAGGTTGTGCGCGACAATGACTTTGACGGAGCGGTCGACTAGCCCGAGGGAGAGGAGTTTGGCCGGGGGGGAGGGGATGAAGATGCCGTCGACGTTAGGGGCTGGGAGGGGGGGAGGGGGGGTTAGTTGAGTGTAGGGGGGGAAAGGGAGGGTAGGGGAAATGAGGGGGACGTACCAAAGACGGTGGAGGAGAATGCCGCGGCGCCGATCATGGCGACGTTGATTGCTTGGATCTCTGCGGAGGTACGTGTGCGTGCCTCGGCGTATGAAGAGAGGCTGCCAGCGGCGAGGAACTTATCATACAGGATCGAATACGCTGCTGCATCCTCGGCGGGCGGGATGTAGGGGCTTTGGATGATGGCCTTTTGGAAGGGAGACGTGTGGTCGATGCCGCCAAAGGCCGTGAGTTGGGTGACGATGGCGCCAGCACCGGCGGATTCGCCGATGACGGTTACGGCTTGGGGGTTTCCGCCGAAACAACGGATGTTGGCCTTGACCCACTCCAGGGCGAGGCGTTGGTCGTAGAGGCCGGCGTTGGAGCCGACGTCGAGCATGGTCGGCTTGCGAGGCGGGAAGCCAAAGAGGCCCCTGAAAGCGGATAGGGGTTAGCATTGGCTTCAACCTTGAAAAGAAAATAGTAGCAAAGAGACAGTAGGGACTTACAGGCGGTAGTTAATAGTAACATAGATGAAACCCGATGCACCATTGCGGCGACTCTCAGCAATGAGTCCGGCCGGGTTGATCTGGTCCTTGGAGCCCTCGATATAGCCACCGCCGTGGATCCAGACAACAACAGGAAGCGACTTAGTTAGCGTTCCCGCAGCCTTGGCGTCGTAAACGGTCTTTGGCACCAAGACATCAAGCACCAAGCAGTCCTCTGCCTGGCCTAACGGCGGCCCTGGGGGAGGTCCCTCAGGAGGTGGGGGTGGGCTGATGCCGCCCTCGGCAAGTCTTTGGAAGACGAGCGGGATTGAGAACTCGAACCACGGCCCTCCTTGCTGGTAGCAAGACCGTGGTGTGAGGCCGTCATTTACCGTCCGGTTGATGGAAACCAGAGGTAGGGGGTTGCGGAAACGGAGGGGGCCCACAGGCGGCTCGGCGTAGGGGATGTTCTTGAAGCTGTAGTATCCTCCCGTTGTCTTCTCGTACTGTTAGCAAAACTGATTGGGATTGATGTTCTTGTCAAAAGTACCACTCACATTGAGCTGTGCGCGATGCACGGATTTGACCAGGTCAATCACGGGGAGAGTTTGCGCCGACGTGCTGACTGCAGCCGCGAGGAGCAGGGAGACGCAGTTGAGATTAGAAACCAACATGATGATGAAGTCCACAGAGGGCCTGGGGATACAGAGTTCAGCTGAATTCTTGCCATCATGTCCGGGCCTTCCGTCGAGATGTACGTCCCCCGCTCCGGGAAACCGGGGGTGGGAATTGCGGCACCCGTGCATGTGCATGTGCATGTGTGCGAACCCAAGTAATATCAGACGGACAGGGCTCGTACTTGACGCTAGTAGCAGATAGTCTACAATTACGCTGCGGGAGGCTCCAAGGGGAGTCTGGACAGCCACGCACGGACACCTACCACTACGCGCACCAATAGGGGTACTTCCTTTACTACAGTGTGGCTATGGCTTTTTGTCTGAGAGGCACTGGTTCGCTTTTGGTACAGATTACGATCGTTTTCGGCCGGTTCCCCGATCCGCACACCGTACCCGATATCACCTCAATCCGCTTAATGCTGTACACAGTCGGACCTCTATCGCAAACTCATCTCAGCTGTACCTAGGGGGCGCCACAGATCCATCAGGATTGACTATCGACACTTTGGCATAAGTTGAAATGATTTCTCATCGCCTCTATAGTGCCAGAATCACACTTGGTTTGAATCGGAAGCCATAACGAAGACCGCATCCTCCCTGGTCAGAGGAATAATATATTCGACAGTTGTTCTGCACCCCTGAACCCATGTGGGCTGAGAGTCCTGATAAGTACCTAGTTACAGTTTCTTTGCTTAATAATTATTGGTGATGACAATTCTCTTTGCTTCTTCAGCTCCCATTTGATTTCCTTCAACTAGTGAGTTCATCGTTGAGCAAAGCTCTTTTGCACGGCCTACGGCCTGCACCCTAATGAAACCAACATCAGCTCCTTCCGCTGTCCTCCCATTGCAGCTTCTAGAACACATACAGCCGTCCAGGCAAGGGAGAATCCACTGAGTTGTTCGATACTGTCCATGACCGGTTTCTGTCCCGTCAGGGCGTCCATATCGTCGTGAAGCCAATCCTTGATCGACTCGCGAGCCTCCCGTATGTCCCGACACCAGGTCTCTTGTTTCGGCCCTGGCCAGTGGCATACCAGTTGCTTCGTTTCTGTGGTCGAGCTCTGGGCCACATGGCGTCGGCGATGGCGGACGTGGTGGAGGGCCGGCATCATCGTCGGATGTGGTGACGGTAATGCGTTTGCGGTCGGTTTGCCTGCCGTGGAAGGTGGAGGGTGGTACTGCGCTGGTAGTAATGAGCCTCTTGGTATTCTTTTGGCTATTTCGATGGCCTCCACATGTGCTGCTCTAATGTGGGCTTGCTTAAAGATCGTTTAGGTGGGTAAACTCTCGAGGAAAATAGGGAAGCTTAAGATATTTATAATAAATTGGAGAATCATCCCTTCCTACCATAATCCGCCCTTGACTGGCTTGACCTTGTCCTTCGCGCCGCAGCTTTGGGACGCGTCGAGCATGTCGCGCTGGTTGCATATGACCTGCTTCTGGGCGATGTTCATAACCATCTTGAAGTTAGAGAGCCCGGAAAGGGTAGAATCATTCACTGAGCAGTACCTACAGTCATCGTCGTCAGTGCAAGGCAATAACAATGCCTAATTTACTCGCGGCTGTGTTGTCGAGGGTACGGTAGCGATGCTCGAGACCTTGGTGGAGGTAGAGAATCTCGAGACTGTGTCGCTGCGCGGTGCAGGTGCTCGTGAGCAGCCGCTCCTCCAAGTCTCCAAGTCGTCAGGCAATCTTTCCAGGCTAGCACTCCAATTCCAATGTCGGTGTCGTCGTTTACCTTTGAATACTCCAGGCAAGCCATCAGGTGGTCCCCAAACTCTTCATCCTCCTCCATGAGAATCCAGTAATTCCCAAGTGGTGTCACGTCTGTACCGGTTTGGGTTCTTGTGCGGTCTCTAGCGCTTATGAATCAACCTGTAGTTGAAGGAGGCTAGAATGGCGTGTCTTTAAGTGATTCAATTATCTCACAAAGCCTGGTTTGGCACGAGAGGAGCTGCCAAGAGGTGGACGGGCGGGCCGTTAGAAATTTCGCGACGTAAATCTTTCGTTAGGGTTGGTCGACTTGGACTTCGTCAGCGCCTTTTCGGCAGCAGCACTGCGTAGCGGGATGGAAGAAAATAAACAGAGGTTGCCTTATGCAGTATGAATTGAGCGCTGGGCGAGAATGTGGTGTAAGGTGTAGATATATACCTGAATGTATATAGCTGACGACGTCGAGAAACATCCCTGCTCAAAGGTTGGTCCAAAGACTGTGGACTTGCTTGGCCTCTATCCAGGCCCCGTTGGTGCTGAAGAGTCGGCAGGTGAGGTCGAAGAACTCAGCTTCGGCCTTGTACCTCATCTTTTGGTCGAGCTTCTCGCACTTATCGTGAAGATTGTTGCGTAGACCCTTGGGATCGATGTAGCACCAGGTACAAAGCTGTTGTTGGCTGTCTGGAAACGGACCGATCATCACTGATATCTTCCCGCGGTGGTCTGGCCGGTGACTTGGAAGGGGGGGTGCCCGAAAAGGTTAGTCTTGTATGTCATATCGGCTTGATAGGCTTGCACCGACCCCTTGCTCTTTTCGTATTCACAGAGGTTGATGCGAAGGTTGAAGCATTCATCGCGGCGGCGAACTTGCTGCGGGTGAATAGGCCTCAACTCTGTCTTTGAGGCGGGACGAGCACAGAGGCCTGTTATGATCAGATGGCGACTTGTTGTCTCGGTTGTGTCCTCCAATATATTGCCCGAACTGGCTGCTGGTATGTTCTAGTTAAACGTTGAGAGCAGAATGTCACATTCTCAAAGTGGTACTCTCTCCACTGATGGCGTCATCAGCGGTGCCATATCAAGCTCCTCCTGGCTTCCAGACTGGATTTGTGAGCTTCTTAAGTCGAGATTTGACAGGCTTGGGCGTGCTGATAACCATGGTGTGAAGGAAAGGTAATTGAAGCCAAACATGTGACTGTCGCCACAGATATCAGCAACAAAATCCGCCTTGAGAAGTTTCAGCAGGTAGGTTCCTGTGAGCGGCAAACCTGCAGGACCGTTCCGGTATATCAGTCGCTACTCATTCGTCAAAGACTTGCTGAGGCGCGGAAGCTAGTGCTGGCAAAAGGCCAGATAAAACATGTCCTGCCCGAAGTTTATGGTTGTCGCGGAGAATCTCGTGGATGAAAGTTTAAATTGGAAATTGGAAAGTAAATCTATCTAGAACGGGAAGAGGGTATATTATCAAGATATTAGTTTGTCTTCGGAAACAGCATAGGTAAGGTAGGTAGTGTCGGTTTTGCCAGCTGTTGAACTTGGGCACCGGGCCAATTCAGCGCTGTTCCCTCATTCCCATACAACGCCTGTCTTACCCCACGACTGAGCGTTGCCATCTTGGGGAGCAGTGCCGTCTTTATATAACTGATGAACTTCACGGCTGTAATATGACTCATTATCATCCAGCCATCTTGCAATTACCGGTTTGCCGTCTGATTGTTGTGTGACTATTACCCCTGAGTCAAAGTAAACAAACCCCCCGACCCTATGTAACGTCACACGCAACAATGAAGAAGACAACGTCCCATAACAAACAACCGTCATCCCCAAATTACCGACGTCCAAGTAAGTCTTAGGCTCATTTCCAAGTCTCTTACAACCGCCCTTCAGTATCCAGTACAATATGTACCATTTATCCCAGCTTATTCGACCGACACCTACCAATCCAAACAAATTTTGAGACCAGAAATTTCTGACTGTAACCCCACCACTGCCACCATCCCTCTCGACAAGACATAAACCTGAACCCACCGCCTCCCACCCCCGGGATATGCAAACGGCAGAAACGCACAACCACCACAGACTAGAACCCCAACATCTACCACCCTAGGTACAATATCATCGCGAACTGAACACATGGTGTGCTTGTGCCGTCGATGCAACCCAACCGGGTGATCAGACCACCTCGTCCTCTGAGTCCTTCACTTCCTCGTCCAACTCGTATCATAGGTAGCAGCATCCGTCCCGCAGAAGGATAACAAGGAAGAATATTCTGTGGCCGGCAGCTGTGACGGGCTGGTCTGCGGCAGATTCTTGATCCACTTGACATGGTGGAATGACATGGCTTCCGTGTAGGTTTCTTCAAGCCAGTAGGCCCTCTTTCTTTTCTATCCTAGACGGGTGTGGCCAGGCGTTTCCGAACCTGCTGTTGACATTGTTGTTTGAGGTTGGTGGGTGATGGTATTGTGCTTGGAATGTCGGATATATAGCAGTACCTGTACGATGCGAGATGCCTAGGTGGCGGAATTGAAAGGGCCTCGTTTGCCCATAGCTGGAGTTGTCAGTTGCCGTTCCTTCTCTTGCTGTTGGACTCTTCCCTCAAGTGGGCAAGCAGCGAATTCTTCACAGAGAGGCGCTCGTTGCCGGCACCAAGGTAGGGGAGTTGTGCATCAGCTCGCAGTGCCGAAAACTTAGGGCCTCTCCAGAAACCTGGCCGGGAAATCGGATTGCGATCTCCAACGACCAGGCGGCAAGAATATCTGCAGGCTGTTCAAGCTCGAGTTCTGCGCAGACAGCAGAGACGGTTGGTATAAGGTCGCGAGGTACGTTTTGGACCCTCACAATGCTGTAATGCTGACCTTTTCGCGTGATATGCCCGGCAAAGACAGATAGCCATGGGAGGGGGCCCGCAATCCTCGCAATGCTGGAGCGTCGAGCATGCTCCACATGCACATATTGGGTGGTGAATCAAACGGCGCATTCCTTGAACTTCGGCCGGTATAGGCCGTTCATAGCATCTTGCACTGGTTTGTTGTATGTCTTGTTGTATGTCTTGCTGGATGGCCGTAGTCCAGGCTCGGCAGGTGATTTGGGGAGTGATAGGGATTGCATCAGGGGTGGCGTTTCTCAAGGTTTGTGGTATATATGACGTGAGGTGAGTTTCCGTTGTTGGAACACTCGGCTCGAGGGTGGATCTGCCACCACGTAAACTCTAGGACCTCATAGTCCCAAAGGAAGTCGGCGGCGATGTAATCGCTTTGCTGAATCTCGGCAATGTCGGGGCACTTGCGGTCTTCGGACCACCCCTTTCTTTGCCGCCCAACCAGCCGAAGCCATGCAAAGAGTCTCTCGGTGGACAGAGCGTTGCCGGACTTCAGGGTTGACCCAATGGCGGATCATACGCTCTCAGTGCTGGTTCCGAGCACCATCATGGCAATCGGCACCAAACTCGCTCGCAAGATAGCGTTTCATGTCTGATTTTTGTTTGCTGGCGAAGCACCTGTTCCGAGGCGGCTCGGAGGCTGCGTTTCATCGCGGAGATGGAGGCCGGCGGCAACAAGAGCAACCCCTCGCCACCTTCCCTGTGTCCTCCAAACAATAGTCCCGGGTTTGGAGGTTGATTCACCGTGACCCGAGGCACAAATTTCCAAGGGTCGGCGAGATCTCCTGTCAGTCCGTCTCGGTTAGGACCAAGCACATTTGGCAGGCTGAACTCCCAGAAGGCCAGCTCAACGACCAGAATAGGGGGGGTGTCCCATGTTTCAAGTCAACGGGGACCAGCCTAGATCCTCCTCGAGCCATGCTTCCCACTCCATCGCCGTCCGGTCGGCCGGGAAGAACGATGTTCTCGCGAGTCGTTGCGCTGCCCCTGGTAGATTTTGAAGAGGCGATATCTAATGCTGCGATCTCTGCAGTTGAAAGCCACTGCTGGCCGTGCAGGCGACGTGCATCAGGTTTTCTAGGCAGGTATTTTGATGGTGTTTTCGATATATATGATAAAATCGGAGGTGAAAAGACACATCCTCCGCGAACTGGAGAGCGCTGGCTGGTGCCTTTTCAACAAGCACTCGCAAGTAGATCTCTCTTGTTGACCTGCGTCTTGAGGAATACGCTGGTGTGTCTTGCATGCTGATCAGATTCGAGCTCTGTTGTGAAGCTGGTCTCCGATAAAGGTGGTTACGAGCGAGCGAGCTGGCTGTAGGAATAGTCTGAGGTTGTTTTGCGCTGAACGTTGGTGAGGTTGAGCCTGAGGATTCGACGACGATAGGCTGGCTCTGGTGCTTAGAGTACAACCGAATTTGACCGTGGCAGTCTTTGATAACATCGATCACGGCCGGTTGCGTGCCGTTTCCCGCCGGCCATCAGCGGATTGGTAGGTAACTTGGGCCATGTTTTGTGCGGTCGGTGGCTCCAACCTGGCGCCGTTGTTGGCCATGCTCAGTCTGGCGCGCCTAGGTAAGGCCTCGAGCAAGTTTGGGGTTGGCCGCCACGCTCGGGAGTGGTTTTTGGCCTGGAGGCGCAGGAATGTTAGCAAGGAATTCTCGGACATTTACGGTCGCAGGGTGAGAGATTGAACAAACCTGTTCAAGGAAACAGTAAGAGCTCTTAGCCCAAAATGGCGGGACCTTGCGGCCTGAGGTCCCGTGCTCCCTCTCGCCACAGTAATCATCCACAGGTTACTGCAGTGGTCTCACCGTAGCCCCCTTCGATAGGTTCCGGGTTGCGGAAGGGTGTAGCCGGGCGGGGGTGCCAGGAGGTTGGTTGCCTGTATGTGTTCGGCGTTGGGCTCCAATGCGACTTGGGGTCAAGGAAGCTGAAGCTGCCGTCTTGGTCTTCGTCTTTGTCTTGGTAAACCCACACCATCTTGACATCGCCCGTGCTTTCTCCCAGGGTAGGCCATACCGAGGTGGTGTTGTTCCGCTATGCGCTCCTAGAGCATCAATATCAATTCAACCCTCATCAGTGTATTAATGTTCAGGGCTCCACGTACCGATGGTAATATCGCCAACTCCGTGTCCTCCACGGTGCAGTAGGCTTTCCAGAGCCAGCCCCTTAGCGCATTCGCCGCGCTTAGTCTACCATAGGGCATACACTTAGGTGCTTCTGAAGGTCAACTTATGCCTGAGATGGGCTTGTGTGGTGGCGTTTGTGATTCCTTCGGGGGTGTGTGTCTTCCAGGCTGCGAAGTGGCAGAAGTGGAAAAGTGCCCGCTTAGGAAGAGCCTGAGATGAGTATATAGACCACGATCAGAAAATGCCTTGTGTGGGCATTTCCGATACAAGACGTGATGAATCCGCTGGAAGGAGGAAGCGGTGGAATTGGGGACCCGGTTTGGGCTTGCCATATAAGAATGAAAGGTGGTCCACTGCAGTGGTTGTCCTGTGACCGGTCGTTGAGGTTGCTGGATTGAGATTTTGAAGTGGAGAAGTGACATCTACTTATGCCCAGAAAAAAGGAGAGATTTTGGGTGTCCGCCCGGTTCAATGTTTGCTAAGCTTTCTTTGTTGAGCGGGGGCAGGAAGCACACGATGTCGCAAACTAGTTCTACCTACCTAGGTAACCAAGTGCAGGGACGCAACAAACTCATCACATCTCAGCTGTGGCTTGTCAAAATGAGTGCACTGCAGACATCCGAGAGGTAGATTGACAAAGGCATCAAGCCCATCATCGATATTATTCGTAATTAATGGTTATTTACAGCGGTTGTTACACTCATTACATGGCAATACACTCCAACAGACCCACCCGGCTGGGCCACCGTCCCATACGTACCAAGCCAAGTTCATGAACGGCATTGAGACTCCTTCAAGATATCTCAAAGAGTAACGGCCGCAGTGAGCTTGGTGAGGACACCACCAACGGCACCCTCAACCACCTCAATCTCCCCAAGCACCTTGGTGACGCCCCCGACCAGGCCAGCAAGGCCCTTGACGGCGCCGAGAAGACCAAGAGCAAACTTGATGATCGGGCCGGCAATGAGCAACAAAAGCTTGAGGATGAGCTTGATCTCGACAATGACGATCTTGAGGACATCTACCAAATCCCGTTAGCCTCCATCCCCCAAAAACAACAGACGGAAAAACTTACCAGCCGAGACGCTTCCAACCAGCTCCCCGAGGCAAGACTCGACGAGGACAAGAATGAGCTTGATCTCCTCGAGGAGCTCCAGCACGGCCTCGACATCGACCGTGGTGATACCGCCAATCTTGAACACAAGCCCAAGGAGCTTCGGCACAGCCAACTTAAGGATCATCTGCAAGTGGAGCTTGAGAGTCTCGAGGGCCGAAAGGAGATGCTTCCCATCAACCTTAGTGGGGTCCGCAACAGCGAAGATAGACTCTGTTGCTCGTCAGCATTCATATTTCAGAGCAATAGTCCAGGACAGGGCACTCACTGATAACCTCAACATCCCCAGCAACAAGCTCCTTGATCTCGATAACCGTAACCGTCACCTTCTTGCATACCTCACCCACCTCGGGGGTAGGATGCTCGTGTTCCGGGACGGGGAGCCCGCTAGGGTGCGAATGCTCGAATGCCGATACCGAGGACGGCTTCACATCCGAGTCGTCGTTGTCGTCGCCACCAGCCGCTGGCAAGCCAGTGGGCTTGGCCACGGCCAAGGACGGGATGTATGTGATGCTGTGCCTCTTAGAACCGCAGGACTTGGTCCCGAAAGCAGGGAGCGAGATGGAGTGAGCCGGGCCGGAGGGCACAGAGTGAGAGTGCGACGGCAGAGATGAGACTGAGTGGGCCGGTCCGGAGGGGGCAGAAACGGAGGGGAGGTGCCTTGCTGCGAGGGGGGAAGCGATGGCTCCGGCAGCGGCGGCGATGATGAGGGAGAACTTCATTTTGATGGAAGTAGCTTGCTGTTGACTAACGAGACAAAATTTAACTGAAAATGGAAAGGGGGGTAAAGAATGTGTGAGACGTGTGTCAAATGAGTGACTGGAGTTGGCAAATGAGTGACGATGGTGAGGATGATGCGATATTGAGTCGGATGGTGAAAGGCAAGACATGACGGCGAGCGTGGGATATAAATACGGCTGATGTCCCCCCGGTCTGTCAGTTGGGGCAGAATAGAGGGAGACGTCATTGTACTGTGATGACAAGGTGAGCTGATAGCGATGGGCATTCCCAGCGCCGTGGGTGAAAGGGGTTGCGGCCCTTCTCGTGCTGATCTCAATAGTGGCCGGTGCCAAGACGTGTGCAACCCCGGTCGTGGTGGCCCACCCGGCTCCGTGCCGGAGGCTACTCCGGCCGGGATCCTCCGGTGCCACCGCCAATGTCAGCGGGTTGGCACCAACATCAAAATTTCAACACCTCCATTCGATACACTCCATTATACTCAACTACCAGCTGCAAATGCCCTCAACCTCCAACTTTACCATCATTGCCATGATGTTTCCCACCAACAAGCCCCCACCCGTCGATCATGGCCCCTTCCACAGCAAGCGGCGATCATTCCCTGTTCCTCGCAAGAACAACGCTTGCTTTCAGATGAAAACTGCCGATCAACTACCCACGCGGCACCGGGCGACAAAAAACGCCTCAAACTTTGTTTTTTCCCGATCGGCAAACCCGCAGGAACCTGAAGACCCTGCAGTTTGGCCGCCACCGCGATGAGACCTGGGGTTTGCCAACGGCGATGTTGCAGACTGGACGCCATTGACGTCGTTGTGTTTCGGCTTTGAAGAACATGTTTTGTTGATTACATTCTGCTTCCGGGATCTTTCTCCGTCCTTTTCATCGAAAACAAAAGAGCCTGGAAAAGACAACATCTGCAAGACAAAGGCTACCGGGAAAACGACTGCCCAGGGGCGAAGGTGACTGCACGCAACCTCCAAGACAATCCCCAATCCCAGCTCTCCTCTCAGCCCGTCCTCCAAACAAATATTATGGAGACACAACCAACGACCCTGCATCGCGCACTGTGTTTGCCTCGCCCCACCCCCTCGTCCCTTTCACACCCCCTCTACACTCCCTCTGCCCTCCCTCTGTACCACACTCCCCAATCCTCTCAACACACCCCCATAGCAAGAAAACAATCCCGGAAAGCAAAAACCTCCTTAAAACCACCATGTAAGCTAACGCGATGCAAGATGAAGAGAGACAAACCTGACGCAAAGCGAACTTCCAAACCGAGGGGCGACAGCAAGCATATCACCCTCGCTAAGCAATCCAAGCCAGCCTCTCGTCAATCTGCATCAAGCAGCCAACAGGCAGACATACAGGCAGACAACAGGCTAACGCCTCAGGCTGTACCGATAGTAGAAACGCAGGGCCGAACCCGCGATCCGTATGCCCACGGGGTGGCTGGGAAAGGGACGTGGAGCGCCGCCAGATCCAGATTCCACATGTCTGCTGGGAGTTGGAGGGCGTCAATTATGTACCACTTGGGAAGAGGTTAGCGACACGGCGACAACATCCAAAAGACACACCCATCACTTCACCATCACTTCAACTACTCAACTGAACCATTACGACCAGCGATCATGTCGCTTATTCATCCCTTCTATAAACCCAACGATGCCCATCCAAATCATATACAAAGTGAAGCCATAAATTACCCGGAAATCAACCCGCTAAAAAGGGCAGTGATGTGATTTCCTTCCCTCTCCCTCCCCTTTATTTCAGCCTCTCCGCCTCCCCGAGGGTAGTCTTAGCCTTTACCTCCGGGCCCTTCCGCACAACCTCCTCCTTCTTTATAACCACCTTCCTCTTGAAGTTCTTCCCAGTAGCCCCAATGGTCCTCACCAAACGCTTCGTCGGCAGCGTCGCATACTGGATCCTAAAGTCCTGGCTCTCCGCCACATCATACTCGCTCGCTAGCTCCGGGTCGCCATTGACCCGCAGCGCGCGGAACACAATCTTGTACCTGCCCGGCTGGACGTAGGTTCCGTCGTTCATCAGGCCGCTCCAGTCCACGGCGCCAAGGAGGCCGCGCTTGTTGAACAGGGAAGGGAAGTCCTCGACCTGGCCGATGGTCTTGAGGCCCAGCACGGTGGTGGCGTTGAGCGCGGCGGTGGAGCAGTTGGACAGCGGGACGACGTCGCCGCGGAGGAGGCGCGAGCCGAACGAGAGGGTGACCCATATGCGGGGGAGGATGGTGCGGCCCTTGTAGAGGGTGTCGTTGACGTGGCCTGGCGGTGGGAGGGTGAAGGTGGTGTTGGATGGGACGATGCGGCCGGGGCGGTTGGAGTCGTCGGAGCGGCCGATCCAGGCGTTGCCTTGGATGAGGACGGTAGTGTTGTGCAGGGAGCCGACGGCGCCGATGTACGGGAGGGAGAACTTGGTGCCGTCGGAGCCGTCGATGGTGATGAAGCCCGAGTAGACGGGGAGGCGCTTGGCGTCGAGGCCGGTGGGGGGCTTGACCTTGACGGTGACGATATCGCGCGATCCGGGGGCGAGGGTGAAGGTGCTGGGGGAGAAGGCGAGAGTGGCCATCTCGCCAGCCAGATCCATGGGGAGGACGGATGGGGCGGACGAGTTGCCGACGCCAAAGGTGTAGCTGGCGGCGGCGCCGCGGTGGCCGATGGTGTAGGTCACGGCCTTGGTGCCCTGGTTCGAGACGGAGAAGTCCTTCTCGGGGATGAAGTGTTCCGTGTCGTTGAACGACAGGCTGGAGACGCCGAGGTGCGTGGTCGCATACGCGGCATCCCAGGCCTGCACCAGACCAGCGCCCTGCTGGGTGGCGGGCGAGAGCCAACCGCTGCCGGCGTTAGCGCTGCCGACCCTCCATTCAGACGGCTTCGCGGTAGCTGCGAGGAGGTTCTCCAGGGTCTTCGGGTCCTTGATGCCCCGGACGTTCATGAGCAGAGCGTAGATGGACGCGACGAGAGGGCAAGACATGGATGTTCCGGAGAGCACGGCGTACGTGCCCAACTCTCTGGGGTACGTCGACAGGATGTTACCACCCGGTGCCGAGAACTGCGGCTTCAAGTTCATCTCAAAGGTTGGGCCCCAGCTCGTGTAGTTGCTCAGGAATCCACCACTCGCAGTGTTGGCAAAGTTTGTCGTCGATTTGGGGGCCGTCTCGGGGTTGGGCATGGTGACGTACACCTTTTCTCCAGCTTTGAGGAGGTTGGTCCAAGCCTCACCCTGGACTGCAGGAACCATGGCAACGGCAAGAACGCCGGGGACGCTGGCCGCGGGGGCAATGTTCGCCCCGGGGATGTTGTTGTACACGAGAACATGCCTGGCGCCCTTGGCCACGGCAAACTGCACCTTCTCTACGAAAGTACAGTTGCCTCGACGGACCAGCACAATGTGATTGGTCAGGTTTGGCGTCGTGGCCGGGTAAGGGTTGCACCCGCTGAGTGTGTCAGTGATGTCGTAGCTGACAGCCCAGAGAGGGTAGTTGACAGGGGCCCAGGCAGGGGTGTCCTGGCTTTGCGAGAAGTTGTAGTTGAGAAGGGTACCGTTGTTGACCGTGTATGTGGACGGGGTAACAATCGAGGGGGTCACAATGTTGTCGAAGGATCCAATGGACGTAACCAAACGCCCGTTGGAGGCCGTGGATGCGTAAAACTGGCCAACAGACCCGTCATTGCCGGCCGAAAGGACGCAAACGACGCCCTCCTCGACGATGCGGGAGACAACAACGGCCCACGGCTCCTCCATCCAGCCTGCAGCTCCGCCGATGGACGCCGTGATGATGTCGGCACCAGCCTTGTACGCCTTGATGTAGGCGGCAATCAGAACGTCGTTTCCGACCTGGCCCTCGCAGCCAAACACACGGTAGGCGCCCAAGGTAACATCCGGCGAGCCGCCAATGATGCCATATGTGTTGTTCGCCTGCGCCGCAATGATGCCAGCGACGTGCGTGCCGTGACCGTTGCACTGGTCCATGGGATCCGCATCGCCCTTCGGCGTATTGCTGCCAGTGTAATCGTCGCCCACAAGATCCTCGCCGAACGAAACCAAGCAGCCTGGACCGAAGCAGCCACCGAGCGCCGGGTGGCCCCAGTCGATCTAGAGTCCTGTCAGCGCACGTAATCCGCAGCAGAAAGAGCCAAACTTACACCCGTGTCCACGATGGCGAGCTTGATGCCCTTCCCAGTGAAACCCGCATCTCTCAGCTTGTTCACTTGGGTCATGACGTGGGGCGTAAACTCGTCCTTGCCGTCCCGCCTGGCGAGAGCTGGCCCCGCCAAGTGTGCGCCCGAAAGGGGACCGGTGGCATGGATGATGTCGTCGGGGAGCGAGTACTTCTTGACCGGCCACACGTTCTTAATCCGGTTGCCTTTCGCAAACTTCATCTTGGTCATCACCTTCTCGGCCTTCTTGTGATCGGAGAACTCGATAGATGCGCCATTGAAGACATTCGAGCGGAAGTCGCTTCGCAACGTAGCGCCACCGAGTGAACTGACAAACGAGTGTGTGTCCTAGACGCAGCCAGATTAGCACGATGCGGGTTGCTTGGGGTGGCTCGGCAAGTCATACCATACTATCGTCCTCATACTCGACGATGTACGCGCCGGGGACGGCGACAGCAGACTCGAGGTCAATTGCCGCCCGCCCGACGGATGCGGCCGCCAGAACGGCGGTCGCCAGCTTCATCAGACCCATTCTGCTCGAGGCCAAAGGGGATAGATGGAAAAAGAAGGAATGGGGAAGCTGGCAAGGGAGCGCGAGAAAGGAAGGGAGAACGAGTGGCAGCCAGGACGAGCCGGACGGAGCAGTGTTAACAGGCGAGCGAGTTCACTCGAGAGCAATGACTGCGGGGCCGTGTCGGAAGCAACCACGGGCACAAGACCGAGATCCCGTGGTAGGACATGGCATATATATTATCTCCACGAGTACATACGCATCTCTGTGCTACCGTGTACCTTGGGACGGAAGACGCTGGTGGACATGGGTATGGCGCGCACCTTCCGATCTGGAGCTCACCTGCAAACAGATCGCGTCCTCCAATTTACCCAGACTCTTATCATCGGCACGAATTGGCATACCCCATTGGCCAGAGACCACCAACCAAATAGGAGGGACACGCTCGCACCAGCTCGTATGGGCCCGAGGAAAGGCGTTCTCGATGGTCGATGGACAGGGCAGGGAGATCTGGCAGCCCGTGGGCGTAGCCGTTGGAATGCAACCCTTTTGGGCCATCCGGGGCTAAAGCTTTTAGCCAAGCATCGTTAATTTGGAGAAGCAGCGGCCACGGGACAGTGTCTTTGATGCATAGGACGGCAAACCATGCGGGGAATTATTCGCGCCGTGATTGTACGGGGCGACCACCGAACTTTTGGGAGATGAAGTGGGGGTAGGCAGCGCTGAGAGATCGCCCGCCAGTAACCCAAGACCTGGGTCACGGCTTGGGCATTGTGCACGCCAGACATCGCATGGCCAGCCATACCAGGCTTATGGAATGCTTGTGTTGTGTCGCGGTCACTCGACCGCGACGTCGCGCGGATCCGAGTCGGCGTCACCGTTGAAGTTCATTGAGACATTTCGAGGGTGATCTCGAGGGTGACCGTCTCGGCCGTCTAGCCCTTTCGGAGAGACTGTGATTTGAGCCTCCGGCTTGGCTTCCACACCAGCGTGGTAGCGGCGAAATGATCCTGGAAGCTGCTTCGGGAAGGTCAGCCCTCGGCAGTCATTAAAAGCTTGGGACGAGCCCCCCTCCTTCGCCAGCGAGGAAATGAGATGATGTCGTCGACTTCGAGACCTTCTGCCTTCGTCTCCCGCGCCAGCGCTCGGCCGCCACCATCGCGGGCATCCCTGTCCAGGCGAGGTGTGCTGTTTGGTGGCAATTGAGGGGGGATAAACGACGTGCATGGATCTGCTCGGCGAGCAGGCACCGGCGACAAGCTGCGGGAGAATGAAGCTGAGCGCATTTGCATTGCGCAATCCGCGGCCACTATCGGCGCAGGACGCAGGGAACCGGAAGAGTGGGACAGAAGATGGGTGGAAGTCCCCAGCTTTTGTTCAGGAACGGCATCCAGATTTGACACCAGTTCCCGAGTTCCTGCATCACGCAGGGAAGAAGGGTCCCAGGCTCCCTGTCGGCTGGCTGTTACCCCGCATCGACCACGCTGCTCACCTTCTCAGCTGCGCTGGGCGCATCTAATCGCGCTTCCTTCGGGCGAACCGGTGCCGGTCGCTTGTCGACGCCGCTTCGGCATTGAGGCCCTTCGGCAGTGCAAGCCCGGAAAATGCCTCTTTCGGCCGCGGTGAGCTTGTGATCGGTGGATGAGCGGCGAGATTGGATGTAACGCCATCCTCTTCCTTCGCAGGTCACCAAGATGTCGATCTCGTTCAGACATCAAGAAGCCTCGGCATCGAAGCTAACGAAGGGAGCAGCTGCCTGCGCTCGCCAGGACCGCGAAATATCGCAACAGAGGGCTGGACTATCCATATGTTGCGTATAGATTGCCGGTGCTCCGGCAAGCTGCAGGTCAAATTGGGTGTTTTGCTCTGCCACAATCCGCCGTTTACAGCTGCACGTTTCGGTCAGGTGGCACAGAATGTGGTGCATCGCGTGTCTTGGTGGCGCTGCTCAGTGAACCGTGAGACGGAAGACGAGATGTCCCAAAGCTGTTGAGCAGCGGCGGCGGCGGACGACAGACCGCGACATCAATCGCGTGGAGCTGAGCGCGCCAAGGTGGAGCGACGGGTCACGGAGCGCTTCAGCGGTGCCCCACTCGTCAGACAGCGGCGCCCAATCAAACCACGGGAAATTACTAACCGGCTTTCCATGTGGTTTGCAACTTCGCGATTTGGCAGCTCCCAACAAACCTCAATTTCCGCGTCCAAATCTCCAAGCGCGAGTGACACCAATTGACTGAGCCAGCGACCGCACAGTCAATTGCCTCCAGATAACCCAGCCGTATACGGCATCTCGATAACGCAACCCCTTTGATCGACCACCACCGCAGCGACCATGATCTCCCGCGCGATGCTCCCATTCCGCACTACCGCCCGCCGAGCCGAGGCAACCCTCTCCTCAATCGCCGCAGCAGCGACCCGCCAAACCCTCCCACAATCTGCCCTCCTCCGAGCGACAGCGAGAACCGCTGCCCTCCAACAACAGGGATTTCAATCCGGCAACGCAAGATATAATAAGGCCTTGAAGTCAAAACTCAAAGACCAACAGAACATAGCGAATGACCCCTTCCGCCCGCCAGAGCCCAAGCTCAAGAAGCCCTTGGCGTTCACTGAAGGGGAATCAGAAGTCTGGGATATAATCATCCGCGAGCTTAAGCCCAGAGCGCTCGTGGTGAAGGACATCTCGGGTGGATGCGGATCCATGTACGCCGTCGACGTGAGCACGGAGCGCTTTCGTGGGTTGACCACGCTTGAGCAGCAGCGGATGGTCAACGCTGCGTTGGGGGATCTGGTCAAGGAGTGGCATGGACTGCAGGTCAGGACGCGGATCCCTGAGTAGACGAGGGGGGTACGATGGAAGGGCCGGGCTGGACATAACGGGCGGGCGACTGCCTTGGTGGTTGCCTGGGATGGATGGGTATGTGGCTTCGGACGGAGCTTGCGTGGTGTTAAGAACAGTGTATACTGTTGAGCATGGGATAGAGTTTCTCGATTCTACGATAGAGTTGTTGGTTTCAGAACCGGATTCCGTGGGAATAGCTCTACCTCACACAGCATGGACCCCGGTGTGTTCCCGGCGGCGGCTGAGGTAAGAGCTACGCAACGATGCAAACAACAACATTGCTGTCGTTTCACAGCGAAACCACAGGGTTTCTTCAGATTAGCTTCTAACCGTCGATCCGTGACCGCGTCGTGATATATCACAAACGAAACATCTCTGGAGCCTAGAACACCACAGTAACAGAGTGAGGAGGCAGGCGCCATCAGTCGCCTAGCTATCGTCCCGACTAGCAAGCATGATCAATCCCGCATTGGTCGATCAAGTGCACACAAAATCGGTGTCGGGTCCGCGCAGGCAGCTGACTTGAAGCATTAGCCGGCCGCTAGGGGCATCCATGGCTGCAGCCATGAAAGCCTGACGTGTACGAAGGCTCAGGCCAAAAGAAAGGGTCTCGTATCTCTGTGCTAAAATGCGTTGTTGGGATCCTCACACAGTCTTGTTTTGGGATGCTAAGGCCTTGGCTTATCACATCGCAGGCCTTTTCAACATGCAGGAACGCCTTTTCGGCATTGATGTAGGTATTGTTAGAATGGGAGATGGCCTGTAATAACGAAAGCTGTGGGTAGTCTTTACAGTAAGAAGACATTGTCGCACTGGCTAAAGGAACCCTTTCTTTTGGCCCAAGCCTTCGTATACGAGACGGTATTGCGGCGGTTGTTGAAACATAAACCAACGGCTTGCGTCGCAAAGAGATGAGGAGTCAATACCTAGCGAAACTGGTGCAAACGGCCAGATTGACCAAGGCAGAAACCTCGTCTAAAGGATCTGATCTGGCTCGTTCCAATCAGAACTTGAAGAAGTCACCTTGGACGGTAATGATAGCAGACTTCAGCGGTCGCTATAATGAGTGCCAGATTTCGGCGTTTCTAGTTGAAAGGACCTTTTGCCCGAAAATGAAAGCACCATCTTGGCTGGATCAGTGGGAGAGAATGCACTTAATCTTCGACTGAAATAAATGGGAGCATAGTTCCGTTGATTTTCCCTGTTGACGATGCGTCCCCGGCCGGGCAACTTCGTACCGACATAGCTTGGCTCTTGACGATCTGAGGAGCGGTTTCCACGGGAGTTGACATGAGGTAACTAGAGAGGTACCGATATCTAAATTGATGGAATCCTGCTCGGTTGAATGCTATCAGGGCTCAGACATGTGAGCCCGGGGGTTGAGGCTAGTGTACTAGATGCCACGGTGCCCAACAAAACTCCCAACTTTCAATTATCACCATATAATTAACATATGATAAGGGTTAGTGTATTTACCTATACTTACTTGTTTTTGTAGCATGGCCTTGATGTCAACTTGAAAATAACGGGGCTTCGCAATGGGCTGTATTCGGAAAAAATTTGTGAACCCAAGCTGAATGCCTGAACTGAACGCAAAGTGGCGATGAAGTTCGAGTTGTGGTAAAGTAGGCAGTTAAGTTGCCACCACAGAGGGCAAAGATCAGCCTTGAGCTGTCATACATAACATTCAAGGATGGTTCACCTCGCAGACTGTAGTGGCACCTCGTATTTGCGTGCTCCAATGCTGTGCAGTTGGTCATAGTAGCTGTCCGACCAAGGCCAGCTGGTGCGATGTTACTCCAGCTCCTTTTCAACACCACTGTCTCGATGCGGAAAGATCATGAAGCACAGCTTTGACGAGCATCCAATGGCTCAAGCGCTTAAACGGATTCTGACATTGTGTCAAGGAAATAGATTTACACCAATTCATAACCAAATCATGTGAGTCGGATCAACAAACCTAACATCACCTTCATTTTCTCATCCAAAATCGAATTCGCAGCGGCTGGTTGGTTATGAGGTATTGTAGTGGGTTTGAATAGCATCAAAAGCAAGACAGTCGAGTGGTGTAGTTGGTTATCACGTCAGTCTAACACACTGAAGGTCTCCGGCTCGAACCCGGGCTTGATCAATGCAATAGACGACATAATACTGTTCGTTTCTTTTTGCTTCTTTTGGCTCGCTAAAGTGGGGGTGCGGATCCTTCGTATCTCCATTTTTAGTCCACCGTTATGGATGATGTTGACTAACGTGGGGCATGTGAAGGGGAGGAATGTATTTCAGCAGAAACGGAGGGCAAGCAGGCTGTCTCGGCAAAGCAGTAGGGGAGGCTATCAGACGAGCTTGAAGAAACGAGTTGGAGGAAAGTTTCCGACAGAGAGGGTTACATAGTATGAAGCAGGTCTAGGCTCGGGCCTATGGAAGAGAGAGATGGTCTAATTCGACGTCGTCAGGGTTACGGTGCACTAAACAACCAGCCGTAACACCGGAAGGTCGAAATTTTAGCACGGAGCTTTTACCCCTCACCGTAACAGAGACATAATGAAAATCATTCTATACAGCATGATTTAGACTTTGTTGAAAGTCGCTGCGGAAAGCCCTTTCAAAGTTTCAGCGGGCTGATTGGTTGCCATCCAAACAATGAAAAGGGGTGCCCCACTTCCCCACCCTGCAGGCGCGGCTTGGCTCCCGCGTGCCACCGCGTTTTCTGCAAGGGAGAGACCCACCGCCATCGCGTTGCAACGGGTTTTTACGCGAAACACCAATTGAATTCGAAGGCCACATCGAACCGCCATCGGCGCCCGGTAATATTCAAAGTACCTCCTTCTCGGATCGTCGGCACTCCTCTCAATCGCTACCAAGGATCTGATCGCGGCGCAGTTGATTGCCCTGCCCTGGTGGCCGCAGAACGCGGCACTGGGTTTTGGGTTTAGGCTTGGGTTCAGGCGCCAACTGCAAGAGCGGTAAGGCGCATCCGCAACCGCAACCGCATCCGCAACCGCATCCGCAACCGCCGCCATGCCCAACAACCTGCAGCACCTCGAGATCGAGCTCTCAGGCCCTAAGCAAAAGGCAATTGAGGATGCCCGGAAGGCGCAGGCCGCCATCGTCCGGGAGTGCATCGATGCCGGCACAGAGCCGCCGCCGTACCTGCTGTCCGAGCTCATCGGCAAGGGCAGCTTTGGCCGCGTGTACCGCGCCGCCGACACGCGCGCCAAACCCTCTCGTGCTGTGGCCGTCAAGATCATCAGCATCGAAGAGGGCGACACCTTCAGTCCTGGTGCCGCCGATACTTTCAATGATATCCTCAAGGAAGTCAACACGCTGAAACTGCTCGGCAGCAGCGGCGCCAAGAATATCAATATCGTGGTTGACTCGCTACTTGTCGGCCAGTCGGTCTGGATCGTCACCGAGTACTGCGCCGGCGGTAGCGTCTCGTCGCTGATGCGCCCGACTGGAGGCCTGCCCGAGAAGTGGATCATCCCCATCCTGAGAGAGGTTGCCGAGGCCGTCTACTGGGTTCACCGCCAGGGCATTATCCACCGTGATATCAAGTGCGCCAATGTTCTTGTCACCGACTCGGGCGACATTCAACTGTGCGACTTTGGCGTGGCTGGTATTATTGAGACCAAGTTCGACAAGAGGAGCACCGTCACCGGAACCCTGCAGTGGATGGCCCCCGAGCTCTTTGACACGACTGTGTCGTACGGCATGGAAGTCGATATCTGGGCTTTTGGGTCCATGGCATACGAAGTCGCAACCGGATTGCCGCCGAATGCTACCACCAACATCGACATTCCGCAGTTCGGCTCGTACCTGAAGCAATACTGCCCTCGTCTTGAAGGAGATAAGTACTCCGACGACCTCAAGAGCCTAGTTGCCTTCTGCCTAGTCGACGACCCAAAGAAGCGCCCGCGCATCGAAGAGATCCAACAGCACCAGTACATCGCCAATACCGACGAGGAGTACCCCACCGCCTCGCTTTCAAAGCTTGTCAGCGCCTATCGGCTGTGGGAGGCCCAAGGAGGCAGTCGTCGATCTCTTTTCTCCGCTGGCGGCGCTCAGGGATTCGCAAATGATGACGATGAAGATCAGGACCAGAACGACGAGTGGGCGTTTGATGACGGCGATGACTCAGAGCTCGTGCTGGAGAACCCAGCTGACGCCCAGGCAGTGTATGATGTTTATGGTCTCAATCTCGGTGTGCCCCCCGCTGAGCCCGAGCCACCCTCGGCGAAGCAAATACGTCGCCGCCGTCTCCCGCCAAAGAATATGCCCCAATTCAAAGGACCACTGGAGAAGGTGTTTGATCCTAACACCATTACCAACTACGGGGAGAACGCTCGCGTTTTCTATGGGAGACAACCCTCACCTCCACCTACAGGGTCTGACCTTCCCCTTCGCGACGCGTCGGAGCATTCCACCGTCCGAGAATCCTTGATAGACCTCGATGCCTCGCTCGGCGATACGATGACGAGATTTGGCGACGCTGAAACAATCAAACCAGGAGGTAATAGGGCATCCCTGGCTCCGGCTGCATTCAGCGACGACAAGCGCAAGACTCAAGAATGGACATTCCCTTCCCGGCCATCGGTGGTTGTCGAAGACAAGACTCAAGAGTGGTCGTTCCCCTCCATGTCGGCGATTGTTGAAAACCAGGACGAAGAGTACGGAGACTCTTATCAAGACTTTGGCTTTGACAACGACTCCGCACCCCCAACGCGCGTCTTCCACCCAGCAGACGACCCGCCTGTCGGTCACCGCCAGGGCTCATCAACCTCCAATATGGAACCCAACCGAGCTTCAACCCTCAGCCTAATCGATCTCGACGCCTGCACCGTCGACGTCCCCGAAGTTGTCTACTCCCTACCCTCAGACCCGCATGCTCTCTCGGTCGACACCGCCTTCTTCTCGAGGCCCAACCGCGCGTCCAACCTCAGTCTCATCGATCTCGACGCCAGCGTCGTCGACATCACCCGGCCCTCCACCGCCGGATCCTACCCCTTCTCGGCCTCCTCCACAATCGGCCAGTCCAACCGCGCCTCCAACTTCAGCCTCATCGACCTCGACGCCAGCTTCATCCCCTCCGCAGACATCACCCGCCCAACCACCGCCGGCTCGCACACCACCAACTCCCCCGGCTCCATCAACGACTCCACCCCCTTCGACCTCGAATTCGAACTCCCCCGCTCCCAACCCACCACCACCTACCGCGAACCCTCCATGTTCGTCGACGCCGACATGTCCTCCACCCTCTCCCACTCCCTCTCCCACCCGCACG
>Ga0247760_1001278_pt1 | contig 23911 bp, 17 predicted proteins | sample UWRJL171409R4_FD_179936 | JGI IMG/M metagenome (GOLD analysis project Ga0247760, IMG submission 179936) | Plant litter microbial communities from Arlington Agricultural Research Station in Wisconsin, United States - UWRJ-L171-409R-4 | ecosystem: Environmental > Terrestrial > Plant litter >... | reverse complement strand
TGACCGTCAGTCACCCATCACCGTAATATTCAGCCGTTGGAGTTTCTCGGGAGGGGTGGACGATTAGACCTTAGATTCTTCACGAACAAAGCTCTGTTGGGAGTCGACATGGTCAGCTAAGAGATACATTCGCGATTTCGTGGAGTACGAGGAATGTAGTAATGGATGGCCCAAAACGTGCTGGTTGTGGTAATGGGTGGAGACCATTGAATGCGAAGAAGGTAGGCGGGACGGCGACTCACCGATTTACCTCCGGGCCAAGTTTGTTGGCGCGACTCATATCTCGATGTCGATATCGGGGATACTCGACACAGTTCTCTCAATGGATAGGTTTCCGTTGATGGACGTAGGCTGAGTGAGAGAAAAAAAAAGCGATGCGATGAGGCTCATGCGAGAGACGGGTTTACGCGGGAGTGATGAGGAGAAAGTTCCAAACTTTGGGAAGTGGTGGGGCGGTTTAACTGCCCCCCACGTGATGGCGCCAATCCCCAATCCGTCAGGCAAGCAACAAAACACACAAACAAAGTGTGGGGAGCGATCAGCAGATACGGAGTACACTGAACCTTGCTTGTTAAATTAGGCGCTTCTGCTGCGCGCCATAGATATTGCCGTTGGCTCGCCGTCGAATATCTGTATGTTCGGCATCTGGGGACAACGAAATGGATAGTAGCTGATACTGGGAACCTAGCACCTGGACGAGCTGCTTAAACCCCACGACCGATTACATCTCGAGCGTTGGCCCTTAACCCACAAAATGGCAGAGGAAGTTCAAGACATGGATAGTGAACCTCTTTGTCGAGCATATCCTGCGTGGTGACGTGATTGGAGACCAGCGCAGCCGTTTCTCCCATGTACTCTGTTCTTGGCATCGCTTTGATGGTTGGGTCTTTCAAACGGGTATGGGGCTGTTGGCCGTTAGGTGCTCAGCTCTCGCTTGGCCTAATAATAAGGGATCCAACAGAGCAGCCTGTTAGATAGGTGGAAGCTGGTTTTATCAGGCAGGGGCACTTTACGCCTCTGGAATATTGGGCACAGCAGAACACCCTTTTTAGTGGGGTAGGCCAATGGCCCGGCACTAGAACCAGTTAGAGCTTTTAGACCTGATCAACAAGCAGCCAACCCCAACAAACAAATTTGTTGCCTCCGCTTTCCCGCCTCGACGACGTCGATTTTCGCCCGACACCCCCGACCTACCTCCGTCAGAGGCCCGTTCATATTTTACTGCCCATCACAACATTACTATATCCTCCGAACTTTTGGCTGCTCTTCACGATCGATTTTCTTTAAAACCTCGCAGCCATGCCTTCGGTTGCCCAAGAAATACCGACCATTGCCTTGAGCAGGAAGAGGAGGCGAGACGAGGGAGATGGCTATGCCACCCACAGCGGAACGCCCCAGATAGCTTTGCATGCAGACACCTTCACGAGATCCGCCATCATCAATTCTGCGTCGCACCAACAAAACGGCCACCACCTTGGTGACCCTCTTGGCGTGATTAGTATCCTCTCCGAGAAGTCTTTCGACCATCCCTCTGTCTTCCATCAACACCACGCAATGTCGCCAGTCCGACGGATAATCCCCCTCCCTGTGACGAAAAAACAACGCATAGCTAGTGATGACGGCCGGTTCTCTCCGCAACGACAACAACAATTAGCGAACGCTAAGTTGTTGCAAGAAAAGGGCACAAACAGCCGGCCCACGACACCCTCACGCCCCGGCGCCAGCGTATCATCCGCGAGGCCCATGACACGTTGTCATATCTGCTTCCGAAAGCCCGCCAAGAAATCTGACCTTACGTCCTTCGCTGACTGCCAGCGTTGTGGTCAGCGAACATGTTACGTGTGCATCCGCGAATGTCTAGGGTGGCGGCCAGATCTCGTGGGAGTCCAACCACCTGGTGGGTTTCAGCTTGGCGATGCCGGGCCCGCAAGCCAGGAGGATAAGCAAGACGCATCATTTACGATGGTCGATGCGGACGATACGCCAGAAACCAGCCACGATGAAGGTCACCGCCGTCACAAAAACCAAGGACGAAATCATGAACCAGAAGACCCCGGGGATTGGGGAGGAGAGGGTCACCGGACGGTAGTGTGCAGCCAGTGTTGTGTCGAGAAGGGGTCAGATGGAGATGTGGTCTGCCTGGGATGCCTCCCTTTTTTGGAAGGTTAGACAGAATTACGGTGGTGCAGAAAAGCTCACCAGAAAAGGGTAGAAGGCGAGGGATTGCGACTGAACGATAGCCCGAACTCAACGCGGCTTTCAGGCAAACCCACATTCCCCTACGCCCGCCCAATCTTGAGTCTACCGTTGTCTCCTCTACCACAATGAGAGTGGGGCGGACATGGCTTGAGCTTGGCCATTAAGAGGACCAAGTGGGAACTAGCTGTTATGAAGCGTAGTTGAGGGGCCCAAGGCCATGTGGAGATTCTCGAGGGAGAAGTGTGAAAACAAGGAAGTTGAGTAGCAAAGTCAGCAACATCAGGGATCATGAGCATACTCTTCATCGCCTTAAGCCGGGCAGGGCTGGCTTGATAGCCTTTTTAGGTACCCATTTGTTGAACAGAATTTTGTAACCCTCAACTCATCGGTCCACCAGTGTACTGTTAGAGAGGTCTGTGGGAACTACCAAACCATCCCCTAGATCAGCAGGTTCTACCATCGACACAATAACTGAGATATTACGATTGGCATGATCACTTAAATATCGCACAGTAGCAGTAAATGAACGCTATCATATTTATCTTGTTCCTAGCTCAAGCCGATTGTGAGCAGGCCTGTGATGCAGCGATATCATTTGATGAAGAGCAACCTGGAAGCAACTGATTTTATCGCACAGATTGTACAATACAATACCCGCTCTCTCTCACAACGCTTGCGCTGTCTAGTTGTATTGTGCATAAGCGGCCGTCGAGTTGAACTTGAGATTGCCCTTGATAACCTTATCAACAGCGCTGAGAAAGTCCTTCTCGGATGCTACCTTCCTCCGAGCCCGGATGGCGAACATGCCCGCTTCGGTACACACACTACGGAGTTCGGCGCCCGTGGCGTTTGGGCAGAGTCGCGAGATGAGTTCCCAGCGGATGTCTCGCTCGACTGACATACTCTTCGCGTGAATACGAAGAATATTGGCGCGACCCTCGAGATCGGGCAGCGAGAATTCAATCTTGCGGTCGATACGACCCGGTCGCATGAGCGCCGGGTCCAGAGTCGAGGGCCGGTTAGTTGCAAACATAACCTTGATATTTCCGCGGGCGTCGAATCCGTCCAGTTGCGTGATCAGTTCCAGCATTGTTCTCTGGACCTCGTTGTCTCCGCCAGCGCCATCATCAAAACGAGCTCCGCCAATCGCGTCGATCTCGTCGAAGAAGATAATGCACGCCTTTTTCGTACGAGCCATCTCGAACAGCTCACGGACCATCCTAGCACCCTCCCCTACGTACTTTTGTACGAGCTCACTGCCAATGACACGAATAAAAGTGGCGTCCGTCCGATTGGCTACCGCACGGGCGCACAGAGTCTTGCCCGTACCAGGAGGGCCGTAAAGCAGCGCACCTTTGGGAGGATCGATACCCAGATTCCCAAAGCGCTCTGGTGAGAGCAAAGGCATCTCGACGACCTCACGGAGTTTCTCAACCTGCTCTTTGCATCCACCGACATCGCCGTATGTCACGTCGGGCTTCTCCTCAACTGTCATCATCGTCACGCTCGCGTCGATCTTGGGAGGCAATGGCAGCAAGATCTGATACTTGTTTCGATCTACGCCCACTCGCATGCCCTCTTCAATATCCGTGGGGCTGACACGGTCGCCAAGTTGGACGACAAACTTGGCAATTTGCTTGACGTTGATGACATACTTGCTCTTGGACTCGTCCTTATCGTCGGGAATGATCTTGGTGCATCGGGCTACCTGTAGGGGTTGTTCCTCTGACATTCGTTGACGATCGGCGGCGACATCCCATAGATGTGGAGGCGCGAGACCTGTGTCTGATTCCTAGTACGAGAGCGCGGTGGTCAGCATGTTTGTTGTCACCTTATTAGGGGGATGTGTAGCAGTTACCTTGACGCCGATTTTCTCGTCCACACTCTGCTGCTTCTCCTTTATTTGCTGTTCAAGCTTCTTAATGGCAGCTCCGTAAGGCGCGGCGCCGTACGTCTTGAGGACCTGGATGTCCCTGTTCCAGTGTCAGTGGTATTGGGTGGAGCGCTGCGATCGTGGGCTTGACGCACTCATCTGAAAGTGGTGTGATTTTCTTTTCCTCGATCTCATCATCGGCAAAGTTTTTTCGGTACTTCTCCCAGTTTGAACCTGTGGCCGAAGGCTAAACAAGATCAGCGAGACGTCTCGTGGGTGCTGGGCAGCGACCTAGTGACACTGGATGCGTACCATGATTGCCGTGGTCGGATTTGCAGTACCCGGTCGCAAAAAGTGTGTGTGATGATTTAGGGTATTGATGCACTGTAGGAAGCGCTTTCTGATGCTCGTCGTTTTGGGCTGGGAGAGGCAGGAAGGAAGTGGTTGATGATGGCAAAGCGCTCTGCTCTGAGCAATTGACCAGAAGAGCAGATGTGAGCTGCTCCGTAATCCATGCTGCCTTGCATGCCCAGAACTCTGCGAGGCTGTAAGTCCGCTACGCCGCAAAAGGCTAGCTCTAGTTACCTCCAGCGGTACGTAGTTGTGGGGCCCAGGCCAGTGACGACTCCAAACCTCGCAAAAAATTGCTGTCCCGCAGCGCAGCATCGCTTGGTGGAGGGGAGCTCGTTGCCTGCTTAAACCACAAAACCCAACACCCCACCACCAAACAAGCCAACTTCCGCACATTTGAATTGCAATTTATAATACCAGGTCAACTGGAGCTTCCAATATGGCAACAGCAGCAGCAGCACCTGCGGGGGGTGGAAATGCGACCTTCCGAGTAAGTGTTTCCCCGCGCAACAGAGCATCGTCAAAATCAAAGACTTCAGAATCCCTTTACTGAAGTATGAGGACAGGATAAGGAGAAGCCACTGGCTGTGCGGTCTGCGAATATTGTTGCTGCGCGAGGTATCTACCACCTGATTTACTCTGTCATATCCCGGTTCTAACAGTTTGTAGCCGTTGCCGACGCGATCAGGACATCTCTCGGGCCGCGGGGTATGGACAAGATGATCAGGAGTGGCAAGGGCGAAACAATAATCACGAACGACGGCAGCACCATGCTCAAGAGCATGGCTGTCATGCATCCAACAGCCAAGATGCTGGTCCAGCTTTCAAATGCGCAGGACGTTGAGGCTGGTGATGGCACAACATCAGTTGTTGTCATCTGCGGTAGCCTGCTTGGTGCTGCTGACAGGTTACTGGGCAAGGGTATTCACCCATCCGTTATCTCGGAGTCCTTCCAAAGAGCCGCCGCTGCTGCCGTCAAGGTGCTGCACGACATGTCGCAGCCCATCTCGCTCAGCGACACGTCTGCGCTTCTTCAGGCCGCCAATACATCCCTGTCGTCCAAGATCGTCTCTCAGTATGCGAACCTCCTCGGGCCTATGGCCGTCAACGCCGTTACCAAAACAATAGATATCAAGATGGCCGAGAACGTCGACTTGAAGAATATCCGTATTATCAAGAAGGTCGGCGGCACCATCGAAGACAGCGAGCTGGTTGATGGTCTCGTCCTTACCCAGCCTGTGATCAAGAGCGCCGGCGGGCCGGTGCGCATGGAAAAGGCTAAGATCGGTTTGATTCAGTTCCAACTGAGCCCACCCAAGCCAGACATGGAGAATACGATTTCCGTCAACGACTACAGGCAGATGGACAAGATTGTCAAGGAGGAGCGCCAGTACCTACTCAACATGGTCAAAAAGATCAAGAAGGCTAAGTGCAACGTGCTCTTTATTCAAAAATCCATTCTCCGCGACGCTGTCAACGATCTGTCACTCCACTTCCTTCAACGTCTCGGCATCCTCGCCGTTAAGGACATCGAACGGGACGAAGTCGAATTCATCTGCAAGTCAACTGGCTGTAAGCCCATTGCTGATATTGACTCTTTCACCGAGGATAAGCTCGGCTCCGCCGACCTGGTTGAAGAGGTTCAAAGCTCTGGCAGCCGCATGGTGAAGGTTACAGGCACCAAGTCGACCGGCAAGACGGTGTCTGTTGTGGTTCGCGGCGCCAACTCGCTCATTCTTGACGAAGCGGAACGTTCTCTGCACGACGCCCTCTGTGTGGTGCGATGCCTCGTCAAAAAGAAGGCGCTCATTGCCGGTGGCGGCGCCGCTGAGATTGAGATTGCTGCTCAGCTCAGCAAACAGGCCCGTGAGCTGACAGGCACTGAGGCCATCTGCTGGAAGGCGTTCGCCGACGCCATGGAGGTTATCCCTACGACGCTGGCCGAGAATGCTGGTCTGAACAGCATCAAGGTGGTCACGGCCTTGCGTCATCGCCACGAGATGGGCGAGAAGAGTGCAGGTGTTAGCATCAAGAGTGGTGGCGTAAACTCCAATATTGCTAGGGAGAACGTGCTACAGCCGTTGCTTGTCAGCACGAGCGCCATCGAGTTAGCGGCAGAAACGGTGAAGATGATTTTGCGCATTGACGACATTGCGCTGAGCAGGTAGACGATCACATAGCTGTAACGAAAATGGTATGAGGCTACACGATGAGCATCTCTGGTGATTCCCGGTGCTGCACGGAATTACAGCAGCTTCCCCTGAGGCATTGGAACTCCGGTTAGGATGAGGTCAGCATCCTACCATACTGTTTTGAACACGGGAAAATAAACAGGTGGGTTTCCTAGATCAGCCCGAACGCACGACCTGTCCTCGGGACAAATCAGCATCCCTAGCTTAAAAGTGGGCGAGTATGGCTAGTACGTTGTGAACATATCCCAGCCTTCCGAGTTATCGTGAAGCTACTGAAAAACTAGACTGAATCTCTAGTTTACACCTAGTGTACAATCTCCAACAGGAGCAACAGTTCAAGACCTTGCCAGGAACGAAACCCGTCTCGAAACCCGTCTCGAAACAATTTGTGTTTTCTCTCCCGATTGATATCGGTGCCACCTGGGGTTCTGCCAAAACATGTTCTCAATAGCTCGCAACCTCGAAACACCAAAAAGAACACCAGAAACGCTCCTGTCCCTTTCACTGTGATTGCCGAATTACCACAAAGTGGCCATCGCATTACCCGACAACGGCTCGTGGCTCGGGTTGTCGAGCTCACCCAGCCGCCGCCATCTGAGACTTGGCAGAGATCCTCATAACTCTCCAGAGGACATCCCATAACTTTAGTAGTTCAATTCACCCCCGCCACCACCCGAGACCTGGTCAAGATCCTCATAACTCTTTAGAGTACGGCCTTGGACTGCTTCACGTGGTCCCATGGCTGCACCGCCAGCTGCACCATCACCCCAGCGACTGGTCGGACCCGGTCGACCACGGCCACCTATCATTCCAGCCCCATTACCATCGCCACCCCATCGTGGGTTGGGTCGACGGTCATAAGGCCCGGCTCGGTTCTGGAAACGGCCACTCGCAGCTTGAGCACCACCCCTACGGATCGGGCCGCCGCCACGATCATCACTGCTTGCTGCATGCCAACCGGCCGCCGCAGCGAGGGGATTGACACCCAGCATGTTGCCGCTAAACATGGCAGCCATTGGGAAGTTGTTCAAGTTTAGCACACTGTTCATGGTGTAGTTCTGCAAGTTGAATCCTCGCGGTGTGCCAGTCGGTTGCTGGCCATTGGAGGGCGGGAAGTGCCCATTCGAATTGGCATCTGTGCGAGACGGAGCGATGTGAGCAGGATCGATGACATAGGAATTAATCATTTCAAACTGCGGTTCTCATCAGTACCATACTAGGTGACCAAATTAGCTCGAGATGCTCACCTCTTCTTTGAGTTTGTCCAGCCACTCTGGGTGGCGCTTCTCAACGTGTTTCTTCCAAAAGTGTTCCTCCTTGAACAATTTGGTGCACTCAGGCACCTTGCAACGCCACTTGTGCTCGTCCTCTTGCTTGACATGCTTGGATAACTCGTCGTTGACCGCGTCCTCAACTGGCTTTCCGCCAAGCTTGCGGAGGTCAACCGTGTCGGGCTCCAGGATCTGCATAATCTTGTCCTCAAAAGTCTTGACCCAGTTATAGGCACGCTGGAGCTGTTGTTCAGTTTTGGACGAGGCGCGAAACTTCCGCTCGGTTTCGAGAGCCTCGCCCTCCTCAGCGTCATCAGTGTCCTTTCTTCGCTTGGAGGGGAACGGCTCCCCGAGAGCGCTGGCGCGGGCCACGGCCTTGGCCGTCGAAGACAATGTGCTCCTGGGCCTCCGCAGATGGCCGCCAGGGCATTTGCGAGTTAACTCGTGGATAGAATCGCTCTCAAAAACGCAAAAGAAGCAGAAGTTGAAGACTCGACGCAAGTACTCAATCAGGAGATCAAGCTGCTTTTTCTTGACGAGGATATCCTCATCATCAACCTCCTCGTCGACCGCTCCTTCATCCTCATCATCATCGCCGTCGTGCTCTTCGCCCTCCTCGTCCATAGCCTCGTCCATACCAACATCGCGTTCTTTCTTCGACTTGGCGGTTGTGGCTGCGGCAGGGGGCTGTAACTGTCCCCGGCTCTTCAGCTCCTCCACCCGCTCTTCAACCTTGAGAATGGCATTGAAGTCGGATCCGAAATCTTCTTCAAACTTATTGACAAGACGCTTGACGAGCTCTAGGTCCTTCTCGAAGCGTTCAGGCGCCGAGAACAGATCCCAAAGGGCTTTCTTCCTGGGATTGATCGGTGGGTTATGCACACCGACGTGGCAAGTGAAGTCGCCCCTCTGTTCATCCTTGACCGTCTTCCCATTTATCGCCTCCAAAGCCTTTTCTGCTGTGGACACAGGAACCGGAGACTTGAGAGGCAAATCGCCATCCTCTTCCTCCTTGGCCTCCTCGGAACCAGGGACAGATTCTGGGGCAGGGTGAAGCATTATCCAACCAATCCTGTGATATCTCTTGCTTGGGTTTGGATCGCTGAGCGAAAGCCACTTGAAACCACCCTCCTCGTCGCCGAGGTGCTCCTTGCAGAAAGCCTCCAGGTTTTGACGACTGACCGACGGCGCAATAGTCTTGATCAACAAAGTGGGCTGAAATAAGTTCTCATCCCGGATCTCAACGTTGTTGGCGGGCACGAGGTCACCGACACCCAGTACTTCATTAGCAGCGGTCGCTTCTCCCTCCTCTTTCTCGACAACACCACCAGCCCCGTTGCTCTCGCTTTTTGGGATACCTTCAAGAGAGAACTCGTCAAAGGTGCCGGCCTCAAGGTCTTGCTCCCACTGGGTGTATGCTCCGCGCCGGACCGAATTCAACTGTTGCCTGAAGCCATCGCGAATGTCGGGCACATAGCGCTCCCTGAACCACTGCTCCTCCTTGTGCTGTTTGACGAAAGCTGCAGCCATCTTGGCTTGAAGGTCTTCCTTATACGCGTCGTATGCCAATTGAATCCTTGCCTTCTCCTTCTCGCGCTCTTCCTGGGCCTCGCGCGGGCCACGAACGCGTTCTGGTTCGCGACGCCGACCGGAACGAAGGCGCTCTTTCTCCTCTTTGATCTTCTCATTGGCCCTCCACCACTCTCCAAAATATGAGAACCCAACTTGATAAGGGAGCTTGAGAGGGTCGGGAATTGGGTTACTCAGAGGCTGGGCTGCAACCGGCTCCTGGCCTGGGACGTAACGATCAATGTTGGCAGGGGGCGAGCCAATGCGACGGGTGCGGTCGTCTCGATCTCGAGTGCCGGCGTAATCATCACGGCTGCGTCGACCGGGCTCGTACCGATCGACTGCGGCGGGTGAGCGGGACCGACGTCTGCTGCGATCGCCACGGTCACCAGCTAGAACTTTGAGTAAGCAAACAAGGGAGTGAGAAGGGGCGGAACACGAAGGCTGTTATATGCTGGTAAGAGGGCAATCAACGCACCAGGAGACCGTGCTCCACGACTGTAGAAGCTATCGGACCTCTCCTCCTTGACCCGAGTATCGTCTCGACTGCTCCAGCCGCGATCGCCAGGCGATCTGGCTGAGTCGCGATAGAAAGAATCCATGTTGATGCGAAACGCCGATGCGAATCTGAACCACTGACGGAGCCCCGAAGATCGGATGCGCGGCGGAATCAGTAATGCAGAACCGGTATCTGGCCAGCTGGCGGTGGGAGGTAGATAGTTAAAGTGGGTTGAAGGGTTATTACACCGAAGCGCAAATGTTGTTGCTGTTTGCTATCTTCTATGTTACGTCGGATTGCGGCTGGTTGATTGTTTGGGCAGGCAGTCCACTGTTTGGCGTCATGATTGCGGTTAGAATGACTTTCCTAGAGAAGAGCAGGACGGAGGTAAAGATAGAGAGAAGAGGGGGCCAAGGGTTCGACAGCGCGCGAGGCAATTGACGGAGGAAAACAAGGCGCATGAGAGCACCCTGGTAAGTTTGTGATAGAAGCCGTGAGGTAATTCAGAAAAGGGTGCATGAGAGAAGAGGTGGGAGGATAAACGAGGTAGGTTTGAGCCTGACGAGGGAGCGAGGAAAGCTCTCTGGAGCAGGGACGACGACCCAACGCCAAAACCGCGCAGTGCAGACAGCGAGGCAGCCAAAATGATACCAACGAGTGCAAGAAAGCTGAAGAGAAAGAAAAAAAAAGGTGAAACCAACAATTACATGGAGCTGAAAGGGCGCTGCTCCCAAAGCATAAAGCAGGGCGCGTTAGTGGTGGTGATGCTAGACTGAAGCGGCGCGTGGAGGAGTTGCGAATTCCAGGTCTCCGTTTCTGGCGACGTCACGTGAAACGCTTTGTGGCTTTGCGCCCCATCACAATCAAGGCGCAAAGTTGACATGATTACGAAAGCAACACTGGCCGCATGTGTCACGCATGATATGTTTCTCTAACCGGCAATAAGCTCAATTGATCCAGTCGCTTTTGATTAATTGTCTCCTGTTATCATTGCTTAATCAAGGGATATCTATCTGGATACTCGGATGGATAACTTACTCAACCCGCTTTGTTTCGTCTTGGTTGAAGCTCCCATCCGCATATTCCCCAGTTCCCGGACGATCACCCACGACACATGTCGTCATGACGTCCTATCCAACGTGCCAACGTCCAACGCTACTGTTTCGTTCCCACTTCATCCAAACTTCCATCATAAAAATTTTCCCTTGTAAAATTTTTTTCTCATTTCCTTCCGTTCTATTCTTTTGTGGCCTTTCTCGACAAGACTGATTCAACACCAACCGGAAACCACTAGGATGACAACATACATTCCCTTCCTCACCCTTCCAGAGGCCGTCTTCAACAACCCCGCAGTATCGGTACTGTTCCCCGTGGCCCTGGGTACAGCCGTAGGATACAGCACACGGCGTATGTTTCTTCTTTACACAACTGCGTAGCCGCCTGAAAGATTGTTAGCGTGAGATTTGGTGAGTATCCAGGGGTTTGTGCAATACATGAACAGCTGGGAAGCTATTTTGCGAGGGGTCAAGCCAGAATATTTAGGCCTTGACTCTAACATTCGGGGCCTTGAAATTTACTCCTTGGGGCCTCAAGTTTCCATCATGGCCCTTCAAAAATAGAAAAGAATGCCGGGGGGAGGTTGGCCCGGAAGCTGCAGCCAAGCCGTGAAGTACCGCGCGAACAATCTTTCAGGGGTTGGACTGTATACAAGTTGCGCACATGGTGTAGGGAACGCTAACCTCTTATGATCCTTTAGCAGTAGACACGGAGCGAAAATACTTCTTCTGGAAGCAACCGCCCCTCCGTCCTCCGCCGTGGGTTTTCGGGCCCGTATGGACGGCCCTCTACGGCATGATGGGCTACGCCGCCTACCGCGGAGTCCATCTGGGTACGTCTCCCCTTAACCCGCCGGTAAGTCGTATCACTGTATCGTTATTATCTTACCAGGTCTAGGAACCTGGAAAAGGATGATGCTAATAATCACTAGTCCACCATAGCGGCAGCCAAGCACGGCGCGACTCTCTACACTATTCAGTTAGGTCTGAACCTTGCCTGGATGCCGCTCTTTTTCGGCCTGCGGCGGCCGATCGAGGCGACAGTGGTCGTAGCTGCGCTGCTCGGCATCAACTTGTATTTAGCGTACTTGTGGGGAACGGTATTAGACAAGACGGCCGGTCTTCTCTTGGTGCCGTACGTTTCGTGGTTGGGTTTTGCTACTTATTTGTCCGCAGGGACGGGATATCTCAACAATTGGGACCTGCGGAATCCTGAGAACAAGGCTGGGAAGAAGGCTTAAGCCTGGAAGAGGAAGATCCCTCAGAAAGCTGTAATCGCAGCGTCTAAGCCTGGCACAACAGAAGGGTATCTATGTCTTGGTTTTATAGTCTCATGTCCTCACATAGATGCACACCTGCCCCCCCTGCACGTGATGCAAATCAGAAACCAACTGCAACTCCGAAAAACGCCATAAGATGGCGTGGAGCAGAACTAAACCCCGCGTATGGATGCTGCACCTCTCTAACTCGACGTCTCTCGCATCTGGTTGCCCTTTCCCGTTAAAACGCCGCGCTACCGTACCATGTCGCCATTCATTGCATAGGGAAGTACTTCTTGAGGCCGTCGTAGACCATGAAGATGAAAGCCGAACTCGGTGCTGACCGGAGGACGGTCACGCCGCAGCCTCGATAGAATCCCCTGAGTCCGGCCTGCTGCCACAGGGCTGATGCCTCAGCACCAAACGTTTTATTTCGAATGCTTCCTCCGATCGGTGTTGTCTGCATCCTTGACTTTACCGTATCAGCGGGGAAAAAGAGGAAGTTGTACGACATGCCAGCCGACGCGCCTGCCACAGCCTGCTGCCAAAGTGGCAGCGCATCCGCACGCATCCGCTCGATCTCTGCCGCGGAGTTGGCCGAACGCTCGTTCCAGTCCCGCATGAGCTTGGTAGCCGTCTCCTTGGATCCGAACCAGGCCGCGCAGCCCCCCGCTTCTCGAATCAGCGTCCCCAGTTGACCGTGCCAGAATCCGCGAATTCCCTGGTGCCGACAGATGTTCTTTATCACAGGGATAGGCTTCAGCGGCACCTTGACCACGCCTCCCTCGGTCTCTGGGACCTGGATCTTACATTTGACCAGCTCGATGGGCGTCAGGATAAACGACGTGAAAGCTCCTGAGAATGCGCCAGTAAACCAGAGTGCCGGTAGAGGGAGATTATCTTCAGGATGTGAGAAACCCGAGGCGTAGATGGCTTCCCGTCCGATGCGCTCCCAAAAGAACAGACTACTCGTCTCGAGCGCTGCGCCAATAAGCGGGGCGCTAATGCCCCGGTAGAGACCAAGAAAGCCATCTGCACGGATGGACTGGCGGAAGCAGTCAAGCGGCCCTTTGTACCGCAGCGGGAGGTGGTCTGGCTGGGACTGCAGCCTTACTTTAACAGTGTCAAAGGGGTATTCAATATACTTGCCCACGACACCAGCGATCTGAGGGGACATGTCAGCCATAGGAAGACCAACAGGGGCCAGAGAGCCAGAAAAGCACCTACCGAACCATAGGTGACATCCTCCAGAGCCTCCATCGCGGGGGTCTTGGGTTTGACGACCACTGGAGACGCCGCTACGGCCACGGCTGCAACTTCAGCCTTGAGGGTACCTTGGGATGCGGACTGCATCCTGACTGTGATTGATGAAGAAAGACCTGACCGACTCCCCACAACGGGGATCGGGGAGAATACAGGTGAGAAGTTTGTTGATAGACAGCCGCAGGAGTAAGCAAGCCAGCCAGAGAGCGAGATGTTACTGAGGATGATTGTGCTGTGTCGACGGCTTGAGTGAGTGGTATCCCACGTGTCGGGTTTGTGTCTGCCTGGTATGATAAGCTGCAGGATGCAGTTGTTGGAAAGTTTGATGGGGGTCGGTGGGCTGCAGCCACAAACAAGGTAGCAAACAGCGGCGAGGTAAGTGAGAAAAAAATCTTAAAAAGACACTGTCGACGTTTGCTCCGTGAATTGCCAGCGTAACAACATAAGGTGCAGCCCCAGGACGCCAGCTATTAACACATGATCCCTCTTAACCGTCACCGCTCAATCGCTGTAGGCCTACGGCAGGTGGTCCGATGGGCGGAGCGGGGCAACGTTCCTGGACCGATTCACTAGTTTTGGGGTGCGGTTTTCCTTGTTTTGGCTTGTGATGAACAGCCTGGTACCCTGCCCTTACACGTGCGAGGCCAGGAGACCTCGCAGCATGCGGACGCAGTAGAGTATTCGTCTGAGGACAGGATGGAGTCAGCTCATGTTGGACGACCCTCATGTTGCTCGGCAGATAGTCTAGCGTCTTGTCACACCGTCCAGAATTCTTTTAGGGGAGCCCGCTTGAGTCAATTCTAGGCCCAAGTGGGTCTAAGGACGGACGCTGGCAGCTATTGGCTGTAGCCGAACGGCTTGGTGCGATATGATTGATCAGATAGTACCTACCGTATTCTCTTATAACAATCAGAATTAGCCTAACTGTGTTTGGACTGATGTCCCAAACCATTCATACTGAGCGCGACGAATATCGCACGTGACACCCTCTGTTTTCAAGGCACAAGCCTACAAAACCTATAGAGCATACTAGCTGTTAGGCTAATTCTGATTGTTGTAAGAGAATACGGTAGTTACAGCTGTGAGGCTTCAATGCGGACAGCAAGCTGGGTTGAGTGAAGACACTTCCGCCTCGGATTTGGAAGCGAAGGCCTTGAAAGTGCTACATCCAGAGCTTGATAGCTGATAGATAAACCTCGAATACTTTGCATTCTGTGAGCGCCAAAGGAGACCTTCCTCCTTGAACTCAGGCAGTCTACTTCATGGAAGGTGCTACACGTGGGGAGTTGATTGAGTGTGAGTGTCGGAAGGGGGTTCACACATTTGTATACAAACAACCCGGGGTCGGTTTGAAACGGCACTGGGCATAGTAGCTTGGGCCCTGAAGTTTCAAATTTGAGGCTTTGGATTCAGAAACTGAACCCCCAATCAGGAGGTGGTAGATAGGGCCTATCTGGGTGCTCCGGAAACTGGACCCTAATCCTCGTTCCGATCATGGATATTATTGCCAGTTACTCCCACCTTTCCCTCCAAATCCGCCGCTCTCCTCGACTTTCTTCACGCCGCGTTGCGGCTTGGATTGTGCCGCCTCGTGACGCCGTAACTCCTCAGGTACCTTTGAGACTGACGACTTGGTAATAATTTGTCGCAGATCGTATAGGACGTCGTTGTCCTCGTTGCCAAGGAAGGTAATGGCTACACCCTTCTTGCCCGCACGGCCGGTACGTCCGATACGATGCGTGTACGACTCGATGCTGGTGGCCATGTTGAAATTGACGACCAATGAGACATCCGGTACATCGATACCACGACCGGCAAGATCAGTGGCTACAAGGATGTCCGTTTGGCCGTTCCGTAACGACGCGAGCGCAGCTTCACGCTGCTCCTGCGTCTTGCTCCCGTGCAGCGTGACAGCAGAGAATCCCATAGCTTTGATGTCTCGTGCTACCATGTCGCAGTTCCTCTTAATGTTGACAAACACGATGATGGGCGGCTTGAATTGACCCGAGTTGAGGATCTCCTGCAAACGCTTCTTTCGTTTATCTTCGCCGGCAACAAACTCAACCCGCTGCTCAACCGTGTCTACCGCCTCTCCCGCGTTACCGATCGTGACAATTGCGGGGCGACGGAGGTACTTCTTGGCGATTCTCTCCACGACGGGCGGCATGGTAGCGGTATACATCATCGTCTGCCTGTACCGATCCTTGTCGCCAAGATAGCGGCTCATGAGTTGGGGATTTTCTGCGTCCTCCGTGTCGGGCTTCTCGTTCGTCACTGGCAAAGCATCGAGAATTTTGGTCAGAGGCTCCTCAAAGCCCTGGTCGATCATCCGGTCTGCCTCATCCATGATAATGTAACAACACTGCGAGAAGACCAGCAGCCGTCGCTCCAAGCAGTCGACGAGACGACCAGGCGTCGCAACAATGATCTCGGCGCCATTTCTCAGTGCAAATGCTTGTTCCTCCAGCGAGTGACCACCTACGATACTGACAACTGTGAAACCAAGTGGTGTGGCGAACTTTTTGGCCTCGCTCTCGATCTGTTGGACCAGTTCACGTGTGGGGGCGAGGATGAGGGCATATGGGCCGTCATTTTTGTTCATCTCAGTTAGGGGTGGGAGTTTGCGGATGTATGCGAGGAGAGGGAGGAGAAATGCGGCAGTCTTTCCTGAACCAGTTACTGCAACACCGATCAGATCTCGTGATTGCATGGCAATCGGGATGGCTGCCCTCTGAATTGGTGTAGGCTCTTCGTAGCCAACATCTGCCACAATGTTGAGCAGCTGGGTTGGTAGATTGGACTCCTGCCAGCTCCGCATTGGGTTGGGGATTAAGCCTCCCTTAGTAGCTATGCCGAAGTTCTCCTTGAAGATTCGCCAGTCACGCTCCTTCATGTCCTCCAGGCTCTTCTCCGACCAATGCTTGCCTAAGTTCTTGCGCTCAAGTTGCTGCTTGGCTCGTTCATGCTGCTCCAAGAGCTTCCTCGCGCGTTCCTCGCCGGTTTCAGGATCACCGCGCCGAATGGCTTCAGCCTTCCGTTGTATCATCTCGTCAGTGGTCTCGTCGCCACCAAATCTGACAAGAGGCTCAACGCGCTGGGCGTAGATGAAGTCATGAGGACGGCTGGTGTCATCTGCAGGATCCCAGTCGAAGTTGAATTTTGGTGCCGCCGCCGTCTTCCTCCTCTTCTTCTTATCTGCCGAGAATGATGTGGACTGGTTAACGGGAGGCCCCATGTAACGCGCTCGAAGATCGGCCTCATCTTTCTCTATCTGTGATTTTGCCTGTTCTTCGTCGTCGCGACCTCGTTTTCGGTCCTGGCGATGACCGCCACCGTAGCCATTGGGCGCGTTGTCGCCTTTGTTCATGCGCATCGCCATCGCCTTTGGGCCGGTTGGAATGCCATTTTCGCTGGGACGTGACCGCCTTCCGTTATCCGCATTTGTACTATTCGTTGTGGCATTGCTTCCGAGTGTCCTAGCCTCCTCTTTACGCTTGCGCTTCTCTTCCTCCTTCACCTTCTCAGCCTGCAAACGTTCCCGTTCCTTTTTTGGTATAAATCGTGGTTTCGAAGCGAGTTTTTTTTCGGCCTCTCTCTGTCGGAGTAGCGCCGCCAAGTCTGGGGGTTCTCTGCGTGCGGCGCTCATGATGTGAGTGGACGTTTGATACAGAAAAGATGATTTGGATACCTACGATCCTGGGGTGTCTACTTCGTACTGGTGGTGTTGGACCCACTCGTCTGCTTCCTATTTCCTATTCGCCAAGAACAGTCGAGGGTTAGGGCTGGGTATTGTCCAAAATCCAAATCCAATTCATGTCTGGACCGTTGAAGACAGCTACAACGAGACACCATCGCGAAGCGTCACGATGACCACGGCGGCGCAAAAGCATATAAAATTGGCACTTGGGTTGCCACTACGGCTACAGACCTTCTTTTCCCGGTACCCTCCGGCCTCAATCCTGCCGGAAAACGCAAATCCGAAAGAATTCGAGACGGCGTATCAAAAAGTTGCGCCGAATCCCTTCCAGTCCACCAAGCATCCCATCACGGGGAAATGGCACGATCCCAAATACTCGTTGCGGCGGCAGGCAGAGCTGGTCAAGCTGGCGCGCAATCACGGCGTTGAGGAGTTGCTGCCCTTCACGGTCAAGGGCACCGAGTACCGGCTATCAAAGCGAGTCGAATTGGGTCTGCGTGTCCGCGGTACCGGTGTTGGCCAGCAGGTCAAGGGTCACAAACACGAGAGACAGCTAGGCGCAAAGTATGTTGCTGCTCTTTTGCTAGCGCGACTAGAAGTGCTAGTTATGTTCTGGGTGCTGACAGAGATTGCAGGATGGAGAAGAGGAGGCAGGCCATGTTGGAAATGCCGACTCTCATCCGGCAATGGAAGAAGGTATGTCCAATTTATACCTGTATCGCCTCTAGCTGATGATACTGATGAATTGAATGCAGGTTGGCAAGCGGAACTGGAGTAAGTTCCCAAAATAAATACCTTGCGCTTCAGTGGCGTCCCAAGGTCAACAAGTTATGAGTGTATCATTGGCAATGTACAACAGCAACAGCAACAGCAAGATTGGTTCTTCCAGAGTATTGGCGTTTTCTGTTATCGCCTCGTGCCCGTAAAATATTCTAGACGATAAGTGTCGTGTTAGTCCAAGAACAGAGTGCCATTCCATCTCTCGATTGCCCCTCACATATTTTTTTGGGAGTTTAGCCTCTGTTGTGCTGTCTTTGTTCCATTCTCCATAACACAGACTCTACACAACCAACAACGCTCAGTATCGCACTTAAATTCGGTCCGTCAAAACGTGTACACGCTTCAGACCATTACTCCTCGGGAACTCTGACAGCCCAACCGCCATGCAATTCTCGAATACAACGCACGTGATACACCCGTCTACAATTTTTTCTTTCTTTTTTTTTTAGGAGGGAGAGGGGCGGTTCATCCCACACCCGCACCTGCATACATCCAAACTCTACACTCTACCGCTACAACAACTGTCAGGCGACCTAACAAACAACGAACACCCCAAGATGTCCCCCCCGACACACTACACCATCCTTTCACTCACACCCTCTTATATCACTCAAGATCCCAACCCTACCCGACTCGTCAAGCGTGCCTACCGCCGTGCCCTCCTTTCCCACCACCCAGACAAGACCAAGCCATCTCCCTCGCCATCCACGTCACAAAGAAACCCCCTCTTCAGCATCGATCAAATTTCCGCTGCGTACGCCACCCTCTGCAACCCTACCTCCCGCGCCGAATACGACAAGCACCTCCTTACTTTGCCTCCAAACACTATCTCCAGCACTTCCGGCGCGCAGGATGGACAGTTCCAAACGGGGATTGAGATCGTCGATCTAGACGATCTCTCGTACGAAGAGTCTAGAGATCCACGGCAGGGAGGGCAGTGGTACCGGGGATGCCGGTGCGGGAACGAGCGGGGCTATGTCTTTGGGGAGGATGATCTGGAGGACGTGGCTGATCTGGGCGAGCTGATGGTCGGATGCGCGGACTGCAGTTTATGGTTGAGGATCCAATTTGCGGTAATCGTGGAAGAGGAGGGTGAGCGTGAGGAGCGGGCAGGCCGAGAAAGAGAAAGGGATGCGAGATAGTGTTGGGAGCTTGAGGAGAAGCCCGATGGGCAAAAGCGGCATGCGAGATCTTCGGCGATTTTATTACTGGACTCTGTTACCCAGATTCTCGTGTTGTCTCAGAACTCTGAGTAATACCCGATATGACAATCCAACAACGTGCCTCACATATGCAGCAGAAAAAGATGGCTGGAACCATCTCACACCGGCAATTAACGGAGCAACTACCGAGCAGGGGTTTCATCTTACTCGTACGAAAGGCTGACCAGGCGAAGCTGTAGGATTGGGGATGTAATTCTCTGAAAAGGGGGTTTTGGTTTTATTGTCCATACGATCTTCCGGCGTGTCGAGTCTAAAAGCAAGCCATCTGAAAAAGAGTCCCCTCCAAAGGCCCTGCTCTCTAGCCCCTGCCCATTACCAGAAACCGCTTCGTCTTGAAAAAGTCTGTGTATTTGCGTAAACAATGCAAAGGCATTCGAGGGACCTCCTGCGATCTCTCGCCCGCACTCCAAAGACACCAGTTCCACCAGGGTTTGCCAACATCAGCCAGGTGTAATCGCAAACACGAACCAGGGAAATGTACGACACCGTCTACTCGGCCTTAGGCTCCTCCGCCGACGTATCCGCCTTAGGCTCCTCCGGGGCAGCATCCTGTCCAGAAGCAGTGGTAGGCTCGGCCTCAGACGAAGTCCAGAGCGTCTAGAGAATTGTAAGCGGCCACCTGCGCTGTGAAAGAGGTTCAGACATACCAGGTTGTCACGCAACAGCTGCATGATCAGGGTGGAATCCTTATAGCTCTCCTCGCTCAACGTATCGAGTTCTGCAGACACCTGTTAGCCCGATTCAAGATAAGCAGGACCGCGCTGCTTACCAGCAATAGCATCGTCAAATGCCTGCTTGGCCAGATGGCACGCCTGGTCGGGCGCATTGAGAATCTCGTAGTAGAACACAGAGAAGTTGAGAGCCAATCCCAGACGGATAGGATGGGTAGGGGGAAGCTCCGTCTGCGCCACCTCGGTGGCAGACTTGTAAGCCTCGAGGGACTTGTCGGCCGAGTCCTTGCGCTTGTCACCGACAGCGAACTCGGCAAGGTAGCGGTGGTAGTCACCCTTCCTGGGGAAGGTATAAGTAGGCAACTAATGCGTGGAATCAGGGGTACACAAACATCTTGTGGTAAAACACCTTTGATTCTCCAGTCTTCGCCGAAGGGATGAGGTGCTTGTCCAGAACAGACAGGATATCTTCGCAGATCTTGGCGAGCTCGCCCTCGATCTTCTGGCGGTAGTCCTTGATCAAACCGACCTGGGTCGAGTTGCCCTTGGACTCCTCCTTCTGTTCGATCGAGGTCACGATTCTCCACGACGCGCGGCGTGCGCCGATAACATTCTTGTAGGCGACAGAGAGGAGGTTCCTCTCCTCAACCGTAAGATCACGGTCCTCGGAGGCAACGATCTTCATGTTCTCGACCATCTCTGCAAACGGGCGTCATCATCAGCATGACGCGATCGAGGCTTCGGCATCAGATCACACGTACCCTCATAACGCTCAGCCTGCTCGGCCAGCTTAGCCAGGTAGACGGCGTCTTCGTGGCCCATTTTGACTGTCTTAATCTGATAAGTGCAAGTTAGCGACGGTTATCAGGTAAGGGTCAGGCTAGTTTGGGCGGGCCGACGAAATCGATGGTCCGAGAAATTGAAACAAGCGAGAGAAATCGAGAGCAAGGTGACATAGACCCACGCGTCGATGTGAGCTCTACCGGCCTCGAGATGTTTTGGGAATGCGCCGTGCTGGCTTCACGACTAGTTGAAGAGGCTCCCCGCTCACGGTGGGGCACACGCAGCCCTGCCCGGACGGCCTGCAATATTGAACGGGCAGTACGGCGGGATCGCGGGGGTATTTGGGAGCAATTGGGAAATTTTTGTCGAGATGATGAGGCTGCGACTGCCACTGGGGGAGGAGGGAAAGGCAGCGAGGAGTTGCATCCGCCATGACGACAGAAGGGCGACGAGCGGTGCACCAAAGACCGTGTCGAGGACGAAGCGGGCAGCGGGTGCAAACTCACCTGTTGGACTGGAATCTGAAGGTTGACAAGATAAGGCGGTTGAGAAAGACACGGCGAAGCTCTCGAAAAAGACGTTGATGAAGTGTGGTTTGGTTGTGGGTTGGTGTTGTGGGAAGAAGCTGAGAACAAGACGGAAAATGGGGTTTGGAGGCAAAGTTGGAAATGAGGGAAGGGGTCGACAAGACAAGGAAAGTGCACGACAACACAAGGCGGGATGCCGTGCGTGGGCTGGCGCTGGAAATTTTGGCGCTGCACGGGACGCTTGTTTGGGACCCAGGACTCTCTCAGAAAACCAGACCACGTGACCCGCCCTATGCAGACAGTACGTCACTGGCACCCAAAATGCCCGAGGGAAGAGCCAGCATCTCATGAGTAGGCCAAAAAGCCTAACTCGGAATTTCCTAGCTGTTCTGCGAACTTATGGTGACTCTAGGCGTGGCTGCAGTTTCTGCGGATTCTCTAGCGGACAGCGCATTCGGTATCGGCAGATATACCGATCCTATCTGCTCTTGCCCTCTTTATCTGTTGTGTCCAACTAGCCACAACCGCGCACAATCATTCCGTTTATTTCATGCGCCGTTCCCTTTCAGCGTGCAACCGCCACGAAGAGGTGAAATCCAATGTCAGCTCAACGCTGGAAGGAGGCCGGGATAGGCTACAGGATTCCATCCCCTTCTGGAGCTTAGACCACCATAGGTCCGTTAGTGAACTTTCAACAGCGAAGATGGAAGATAGGGATGGGCCATTACAATCCTGATAGGTGACACTGAAGAGTCCGCCATTGATAGATGAGAGCACGGATGAAAAGATTTTGACCAAACTGTACCAACCTGCGTGATGATTTCTCACTGGGCACCTAGGCGTATGAAAGGGCACGAAGGCAGTGGGCCATCCTCCCGTCTTTACAGTCCCTGCTCGCCAGCCAGACTGCCCGTCTAAGATGATGTCCATACTGCACCCTCAGCTGCTGACGAGAATGGACGCATCCCAAGCCCGTCTTGCCCAGTTGACGGATGGTTTGGCCTCATCTCCCAAAGCCCAAAGCGAGAACAGGCAGGAAGCCACCGCGAGGCTGACGTTGCTATCTTCCTAAAAAGTCGGATGTCCTGGGTACAGATGCAAGTGCGGGGAAGGCTCAAACGGGTTTCCCCTCGCTGAAAGAAGCCCTGACCAGGCAGCCGTAGGCGAAATCCATGCAAGACCCATGCTTGCCTGAGGCACTGAGTCGCTCCGTAACAACCGATGCCAAGCCGCGAGCTTTCGACCGAAGCTTGACGTTGCTTTCCCGGAAAGCTTTCCTCCCGCGAGAGAAAATCGAATCACACCACCAACTCCAATTGACGCCATCGATCGAGCATATTACAACGATACAGATCTAAATCAATCTCCAAACACCCCCTATCACCAACTCCCACGCCAGAGGTAAAAAAAAAATGTTCCGCACAGCTCTCACGAAGGTTGCTCGCCCTTCGGCCCTGCGAACCTCCCGCGCCGCCTTTACCACGACGGCGCGTACCATGGCCGAGGGTGATACGGGCGCCCCCCCCAAGACTGGTGGCACTGGGTACGTTTGACGGCCCGACATGTTTGAGTAAGGATGGAGGGCAATGCAGTCGCGGGTACTTCAGTCCTAGAAACCTCGCAACCAACCTCAACCAAGCAACACGGGATTTGTGTCAACAAAACAAGGAATTTTTAAGTTGACTAACCTGTTCAATCTACACAGTGATGCTTTCCAAAGGCGCGAGCGCGCCCAAGAGGAGATGTACATCCGCAAAGCCGAGAAGGAGAAGCTCCTTGCCCTGAGGGCGAAGATCAAGGAGCAGCAGGATCACTTGCAGCAGCTGTCGGACCACATGTGAGCTTTCCTTTCGACTATTTTTACCCTACGCCCCTGATCATGCTCTTTCCCGTTGGAGCCTTGTCTGTCTGCTGACATGAAAACAAAACAGCGACGAGATCACCAAGGACCAAGGTGGCGAGCATAACTAGACATTTCCCCGCATGAAGGATACAGCAGCGCTACGTTGGAGAACGAGACTACCATCGTCACGCATTGGAAGAAGAAAGGAGGTCTGTGTGGTGTTGGGAACAAGCAGGGGAGGATGGGATTCTGATCTAGCCTGAGGTTGATGTTGGTCGGCTTTCCCCCAGAATCGCGAAACTCGCATCACCAAAGCTAGTTGGTTGATCGAGACTCCTCGCCTGGCTCTCTTTCTTGCTCTGTCGCCGCTTTAACCTCGTCACAGATGTTATTGTACAAATACGCAGTCCGCATTTTTGCAACCCAAACTTCTCTATTCGCCGCTAGGCTCTATGCCCGTGATCATCCTAATGCCTGTTCCATATCAACAGGAAATCCGTGTTCCCAAGGATTGAGATTAACTGCAGCACCAATGAGCTTTCTCTCACAACAATGACGCCCTCACTTGTAGCCACCCCGGAAAGAACGGTAAAAGCCTTCGGCGGCATCTGACTCGCCAAATCTCGCGCTCGCACCCATGTCGCCGCTTGCCTTCTGAGCAGCAGTGACCTTGGCCTGCAGAGCCAAGGCGTTGGTGTCGATCCACTGGAGCTGTGTGAGGTGTCCGTTGAGGACACGCACGATCTGGCTCAGCTGAAATTGTGGTTAGTATCGCATGGTGAGATTTGCAAGCTGCAAGACATACCGGGTCATCAGGCTTGCTGCCCTTGTTCAAACCGCTCGACATATCGTTGAT
>Ga0247760_1001277_pt1 | contig 23920 bp, 30 predicted proteins | sample UWRJL171409R4_FD_179936 | JGI IMG/M metagenome (GOLD analysis project Ga0247760, IMG submission 179936) | Plant litter microbial communities from Arlington Agricultural Research Station in Wisconsin, United States - UWRJ-L171-409R-4 | ecosystem: Environmental > Terrestrial > Plant litter >... | reverse complement strand
TTTGAGAAATCGACTAGGCCTTCTTCAGAAGACGGCAGGTAGCTAGAGCAGTGGCTGCTCGTGGCTCGTGAGCGTGCACGTTCACCGAGTAAAACCGGATAATTCGAGTCAATTCGGTAGTGGCACGGAGCACAGGCAGTGGATCTGCCTATATGCATGTAGATTGTCTGTGTCTGGTGAGAGAGTAAGGCCAGCCTGGGTGATAAGTCATCCTTGTTTCCTTGCAAGTGAAACTGATACAAAGGCCCTTTGAGGGCCTTTAGCCTTATTGACTTAGAAATGGGGAAATGAAAGCATCACCACCACAACCAGCGCGCGCATCAAGTCAAACAGGCCATGTAAAGGGTTAGGGTTAATAGACCCTCGAAAAATCGACCGCCCCACATAGCCCCACCTATAGCCCCACTTATATAGAAACAGGGTCATGATTCTTCCAGTGGGTATGGTCGTATGTGACAGGTTTGGTGCGAATCTCGACTCATGAAGGTGCAGCTCGGCGGCCTGGAGAGCGGAGCAAGCACTCTGGAAAGTTGGTGGGACAGCGTAAGAACCCCCCCCCCCCCCCCAAACAATGGTATTCTTTGTCTGCATTTTACGCTTTGTCCACTGCACAAGGGATTGTCGCGGATTTCATCCCGGTGCGAGCTTTCCCTTGCTCTCTGTCTTCGAGGTGTCGTTGTTGGACGTTGGTGTAAGTCACTCGCGGCCGCGAAAAGTCGCAGCCTCCCTGACCCCTGCCACACCTCAGCGGCAACCCCTGCAACGCGCCAACCAATCAGCCCCACATTATTTTCTGCCGAGCGCCGACCTCACCTCAGCTCTCCAATCGAAATTTCCTCGCGAAACCACTCGACGACGACGACAGCGGATCGCGGCGCCGTTCAAACCACCACCACACCCCCAAACCACCATCGCCGCCGCCGCCATGAGCCGAGCCCTCCTCCACTCCGTCCTGGAGCTGCGCACGCCCGTGACGCGCCTCCCGCCCTCCTTCCTCCTCCCGATGCGTCCGGCAACCACAACCGCCGTCCAAACCCGACTCTTCAACCAAACCCCCCAAATCATCGAATCCTCCCCCGTCGATGACCTCACAGCGGCGCTCACAGCAGCTGCGCTGCCCACGTCCAAACCCCGCCGCGACTACGGCAAGATGGCGCCCCCCAAACAAATCGACCACCAACCGCCCCGCGAGCGCCTCCCCAAGGCTCCGGCACCTCTCCCCCCGTTAGGCCCACTCGACGCCTCCATCGCCTCTCTCCTCCCCCTCCTGGCCGCACAGCCCTCTCACTACGTAACCGTGCATATCCACGGAAAGCCCTACCTCGTCACAGAAGGCGACTCAGTGCGGCTCCCCTTCCGCATGCCCGGCGTCGAGCCAGGCGACGTGCTGCGTCTCAACCGGGCCTCGGCGGTCGGCAGCCGCGACTACACGCTCAAGGGGGCGCCGTACGTGGACGAGCGGCTGTTTGAGTGCCGCGCGATCGTGACGGGCACGGAGGCGGAGCCGATGCGGACGATTGTGAAAAAGAAGCGGCGGTGCAGGCGCAAGACGCACGTGTTCAGCAAGCACAAGTTTACGATTTTGCGGATTAGCGAGGTCAAGATCTGCCCCGAGGTTGCGCAGGTGGAGGCTTAGATGGCGGGCTGGAGTGGAAGGGAGAGAGAGGTGTTTGGAATGAGCGAGGTGGATGGGAAGAGCATGTCACAGTCCAGTGAGGACGGCGGGTCATAGAGGCCCTAATTTGTGGCAAGCTAGATGTAAGATCGGGTCTGACAAGCTATACATGTATCATATTCACTTGCATTGTACACGAAAGTTGATCATGTGCTTCGTCCTGAGTGCGTCGTCAGGAAATGTTACTCACACGAAGCACTCGAAGACGAAATAATGCAACAGAAAAAGCGAGGGTGGTATATTATAGACTTCTAGGAATCAACATTTGATAAACCCCCAACATATAACTGGCAGTTCCTTCGCTACAGCATGTCTGGATATCCATTCCAGAACATGCCGCTGTGGTATCGACAAGCCATTACAACCAAGCTGGCTGGCGATGAAGCCACGCGTGTCTAAGCCAACAATGGCCGCGAACACAACAATATGAGATAGAATATAGAAACAATGGAAAACAATGGAAACAATAAGCGCCTCGCCAAAACAGTGTCTGAGTGTGGTGCGATCCGTACCCAAATGCCTTTTCATCGTAACCTTCGTGAAGAAAACAAATAACCTCTCCAAAAAATCCTCTGCGGGAGAAGAGCGAAGCCCAAAATCCAGATGTCTAGCCGAATTCCAGGAAGGAAATCACTCGCGCTTCAACACTTCCCCCGTTTATACAACAATTTGCCCCATCATTTATACAACAACAGCCTTCCACACGGCTGCTACCTCCTCTCGGCGCCAGCATTATTGGTGCCGCTGACGGCTTTTTTCACACTCGCCCAGTACGCCCCGGGCCATGTCGATACGGCCTCGCCTTCGGTGGGAAGTCTCTCTCTGCATCGCTGAACCACGCTTTGAATGATCCTCGATAGCAGCTCCTCGGTAACCGGCAAGACTTTTCCATGCTCGGCCGCCGCGTACACAGCGGGATCAAACTCTTGCGGATACAGGAACGGGTCTGTATCGGCAAGCAGTTCGTCGCAGGTGGGCCGATCCTTTTGCTCTCGGTTCAGGCACCTTCGCATTGTGCGGATAAGACTGGGCGGGACTCGGCTTCCGTCCTCGGTGGTGTCAGGGAAGTCGACCTGATATGCCCAATTGATGATGGCCTGGCAACGAGACATTTGGTTCGCGATCTTCCCGAAAGGTGGCAGGCCGTACACCATCTGATACAGGATGCACCCCAAGCTCCACACATCACTTGGCTTGCCCAGCTTCATGATCTTGGGCTGACCCCTGTGGTGTTGCTGCAGTGGCGGAGGAATGGAAAACCTCCCGTTATTCGCGGAGGTGAAGGCATACTGGTTGGAATCCATCAGGGACTCGGGCGACATATAGTTTGGCGTGCCAATCTGCGTCTCGCGGTGGACATTGACAGTCATCTCGGTTTGGATGGCGTTGGCGATGCCGAAGTCAATCAACTTCAATCGCCCCTGCACGAGCACGAAGTTGGCCGGCTTGAGGTCACTGTGTACCACGTCCCGCGCGTGTACTGCTTGTACGCATTCGAGCATCTCCTTCCAATAGTACCGGATGAAGACGGGATCAAGTCGGGCACCTTCCTGGGTACCTTGCCGGCTTTTAAGCAGGGTGTTAAAGTCCAGTTCTCCGACTTCCATCAACTAGACATCTGTTAGTACTAACGCATAGATCGAACAGGTTGCGATATTACTTACCACGCTGAGCATATGCTTCTCAATGTTAAGTTCATGATCGATAAGTTGGATCACGCGGTCGATCCCGGTGAGTCGCTTCAGCAAGTCGATTTCTCCCTTAAAGCCCTTCACTGTGTTTTCGTCTGCGTTTTCGAGCGACACACGCTTCAGAGCTAGCATTTTACCATTCTCAGCGGAGACACGGTAGACCTTGCCGGAGCCACCACGGCCAATACAATCAATCCTTGTATAGGTCTTGGTGTTCACTCTGAGGAGAACCTGTCTCTTCTTGTTGGCCTGGCCGGTCGCTGAGGCACCCGCAGCCGTGGTTGCGGTCTCGACGACTGACATTTTCGGTGGTGGCGGGGGTGCTGGTCGGTGAGGAGTGTTGTGACTCTTGGGTGCTAGTGCTTTGCGCTCCGGAGATTGATGACGAAGCTGTCCAATATCAACATGGAGTGGTTGAAGGGGCTTCGCGAGCTCCTTGTCGAGCAGAATATCCGAGACTGGCTTTGATCGTCGAAATGCAGAGGGAATCTCATTTTCCTTGTCATGGCCCGAGGGAAGCTCAAGAGGGGGTGCTGAAACTTTGAAGGCTAACCCCATGTGGTCCTCTGAGTCCTTCGTGCGCGCCACTGCAATGTCTGCATTGGATGCTTGCTTGCGGATAGCGGCACGAGCAGAGTCTTTGGCACTGACCGGACTCCCAGAAGCTGCAAAGTCGCGATAGCTGGAGGCGAAGAAGGAGGACGCCGGTTGCTCGCCGAGCGCCGGTTCCATAAACTGTGGCCGTTGGCTCTCGGGCTCCTGGCTTGAACCCATTCCCTCACCCTCGCCCTGACCGTCGCCGTCCTCCTCGCTCTGTCTCCGCCGCCCTCGGCGGGCTGGCCCACTGAGGAAGCTTCCTGGTGCATTTCCGACTCTCTTCACGCGCATCGAGCTCTGCGGTGCCACAACAGTAGGTCGCCCGATGGTTGCGGGGTCTTCGGGCATCTCGTGATCACTGTGTCCTGCGGAGCGCTTCGAAGAAACGCCAGATGAGCCCCCAGATCTCCCCCTATTTCCAGAAGACCCAACGGCAATCCTAACGGTCCTCACTGGGACCACTGGAGTGTTGACATCAGCCAGGGCGTCCTGCTGGGGAGGCTGCTCGGGATGCGCAGGTTGCGAAGGCTGCACGTGGTGGACGGGTGACGGAGCTTTCCGTTCCTCAGGTAGGGGCAGTTCTCTGACTTCTGTTCGCTTTCCTTGCGTTGAAGACAGTGATCTGCGCATGCCGTTGTGGAAGCCTCCCTGAAGACTTCCCTGAAGGCCTCCATTGGCTGGTGTGGTTGTGCTCAACCGGACCACCCTTTTCCGAGGGGGCGCTGGACTGGGTTCACGGCTGCGCACGGGGGACGATGGCCGTGAAGACGGAAGTTGAGAGCTCCCTGCTCGGGCGTGACGCCTAGTCTCACGCTGTCTGAGGCTTTCTCTTCTCGACTCCTTATCCTCGGGTAGGGACGACGTCGAGGTGGCGAGTGCGTTCCTCCTAGTCATGACTCGCGAGGAGGGCCGGCCTGGGGGTGAGGATGCTCGGTCCCCAGCCGCCTGAGGCGCGGAGGAGGAGGCTTCCGATCCGTGGCCGTCGTTCAGGAGCGCCTTTGTGAGGGCGCTGAGCTTCATGGGCACCGGCATCTCGTCGTCGGAGCTATCATTAAGGGTTGAGTACTGTTGTGATTGCGACTTTGCGTCCTTCCCCCCTGCTCCTACCATTGCGGGCGCGGAGCCCCCTACTGGGTTCGATTCGCTGCGGCTCATCTGCTGTCTCGAGGTCGGGCGGCGGAGAGCTTGTCTTGCGGACGTCCTACGTCCCATAGACGTGAAGTGGCTCCCGGGGCCCAGTGGCGTGGGTGATGCGGCAGACATTGCGATGTTCGGTCGGTTCAATGCCGCAATGTCCAGCAGTCTGTGTTGTGTTGATTTTCGAATGCGACGACGTGAGTGTCGGTCCGTTCTTTTCTTCTTTTCTCCCTCTCCCCGTAATCCCACACACTGAGCAAAGCGGATCGATGCGAATATTTGGCGACTAATTGATGTTTTACGTGTCGGATCGACTCATCGTCAGAGAAATTGCATTTTGATGGGCGTGTGAGCAATGGGGCGCGAGAACTTGTCGGTCGTCTACAGGAGATTGATGGGACCTTGGTTGCTTTTCGGCTAGCTGGGATATTTTGGATTGCGGAGAGCGGGCCAATCAACGCTCGTCAGATGTCGAGGCCGTTGCTCGCGGCAACCGTCAGAGTGGGTCGGCAACGCGAACCGACCTGCCAAGGCTGCCCAGTGCTCCAGTCGAATTTCAGCTTTTCATGCAAGCTCTTGGTGCCTCAGGCGCCGACAGCCTTTGTTGGCTTGTCGCAGCTAGCGGGGGGGAAGTGAAAAATGAAATTTCGGAATTTCACCGACTCAGCGAATTCCAAATTTCAAGAATCTGGGCCGTGAAAACGCCAAGATGAAAAGTGAAAAGGGGCCCCACATATTTTGGTGGCTTGGCTCTGACAGGGGCTGGGATTGGTGTCCAAAAGTCTTGATTTCGGCTGCCAAAAATAGAAAACTAATACCAAAGTGCCTCCATTTCGTCCTTAAGGTTGCGGTTAGCCATAGCTTCCACCTTAACAATTTCCTCCTCCGTTAAAGGCGTTTCGAACAGCTCTTACCATTCGTCTTCCATTACCATTAGAATCACGTCCTTAACTAACTCCCACCGATTCACTTTAGGCTTTTCTTTACCATTAGTTTCTTTAAATAGCTTTATTTTTTTAAGGACCTTAGAGTTTATAAATAAGAAAACCGTGTGGTTAGTTATTTTAGGGGCAAGGTGATTCCAAACCTTATTTTAGAGAAATTTAGTTACGGAGAAAGAGCGTTCTAAGGGCACACTATTAGCCAGTGTAGAAAGAATACACTTAGCCACCTAAGCTAATTCCAAATCTGTAGTGCTAAGCCGCAGCTAAAACTTATAAAGGGTCTCACCCTTAATAATAGAATGCATACTAAAATAAGGGCTATCCTACGCTTAAAATAGTGTAAACTAGCTTTACACCTGTAATTAAAAACTTATAGGTAAAAACTGCTGTAAAAAGGCCTCTACACGTATGAGTTCTTAAATTAAAAGCCTTATATATTAGGTTACTAGATTAAAGGCTTATACAGTTACGTGGATATTTAAGGTCTAGATCTCCTCTTAACTAGTTAGTTTTATAAATAAGGGCTCCTAGTTAACCTTTAACTATTCCCCTAAATTATACAGCTGGTGTTAGCTGGCTGTAATTTGCCGCTAATTTATAAAAGTATAGCTAACGTTTAATTTATCACTTTCTAAGTGTTTTTAAACTGTATCTATTAGGCCTAAAACTGTAACTAAAACCTTAACCTTATGCCAGAACATGTGATTCTTAACGTTACTAATAATATTAAAAAGGGTCACGCGCCTTCTTAAAGGTGTTTTTTAAACCATAAGGCCGTCACGTGCCCACGTAAGAAGGGCCTCTTTATTACTAAGTATAAAGTGTAGGGCTTATAGTTGTAAACCCTAATATATAATAACTAAGGCTATTAAAGCCTTCTTCTTTTAATAGGTGTATAGTTAGTGTTACCGTAAGAAAGCTAATTACAGTTTTAACTTTTTAAACCACGTAATGATTTTTAACACCTTAACCATTACAGTCTTATAAGGCTTAGCCTTAAGAATGTTTTTAATTAATAATTAAAAGCTATAAGAATTATAAAGTATATAGAAAATGTGTAAGAACCCTGGTCTTTTAACTATCTCTTAATAGAAGCTTCACATTATAAAGTTAGTATCGGTCACTAGGCTGTTAATTTTCAATATATCGCCATCTAAAAGGTCGAGTAAAATCAGTTTAATAACTAACACATAACTTACAGCATCTTAACTTACGGTCTTTATATCGATTATTTCCTAATAAAAAGCCGTAAGGCTAGGGATTTAAATAAAGATATTTATTATTCAGTTACTAACAGTATTATCTAAGCCGTCCATAATAATGTTAATAAGAGGGGCTGCCGTAATATACATATAAACTTTATCTCAGCACTCTAACTATATTATTATAAGCTAACCAGAGATCGCTTCCTTACTGGCCAGCTTATAAGCGGGGTTTAACTTATAGAGGAATACCTTTATTACTAAGTTCTTAAAAAGGGTAAATGGCAGCCCTATAGTAAAAATGGTTATGGCCGCTATCTTTATAACTCGTTCTTAGAAGCCTTTTAGCACCGCTTATATTGTGATTGCTGTTACGATAGACCGCTATTGTGGAGCGGTCTTACCACACCAGTACAGAAGGCACCTAACTAAGTGCCGTTTCTGCCGTGAAATATTAGCCGTGAATACCTTTAAACACTACTTACAAGTTACACGTGGATTTTTAAAGCTCTTAAGCGTAACTTCATCGTACTGCTCTCGGATGACGTCAGCCGTAAGGCTTTCTATTAAAGCCTTATGGCGATCCATTACAAAAAAAGAGGTGGAAATAAAGGGTTTACGCGCGCAAAGAAGCCGTAACGTAGTGGTGGATTTTAAGGGTTGTTGATGGAGAGTTAGAAGGCTACATTAGGGGCGGAAAATTCTGCAGTCACAAGGAAGATCCTGGTTGGATTCTGCCCCATACAAAACCCTAACCCTGCCCCATTCTTGGCATCACGTGTTTCTGAAATATTTCATTCAAGGAGGGGACTGAAAATCATGACAATTTCGAAATGGCTGGGCCTGAAATGAAATTCCGAAACCCTAGTCGCAGCTTTGCTTCAACAGCTCTTATCCCTACCTACCGTCATCAGCAAGACATGCATCTACTATTTTACCGGCTGTTGAGGGTCGAAGCTGTCAAATTAGAGGTAGTCGGTAGGGACAGCTACGCAGTCAATGCAATTCACGAATGGCACGAAATTCCGAAGAGACGCTTGGGTGTCTTATTTGTCTAGCTTGAGCCAATTGCACATCCGATATGTCCAGTCCTAGCCAGTCCAGTAACTCCAGCTTCCATTGCGATCCGATTGAGATGCAGGTAACTTCGCCAATGAGTCCATCGATCGCCAAGAATCCTCCTCGGAAAATCCCACACCGGGCTATGCTTTTTTGATTCGGGAAGGGGACATTTAGTCGAAGAGACCGAAGCCCATGTCGTCGTCGGACTCCTCCTTCTCTGTAGACTTATTAGCATTGTGACTGTCAATGGCATTGTGGGGGGAAAGTTCGTACCCTCCTCCTTAGCCTCCTCAGCAGGGGCATCGGCAACAGCGGCAGCGCCGCCAGCGGCAGCAGCGGCACCACCACCGCCACCGCCGGACGGGACGGAGGCAAGCTTGGCAGAGCCCTCAGAGATCAGCTGCAGGATATTTTAGCAGTCTTCCTAGGTATGCGGGCGTATGCGATCCAATTCGTACCTCGTTGATGTCCTTGCCCTTGAGCTCAGACAGAAGGGCGGAGAGGCGCTCATCGTCAGCCTCGATGCCGACGGACGAGAGGACAGCCTTGATGTCCTTGGCCGAGGGGGAGGTGTTGCCACCGAGCCCGAGAAGGAGGAAAGCCGCCAAGTGCTTCATTTTGATGGTCTTGAATATTTCGCGGGTCAGCTTGTGGTCGAAGGGCTTGCGGAACCGTCGCGATGCAGTGCGCTTTGTAGATTGGGGGAGGCTCACAGATTGATGAAAGGTGAAGAACAAGAGAGGTCAATCAATTTTAACCGCTGGTTGTGCGGAGAAAGACTCTTCTTAGTTCTGGGTGGTGAGTGACTGTTCGGTCAGAAGTTCTGCAGGCGATCTAAATACCGAATATTTTACGATTTTGCCTTCTGTGAGCTCCGAATTTCGACCCCACCTGTGTCACCTGACTCCCGCCCTCTTGTGAATTAGGGCAGAAGTGGACCCACCGCTGCTGACCTCAGCAAGTGGGCACGTGCGATCAGGCCTCCCCTCGACCCCCACATGGCTGACGAATGGGTGGGACGGTGGCTCTTTGCCAGGCCTGGGCTTCGCTGAGCCACTGGGGCGCCGAAAGTGGTGGGAGCGGGCTGCTGCAGTGCTAAAGTCTTGCCAGCTGTGACCAGATATAAAGACGTCTTCCATCGCCCACGATTTCTTTCTTCCCCTCCCGCAAACAAAGAGTGCCTAACGTGGCAGCGTACGTTTTTTTCCCACTAATTTCTTGCAAAACCGCATTTCTAGCGTACCAATTTTTTTGCTTGATTTTGCTTTTCGCATCGCGCAAAGCGTACCGTTTCGCTACAGCGTGGAGGAACGAATTCGCGTTTGCGTCCGCGACCGACCTGGCAACTTTGTCCCGTCGCTGCCAAGCACCTCGATGACTCAACACCGACCCGGCGTATGAGGCAGGGGAGGAATCACTTCAACGAGGTGGGTTTTGGTTTGCCGATTGCATTATTGCCGCCATCATGACTGTGAGTCACTGTCCACGGTGTCCCCAGAGAACCTTGTTTCGTGAAATTCTGACTCTTTCCAGATCGGAGATCTTTTGGCGTCGATAACCGGCGAGCAGTCTCAGCAACCTTTGGCATCCCCAACGACTGCTTCTCGGCCCGGCGATGTAGTTCCGAAGCGAAAAGCTTCGGAACAACTCCGAGGCGTACCTGCAAAGGCCCCTCGGACCGAGTCGCTCTCGAATCGGCCGCGATCGAATGAGAATTCGCCGAGGCCCTCTCCCCATCTAGCAGACCGGCCGGTTGTCAGCCAGAGGGATAGGTCTGTTCCAACAACGCAGTCTTCACCAGCTGGGCCAACTTCAGCATTGAAGAAGCCTGTATCGATGGCGTCAAAGGATGGCCGATCGACTTACTCGTCTGCTGCTGCTAGCAAGCCGCCCTTATCTAAACCCTTGGTAAAGCGGCCGACAATCTCCGATTCAGATCCAGCAGCGAAGCCGAAGAAACGGTCGTTTGCCGAAATCATGGCGCGGGCTCAGGCGAATGCTCCAGCTCGGGAATCATTCGGCAAGATTCAGCACAAGACGATAGAACGGACGCTGACCATGAGAGAGCGCAAGGTGCTCAAGGCGGAAGAGGCCCGTAGCTTGAAAAAGACGGGAAGGCAGCAGCAGTCAAGCAAGTACAGTGGAACTGCTACGTTAGCACGGGGCGCCACTGGCCGCCCCGGTCAGAAATCCGGCACTTCGTCGACAGGGAAGGGACCTAAAGACAGAACTCCCCCAGTCGAGGAGAAGAAGGTGAAGAAGGCTGCGCTGGCTACGACAGGCTATACCGGCACTGCTCGCCCTCGACCGGGCTCAGCAGCCCCGAAGCCTGGAGCCGCAGCCCGACATGGTCGTGAGCCGGAACGACCTCGGTTTGGTGGAGCCCTCGGAAGACCTCGTCGGTACGATGAGGAAGAGGAGCTCGACGACTTCATTGAGTATGATGACGATGAAGAAGACGGCTATGGACGCCGTCGTGAGTACGACTCGGCCGAAGATGAGTCAGACATGGAGGCCGGAATCTCCGACATCGACGAGGAGGAACAAATGGCCGAGAAAGTGGCTCGTCGCGAGGACATCAAGGAGATGGAGCTTGAGAAGAAGCTGAAGAGGGAGAAGGAAGAGAGAAAGCGCAAGGCGCTTGCGGCGGCCAAGACAGCGGCTCGTTGATACCCGTTTTGTTTCTTGTATGTATGTTTGGGCGGAAGCGCACTAGTGACCGCTGGTGCTCAGGATACGGAGGCGGTGCTAGACTAATACCCGGACGCGGAAGGCGGCACTATGGGTCTTGGTTTTCCTTTACCATTTCACGGCGTTCGGCAGGAAGAAGGGACGGACACCCAGCGACGTTGCACTTGGCGCCGGGGATTTGCGGCTGAGGATCAGGCATTGGCTTCTCCAGCATACAGCGATGCTGTAGCGGGACTTATGTAATTCCAAGAAATAGCTTTATCGGCACATGGTGTCTCTGCATCTGTCTTTCCAAGTTGTGTCAACTCTGGCCACCCGTGAACCTGCTGGCTGGGCTGCCTGCGGTGGCTGGCGGACACTGTTTTCCGTGAGTTTTGTACCTAGAGTATCAGCGACAAACTTTGGCAATCTCTGAATCGAACGACATTCAACTATGCCTGTTTCTTTTCTGACAAGACCTAGGATGACGAGTGAAACAACCTGGAAGTGGACATCTTGAAAAGAGCCTTGGCTGGTGGGGCCTTGTGGCAGCTGCCCCACCAAACCCGCCACCTGGTCGACCGATAAGCCTGTCAATTTTTTATCGACCCCAGAAAATGTCACAGGCAGTGGGATCGAGACTTCACTGACGCTGCGACCGTGGAACACTCAATTGCTCGTCGACCAATATCGTAATTACAGACCCTCTCGAGGGCATCGACGATCAATATGGTAAGCGCTCTCTCTGTGTTTCCGAAATCGCTATTTGCTGACCTCCTTTCCTCGAAAACAGCCTCAGAACGAGTACATCGGTATGCGGTTCCCGCCACGGCGCTCCTCGAGATCCGCGAAATATGTTGTCTAACTACCTGATATAGAGAGGCACACCAAGCTCTTTGGTAAACGCCTCGACCACGAGGAGCGCAAGCGCAAAAGGGAGGCGCGTGAGGGCCACAAGGCAAGCGAGAATGCGCAGAACCTCCGCGGCCTGCGGGCCAAGCTCTATGCAAAGGAGCGCCATGCCCAGAAGATCCAGATGCGCAAGACCATCAAGCAGCACGAAGAGCGCAACGTCAAGGGCGCCGCCGACGAGAAGGAGCCTACGAACCCCGTTCCCGCCTACCTGCTCGACCGTGCGAACCCCACTTCCGCAAAGGCATTGAGGTAGGTCTTGGATGGGCGAGGTATTTCAGACCGGAGATGCTGACGGGAGGGGTTTTAGTTCGCAAATCAAGAACAAGCGTGCTGAGAAGGCGGCGCGGTTCTCGGTGCCTATTCCCAAGGTCAAGGGAATCAGCGAGGAGGAGCTGTTCAAGGTGTAAGTTTACGTCGAATTTGGGAACGCACTGCGGAGATGCTAATCGGAAATAGGGTCACAACGGGCAAGAAAATTGCCAAGAAAGGTATGCTGCTTCTCAAGGGGTGTGCCTAGGAGGCATGGGGACATTCTCTCTCAAGAGAATGCCTCGGTTTCTGATGAATTGCCTGCTAACTGACTTCAAAACAGCATGGAAACGTGTTGTCACAAAGGTTAGTCTGCCCACCTCGGCCTTTGCCGAGCCCGAGGAACAAAAATATGGTACTAACTCCCTTGTAGCCGACCTTCGTTGGACCCGACTTCACCAGACGGCCAGTAAAATACGAACGTGAGTTTGCCTAGGCATGGCCGAGGCGCCAGACCATGACTGACATCGTGTAGGCTTCATCCGCCCTATGGGTCTGCGTTACAAGAAGGCCAATGTCACCCACCCGACCCTGAACGTGACAGTCCAGCTCCCTATCCTCGGTGTCAAGAAGAACCCCAGCAACCCACTTTGTATGTTCTGAGAAAACCTCGCCCCCACGTACGAGTCGTGCTGACCACAAATCTAGATACCCAACTTGGTGTCTTGACCAAGGGCACAATGTATGTTCGACAGGAATTCTTCCGATATTCTCCAGTTACTAACCCCGAGTAGTATCGAGGTAAACGTTTCCGATCTTGGAATCGTCACCACCTCCGGCAAGATCGCCTGGGGTCGTTACGCACAAATCACCAACAACCCGGAGGTATGTATCAGTCTCATCAGATCGACGAATAAGCAGACACTGACCATAGTCCCTACAGAACGATGGCTGCCTGAACGCTGTGCTTCTGGTATAAATTATGGATATTGTCTCTTTTGGACGGATGATTGCAGACCATAGCACGGCATGGAAAAGGCGTTTGGTGTTTGAGAGGAAATTGTCGGATTAGCTTAGCCGAGACAATGACATGATCTTTTGCCTCGACGATTTGCTTCACTTTTCTCGAGAAGATGTGCAATGGACAGATTCGCGGATGCTTTCCCCCTTACTCTCAGGTCCATCCCAACGCTATGCCCGTCATACGGGGGAAACTTTGGGAGGGGGACGACGAAAAGACCTCTGCTGATGGCACTGCACATGAACATAATGCCCCTGTTAGGAGGTATGCCCAAATCTCAGCTGCCGAAAGACCTAACCTCCAGGTACGGTCAAGACAATAGGGCTCTGGAAGGGTGCCTCTGGGAAAGCAGTCGGTCCAATATCGTCTCTCCTATTGCCAAGGAGTGGTATGACTTTCGTCTCCCTATTGCCAGAGAGTAGTATTACTTCCGCCATGACATGACATGACATGACACGATCAGGTCCATGATGATTGGTGATAGATATGTCCTTCCTCGCCACCGACAGACTCCCCTGCCTACTGGCTCCCCCAGTGAGCATAAGAATGCTATGACATTGAGAAGCAGCTCGCTCGACCTGTCGATACATACACATTCCCAACTCAGACAGAAAAGATGAAGACATCTCAATACCAGTCACACCCAAAGCACTTCAAGCACTGCGTAGATAGGATATGCGTCATCATATGTGACCACCGGACGACCAAAAGCGGGCTTATCTCCCCCACAGCCCAGACCAGACCACCACCATCTCCTCCCTACCATGTATCGCATCCCACGAACCAAATAAACCCCCTACCAAACCGATAGATGCCAGCCAACCCAAGATAAAAATGACATGACCAAAACTCCCGTGAATGCCAAACCTGGTATCGCATGCTATTGCCGGACCTCTAATGTAGGTAGGTACTCCCGCGCCATGACCCCCAAAGAAAAGGAAAGGAAAGCTCCCTTGCCTCACAAGTCCATGACAAGAACTTATGAGTTCACCGTGTTCTACATGGCGCAAGCCCCATGGTTACCATACGGCGCTTTGCCACAGCGATAGCACCAGTGCGTTCCGCACATGCATCTATTCCATCCCGGTCAGCATACCCATCCCCGAGCTAGCACCCAAGCTTGGAAGGCCAAACTCACACAATGTGGTTACACCCCTCAGTCTTCTCGACGACCCTCTTGCACGTCGGACACTTCTTCCATCCCATCATGCTCCGCAATCTCTGGAAGGCTTCCTCAGCTACCTGTCTTTCACTTCGAATAACAGGGCCCCGCACAGCCGAGATGCTGCTGCAGGGCCCAAAGTGAAACTTGTTGTTGCACAACATGCATGTCTTTGTGTGACACTTCCGGCACTGGGCCGAGCGAGCCAAGCTTCTGCGACCGCCGTCGCTGCCAGCCCGCAGCGCAGGGGGAATGAATGTGCTGCACTTGGGATCCCAGCAGTAGAGCTTGTTAGGCGTGTCGAATTCCGTCAACTTCTCGCGATAGCTGGAAATGCCGGCGGCGATGCCGGCAATTCTGCGAAGCACAGTCAAGTCGATCCGTTGGCAACACTGGACGGGCCGGAAGGGGTTGGACCGCATCGTCACGCGGAAGTTGGCGAGGAGACATGATTCGCAATGGACGTGACCACACGGTAGGCGAAGTTGTGGGTCTGGTCGGATCTTTGTAGTGCAGATGATGCACTCAGCAAACATGCCGTTGGTGGTGTTGGTTGCCATGCCTAGAATAGGATGCACCTGCTTGTGAAGTTGTGAGTGACTTGTTTCGTCGACGTTCGTGGGAGTTCTAGGGTTTGGCAGGAAGATTCTCGAGAAAAATGCCAAAGACCATTGTTTGAGAAGAAGGCGGGTTATAGAGTTGCAAAAGTGTGTTTGTCTCTGGGTGCAGTCACTGGTGTTTGCGCACGGGTTATGTGAGTCGCCGTGGAACCTGATGGACTTAAGCAAAGGGACCGATCAGGACTTATAGGGAACATGTAAGTCCAAGTTTCGCTGAAGCAACTGCTTAGTTGCTCGACCTTGTTGTACTCCAAAGATTATCAGGTGTAAGCCCGTCAATGCCTGGCCAGCCCCCTCCATTGGCAGCCTAACACTGAGGAGAGTGCGTCAACCCAGGAGTGGGTGATCTTGAGGGATTCCAAGCGTCGGGCCTTTTAAGAGACGGTTTGTTACCTGCGAATATCTCATGCATTGCTCGAAATATGCAGGATCGTGAATCTCAGCGTTGGGGCGATGAGCAATGTCGGTCTCGTGAGCAGGCAGCCAGGCAGCACCCAGCCACCAAATTCGAGGGAAGTAATGTGGTTTTCAGGCCAATTTCTGGACAGGCCAGAAGGTCAGGTAGCCCTAAAGGAAAAAAGTGGTTTCCACGGCCATGTGTTTGCACTCTCTGGTCGGGCGGTGGTTTCGGGCTGCAGCCATGCAAGACTGCGTTTGTCCATCAATGTGCTGCTCTTCGACCCGCAGGAAGCCACACCGCAACTGCCAGCTGAGGAATCTGGACCAGGAGGGAGATGTGGCTCGCCACAGCAACGGGAAAAGGAGGCAGATGCTGGCTTTGCTGGGACTTAACCAGCGTAGGAGACGAGACCACCTGGTCGGGAGTTCCTGGTGCGAGGCGCTAGGGGGGGAATACGTGGAACGCAGGTATGCCACTCGACCTGCTTTGGGCACATATCCCTCGCCGACCGCATCGGCGTCCAAAAACACTCTGGCTGCGCTCGACGGAATAATTTTGGGATAAAACGAAAGAAAATCCGGTAGATGGGACACAATTGTTATTTAGGGAAAAGTTTGGCAGTGAACCGTGGCGGAAGTGTGACCGCCCCGATGAGGGGGTTTGTGTTATCTTATCGCAGCGCATGTCGCCGCCTCCGGGATTCGACCACTCCTTGTCAACGGCATGATGCTGGCTCCATGACGAACACGTGGGGAGTTTTGGGAAAGAGGCTCTTCGATTCGAGACGCGATCGACACGTCTGCCGCGCTGTTGGGTATAGATGCCCAAGAGCTGTGGCCGACACGCAGAGCAACTCCGCATGCCGAACAGCAAACTAGGGAAGGAACAAAGGAGAAAAAGGCAGACACACATACCTCGAGTGGATTTTGCTGTTGGTTTGCATTCTGTGGGTTCTGTTGGGGACCGCCGCTGGGTGTTTGCTGGCGTCCGGTTCTGCGGAAGTGTTGGGCGGGGATACCGGCAACGATTCGAGGTTCGCCATACCGCAAGTTCATCACCATGTCGTCGTGACTGGGGGAGAACATCCGTCTGCCATCGATGCCGCCGCGAACTTCAACCAGGTTAGGGTATTCTATGTGTAGAATATGGGCTTGATCAGCGGCCTGCGCAGTTCCTGCACCCCCAAGAGTTTCGTCATAGGCGAGACGTTGAGCGGCCAGTTGTTGCTGTTGTCCTCGACTCGGTCCTGGGACCCAAGCGTCCCGCCCTGGCAGTTCACCGTCTCCAACACTAAAAAGTTCCTGAATGTGGACAAGAGGCCAAGTTGCGGCAGTAAGGTTGTTGCCCGGCCGAGCTGGTTGCGGTCTGAAATTGCCCACCGTCGGGCCGCGATGAGGGATGGATCTGGGAGGCCAGGGGGGATGAAGCCGGTTAAGAGTATTAAAGTTCGAAATGAAGATCCGATATATGTCCTCCTCCCAGCGGCGCCGCTCAGCAGAAATCCGTTGATCCACCTCGTCCATGACCCTTCGAGGCTCCTCCCACTGAATACGGGTATCAGTTAGCAGAAGAAAGAGAAAAAAAAGGGGCGAAGACGTTCGGAAAGACGTCCGGGGAGCCGGGTGAGGCGTACATCTAGCACGAGGTATAGCTGCACAGCAAACGCAACAATACGAAACGGCAAGGCGTAAAGTTCCGGATTAGCAAAGCATGGCGTAAGAATGAAGTGTGCAGCCAGGTAAGCCAGACCGACGAATTGCAGCGCCAGAAGAACCAGACATATACTCCGCCCGATGGCGTCGTTGGTGGCGTCCTCCATCGGGTTTGCGGCCTCGGCCAGTGTGCTTGTTACTGCTGGTTAAGTTTTGGATTGAGTTTACTCTCGGTCTCCTGTTGGTCTTCGCGGCAATGGTGGTGGCAGAATTCCTCTCTATGCGTGTGCAACATTAGCGCTTCGACCAGCGACAGCTTGGAGCAATCCCAAAGAAGCTGTTCGGTGGTTTAAGGATCAGGAGACAGCGCTCAGGTGTTCTGGTGGTTGAGAAAAATGAGAGACACTCGTCACAAAGGAAGGCGCAAACCTACCGCTGGCATATAGCAGGAGCCAAGAGTTTGGATCACGAAACGGAAGTTGGCCTCGAATTATCATCTGGGGCCCCTACCTGCTTTCCACACCACCGATTTCCCTCGACTCTAAATGCTGCAAGTAATGCCTTCAACTACCGCGTAGATATGTACGTTCAAACATCAGCCAAAGCCGCCCACTTCTGGTGAGGGCACATAGGTATACACCAGAGTATGCAGATCTACCGCTCCAACATAAATATCAAAATGCCGCACATAAAACCTACCCGAACGCCGATTCAATGTTTGTAGTCCAGCAACCGGACTGCTCATACGTTGTGCCACATAAAGTTGCGCAAGCCATCCCACTTATCTGCGTTGGCGTAGATGTACGTCATGCTGCTGCGCAGACTGGGCTGCAGCTCCATGGCGTGCCAACGGAACAGGTGCATGACGGCGGCCCACGAAACGCTGGCAAAGACTGGCCATGCGTAGTGGCTGATTGCGGCGCTCCGCGCCGGATCCGACACGCCAGGGAAGCCGTGTCCAGGTTTGACGGACATGTGTGCAAGGGCCAGCACGACGCGCGCGAACACGTAGATGACAATCTGCTGGTTGACGCTCGAGATCTTCCCCGAGCGTGATCGCTGGCCGAAGACAACGTAGCCGCCGAGAAGACCGGCGATGAAGCTGTCATATTGTCCTGTTTCCAGAGTTAGTAGAGTCTGGGGTCGCATGGAGGGGGAGGCTTGCCCTCCTTCCCTGGGGTGGACCCGTAGTGCTTCAACAACATGGACGTCAACTTGTAGATGGTGGCGAACTTGGCGAGGTTCCTCGCGTGTGTCCTCGTCGCGCGAAAGATGAGGCCTGCTTTTTCGCGAAGGCTAGGTTATGTTAGACGGGCCGGCGCATTGGAGTCGGGGAGAGACGTACGTTCCGGACCGGAATAATAATATCATGCTATAGAGGGTCCGTCAGAGGGGCTATCAAGTATATTGAAGGGTATTCTGGCGGCGTACACAAGCGCATGCGGCAGGCGCACTTTCGTGCCGTAGACAGCGCCATTGCGGGCGGCCTTGACGACGGCGAGGATATCGTGGTATTTCGGATCGAGGATGATTTTCTCGGCGGCCGCCTGTGTCGCTAACTGTCAGCAATCGCATCCAAGCCAATGCGCCCCTGGCTATCTGGCTGGTCGCACCTTGAGGCTCTCGAGGGCGACGGACATGGTGCCTCGGCAATCGAAGGACGGACGGTTGGAGGGATGGAGGGAGGTTCGGCGCGCTGAGCACTCGGTGTGGCGATTCCGCGTTTCACCTCATTGGAAGAATGTGCAAAGGAGCTCTCACGATAATCCGTATGGCGCGTCGTGTGTAAAGGGCTCAATGGTTGTTGCTTCAGAGACGACGTCGCAGAGAATGGAGGGACGGGACAGAGTTTCCGGCATGTGGAATGACGGCAGTTATCGGCTCAGCCTGGGGCGGCCCCGCGAACTTGGCTGGCATGACGCAGGGGCTGCCGGGAAAGCGAATGGCGGGGAAGCAATTGGCATGTGAAGGGAACCCCCTGTCTTGACCCAGCAAGCAGCGGCAACCCTAACCCAGATTCAACGAACCAACATCACCTTCAACGAGAATCTGGGCCCTCGTTACCGGCAACTTACAACATGTTCAATTCTGAAGAGAAGCTCTCGCCAGAGAGCAGCAGGGCGTGCCTCGATTGAGCGATAGCTGGCTGCCAGAAATTCCAAGCGCCCACCTATAGAGACAAAATCGGCGTTCGGTTCCTTCGATCATCACCTCGGGCGTGAAACTAAACGAACGATACCACAACATTCTCAATTTGATGTCGAGATAGAGAACGACAGGAGCGACAGGAAAGGCTAAAACGCGAATATGGGTAATTTTCGACATTTCATGGCCAGGGAAGAGGTGCACCGGCTCAAAAGTCTAGCGACAGAATCCCGCTGGCGACGCCGGTCAGCAAACGCGAACTGTGTGGGAGCCATGCCGTCAAAAACTCACAAGGGGATCTTGCCAACAGGGTAACAAAATATTGTCCCATGAGGGCTTTCAGCTACGTATTTTCTTCACACATGACCTAGTCACCATCTTTTACTTCCAAGATTGGTTTACTTTTCCCTTTGTCTATTCTTGACGCTAATGCCAAATCCCAGCTGCCTGGTATGCGTCTATCTATCTTCACCCCAGCCCATTAACCATATTCTCGAGCCCATTCCCCAGCCGGGACTCCGAGTCTCTCAGCTCCCTTGTTCAGGAATAGACCTCGGCCTTGCTGCTCACAGAACTCTGTTCGCTGATGATCTCACGCTGTCGGGAGCGGATCACTTCCTCGCGAAGAATCTCTGGTATATCCACCCGCGAATAAAGAGCACGAGATGCATTCACGCAAGAGGCCATGCAGGTGCTCTTCCTTCAGCAACATATCTCCAAACCCTTCTCCCCGGACCGCTCACTCAACCCCCCTCAGCCACTCTCTAACCTTCCCCGGCCGTTCCCTAAACCCCCCCTCCCCCTTACATACACCCATATGCCCCCTCCTCCCACAGCCCAAACAAGTCCTCGCCCCACACAGCGGACAACACCCCGACCTTCCACTCCAGCATGCCTCCGAGATAAACATCCCGCACTCCTCCTCCGCACAGTACACCCTCCTCTCCGGCGGTGTCTTGATCTCCACCAACCGCTCGCGATATGCCACGAACTCAATATGGGATGTGGCATGCCCGATTGTTGCGAGAGGGAAGGTCTTGTCGGCGCAACACTGCGCGGGGGCGAAGTTGGCCCCTTGGACGGCGGAGATGATGGAGTGGATTGCGGAGGTGCGAATGCAGGCTGTGCAGGTTGTGTGGCCGCATGTGAGGGTTGGGATGTCAGGGTTGGTGTCGGAGGGGGAGACAGGGGAGAGGCATTTGTTGCAGAGGGGGAAGTCCTCTTGGGGCTCGGGTTGAGGTTGTGGGGGCTGTGATGAAAGGGGAGAGGGGAGGGCATAGTGTTCTCCTGGCTTGGACCGTGATGGGCTGGGTGATGAGGTGACGGATGTTGCGGTTGTGGAGGTGTGGGAGTCGTCGTGTCCGATGGTTTCGGACCAGCCGTCGGACTCAGCCGGCGAGTATGGTTGGGGGCTGCTGAGGAAGCTGGAATCCATCTTGCCCTGCTTCTTGGTCTTTGGTCGAAGGTGGCGAAGGACGCTGGAGGCTATGTTAGTGGTGGGAATGGACTGTGAGGGCCAGGAGGCTTACCTTCAGGGGAGCTCTAACTGACAGGGGTACAGATGTCGATATATCCAGGAAAGGAGGGATCAACCCGGATGGTATTTTGCAGGACGTGCGATGAGATACTGCGGTAAACTGTGGTGGTATTTGATACAGATTTCGCGATCTGTGGCGATGGGTTCTGTACCTGATATATACATGATGTCGGGCCAGCCGGATTGGGCACCCATATGTGTCGTGGCTCCTATAGGAGCTGCAGAAGCCTTAGTCGCCACGCCACGCAGGCCCACGTTTCGAACATGACTTGTGTTCGCTGCAAGGCTTTGTTGGACTATAGGCTGTCAATTTTGGGAGACAAAGGAACTGTTGGCCAGGAAAATGAGCGACCTGGTGCCTGGGTCGGTTGTTTCAGTGGATTGACACCAGACTGCAGGCCTCTGTTTTGCACACATGCGCAGGCGCCAATCAAGCGATTGTTTGTGCCTTTGTCGCAAAAGGGCAAAAGGGAAATCATAATCGATGTCTCGCATATCCGGACGACAGTTAATGTCACTAGGAAGAAAATACACTGCAAATGATTCGATCAGGGGTTAAGATGTGACGGGAGGAGGAAATGTGCCAAAAAAACAAGAAAAAAAGAAACAACAACCTGGGGAATCGAACACTGCCAAGAAAATGGCCTGTAGTGAATTCTGTACACTCTCGACGACGGCCTGATAAGTGTAGGCTCATACGACTAAACCACCCCGCCAGGTTGTTAGAAGGTAGCCACTAAATCGAATATATGTAGGTGCCTTAGCCGCTAGGCCTGTCACTGGCAGGCGACGAGTGTCGACAAATGCCAGCGTGCGCTGCCGGTGATTTCATCCGAAGTCTGCCTGGTACCTAGGTGCCTAGGCATGTTTCCTCAAATTGTGGTCGCGGCTGAGTGTTAGCTTTCTGCGTGTGAGAACTCAAGGGCTGCATATCACTTTCAGCTGATGTGGTGATGTACGACGGTGTAAGTGATACGGCGACTGAAATCTCTCTACTGGTGTCTTTTTCTTCGACGAATTGGGTACGGCGTATGATTGATTGCATGAAATATGCAAGGTAGGTGGTAGCTTTCGCTGCACTGAACATAAGTCCAGCGAGTTGGTAATCAAGTGATCGACCTCCCCCCCCCCCCCGCCTACGTGGAATGCCATCCAGGGATGACGAATCCGCCATCCGCGAATATCAGCAGTTGTAACCTTGAACCTTCTACAATTAGCATGTTCTAGATCAAGTATACCACTGAATTGCCGGGGAAAAAGAAATTTGACATCATGAACGACAAAGGGAAGATTCAAGCCAAATCGGTTGCCATCATCGGAGCCGGAGCCGCCGGTATTATACACCTACATTCCTTTTCCTAGCCGGGGTATATCCTAAAAATTCAATTCAGGGGCGGTGACAGCAGCTGCATTTTACGCCGAGAATTTCTATGAACACATCCGTGTCTTTGAGCGCAGAGAAACGGCGGGTGGCACATGGTAATCCATTTGTCTCTTCAATGTTTGACCCCCTACTTCCTTTGAGCTGACTGGACTCAAGGATATACGATGCCGACCCTTCGCCTGTTCCACCCATTCAGCCAGGGGCTTTGGCGAAGGAAGTTGATCCGCCCCTGAAAATTCCAGACCGTCTCCCCAAAACAGCGGCTCCAAACCGACAGGAGAGATACTCCCAAACCCCCATCTACAAGTCCTTGACGTAAGGTTAAAATCAGCTACCCCGAATCACCGCCTGCTAACAACAGCCAGAACCAACGTCCCAGACATTGCTATGAGCTTCTCAGATCGGCGGTTTGCCTACGGACCTTTCGCACCTCACTACATCCCTCGGCAGTACATCGAGAACTATTTCTCCAGCCACAAGACAGACTCGTTTCTGGTTCTTGGAACCACACTCGAAGACCTCTCTCAGATCCCCCCTGCCAGCCCAGGGGAAATCAACCGGTGGAAGCTGACTCTCCGAAGATACGACCCCGTCCGACACGTCGACATCTGGTGGGAAGAAGAGTTCGATGCCGTCGTCCTCGCCACAGGACACTACTCCGTGCCCTATGTAAGCCCCCGTTCTCCCCTTTGCCTTCCCTCCAACACTACCACAAGACACTGACCACCCCCCGCCCAGGTCCCCGCCGTCCAAGGCCTCCCCTCCTACATCGCCTCCTTCCCGGGCCGCGTAATCCACTCCAAGCTCTACCGCTCCCCCCACCCCTTCACCGGCCAAAACGTCCTCATCATCGGCAACTCCGCCTCCGGCCACGACCTCACGGCCGAGCTCGTCACCACCGCCTCCCTCCCGGTTTACCAATCCCGCCGGTCCCCCTCCCGCTGGGTGAGTACTCAATTAGTCAGGGTTTCTTCCCGTTTTGCCCCTTTTCCTCCTACCCCGCGAGTCCTGAGACAGCAACTCCCCCTCCACAGAGAAAGTACCTTGAATCGTAGAACATCAACTAACACCCACCTAGGACGGCCCCACCCCGCCCCCTGGAATCGCCTGGAAGCCCACCATCACCTCCTTCCTCCCCTCCGGCAGCATCCTCTTCTCCGACGGCTCTATCCTCTCCGACATCGACTTGCTGGCGTTTATCTAGGTCAGGGATACGAGGTAAATATTGAGAGCAGAAGCGCCGATGGGTAATAGGTACATAAGCAGGCAAGAAGGAATTCAAATTGGCTGAAGGGGTATCCAAAACAAATAACAACAAAGGAAACTCCGTATCCGCCTAGTGCTTGGGGTTGAACCAGACCATCATCTCATGATAGCCCTTGGCCATCGAGCTTCCAATGCTGCAGATGATCTTCCACAGCTGCTGGGGGACAAACTTGGCCACCCACAGCAGCCCCTTGAAGAAATACCAAATCAGCGCCCCGATAACCCCAAACATCCCAAACAACACCTTGTACGCCACCTCCCCCGACGCCTTAATCCCCGTCCAGATCGCCTTCGGCAGCGTGACAAATACCGCCTCAAACACATCACAAACCCCATTCCACACATCCCTCAGCGTCGTCTTCCGGAAGAACTCCAACACCGCCATAACCGCCGTATGAATCGCCGACACCACCTTCAAAAACACACCCCCTACCGCCTTCCCAACCCTCTTCAGACTCTCCCACACCCACGCCGCTACCGCCTTCATCGCTGCCGGAATCCTCCTTACCACCTTCCACACCGCCTCCATCACCGCCCTCACCACGCGCGGCACCCCCTTGACAACCCTCCAACACCCCTCCGGCACCTTCT
>Ga0247760_1001276_pt1 | contig 23951 bp, 20 predicted proteins | sample UWRJL171409R4_FD_179936 | JGI IMG/M metagenome (GOLD analysis project Ga0247760, IMG submission 179936) | Plant litter microbial communities from Arlington Agricultural Research Station in Wisconsin, United States - UWRJ-L171-409R-4 | ecosystem: Environmental > Terrestrial > Plant litter >... | reverse complement strand
TTTTCCCCCACAAAAAAAAAAAAAAAACATCGGCATGATGGTTCGCTTCATTCCTCCGTGTTGATAGTCCCACTTCAGGATCAGTATCACACTTGCAAATGTCACGTCAAATCAATTGTACCCAAACTCAGCAATTTGGACCTTTGAGTTGGACCACTAGACTTTCAAGGTATGACGAACCTCAACAACCCAATGAACACAAAAAGGGACCACTTTTTCCAACTGTATCCCTCAAAGGGCCAACTTCGAATGTATTCAAGACCCGGCGTATGAGGAATCAATCTCAATCCCGGACTATAAGCAATACCTATGACAACCCAACTTCCAAGTAGAGCACATTTGTTACCTGAATTTCGACCGGGGATGTCTCGTCATATATATATCACTGTCATCGTACCTATTACGACTGAAAGAAAATCTAATAGAACAATGATGCGATTGACTCATCGCTCGTCAAAACAACCCAAGCCCCCTATTGTGCTACTGCAATCAAAGGCCAATCGAAGCTGAAACCTAAAACCTGAAACCAACACCACGGCCCAACAAAAAGCGGCCCCAATTGCACTGCACCAGAACCCAGCCCGCCCGCAATTTTCCCTCCCCCCCTAGATTAGCGAAAATGACTTGCAGCCCTCGCTTCCAAACTTTCCTCCATTCTCCCGCCTTTCATCTTCCCTTCCCGTACGCCATCACCCAGTGCGAGCCAAACCCGCCAAGCTTCCTTCCCGTGCGTCGCACAGCACAGCAGCAGACCCACGGTTCATCCCCTTCGGTTCGGTAAGTTCGGACCCAGCCGTCCGAACAAGCAAGTCACCACGTGCTGTGGCTGGAAATCATGTCAGCGTGAACCGAACCACACACAGTAATCCCCGGGCACCAGGGCCCAGCTTGGAAGCGAGGAATTTTTCCGGCGCGACCGTCCGACTGTCCGTGAGCGGGCGATCCGCGTGGGAATGACATAATTTATCCGCGCTTTTGCAGATTGAGATTCGCGATGTGCACTGACTGGCTCAGAGCTGAAAAAGCGTAGGTAGGGGGGGGAAGGGGGGGGAGGGGATTGATTGGGTGCGATTGGTTTGCAGACGGGGTTGGGCTAAAACGAGCACGGTTGATGGCGGAAGGTTATCTTGACTGCTGGCTTACTTTGAAGGTTGTTTCATTTCTGTCGGTGGGTTCAATGTGATGATGGTGAGTTTGTTGCTTGACTTTGAGGTGCATGCGGGTTTGGACGGCAGGCTGTGTTAGATGCTGATTCCGAGCACCATTCTTCTGAAAGCCTGAATGTACATTCTTCTCACTGCCGATTGGCGTCTAATAATTACAAAGTATTGACAGCGTGGCTTAGATCAATAAACAATAGCTAGATACATTCAAGCGCCCAGATGCTATTAATAACGACCCCTGATGTCAGAACTCCAGACTCTTAACAGCTCTCGACTTCTCAGCAAGCTGTCGACCGAAGTGCCGAATACATTGCAGCAATCAGCTGATGAAGATGAAGTGGCTAGAGAATAGCTGGCCGAGCTGGAGCTGTCATGGGCTACTAGTTGCCAATATGGGGCTACATAGTGCATCCTAGAGGCGTAAAAGCGTCGATGGCGTGCATTATTGGTTTCGGAGTCAAATACGGTCCCCGAGAATAGAAGCTCCAGTGCAGGTGTTGGTGCGGATGGTGTTGAGGGGAAGCGGCAAGAAGCTCGACGAGAGGGGTATTCGGTGTAAGGAAGGAGTCGGGCAAGGTCAGGACAATCATCTTGGCCGCATCCTTCGCCCCCAGATTCATCTCCCAAATCCCCAGTTTCGACGGGTAATCTGACCGAGGCAGTACTGTCATCTGTCTTGGCATACGGGCCGTCCGCGGGCTTGGGTCACCTCAGCGCCAGCAAGCCGGGAGCATGGCCGAGGGCTGATGCAGGCGTACGGGGTAGGCAATAGACTCACCGAATACGGCATCACGACGAGTATACGCGCCCGGCAACGTAGGAACGGGAGCCCAAGGGGGTAAGTCTGTGGCGAAGATGTTGCGCGGAGAGGAGGTCTAAGTGGCCGTGAATCCGGTCAGTTGACGTACGAGGAGCCCGGTGTGGTATAACGCACATCATCAACGGCGCAATATTTACACATGATACACCTGGGCGGGGTCTAGTGTGGCCATCTTTCGCCGAGGTATCCGGGGGCTTGGGTGTCTAGGTCGTATCGAGTCGCGATGTACCTGCAGCAGGAACGTGGCACCCCACAGATGTGCCTGCCATGATTGCCATCAGGTACAGCGATTCCTGCGTAATCGGTACTGCGGTAAATCGATAGTCGCCGGCCCACGGCCCCTTTCCACGCCTCTGTGTTCCTTTTTTGGCTCCTCGCAGTCTACCCAATTCCCCGCAGCACGTTGCGCCTCGTGTCAATGCCTGATCGTGGTCAGCTCGGTGGAGCCTTCCGAATGTGAATGCGACACTGTCGACGGTGAGTGTCCAATGGCCGCCCAAAAAGGAAGGATCGTCAGAGCGCCGCAGGGAGGCCACGTTATTGGCATCCAGCATGTCCAGCGCTAATCGCCGCCTGGAGAGGAAAGACGCGAAGAGGCTTTCTGCTGGGTCCAGGTGCAGAACTGCAAAGATGCTGCGCAAGCTGCCGAATTTAGGAGAAGGCGCGCTTTGGGGGCTTTGGTTGGTCCCTGTCAATATGGAAGGCGCATGAAGTCAACACCCCGCGGCCCCCGGAACATGGACCTGGCGCTGTTCCTCCACACCCCGGACGCCCCTGAGGAGCTGTTTTGGGGCAAAAAAAGCAATTGCACCAGCATTCCACCATCGAGACGGAGACAGCTGCATGCTATCTATTTCCGAGATTTGCGGGGTGACACAGCGTGTAAAAGTCCTAACTAGCGCTAAACCCCCTATTATTAGGCAGCGTCTTCGCTGCTCGGCTGGTAGCTCCGTTGCATCGGTGCGGGTCCTCACCGTGAAGACAAGCAGTTGTCAAGAAATCAGGATTGCGGGAGCTACGACTAGCCCGAAGTCTAACATTGCTTTTTTGCCCACTGGATCGTCCTTGGCATGCGCCGGTGTCGCACGTCTGCACAGACCGTTCCACCAGGCAGGGAAGCCCTCGCCATTTTTGAGGTACCGCGAACTGCTAGGTTCAGAAGAGGAAAACGGGCGTTGAAACCCCAGTGCTCTCGCCCCTGATGTCGCAACTTCGACTCCATTTCGACAGCGCCACCTCGCTGCTTTTGGGTGTTTCCCGCGGGCAGCGGGCAGTCCCACAGTCCCACTTGACTCGGAATCCTCTTAGTGTCCACCTTGGACCGTCGCTTCCGTCGCCCACCACGCCGTTGCCCCATGTAATCCACCCCGCGCGACCAATAACGGCTACGGCCCTCGCCATGGCTGGACCGCGCCGAGGCACCTACTCGCACGAAGAACTTGAAAGGAAAAACTGCCAGCCAGCGGCACGACAGGATGCAAAACACGGCGAGCGGACGCCTGTCGCACAGCGTAACAATTCTCCTTTAACTGGCAGGTAGGATCCGGCGAATGCACCACGTTGACAGGTGACCCGGCCCCGTGGGTGTACCGTCGCATGCGCCCCATGCTGGCCCGTGGTCGATGTACCTGAAGTGCAGGAGATTGGCACCATAACAACCCTGCGTCGAGTGTCAAAGCAACGCACTATTAAAATGGTACCCCACATGCCGGCCGCCGCCGACCAATTTCCCGACTGGGATCCAGCACTGCACGCAAAACATGCCAGGACACCACCCCGGCGGCCTTGACGCCTTTAGCCCGCGCTCACCATAGTCACTTCTCGCGATGGGGACATCCATCCCCGGCACCGGACCGGGGCAGGCGGCGCAGCCACGAGGGAAACAGGCAGGAGAAACAACTACTTATGAGCAGGGCCGGGCCCCGATTACCATCATGTTTTCTCTTCTCCTCATCACCATCGATCAGTCACTCTTTTACATTCCTTCATCATGGTGGCTTCCAAGAACCTCAGTTGGCTCCTTTGGGCCGTGTCGCTCGTTACTGCACCCGCTGCGGCCGGACGCATCCCCAAGCGCGATGAGTTCACCCAGGAAGAGATCGTCGAGGGCAACGCACTCTCGGCTCTCGCCAGCCTGGCTTACAACGAGACCGTTCCGATCGTGTCGGCCAAGGCGCGCCGCACCTTTGGTGGCTCGTGCAATCTCGGAAACCTCAAGATCCGCCGTGAATGGCGCACTCTGAGCGTCGCCGAGCGCAAGAGCTACATCAGCGCCGTCAAGTGCCTGCGCACCAAGCCCTCGCTCCTGGCCCCCGGCGTGGCTCCCGGCTCCAAGTCGCTCTTCGATGACTTTGTGGTCATCCATCTGCAGCAGACCCTCTTCATCCACTTGACGGTCAGTCCTTCGTACCCCCCACCTGCCCCCACTTACACCAACGTCCCTTCCCCGCCTACCACCGAACCCCAACTGACACACGTGGCTCCCCAGGGCTCCTTCCTCACCTGGCACAGGTACTTCACCCACGTCTACGAGACGCACCTCAACCAGTGCGGCTACAATGGCGCCATTCCTTACTGGGAGTGGGGACTCGACGTCAACAACCCGGCCGCCTCCCCCGTCTTTGACGGCTCGGCCACCTCCCTCGGCGGCAACGGCCAATACATCCCCCATTCAGGCCTGATTCTCACCGAGCCCCTCAACCCCGCCGCGCTGATCCCCCTCCCTGCCGGCTCCGGCGGCGGCTGCGTCACCACCGGTCCCTTCGCCAACATGGTCGTCAACATCGGCGCCGTCGCCCTCGCCCAGTACGGGTCCACCGACGTCTATGCCGCGCCTGATGCCCTTGCCGACGGCAACCAGCGCTGCCTCAAGCGCGATCTCAACGCCGGCGTGGCCAAGCGTTACACTTCGTTCCTGAACACCACCAGCCTCATTCTGAACAACAACAACATTGAGAAGTTCCAGGCCGTCATGCAGGCCGATCCCCGCTATGTCCACGGCGAGCTTGGTGTCCATGGTGGAGGCCACTTCACCATGGGCGGTGACCCCGGTGGTGATCCATTCATCAGCCCCGGTGACCCGGCTTTCTTCCTGCATCACGGACAGATCGATCGTGTCTACTGGATTTGGCAGATGTTGGACTTCAACAACCGCAAGGTATGTGACTCGTCTCTTGCCTGACTAGAATGAAAACAAGAGTGAAGCTAACATAAACACAGAACGTCTTCGGCTCCAACGTTTTCATGGATATCTTCCCCAGCGCTAACACCACGGTTGAGGACATCATTGATATCTCGCCGCTTGCGCCGCCGATCAAGATCAAGGATCTGATGAACACAGTTGGTGGCTCGCCGTTGTGCTATGTCTACCTTTGAGTTTGCTTGGAAGAGTAGCTTGAAGTATGGCTGTGGGGTCTGTTTGCCGAGGGTCTGTGTGGAGGATCTTTCATGTGTTTATGGTAGCTCTAGTCGTTTAATTGAAATTGGAACTCTGCTTAGAACGTCCGCTTAATTACACATCCACTTAGGCACTGTATGAATTTGACCACTGAAAAGCATGAGGTGTATATTCATGAAAAAGTTGACATTTCTTTCTTGCTACGCTACACACCCACCATAATTGCCACTCGTTAAAAACCTGACTATCATGGAAGCATACTCCCTATGCTTCCTGCTGCGTCGAGCTTACACACGAAGCCCACCGGTTGAAATTGCATTCTCCAGCCACATAAAACATCAAGGACAAGTAAAACCCATATCCTCCTTCGTAGATAGATTAAATCTGGTACTCAACCCATCAGCCCGGACTCGTCCAGTATCATTAGCCTGGTACTTACCTACGCCCTTGAGACACGCTAAGGTACAAGGTATCAATGGCAGGCATATACTGCACCCATCATCTTGCAGATAGGCTCAGGGGCGGGTTCAGGATCACGGGCGATGATGTGTCCGTTGTCCGAAGGAGTCGGGACCGCCATGGCCAGGGCGGCAAGCGTGAGGATGACGGTGAGGATTTGCATGTTGGAATGGACAGGGCTCGTTTGAGTTGGGAGGACTTGTGTGTGTTGGCTGTGGGGGGAAAAACAAAACAAACAGATGGGGATGATGCCGGGGTTCTGTTGTGGCGAGGGTGGGGATGTTTCAAAGTTGGCAGTGGGCGAGGTCCCTTGTTATAGAGGAAATATCCACCCTCTTTGGCAACCAGAACCGTGAACGTCGTAGATAGTTGCCCCTCTCTTGTACATCGCGAGTGTGCGATGCCTCTCTCACCTTCAGGCAATGCATTGAGAAATGATAACTTACATGACGTTTATTGGACACCCGCTCCGCTATACGGGAGTCGTATGCGGAGTGTGGTGTGGTTTGGGGGCGGTGATGGTCAGTTCATAATATGATTTGCCAACACTTGCTTCATTGGGGGGCCAAAGGTTTCAATAAGTTCAGCCATTCCAGAAAATAGACCCCTTGTTCCGACAGCTGAAAATGCATTTGGATGAATTCAATGCATGCCCTGCAAGCCCGATCACACGACCCCAAGTCTCCACCTCAGCTCAAGCAATGATGACCACCCATCATGGGTGCTGGGACTTCACTCCACTGCCACCCAAAGCATACTCAAATTTGAAACACCCCAACTTCCCAAAATTAATTTTGCTATCTAGGTATCTTAATAACGAATCCCGCACGACGACCTACCAACGACATTTCCCACACACCCCTCCCAACCAGCCATCGCTTATCATTCCCACACCAGGAAAGCCACCATCAATCCACCCCTTAGATGATCACCCGCCTCCCACGAGAGCTCCGGCAGCTCCGGGTCAACACCCCCCACCCGGAAGGCCAAGGCAAGCAGGCCAGACCGGCTCAGGGGCAGCCTCAGGCCCGCGCGGCTGGATGTGCGGGATTGGAGCCATGGTAATGGCGTGGGTGTTGAGAGCGAAGACCGCGAGTAAAAAGATGGCGATGATTTCCATTTTCGGCTAGGTAGGCAGGTTAGGAAAGTTGGTGACTTAGTAGGCAGTGTGAATTACTCGGTAGTTTGCTTGTAATGGACTGCTGGTACAAAGTAGACGGCAGTATTAGGTAGCTAGGGGAGTTGCGAGTGACGAACTTTGTTCTGTGAGGAGGGCTATTCTTAGGCCTGAAGGAAAAGGTAAGGTAAAGCCATTGTTTAGGAGAGAAGGTCGTTTTTACAGAGAAAATGGGGGCATCTTGTTTCACAGTCTGGCTTTCCTCGAGATCGAGTCTGCCAGTGTTTTCGGCTGTGATTCCGACTTGTCCTACCCTTGGTTCGACCAACGATGACAGAGAAGTGGCAACAACCCGCCGACACACGATAACCCAGTTGTATGCCGATTGGTTTCTGCTTTCGTTGGAAGAGCACGAGCCGGGATGAGTCGAGACAGATGCGACACAGTACCTACCGAGCCGTTAAAAGAGGATGACACAACAGATCGAAGTCAACATAGCCCTTGGTGACTGTTTCTGGCTATTCCTTAAACTCCTCAGCAATCTCCTCGATCAAATCCAAAATCTTGTACCTCAGCCTATGCTCCGCCTCCACCACAATCCAACAAGTAAAAGCAATGACCTCCTCAGTAAGCTCACCCGAATGCGACCCCTCCAGCTTCAAGTCCTTCGTAAACTTCTCAGCGAACTTCTCTCCATCCAGGGGAAATGGCGGTGACCTTATGCTCTCCAACACCGCCTCTGTCGACAGCGTATCCGCCCCCTTATACCGCCGCAGCTTACCCAGGTACTGCCTCTTCCTATTCGGCGGACCACCCGTCCTCTCAGACCTCTTATACGAAGCCCATCTATCCTTCTCGAACGTCGCCACAACCTTCGCATCCCCATCCACAAGCTTCAAATCATGCGACCACCCCTTCACCCTCCCTCCAAACCCCTTTCCCTTCTTTAAACTCCTCGTCCCCTTCCACTTATACTCCTTCCCCCCCAGTCCCCATTTAACCGTCCTTCCCAGAAACCCCTCCCTCCGCATCTTGAATACCATCACCAGCCCCTCCACCTCCTGCACCTCCTCAAGCGGTTCCTTCGGCGGCTTCTCCCCCCTCCTGAAAAACCTTCTCACCTTCTGCCTCCTTTCATACCTCCTCCGCTTTTTCACACGTGCCTTGTTCTCAAGCACCTCGTTGACTCCATCACCTATCTGGATCTGGAAGGAATTCCAGAGGCTGGTGCGGAGCGCACGCGCAATGGGCGAGCTAGTGTAGCTGTAGGTGTTGTTGGGGCTGTCGGGGCCGCTAGCATACTTGGGGTTGTCGCCGCGGTAGAAGATGGGGCGCCAGGTGTTGTGGTGCTTTTGGGGGGTGGGGTTGACGATGAAGTATTGCGCGGGCTGGGTGGGGTCGGAGTGGGCGAAGAGGTGTTTGCGGCCGAAGGGGAGGCGGCGGTAGAGATTTAGGGTGTAGGTTGGAGGGGGGGGGGGGGGGGATGGATCTTGGTTCTGTGCGGTAAAAGGCTGGTGGGGTGGGGTGTTGTTCGTGATCGAGGCCATCGTGGCTTGTTTGGATGGTGGGAAAAAAAGCGGTTGAGGTGAAAGTAAGTAGAGGTTTCGGTCTCAAATGGTCGCAGGAGACGAGGCCGTTAAATGACGACGAGTTGACACACCGACGTGTGGCAGGGCGCAGATGTCAAGCCAATCAACCGGGCTCGTGTAATCCTAATTGGGGTTGCAACCCCTGCTGGGCTGCAGGTAATGAACCATCAAGGCGACCATCAAATGGTGGTGCTGGCGGCGAGGCGGGGGAACAAATAAGCCGAACACCCGATCGACGTACGGCCAAGACTCCAGCTTATTTTTTTCCGCCGCCCTTGAGAAAAAACATTGTTTTTAGGCTTGATGCATTACGAAGCCCTGAAACGAGTTTGACGATCGAGAGGATGCGGTACCTCGGCTGTAAACAGTGAGATTTCCCTTCAAACTAACGTCATCAGCTCCACCTCACCCTGGTCCTTCCCATGCTCAAGAGGCCAAAGGTCTCCCGGAACCCCTTTGATGACAGCCGGCCCAATGAAGCGGTAGTCGTCGCCACAACGTCGAACGACGATAGGCAAATGAGAGCCATACATGAAAGTGACAATGTCTCCAAACTTGTAATTGGGAAGGTAGCCCATGCCAACACAGCCGTTTGACAGCACCAGGGGCACTCTCATGGGACTTGGGTGGTATAGTTCGGCCATTATGATCAACACACCCGCGATTGTTTTCTTGACTGGGTTTATCGTGTCGAAAAGCGAGGCTGCCGCCCTACTCGTCCTTTCAAGCACGTTGCCCTCTGTATTATCGCTTGCTTCAGCCTCGACTCGGTGTTCTTTTAGAATATGCCCGTAGTCGTTGATGAACTCATCAAACATGTCCAAGTCTCGAACTGATGTCGGGAGGAGGCGTGGTACGCCGAAGCCCCGCTCCCGGACCCCGACGACTGGATAGACCGTCTCGAGGAAATCTAGGGTCTCGTAAAACGCTGACCGATGAGGTGTTCCGTCAGGGAAGACCTCATCTTTTGCTGACGTCAGTAGGTCTTCGACCCAGCACGAGGCGTCAAAGATGAACAGGCCGCGGTTTTTCTTGTCGTCCCACTGCTCCTCTAGTGGCTGATAGAGAATGGAGCCGATGCTGACGATGGCTCCCAGCTGGGTTCCCTCAACCATGAGTCTCCCAGGCTGATGAACCAGTTGAAATATTGGACGGAAGCGCGACCCGCTCGCCTCGCAATCATCAGTTGACCAGAATAGTGGTGAGGAAATCGCTTGCTCTTGATCGATCCTCACCCCGGGATTCGATAGGTTGGGAACCCACAACGGCCAACCAATAGTGTCGTTGACGTGCAGGAGGGACGTCAAAACCATCAAGCTGTTGGAACGGGGTATCATAGAAACAGCGAAGTCTTCGTATATTGCGGACAGGGGCCTTCGATAGTCGGGTTCGAGGAGCTGAAAATTGAGATCCGTCATGATTCCGAGGAGGCAAATGACAACATCGCGCGGATCTGACCTCTGTCGTTAGACTACGCCGACAAGAAGCAGGCAAGAAAAATAATGTATCAGTTGCGCGAAGGGGTCCATAGAGCCCGCCATAGATTGATTAGCCGACTCTGTCCTAAACCTTTGCCAATCCGAAGGCTTTAAGGTTTTGCCGGTGAACAGTCCTCTGGTGATAAATCCCTGCATGAGACCATCGGAGGGTAGTTGGCCTGGCGCAAGCAGCACGTATCTGTCGCAGCGCGTAGTAGACTTGTCTTGTGAGGCAAGTCACAAACGCGGGCAGTTTAATGAAGATGTCAAGGTGTACTCCAGAGTGTTGCCAGTCGCCCTTCCACGATTGAGCAAAGCCCCTTTCGTAAGGCGAGGACTCGAAGCCGCAGACGAGGACTGGGTAGCTCGCCAGCACCAGCTCCTGCAGTGTCCGCGCGCGAATGAACCATTCTGCAGGCAGGTTCTTGAGCGGGATCCATTAAAACAGTGTGTCGCACACAACCTCCAGGGCCAAGTCACAGGCGACTTGCGGCACCAAGCGGAAGCCTCGCCGAGCAAACGCGCGGCGCAAAATGGCATCCGACTTTGCATCCCGTTCCCCAAGCCAAACGAGGACATTCCTGGCGACCTTGTGCACATCGCCCATCAGTTTGACCTGCTAGTTTCGCTATGGTATGGATGTTTGGTCGATGCAAATGGCGTCAACCCAGAGGACGCGCGTGTTTAACTCAAGGCGCAGGTGTTTGAGTGCAATGAAGCAGTTTCTTGTGACGGTGATGATGCGGCCATCGCACAGGATTTCATGGTTTCGAGTTGCGGACCCCCAGATGTATGAGAGGGCCTTGTATGAGGCCGACTTGAGCTTGCTGTCAGTGACGCGATCGAGCGACAGCTGCAGCAGCGAACAGCGCAAGGACGTCCTGGAAGAAGCGGTTTGTGGCGGTGCGTGCCAATCAATGAGGCCTCACGGCGTCTCTCCGCCTGTCTTTCTTCCAGTAATCCAATGATATTTATTGACGACCGAGGCGGTGAGAAGGGCGGCTGCGGCGTGATTATGGGTCCGGGTTCAATTGTGTAATTGCACGTGAAGAGACCAAATGGTGGCGCTTGGTGGTGCATCGTGCGTGGTTTCAGAGTGATGAGAATCGCACCAAAGCCTGGGACGGATTCCCTTTGAGCATGATTTGCAGTCGCCCGCCAAATTTCTGTCTTGCTTCGGGCCTCAAATGCCAGGAAACCCCAACATGAGAGTTGCGTGATCCGCATGCCCAATGACGAATGTTGTCCATAAGTTACATGCAGATAAGCAGTTGAGGAAATGCAGCAGAGTTGAACCCCCAGAATGCTACATCTACACGCATGCACTGTAAATTTTGCCCACCTCAGGTTGATCATCCCGGTTCACCTGGATGAGCGAAAAGGTGAGCCGGATTAAGCCGAGGTGAACTGGAGGTGTTGGACCACAACTTTATTCATTCTTTTCGTCGTCGCGAGTGCATCTGGAATCCAAGCTGGGGGATTTTGGTGCCCGTAAACACTGGAATCATTGAATATTTCGCGAGGGTCGAGTTTTGGAACAGTGTCAGATATGAGAGATGCCAGCCTGATTGGTCAATTTAGGCTAATTTTAGCATCGTCGCGCTGTTTCTTCGGCTCGCATTCGCACTCGCACGCGCCGCTTTTTGGGGTGTGCGGTTCAAAGTAGTGCCGATGACGGTATTCCATCAGCCCGCCGGAACATGGGTGTTTTGGGTTTATAAGTGCAATGGCTACCACCTGTACTCTTTTCTTGACCGATTGAAAAGCTACATCAGCCCGGCCAACAAAATTTTACAACCACAATCACCCCTTGAAATGGCTGCCCCCCGAAAAACCATTCTCGTCACGGGTGCCACGGGCAAGCAGGGCGGCGCCCTCATCCAGCATCTTATTGCCGCCCGCAATGGCGACACAGACGCGGATACGACCGCCCCTCACATTATTGCCGTGACACGCGACGTCACCAGTCCCCGTGCTCTGAAGCTTAGCAAACTTGTCAACGTCTCTGTTGTAGGCGGCCATATGAGCAAGCCCGAGGCCATCTTTCAACATGTCGGGCCGGTATGGGGCGTCTACAGCGTGCAGGTCAACTCGGAAGATGAGGAGGCGCAAGGGATGGCCCTGGTCGACGCGGCCGTAGCGCACGGGGTGCGACACTTCGTTTACTCATCCGGCGACCGCGGAGGGCCGGAGAAATCGGCTGTCACGCCCACCGACGTCAAGAACTTCGCCGCCAAGTACCGTATCGAGAAACATCTGCAGGAGAAGGCCCTTGCCAGCCCCCAGAAAATGACGTACACCATCTTGCGCCCGGTGACGTTTTTCGAAAATCTCACGACCGACATCCACGGGAAGGGCTTTGCACGCATGTGGGAGCAGATGGGCGATAAAAAACTGCAGTTTGTGTCGACCCAGGACATCGGCTGGTTTGCCGCCAGTAGCTTTCTGCGTCCTGACGATGCCCGGAATGTTGCTGTGACCTTGGTGGGTGATGAGCTGACCCAGCAAGAGGCGGACATTTTGTTCCGGTCGGCCGTGGGATCGCCCATGCCGTTGGCCCCTTGTCCCGTGGCTTCTGCTGTCAAGTTCTTCTTGAAGGGCACCGTTGGCGATATGTTCCGTTGGTTTGAGAACGAAGGCTATGGTGGGAATGTGGCGTTGTGCCGCCAAATGTACCCTGAAATGAAGGACTTCAAGGCTTGGATCGAGGAAAACAAGGGGCAGTGGACTCGCTGATGTCCGGTATTGGCCGACGAATAGGCGGGACACGAACGAAGCGGAAATTAAGAGAAGGGGCGAGCGTAATCGGCCGGGATGATAGGGTGCTGTACCTGATGGCTGATACAATAGAAAGTGCGACCTTATAGTGCAACTTGATCTGCAGGGCAGCCCCTTCCGTAACCAGTGCCTAAAATATCCATTCCTTTACTAATTTCTAAATAAAAAAATGCTCGGAACAGGGCCTTGCGAGTCCCCGACGGGTTTCGGGGACGAATTTCATGAATGGAAGATTGACGATCTTAACTTGTAGAGCAGGGAACTTGGCAGCACGAATCCTAACCCGATTTCGGACTACACCACCCGCTCTGCAGGTGTTAACCAATGAAGGCACATCCCCAAGGTCGGAAATTCCTCATCGAAAAGGCGAGCCGTTGCTACCTGCATATCGGAGCGGGGTAGCCAGAGCCTTGCATTGATATCCCGCAAATCTCACGACCCGGTAGACTGCCATCAGGATAGTTTTTACTCCTGCCGTCCATTACCACTCCGATCGGCAACATCGCCTACGATGCGCCTCATCAATGTGGAAACACTGGCTCTCCACGAGTTTTACGGCGACGACATCCCCAAATACGCCATTCTTTCGCACACATGGGGCAAGGAAGAAGTGACTTTCCAAGATTGGAATGACATTGAAAACGCGTCTAAGAAGAAAGGGTTCGCCAAGATTCAAGGAGCCTGCAATAAGGCACGCGAGCATGAACTGGAATGGGTTTGGGTCGACACAAACTGCATTGATAAGACTAGCTCGGCTGAGCTGACCGAGGCAATCAACTCCATGTTTGACTGGTACGCTCAAGCCGAGGAGTGCTACGCCTACCTCGAAGACGTCAGAGATAACGATGAAGGATCGCTAGTGTCCACATTGCAGAAGAGTCGATGGTTCACCCGTGGGTGGACTCTTCAGGAACTGCTGGCGCCGGAATATGTAGCCTTCTACGATGCAGACTGGGTTAGGCTGGGGTCTAGGAGCGGGAGTCTGGCCGACACTGTCTGCAGCATTACCGGAATCGACATGCAATACCTGCGGGGAGAGATCAACGTCATCCGAAGAGCCTCTGTTGCGCGCAAGATGTCGTGGGTGGCCAGGCGGACGACAACCCGGGTCGAGGATATCGCCTACTGCATGCTGGGGCTGTTCGACATCAACATGCCGTTGCTATATGGTGAGGGTATCAAGGCCTTCACTCGCCTTCAAAACGAAATCATCAAGGTGTCAAACGACCACACAATCTTCTGCTGGACTTGGACACCAGACGTTCCGGAGAACTGGACAAGTCTGTTGGCACGTTCGCCAACACAGTTTACCACAGCAGAGATCGACGAGATCTCCAGCGAAGGGCCCGGCGATGAAGTATCAATATACTCCATGACCAACGCGGGGTTGTCCATACGGCTCCCGGTAGTGTACACCAGGAACTTTTATTTTGTTATCTTTCAGGCAAGACCGGCCGGTCTTTCTCGGAAACGCCATGTTGCGTTCGCCATTCGCGTCAAAGGCAAAAGGAGGAGCGGTGTGCTTCATGTCTCACGCCAGCGGATTCCGCGACGGCCGGTCATTCTGGATGTATCTTCCAGTAACCATCTTCGCACCGAATCACTCTTGGCAATGAACAAGCCCGAGTGGAATTTGCCAGCCGAGGGTTTTCGGGTCTCCTCCAACTTGCTCTCCGACCAGCATGCCATGATGATCATGTTTGACACGCATGAGCTCACGACAGGGTGTTCTATGTGGACCGCGAAGACCAGGCCCTCGGTTCCAGGCTTCCGTGAGAGGCTTGGCGCTGTCGTGTTGGATACAAGTGTGCGCAGCTCAGAAGCCATTGTTAGAGCCACCATGCTAAAGGCCAGGCGGTTGACTGAACGAAATGGTACCAGCCGTATCATACCGGAACACAGCATACTACGGCATTTGAACCAGAGTTGTCTTTCCATCTATTTCTTTGCTGCAATCAAGGAATCCACCAGCAGTGGCCGGATATCCGGTTACTGTCAAGTTTTCATTCATGATGGTAGAGTCGTGGCAGAACATAGCCAGTCCAGCTCCGAAAGCGATTCAAAATTTCTTCCCAGGGGGGGCTTGAACCCAACCGAGGAGAATCCGATGTTTGCGGATCTTCAACGTCAAGTCTTATGCGCAAAGTGGAAACAGCCTGCAATCTATTCTCCAGAGCTCGACATCTCGGTCATCTTGGATACTTCCAACGCAGCATTGCAACCTGGGCATGGCATGCCATGTCTCCGGTTCTCAAGAGGAATGAGAATTGTTGTGTCGAAGCACAGTGTAGAGAAGCCGGAAACACGGGAGGATGATGATGGTAGCGGAGACTCCATGGCCGCTGCGCTCGACCAGACAGAGACTTCGGAGATTCCATCCACCGGCAGACTGGAAGACCCGGGATTGGAGTACGATTTTAGAAGATGGAAGAAGAACCGCGAAGATCAGTTACGAAGTGGCAACCGTCGCTCGATAGTGTCTTCTCGCCGCTGAGAACCTAGGCCGTTGCATCTGTATAGGTATACAGCCCAGTTATGGTAAATAATATGCTTTCAGGTAGTATCCAAGTTTGATTTCACGCACATATTTACTGCATGAACTTGTATTATCCGTTGAAAGCTTCGAGTATCCGCACATAATATTTTGCTTCAGATGCCTAGGTAGGTACAGTATCCAGCCTCCTTTCGTCTTCTTTCATAGGGACTCAGCAATAACCTCTTACAACTTGCAAATCATACACCGCAAAGTATGACTATGGGTATCTAAGGTAGACACTCGCAATGTACGCACTTAACAAATACCAATATCGCGGCATAAGACTCACAATACTTGGGTACATAAGCGGAGGATACCCTCCATTCAGGTTGACAGACACACATAAGCCAAATAAGACCGAGTTCCACAAACCCTCCTGACGCAAAGCCAACAGCTACCCAATCCCCTGGTAACAACCCATACGCCCTTCCTCAATCCATGGCAAAAACTCACTACCTAGGTACCTACACAATTCCTGATAACACTTGACCCCCTCCACCAACACCGCCAAACAATCACATACAGAACATTTTCGAACAGTAAGGTTCCGGCTCTGGCTCTGGTTCCGGCGCGGCCTCTCGCTTGGAAGAACCGTGAGAGATTTGTGGCTCGGGCTGGGGCGAGAGGCTGCGTTTGATGTCGAGGTACACGGCTGGGCGGATGGCGGGGGCTGGGGCTGGAGCTGGGGCTGCCAGGGCGAGGGTGGTGAATGTGAGGAGGAGGATGGCGGAGAGCTTCATTGTGGTGGTTGGTGGTGGTGGCGAACGTGATTGGTCTTGGCTATAGAGATGAAGGCTGTGTGGCCGTTGGATAGGTAGGGTAGGTAGGCCGTCGGGTTGGATTTTGGGGGTGGTAAAGCGTGAAGTTGTTGTAGGTATTGGGAGAGAGCAGTGCCTTGATGGAGAATGAAGATGCTGGAATAGAGGAGCTGACTGTGTCTGAGGAGAACAATCACGTCGAAATTCGAGGGCGACAGGCCCTCCTTTTATACACGAAATTGCCACTGGACATTGCTGGCGGCCTTTTTTCGGCCAGGTTCAAAGCCGCTTTGCTGAAGTCGTCTCGGCCTTCTCGACAGCACGACCTCGATGCGTCGGACTTACTATCAAAGCTTTGTGGAAGCAATTGGCAATGTTTGGTCACATTGTATTAGGGTGGGGGTGTTCAACGTGGTTGGTGGAGGGGAGAAAGTGAGAGGTCCATTGGGGGTACTCTAGAATCCATTCGATTACATTACTGCTGCACGATCTAGGGGCCGTTGAAGTCCCCGCGGGCCGCACTACCTTCTTTCTTGCATGGCCGTGTTGACTGAAGGGGTCCCTGGTGAGACGTATATAATGGAACCTATTTCGACTCTACGTCGTTTTTATTAAGTGACATCATTAGCAACCCCAGAAAAGAGTGCTGTCTGGTATAGCCCGAGAAGCTCACAGCATTGAACTCCTCGATGTCAGAAACCGAAAAGGCTGGGAATTTGAAATGCGAGTTTCTAATTCCATGATTGAACCCCTCATCGCGACGGGGCCATGGTAAGTACAGCCTAGCCCATCGGCTACATCTAGTATGATTCTCCTACCAGCGTTCAACACAAAAGCCACGGATGACCTCGCTTAGAGATGACGGCTGGGATATGCGAATCATGTTGGAAGACCGCGCACCATAGATGCTGAGCTCCAGTCAAAAGCACGGCCTTTCCCGTGCAAAGTCACTTACTAAGCCCAGGGGGAGGTGGACATGTGGCACCGGCGGGTATTTGGACCCCAATGAGTTTCAGCACCGTCACATTCGCCACGTTCTACTCATTCGGCAAGAGATTGTAAATGTGTTTGGTTAATAGTAAAGCTATGGTATCAACGTAAATGAAATGATGTGTTTGTCATGGCCAAGTGCCCTTCCTTGTTCTATTTCAGGGGGGAAAGGGAGTTCGGGGGTGATACTAATATGGAAAGAGACGGACCTCGCCAGGATAAAGCACAGGATTAACAGAAATTGCATTACTACCGCATTTGAAAACCCTCGCCCCCTCGAAACTTTATCATTCCTTCATTATCCCTCGTTCAAGTTCTTGAACATGCGCCTATCCCCTTCCCCTGGTGAGACTGCTCTTCTGTCAGCTCATTGACTTGTGTCGAGTTCCAACAGCCTGACGGTAACCCGCCATCTTCGTGCCCTATCAATACTCTATCTTCAAGTCCTCTTCGCCTTCGTCCAGCAAATATTCCCCACCAACTGTAGTGATGTTTCCGGGCAGCGAATAGTTCCCAGCCAAAGTTTCGTTGTAGGGCAGCGAATAATTCCCGGGCAAGGTCTGGTTGGCAGGTAAGGAGTGGTTTCCCGGTAGGGAGGCTCCCCCGGCGACCGTGATGTTGACAGGGCTGGGATCCGTGGTGTTTTCGTAGGAGGTGCAGGTGACGTTTTTGGCAGGGGGGGTCGGCTCAGGGGCCAAGTCAATGACGGTGATAGTCGATTGGACGTCGGCCGCAGACTGTGGCTCAAGGGCGCGGTTGAGTTCGGGGGCCGGGGCTGCTAGAGCCAGAGTGGCGAACGCGAGATGAAGTATGGTTCTGACCTGCATTGTCACGGTGCGTGCGTCTAGGCGGACGGTGGTGATTGGGCGGGGGTGGTTGGCAAAGACTGATCAGTTGTGTGGGTGTGAAATGGGGGCTTTTGATGGAAGATGAGATGGAGTCTGGAAGAGGAGTTTCTTTTTGATGTAGCTGAACGGGCTTTTGTATCTAAAATATTCCATTCCACTCAAATTACCTTGTTCATGTCAACAATGTCTCCGGGCTTCATCCCATGTTTGAGTTTCTGCCATCATCGACAAGATTGCTGCCCTTAGGTACCACTCAAACAAGGTGACGCCGAACAGGTATGGGATGAAAATCTTTCGCTTACTGTATAATGCGGCACAGTTCCAATTACGGCGTTTCATTGGATGCGATGCTTCGAGGTGGGGGTGACTTGGGGGCGGTCGGGTGCAAGAGATCGGATGCAACTTTCCCGCGTGGGAGAATACCTTTCTAACACTTGTAATTACTCACCGCACCTTGAGCAAATTCCTTTGGGCTGACGACTCCCTTGCCAAGACCTCGAAATCTTGACATCTGGAACTGCAGGGTGTCGTCAAGACTTTTAATTTCCACAAGGGGTTGCGAAATGTCTCGCCAGACGGATGGGTCTCAATTGCAACGGCGGCAACGAATGCATTCACACCCGTTCCAGACAGAAAAAGGGGGTTTTAGTACAGTGCTACAAATACAGTTTGTTAAATTAGTAGTGCGACAGTCGCTATTGCGCCAGCTGAGGGGGTGGAAAGTTTGGGATGGGCTGTCGAGACTTCAAAAGTGGCGTGCTCGGCCCCGTGGGGCGCTGTTGCGGACGATGTGGGGGCTTAGAATGATGTCCTTCGTAATTGTGCTCTTCGCGTTGAACTTGGAGTGGTCGGACGGCTCTGATAGTATCTTGTTTAGCATTACTAGGGGTAATGGATGCTAAAGAACGCATCCATCCTGTTTTGTCGAATTGAGAGGCTAAAATATTAGTTTGCATCAGGAACTTAGAGCAATATGCTAGGTTCAGAGTGGATGTCACTGCCGAGTTGGGTAAGGTAGATTCTCGCGAAGTCCGCTCGTTCGGTTCCATTGTGACTTTTGGTCAGTCTGCATGTAGGCCAAGCCGGCGAGTTCAATGTCTGGCTGCTCTTCAAGGCCGCGGCTCAGGGCCTTGCCGAGTGTGGGGCCGAATGTCCACTGCTCAGCTGTAAGATCTACGGTTAGAGTGTTGTTGTGGACACCTCCATCAGCCCATCGATGACACAGTTTGCGGCCAATCATGGCCGAAGTGAAGAGGAATGCCGCAAGTGAGGGTGATTCCTGCGGCTAGCTGAGTGAAGAATTAGCGGCTCTCTCTAGTTCTTTTGGGGCCCAAGTGTGGTTGCACGACCTGAAGATAAGAGGCCTAGCCCGCACCTACCTCAAGCCCCATTGCAACGCCATTCAAGTCAATTGGAAGGGTGGGGACCCCAGCGGCATTTCCTACCCTAGCCTTCGACCTCAGCGTCGGTAAGCATTTTTGACAAATGATCTAGACTTCTCCTCACGATGCAGGCCATCGGGCTTGATAGGGCTGAGCTGCGGTTAGCCAAGCATCCCAACCACCCCAACCCCGCGTCTCGAGATCACACCGACAGCCCTACAGGACTGTGTGGCTGACTGAAAGGTTGGTTGTGCTCGCCACGGTTCTAGACCCTTCCCCGCTTCGAGACACCGGTGAACCCCAGGTGCCATGGCTGGCTGAAGGATGTGCTCGGGCAATCACAGCTGCAAATCGGACAACGGCTTCAAGTTTCGAAATGGTAATGTTTTCAGTCATGGCGAGGGGGTCTTGATTGTGACGGCTGCCGAGTTTGCAGATATTGCGTGATCGTTGTTATCGGCCAGCGGTGATTGGTGTGCGCCTGCGTCAATTGATCATGGCTGAGGCTGTGGCTAGCTGAGGTGAGGAAAGAGCACTCGGAGTCGACAGTCGAGTCATCAAGCTGACGGGCCCGTGGAGGACTCGGAGCTGGGTAGGTGGGGAAAGACCATCGGCCAGACCAACATCTTCGACGCCGTGGGGAGTAGGTAAACTCCAGCTTGACCAACATAACAAGAGGTTTCCCGGTACGAGTGCTCGCATTCTGTATCCTATGCCGAGAATAATCACCCCCATTTACACGCTTGTCCATTTTCACCCTCACTGATACCCGTGGCTAGTTCGCTACCAACTTGAAGCCTAGTTCACAGTCAAAATGGCACCCGAGCAGGAAGGCAGATGGGGGGAGCCCTTCAAGCTCAACAATGTCGCCGTGCATGTGAATCTCCTCCCAAGTGGAAAGGTGCTTTACTGGGGGCGACGTGAGAACCCCAATGTCGCTCCCACGCCACAGAACATGGACGAGCACAAGACCAGGGCTTTCGTTTGGGACCCGGCGTCCAAACCAGGTACCCCGAGTATCCCGACGGCCAACAACCCGCTCGACATGGGCGGCGATGAAGTGAACCTTTTCTGCTCCGGCCATGCTTTCCTCCCGGATGGCACGCTCCTCATTGCAGGTGGCCACCTCACAGACGGCCGAGGGTCCAACCAGGCGTGCATCTACGACCCAGACACCAACAAATTCCACCCCAAGTTCCCTATGAACATGGGCCGCTGGTATCCTTCGGTCATCGCTCTTCCGGACGGCAGAGCTCTTGTTGCGTCAGGCAGCTTTGAAGGCTATCACCCCAACAACATCCCGCAGATTTGGCCTTACGCCACTGGCAGAGAAAACCTCCATGAAACACCCGATGACAACTTCCGTGCCTGGATTGAAGCGACCGACCCTGTCGCCCAGTGGAGTCTGCGTGAAGGCGATGTCACTCCCCTGTACCCGCGGCTGCATGTGGCCCCCTGGGGCAGTATTCTGGCAGTGGGTCCACAGCCCCGATCGTGGTGGTTCGACTTGAAAGACAAGGATGGCAACGACATCAGTCCCAATAAAAACAAGGTTGTGGGCACGTGGACAAACTCAGGGCCCAAGGGTGACCGTCTGGAGGGGTATCGCGACTACTGTCCTTCCGTCATGTACGCCCCAGGAAAGATCATGTACATTGGCGGCGGCCTTACCGGTGATAGACCGGAAGAACCCGCAAGGCCTTCGAACGTGGTCGAGTTCGTCGACATCAGCAAGAACTCGGAGAAGCAGCCTTTTGAGTGGACCCAGAAGGCAACCTCGAACATGGAATTCCAGCGTCGGCAGTTCAACGCGACCATCCTACCAGACGGATCAGTCCTCGTCACGGGAGGCACAAACGGCAGCACCTTCAACGACGTGGAAAAACCAGTGCGCATCCCAGAGCTGTGGACGCCCGAGAGCAACAAATGGACCAAGATGGCTATCGAAGGCTTCCCCCGCCTTTACCACGGCACGGCACTGCTGCTGCCCTCCGGACAAGTTCTTTCTGCTGGTGGTGGTGAATACCTCACCGACCTGAAGAACTGCCTGACCAACGCCCAGCTTTACAACCCGCCCTACCTGTGCAAGAGCGGGCCTCGGCCTGCCATCCTGAACTTTCCTCATGTGATCGTTTACGGCGAGACATTCAACATCAAGATCGGCACCGACCCCGTGAGCACCTCCATCCCAACTTTGAGGGGCCCCACCAACGGAGTCAGCTGGATTCGCCTGGGCTCCGTGACGCACTGTCGGAACATGAGCCAATCCTTCACCTTCCTGGCATCCACCCAGAACGGCGCGAACGTCAGCGTGGCCGCGCCTGCCAACTCCAACATCTCACCGCCGGGCCACTACATGCTCTTCGTGCTCGACCAGCGAGGCGTGCCTTCCGTGGGCCGCATCATCCGCATCGCGCCCACTCTTTCCCCACTACCCTCTCCCACCAAACACAAAAATGTGAACCCCCGCGTCCCGCCCGCCACCAATTCCACTCCCACCCTCCACAAGCTCTCGGCCCGCACGTCAGCCGCCCCCATCCCCCCTCCCACCATCCAGCCCACGCTCGAGGAGCACAGCGCTCAGCTCGCGGCCGAACAGAACCGCCCGCCCATTGTCGTCGGCCTCACTCCCCTTTGCCCATACGGCCTCGGTCCCTGTTGGGGCGGTGCCTTTGACGCCCTCCGCCGGATCAGCGACGTCGAGGTCGTTGCGCCCATCCCAAGCCAAGCCGACTCGCTGGCCTTTGTGTACCCCCATAAGCGAGACTTGATCCCTGACATTGACGTGTGGAGGAAGGAGCTTGCGCAGACGATCAACGGGTCGTATGACATGCGTGGTATCGAGATGAAGCTAGAAGGGGAGGTGGGTAAGAAGGGGGAGGAGGTGGTGTTGGCTGTGGCTGGGGCGCAGGAGTTGGTTCTTGCGCCGTTTACGCAGGGGAGTCAGGTGAAGTGGGATATTGAGAGGAGTGCGCCAAAGCCGGTGACGGGGGTTGAGATTGGGGCGTATAAGAGGTTGGTGGAGGGGCTGAAGAGCAAGCTGGGGGGAGGGAAGGTGAAAGTGAGGGCTACGGGCACGCTTCAGAAGAAGGGGGCTGGGAAGTTTGCGCTGGATGTGAGAGAGTTTGAGTTTTTGGATGTTGCCTCGTCTTGATCTTTATTTCACGGCCATTTAGCGTACACGGAATCACGCAACCGATTCACGTCCTGGAATATTTTCCACCAGTTCACTTCGCTGTCCCCTCTGCCTTTTCCTTCGCAAGCACCGCCTGCCCAATCCTCTTCAAGTCGTCGTTGAGAAGCGGTTCCTTCTCGAACCCTTCGCGGATCTGCTGTACCATGGCAGCAGCAATCTCATCGAGACCGACGCTAGGGATGACAGGGAGCCATCGCGCAGCGGTCCCCCACACAGAGCGCGCGAGCGTAACGTTGCTGGTGATAATGGACGGCTTGGCCGCACACGCCTGAACGGTCCCACCTGGCTGCGACGCAGCGTACGCGAGGATGCGGTTCTCCGCCTCGCCCTATTTCACTCGTCAGAAATCTTATCAACCAATACAACAGAGTCATCGTCAAGATCATGTCAGGAGTGCACATACCCGCAACAGACTATACGGCCCCATCAACCACGGCTTCTTCGTCTGATCTCGCTCCCCAGATAAGCCGCTCATGTACATGAAGCGAAACGGTTTTCCCTCGCGGGACTCCACCATGGCTTTCATACCAGCAATTGCGCAGGTCTGGCACACGCGCACCACCTCGTCCCACGGCTCGACCTGCGCTTTCGCCGGCGTGATGGCGACGGTCCTGCATTCACTCAATCAGTCGCCCATTCGCCAACTCCCCAACCCAATAGCATCAAACAAAAGCGTGTGGAGATAGGTAAACGCACCAGATACACGCATCTGCATCGGCAAACTCCCGTCGCGCATCCTCGGGGTACTCCTCATAATCCTTGATCACAACGCTGCGGAGCTTGGCTGCGTCAGCGGCGCTCACGCCCGGTGGGGCCGTGACGGGTCTGCGCGCTAATGCGAGGACCGTAGTGATGTCCTTTTGGCGGAGGCTTTGGCGGATTATCTCGGTGGCAACGAGGCCGGAGGCGCCGGCGATGATGAGCTTCATTTTGAGTTGGTGGTTGATGGGTTGATGGATGTTGTTTGGGGGAGGTTGGATTCTTGGCGATGCCACGCTGGGATGCGAATCAAAAAGCGTTATTGTGTTTCAAGTCTCGGTCGGTGTTAGCGGAGATAAGACTGAGGGCTCTTCCGCATTGGGTTCTTCCGTTAAATGGGGTGTTGTGCGGGACGAGAGCAACGTTGCTCGGGGAGCTTCAATCCGCACTTAGGAGTGTACGGTTTCTCGATAGGTACGGTTAATGAATAGTATTTCTAGATGGTACTTTAGATCGGTGGTATTCCAATCTGCAGTCTCAAACCACCACTATAAGGTACCTACTTTCAATGAGAAGCCATACCTCGTCCAGTCAATCTAGATCACATCTAAGCTATCTTGAAAGCCAGAGTAATCCACATATGTTCCTCGTGCAGCATCTCCTATTCGCAGTGCGGGATGGAATCTTTTACCAAAGACCTCGCCATACACCAACCCCCCCCCCCCCCCCACCCCAAAGACA
>Ga0247760_1001275_pt1 | contig 23968 bp, 19 predicted proteins | sample UWRJL171409R4_FD_179936 | JGI IMG/M metagenome (GOLD analysis project Ga0247760, IMG submission 179936) | Plant litter microbial communities from Arlington Agricultural Research Station in Wisconsin, United States - UWRJ-L171-409R-4 | ecosystem: Environmental > Terrestrial > Plant litter >... | reverse complement strand
CAAAACTTTTGAAAGGCACATCCGTATTACTTCGGGATTGTAGTGTCATGATCGCACACTATGCGCAGACACTAGCGTAGCAAAATCGCGTGGGTCTCACCGTCGAGTCGCGTCGCGGTGAGACTTTGCCCAGCAGTGAGGCGTCACGGAGCTTGGACCACCGCGAAGCTGTTGAATTCTCGATGTGACCGCCTGGCAGAATTTTTTTTCTTGACAGGGGCATCGACAACAACGCCAAGACATGAACAGGGGTACCCTCGCTCATGTGGCGCACTAAGCGAGAAGCTCTGTCGAGCTCTGCTGCTTTGCAAATAGAGTGACAGAGTTGAAGAGGAATTGAATCAGGGCAGCGAATTTTTGAAGAGGTTGGTGGCCTAAGTAGGCAAAACGGTGGGTGCAGATTGAATTGATTTGCTGTAAGGGAACCAATTTGCATTCACTTTGGCCTACTTCCAGCTCCCGGCGGCCGCATCCGGCGTTGTGCGATTGTTGTGTGACCCCTGTCCTCCAGCCAGGCCAACACATCAGATCAGCTTTGCCGCAGCAGACAGAAAAAAAAATCCACAGCAAAAGCCCAAAAGCCCCGACTATGCAACAACGCGCCCTACCTACCTATCCACTCTGAATTCCTCCAGCTTTCTTTCTCCCTTCGCATCACTCTCAATCCTCTCCATTTGCGCCTCTTATTGCACCAGTTGAGAATTCTTTGTTTCTTTATCAGTGCAGTTTCGCCGTACGGCTGGCATTGATTGCTGTTTTTGGCGCGTCGTTTTCACGGCAGCATCCACGTCAATTCCTCTCTCTCTCACTCTGTCTCTGTTCTCCACCCGTGACATCGCTATGCCTCCTAAGAAAGCCATCGCAGCAGCTGCGGCTGCGCGCGACGCAGCGCCAAAAAAGCGCGTCGCGGCTGCAAAGAAGACGACAATAGCTGAAACCAAGACTGCTGAGAAGAAGACCACAACTGCCGCCACTGCGAAGAAGGCCGCGCCCGCGAGGAAAGCTGCGCCCGCAGCTGCCGCCAAAAAGGCCGCGCCTGAGAAGACTGCTGCTGCCGCCAAGAAGCCGGCGACGCGCAAGACCCAAAAGTCATCCGAGGAGTCGGATAAGGAGAATTCGGGTACCCAGACCAAAGCCAAGGCCAAGATGCCCGCTAGCAAGAGGAAGCGTGAGCAAGAGGAGGAAGAGGAAGAACAGGCTGAATCTGAGGATGAGGGCTCCGAGGTCGAGGAGCGCGCCGCGAAGCGTACCAAGACTGAACTGTTGGCTGCGCAAGCTGCCGAGAAGCCCAAGAAAGCTGCACCAAAGAAGGCCGCATCGAAGCCCAAGCCCGCTACTACTCGGAAGTCGAAGAAGAGCATCAATGAGGCGCCTACCCAGGTCATGGACATTTTCGTCTTTGGAGAGGGCAGCTCCGGAGAGCTCGGATTGGGCAGTATGAAGTACGAAGGCAAAAAGCCCATCGACGTCAAGCGGCCTCGAATCAACCATAACCTCCAGGGGAAAAACGTTGTGCAGGTAGCGTGTGGTGGCATGCATGTCGCGGTACTCACGAAAGACAACAAGATCCTGACCTGGGGTGTCAACGACCAGGGCGCCCTTGGGCGCAACACGGACTGGGCAGGCGGACTCCGAGATGTGGAGGACGAGGAATCTGATACCGATGACGATGACAGTGGTCTAAACCCACACGAGAGCACGCCCGGCGAGGTTGACATGTCTGGGATTGAGGAGGATGTTCAGTGGGCTCAAGTTGTCGCCTGTGATAGCGCTACATTTGCTCTGACTGAAGCGGGTGATGTATACGGCTGGGGAACATTCAGGGTAGGGTTATTCCTGTCTTCCAATCATTTCGTGGCTAACTTGATGCAGAGTAACGAAGGCATTCTCGGGTTCCGGAAAGACGTCAAGGTGCAGAGGACGCCAATGAAGATCCCCGAACTTTCGAAGATCAAACAGCTCGCAGCTGGTGCAAACCACGTTCTTGCGATGGACGAGAAGCACAAGATCTCTGCTTGGGGCTCAGGCCAACAATCCCAGCTCGCGCGCCGTCTTCTTGAGCGTGACCCCGAATCAGCTCTCCTCCCCGGTGGCATCGGATTTCTCCCCAATCGGGCCAAGGCGGAGACTCTCACCTGTGGTGCATACCACTCCTTCGTCATTGACCAGAAGCAGCGTGTCATCGGATGGGGTCTAAACAACTACGCAGAACTTGGCATTGCCACTGATGCTGGCGAGGACAACGCCACTATTCTCAAGCCTCAGGTCGTCAGCTCTCTCCTAGATGTTGATGTCACCGAGATCGCCGCCGGCGAGCACCACTCCCTGGCTTGCACGACCGAGGGCGAGCTCATTACCTGGGGCCGCATCGACGGACACCAGGTTGGTCACCCCGAGCACGTTTATACGCGCGCCAACGCCATTTGGGACGAGTCTCAGCGTCCACGCATCCTAGTCCAACCGACCGCCATTGAGGGTCTGAGTAACATTGTGAAGGTCGCCGCCGGCACTGACCACAGCTTTGCCATCACAAAGGACGGAAAAGTTTACTCGTGGGGCTTTTCGACAAATTATCAGACTGGTCAGGGCACAACTGACGATATCAAGACACCGACTCTCATCGATAACACGGCCATTCGCGGTCGCAAGATCATCTGGGCTGGTGCCGGCGGACAATACTCGATCCTGGGCGCTTTGCCAGAGGCCACACTTAATGGTTCCTAGTCGCCATATTATCCAAAGTGGTGGTCAGATTCATTTCGGCCAGCAAGGCGGTCGGAAGAAAATACTGCGTTTTGTGCATGATACTTGATGGGATGGATGAAGACCCGCATACTTGCTTGCTCATCTCGAGCCTGGCCGGCCGGCTCCTTTGGCTCTGTTGTCATTGCGATTGCTTTTTCGCCCACCTAAGCAGCGGAGCGCGAATCGGGACCAGGACATGTCCTCTCGACATGGATTCGGAAACGAAAGAGACGAACGAAAGGATGAGCGGGGCCGCTTTTTCTTCTTGCTGGATCGTTTAAATCTGAACCCCCCTTTCACTCACTGGCGGTTTTGGGAATGAGTTCTTGTCCTTTTTATTTCTTTGGGGGGATTTCTGTACATTAGTAGAGAGCCACACGCATTGGGGAGGGAAATCCCTGCCCCATTGCAGCAGCAACGATGAGGGAGACGATCTGTCTGTCTTGGTGTTTCAAGTTTTCTCTTTGCCCGAGCATTTTGGGTGGACCAGGACAGGACGGGGAAAGACAGGATCGATACAAAGTGGAGGTATTTCTGAATCGAGTTTTATAGGCGATGAGATGTGATGTTGGTCATGAGAAGCGAGAGATGAGAGGCGAGGACGATGGGACATAATGCATATTCCAGTGTTTGAGTTGAAGCGATGAGTTTTGCTGTTCCTTTTTTGGGGGGCTGCTTCTGGGTGGAAACGACGTGCGCTGTGTGTGGGAATCATAGTGAGTTTGATGTTTTGTGTGGATAAAGCTTTCATGATGGAGGCCATCTCGAGAATTACTAGTGCATCCTGAGTTCAAGAGCATTGCAGGCTGGGGGGGGGAATTGGTGGAGGAGTGCACCGTATACCGTACAGTTTGACCAAATGAGGTTCTAACAAGTTCTTCATTCTAGAGACACAGTCCAGCCCACGCACACACACACAAACAGAAACCATGGAATGATATTATCATCTCAATTCGTACTCCATAAATATGGTACAGACATTGCTCAACTGCTTGGCGGGTTGTAGTCTCCCCTGTTGCCAACCGGGGGGGTTCTTCGCGTACCTGCGAAGTGCCCACAAGCCATCCGCCACGGGACACAAACGGCCCCTTGCGCCATGACACACGGTATGACCCTTTTAGCGTAACTCCCACAAGGAGCTTGTCCTTTACAGTCACCCGTCCCATTACGCCAGATCCAAAGTCTAATCCATCGCCCGGCCACCCTTCCTGTTCTCCCTCAATATCGCCGAGGTCCAGCGCCAGTTCACTCAATTCACAACGCTCCAGGCACCGGCGCGACCTTCGCAAACGCCCCGCTCCCACGGCTACTAAACACGCCCATAATGCCGAAGCCAACATAGAACATGGCGAGCGGGTACGCCACCAGGCCGCGCATGGCTCGCATGCGGAGCGTTGTGCAAAAGATGCCCGACGCGCTCCATGTGCACCACATGATGGCCGCTGTCGTCAGAACGATGCCTAGTGGTGTGTCCATGGGCATCACGATGCCGACCAGGCTCGTCGCCACCAGCGGGAGGAGACAGTACCCCAGCACGCTGGCCGAGCGCGCGAATGTAATGCCACTGGACGGATTCCCCTGATGTGGGTCTGAGGTCGGTTGGCCAGGGTACGAGGGGACGGGGCCAGCGGCGCCTGATGGGTTTGTATCAGACGGGGCCATCAAAGAGAGGATGGCGTGGAGGGAGACGGAGCCGAGGGCACCGAGCCCGTAGATGTAGCCGAAGTGGACTCGACCGGAGAGGAGGAGGAAGGTACCAAACCTGAAAGGGCGGCGTGGTTAGCAAGGTCACCAGACACATACAAAGCGAGGGCGAAGAAGATATGACTTACAAAAGGAAAAAGATAAGCGGACCAGCCAGATCTGAATCGTCCATTAAATGCTGGTCGATACGGCTAAATGGGTTGAGTACGGCGAGGGTCTGGCGATATGTTAGCCCTTGGCAACGAGCTATCAATATTCTACGAGACAACGTACCTTGCTTCGTACGTGCCTAAGATTTACTCCTAGCTCCTCAAGCAAGGGAGGTTCCCCGTCGTAGCCTTCCGAACTAAACGCCGCGAGCCATCCTGTCCTTAGACCGCCCTGCTCGCCCATGCGCCCTGATACCCCCGCGGCGCTGCCAAAGCCCGAGTTGAAGCCGCTGGAGACGCCGTAACCACCCCCTGACGATGAGCCACCATAGCCGTATGATGCTTGTGAGGGTGTCGCGTGCCCTGATACGGGCTGTGAGTATGTGGATGGGTAGAATTGGAGATTTTGGGCGCCCGTCGGGGCGTAGCCCTGGTTCGGCGGCGCGCCGTAGTATGTTGCCATTTGGCGTGTGTGGAGGTCGAAGCGTCGGTGAAGTCTGTCGAGACAGGTTTTCGCCCAGGAATGGGTATATGTGGATCTTTCTGGTCTGAAAAGCGCAGAGAGAACCAGTCCGGATTGTGCAGTAGGCGTCGGGAGCGTAAGAGCGCTTTGTGGTGAAGGGGACAGGAATACAGTGTTTGTCCAAAAAGATGCGATCTTGCTTCTTCAAACTTTAGAGCTTCCAACTTCGCAGCTGGCTGACGCCGTTGCTGCCTCAGGTCGCTGCCTCAGGCCGCAATTCGCTCCCTGCGCCCCCTGCACCGCCGCCAAATGAACCGAGGAAATCCCGATTATCGGACGGGCCAATCTGAGGCCGGGGGTTTCAATTTTTTGGCAGATGTCGATTCGGTCATTCAATTTTCTGGCCGATTCCGAAGCTCCAGCTCCTTGCGAAACCGCAAACACCCGCGACTCTCGACACACTCTCGGCGCTCTGCAGCACCGGAGCTAGCCCGCCGCATATTGCATCGAATTATCGGGCTGCGCAGGCGAGCATCGCCGCCCCTTCATATATCATCATGGCAAGTTGTTCAACAGCGCAACAGCGCCCTCACAAGTCCGCTTTCGACTCACCCCTGCTAACAAAAGCTTCTCTGCCTAGGCCTACCGAATTATCACTCAAGTCGTTGTAATCGGCTCGCGCGTTCTCGGTCGCGCCTTCGCCGAAGCCTACAAACAAGCCGCGGCCTCGAGCCAGTATCAACGAGCGCAGGCGAAAGCGGGCGGAGCACCTGGAGCGACAGGCCGTGTCAACATTAGCACTGGCATGACACTAGACGAGGCGTGCAAAATTCTCAATGTCAAGCCACCACAGAAGGGTGCCGCGGCGGCATCGGATCTCGAGGACGTCATGACGCGGTTCAAGCGCCTATTTGACGCAAACGATCCCCAGAAGGGCGGTTCTTTCTACCTGCAGAGCAAGATCTTACGAGCTCGCGAACGCCTTGAGGCGGAGATTACGCCGCATCTAGAGAAGGCCGCAGAGGAGGCCGAGACTAAGGAGGGGTGGAATCCCAAGGTGTATAAGGATAGGTAGCCAGATCGCGGGGAAAAAGTAGACGCGGTTTGGTTATCTAGGGATGGGCGCTGCTGCGTAGGTGATACCGGGTCACTGGCGTGGGCGATTTGATATGGGGGACGCGGGAAACGGCTGCATCGTCATCGCGTTTGAAAGCATGTCGGCTCCTTCATCCGCAGTGGCTGTGGTGGGGGCAGTTCTGTTTCCGCTGTGTATACACATCTTCACTCGACATTCGGCAGCCCGGCGTTCTTTGGTTTTGGGGGCAAGATACAACCTGCTCGGTTATTGCATTAGGGGGTGATGAGAGGCGTCAGACAGGGAGGTTAGAGTTCTGCGTGCCCCCCTTCTTGGGGAAGCCTTCGACGACGGATGTACTTATAATAGCTTGTATTGTACGATACGACTAGATCAAAACGAAAACCTGGGAAGGCGCGGAGGCGGGAGACGGCATTCAATCCTGGGTAGACAACGTGGGTGGACAGAGCTGGGGCTAGAACAATGCACAGCACAGGCAGGCAACCTACCTAGATAGTCTGTCAAAATTTTGGTCAAGCCGCAAGATGGGAAGCTTGGTGACAAGAAACAAACCTCATCGACGATACTGAATCTACCATCTCTGGAGCTACAATTCGTATTTCCTTCCTTCCTTCTTTCCTGCCTACATACGAATTGAATGACCTCCATCATTCACTGAGGCCCAGAAGATGCCAAACGGCATGCACCCCCGCCAAGCCCGAAAGCTGCTTCAGGCTCTCTCTCTCTCCTGGTTCTCCACAACCCGACCAACTTGCAAAAGACCCAAAAAAAATTATGGAATTAAAAATTAGAGAAGAATGCAAATCCAGTTCACCCGCTCCTGGAACCAAAACTTTTATAATCTTGGATGGGGTGGGGTGGGGTGGTTATGAAATTCCATGTACTGTAAAGAAAGTCTGGACGGACGGAACAGGTAGGTAGAACTAAAAGGTAGGTACGGTAGGTAAACCCGGGTTACGGTCGGCGGTCTGATCTTCGTCGATCACGCAATCGTCGCAGCACCGGGATATTCTAACAACAACAGAGTTGTGTGTCCCACCACCCTTCCGAGACTCTTTGTAACCTGGTCCTTGATCTGGCATGCATGTGTGTGTCCAAAGGGATGGAACCATGGGGCCAAAGTCTGGGGGGCGGGGTGGGGATGGACATGGATTCAATCGGTTTTGTAACTTGTAGGTCCTTATGGGTGGGTGGGATTGGCTTGTGGTGTGTTGCATCGTTGTATTTGCAGGTGCCTTTACTGGCTTCACTGCAGAGTTCGAACACTACAAAGTCAAGAGTATGAACAAGATTGGTTCAATGGGTATCTATTTCCACGCTGAACAAGTCAGCTACTAATCCCGATATAGCTACATAAAATGGCTACTGCTGCGTAGCCACAGAAGAAGAAGTGCGCAAAGTGCGGTCATGCCCGCGCGGCCAGCGGTCGTCTATGTATATGTGTACAGTGTGGGTTGGCGATAGAGTGTTGTCGCCAAAAGTCTCCTCCCGGGGAGGAAGAGTATTAGAAGGTTCGAAAATTTGTTTCTAGACGCGCCGCCGTTGTTACTCCTTTTATCCGTTCCTTGTACTCCGTACCGTTTTTGCCGTAGCAAATGCAAACCGTTTGATGGGTTGGGACAGATTCTCCCGAGTCTGTCGGTCATGTCGTGTCGTTACATCCCAGCCTTCGTTTGGGTAGGTTGGGTGATTGGAGGACGAGTGTTACGCTTTCGAGCAAGCGCAATGGCATCGTGGCAATGTTCGTGAGTAATCGTGTCCACATTAATCCTGGCCTGGGCGCATTCACCAAGCCTTGCCAATTCCCAAGCTCCCCATCTGATAGCCCCCGGCTCCGCTCGATGACTCTCCTCCGTTCCCGCGGCTACCGCGGCTTCCACCCCGGCCTTCGCTATCTCTGCCATAGTCGGCCGGGTCTCTCGGCCATCGGCTATCGGTCGATGTTCCGTGCCAAGCTGGGGGTGGTGTCAACAGCGTGCCCAGTCCAGGGTATGATGTTTCGCTCCGACCGCCAAAGCTGGTTTCCCTATCCCAGCCGGCGCTGAATATGCTCGTCGAAGGTCGACCGCCGCTCCCGCTCGCCCGCTCTCCATATTCCCCAGTCGAGTACACCCTGGTATTATTATTATTATTCGATGCCTCCCGTCCATCTCCCACGCTTCCTCTTTCACTTGCGATACTCCACGCTCCAGGATCCTGCGGCGTCGTCGCTCCAGTCGTTGCTTCTTCTACAAACAGACTGTATGTTTGCCCACGGTGTCCTGGCGGCATGGGCCATAGCTGAGAACTCTGGGTGCGGCGCTTCGGCGCGGGGCGAATAACAATACGGACCTCTCCCTCGCCAGTCAACATACTGTGATTGCTGGGACCCGAAGCAGCTGATGAGCTTGAGCCATTTGTGGCTAGGGCTGCTGCTGCTGTTGCTGCTGCTGGGGGTCGAGCACCTCCGGTTGGAGGGTTGCGACGAGGCGCAGCCGCCCGGAGTGCGGCGGCAGCGGAGGCAGCAGGACCTCCAGATTTCTTTTCTGGAGGGGTAAGTTGCTGGCGCATTTGGGCCTGGGCGGCACGACGGCGCCGTACCAGGCGGCGGAGGGCAAGAAAAAGCACAATGAGGAAAATGAGACCGAGGGCCGAGCCGATAGCAATGCCGATGATTTGCGTGGTCGTGAGACTCGGAGCAGTGGCTGGCGCGGGGACCAAGGACGGGGTAGGGCGTGCTGAGTTCGTAGGCATACCCCCCGACATTGTCATCATCATGGTGGTTTCGGATCCGGTGGGCGTGCGCGAAGTGGATGATTGTGACGTGGATGAAGTTTGTGAAGTCGTCGAGCTAGTTGTCGGAGGAGAAAGCGAGGAAGTTTGTGAACCAGTGGGGGTCGAGACCAGCGTGGAAGTGCCAAGTGTTGGCATAGCAGTCGGGGGAGCTGTTGAGGGGATGGCTCCAGAAGGGACGAAAACCGTCGTTGTGACGAAGACGGTAGTGACAGCATTCGGGGCTACGAATGTTGTCGAGAAGACGGTATTGGTAATGGTTGCTAGGACAGCGCTGGGCCGGAAGACCGTTGTGAAGAATTCCGCCGTAACTGTCGATGTGACGGCTTGTTCTTGTCGCCTCACCCTCGCATCCTCTGCGAGTTCATCAACCGATCGCTTGCCCTGCCGGAAAAAGGAAGTTGCCGTTACCGTGGCGGTTTGAGTTCTTTCCGTCGGGTTCTGTATGGTAATGACCAAAGTGTTGGTAAAGGTGACAAGGGATGTCGTCGGTACTCCTGTAAACACAGTGACTGTGTTGGTACGTGTTCGTGTGATGAAGACGGTAGAAGCCGCCTCAGCTGCTATCTCGGTGGTTGCGGACGACACACTACTCTGGTCAGTTCCTAGTCCCAAACACACGAAAAACTGACTTACGAAAGCGACGGCGGACGGGGGCAACAGCCCGTTCCACCATCCTCCAGGAGACAACAGACCGAGTCCTGATCGCAGCAGTTGAAGCCGCCAGTGCTGGTCGGGCAGCACGTCGAGCCTGGTGGGCAAACCAAAGCACTACTGTTCGTCTGCGGGCACGCAAGGCCCTGCCTGGGCTCCTGCCTAATGCGCAACCTCCTCCATCGCAGTCCGTTCGATGCCCGTCTCCTCTCGTTTTGTTGTGGCGCATCGTTCTTCGTCGCTTTTTGACCTTGAGATATCTGGACCTGCGCACCGGGAGCCGGCGAATCGTGACCATTGAGCACCGCAGCTGCGGCGGTGAGTGCCAGGAGGAGGGTTCTCAAACCCCGTGAAATCATCATTCTTCCGTCGCGGGCATGGTTGATGGAGAATCCAGGGAAGAAAACGTTTGGTTCTCGGGAGAGAATGGAAACGCGAGTAGAAGAAGAGGGAGAAAAAGAGTGGAAGCCGGCAGATCGCAACGGCTTGGGTAAATGTGAGGTGGTGAGAGGAAAGAAGGGAAAATGAACGAAATGGCCAGCCTCAAGGCGGAGTAGAGATCGACTGGAGGGTTGGTCAGGTGAAGGAGGGAACCTGGAAGGAGCGGAGAGGTGGAGTGTGGGGAAGAGAAAAGTGAAAACGAGGCCGGATGGCAAACAAGGCAGGTACGTAAAGCAGGTACCCGGTGAGCATCGCGAGGTGGGCCGACCGGGAGCTTGTCGAGGCCTGGCCCAGGTCTCGGCATCGTCAGTCGATCGCAGTGGCAACGACGGTGAGGTGAGTGGAAGCTCGAAGAGCTGCAGGTACCTTCCGTCATCCGTCAGGGCATAAACTAGGCTGGTGATCGCGGAGCCTCTTGGCCCAGTACCGGAAGGTCAAGATTGACCATTCACAGGCCGAGACACGGCCAGCCAGCTATCGAGCTCGTAAGGCTCAGACCGGCATCCGGACGTCCCAAGAGCTTCTCGAATACCTGGAAGAAGGGCCGGCATGTGGGTCCACACAATGCCTGGCTGGGCTGGGATTGGCTTGCATGATGACCGTCGACGAAAGTGGACGAGAGATGGCCACGAGATGGGACGGCAGGGGCAAGGTGAGCGGCCACCTCCGGGACGGCTCATCCATGTGCAGGGGACAAGTAATTGAAGCCTTCTAATCTGAGGCCCGCGCCTCGTGACCTCAGTCGCTGATATAGTGACGTCTGGAGATATCGCATCACGTAGAGCTGAGGCTCAGCCGTGAGGCTCTGTCGCTGTTCGAACTGCGGTGACTGCGGCGACCCCCGATTTCAGATCTCGCTTGTCGATTTTAGCCGGACCAGCTTTCACAGCTGTCCTCGTACGAACCTTGTTGGCAAGCAGCCAGATCGTCTTTCTTGTCTGAGCGCACCGCATCCTGCCGTGGTTCGAGTTCGTCCAAAGGCACAGCTCCCCCATCCCAGCTGCAGATGAAATGCCGATGGGTAGGGGTCCCCGACGAATGCAACGGCGTCGAAGGCCCTCGAAAGGCGCACAGATCCCGTTCCCTTCATGCGGGGTCCCCAGCACCCGATGGCCCTGCGTGTGGTGAGAACCCTGTCCAAAGCTCAACGGCGTAGCAGCGGGGTGCCGAGCTTGACCGCCCTAAAATTCACGACAAGAAAGCTTGACAAGACAATGACAGAGAAGAGCGCTAAATTAAACCACTGTAAAACATAGCCATTAAGCTGTGCGAGATAGCGACAGCCCATCTGTCTGCCGCAATTGGGGCCGATAGGATCAATGGGGCCGGACTCGCTCATGCGATGCGTAGCTCAATCGGAGGTTTGCAGATCCCAGTTTTGGGATGGAAATTGAGGGGATAGGAGAAGCTGGCAGCAGCAGGAAGACCTGCTGGAGTGTGACCTCAACAGTTGGGTCTCTCCCCGCCGCTGCAACTGGCCAGCGGACCGCGGTCAAACCGTCAGGTGTTCCGCCAACTGCCAAGCCCAGCACAAGCAAAGCCTTGCTTCAATCAGCGACAGGACAGCATGAACTCGATGACAGCATCTGCCCCCACCGGGTTTGAGGTAAAACAGCTGATGGGCATTAACATTGTATTAACGTCAGGTGAGTAATTGCCACCAATATTCTGTCCTACTGAGTCATAAGGCTTTTTTTTTTGTCGCAACCTAATGAGAATTGGCCGTCATCGAATGACCTCCGAAAAATGTAGGATAGATCCCAGGGAGAGAGACCAGAATCCAAGAAAGCTTGACCGGTGCGGCTATCCACCGGCTACGAACCGGGCATGTGTGCAACGAGCATCTGAGCACAGGATACCCCTTCCTGCGGACCACGGATCGCAGCGGTGCCGGTCCCTCGGAAAACTGGTGTCTTGCACGACCCGCTGCCCGATCGATGCACGATGCAATGGGGCAAATCCTAGTCTCACGTTGTGCAATTCTGTGGTTCTCGAAGTGGTTCATCTTCACGTCTCTGATTCTTTCTACCCTTCTAGAAGGTGATTCTTTCCATGGGTACCCCTACACGGATTAACGACAATACCACCACCACCATTCACCACCACCCACGGCTTCACCGTTGCTTGCGAAGCGTAGTTCTCGCATGTATCTATTCCACCCATCCCAGTTTCCATCCCCTTGGGGAGGTGTGTTTCCCACCTGTGGTATCAAATGGTTTTTTTTATCCGCGACAAGCATAATTTCCCCATCAGAAAAAAAAAAGGAATGTAGCAGTAGCGCGTGATCCCGTTTCTTTCTCTTCAAAACAAGGCACAAGATACGGAAAAACGCCTGTCCCACCCACCCAGCCTCCCTCCCGCGCCACGCCTTCCGGGATTTCCCTCGAGATGATGATGCAAGAAACCCTCTCTCGTCCTTTCCAAAGATAGATGCAGAAGGAAAGGGGGAAAAAATATCCCGTCCGTATTCTCCCGCCAGTCGGTCAGTCAGTCAGTCCGTCGGTCAAAAGTGTCTTGCCACCCGCCCAAAGCATCCATCCAGCCCAGCCGTGTGTCTGAAACGCCAAGTCCCAAAGTTCAAGCAAGCAAGCAAGCCGTTGTTGTTGCCTCATCAAATCAACCCTTAGTCCGCAGCCGCTGTCGCCCGTCCGCACTCTCAATCGGCACCTCTGCGTGACTCGATTGTTGTCGTCAGTGTCAGACTACCTTGCGTGGTGGCCTGGCTGCCGCTGAAGCGGGCATCGGAAACGGGACTCAGCCTACTAGGGCTATTGGGGTCGTTCATGCCCAGAACGAAGCTCTCCTGACTATCGCCCCATCGACCGCTGTATCGCTGGCTGCTGTATCGCCTGCTGCTGCGTCGGCTGTCCCCATGCCCGCGGAGGTTCAACGTCCTGCTTCTTCGCTTCTCTTTTTCCTTCTCCTCCCCGCCGAACCCGGGCATGTACTGGTCGTAGTAGCCTTCGAACCCGACTGAGCTTCGCCGCCTTTGCGACGCTGGAGGCATTTCTTCGCCATCGCCATACAGGAGACCCTCGCGGTCACCTTCCCTGCCACCCCCGGGGAGTGTCTGGCCTCGACTTTTGGGCGCCATGTTGCTCATGAAGCTGCGGAGACTTAGCGTGGTCGGCGTGCGGTGCGCTAGCATGGCTAATGGTGGGACGGGCGGCATTCCTTGCGGGCCGGCGGTGGCCGGCAGGTTATTAACGCTGGGGTTCTTGCTCCGCGCGGGTGTGGCTGGCTCTGTCCACGGGTAGCCATGGTAGCTCACGACGCTTGTTAGGTCAACGCTGCCGGTGTCGTCTCCTCCTCTGGAGCCTCTCACCCCGGCGCCGTCGACGCTAGGATCACCCATCCCTAATCGCGGCCACCAGCGCGCCAGCACTAAGCGCAGCGTGGGCGCACTCGCGCAAATGAGCGCCATATCGAGCTCCAACACTGTCATGACAAAAAACGCCAGCGTGTTGGCTACACGCACCCCATCTGCTTCGCCACGTCTGCCGGCTCGCAGCGACAGCTGGAGGCGTGTGAGACTTGCGGCAATGACGAAGATGCTGAGACTCAGCACGACGGCCAAAGCGGCCTTTTGCCGCGAAGGCAGGTCCAACCGTATGATACAGGGCACAATCAGGATGATCAACCAGGCGTCGGTTGCCGTGTGAAGTGATGCCGAGGCGATGAGGAGCGGTTCAAACGTGAAGCACTTCATAGGTGCTCCGAAGAACTGACCTGCCACCGGGTGGCATTGGAAGACAGACATGAAGAGGAGCGGCACGCCATAGAGCAACACGGCGATGACAGTCGCCCAGGCGAGCCGACGCTCCAGAGGCCGGGAGGAGAAGATACGGAGGTAGAAGGCGAGGATGGAGAGTTTGGTGAGGCAGAGGCAGAGTTGGTAAAAGATCAAGCCGAGGTAGGTGCGCACGGCAGCGGGTGTGTCATAGGGGGTTGTTAGGCTGCTGGTGGCGGCTGCGGGGGGTGCGGTGAAGGTGCTAAAGTGGTTTTGGATTCGTGGAGACTGTGCGGCAATGCTGTAGACGATGCAGACGGTTGTTGAAAAGGCCCAGGCCAAGACGATTAAGCTATCGTCGAGGAACCACTTGCGCAGGAGAGAAATGCGAGACCATGCCCGCGCGAGGATGAAGAGTGTGCACACAATGTGTGGAACTAGTATGCCGAACAGGATGCCGGGTATGCTCGGATCGGTTGACATCTGGACTTGCATGTTAGTGTTTTTTCTTTGCTCGATGTAGCCAATAGTGGTGGTTAACTCGCCTCGTCGTCAACAGTATCGCTCAGCACGGCTGAGGCACCGTTGAAGGGTAGAGGGGGCCCTGATAGGTTGAACCTCGTGTGGGCCGACTCGCTGATGATGGAGTCCGCCGCCATGGTGGTTTTGCGACTCGGCTCCCCCTTTTTTGGGACAAGGGGAGAGAGAGCGAAAGAGAGGAGAGAGAGAGAGTCAGAATATGGCACGGCCTGGCGGTCCAGGGCTTGTACAACGTTATCTGGTCATGGATCGGATATTGACTTGTCGCACCAGTGTTGCCAGGTTCTGGAATGTGATTTGTTTGCTCGCCACAGGTCGCAAAAAAGGCGTTCGGCCGAGTAAGACAACCAAGGGATAGGAGTACACGACGGCATTCCCGGGAAAGAAGAGGACAGAGACAGAGGTAGAGACAGGCTCGGCCGCACGGCGCCATCATATTTTATTTGGGAAGGCGTCTGCCACCGGCACGGAGCTTTGTTGGATAGAGAGTGGTGAATGGATGGATGGATAGTATGTCTATCTGCATGCCGGCAGACCTTCATCAACTGTAGAGTGCGTTTCCCGTGCGCCTGACGTGGGCGAGCCAGGCTCGAGCCCGGGTCTGGAGGGGGAGGGAAACGCACGGAGGACTGGAATGTTCACAAGCGGAACAAACGTCGACACGGGCGGGACGAGGTGTGGCCCCACGGGGGAAGACTGCACGGGAAGCCTGTGATTGGTCCGGTAGAGATGTGGTGTAGCAATTGAGGCAGAATTTGGTCTGCGGGGGTGAGCCGCTTTTGCTGGTCGTCAAAACCTATCAAGGCAGCGGACTGGCGGGAGTCGAACCAAATATACTGGTTAATGCCGAAAAGGACTGCTTCCCTGATTGATCTGGGCCCCCATTGCCCGTTTCTGGCTTGGCTCGCCCAGCTAAGGCTGTTCACATCTACCGAGGCGCCGTCGTGCTGGCGCGATATTGCTTTTGTTCCGGCCCGATTGGTACCCCAGAGCTTCTGGATTCTTCGTTGCTGTCATCATCTTCATCGAGAGACCGACACCCCAGGCTATTCACCCCATGGGAAAGGCGAGGTCAGAGCTTTTTCGGCGAGCCGGTGTGTGTCCGTGTTCCGGGGGGCTGCCGTGCCGGTCAGTGTTGGTTGACCAAAGGGGAGTCGTCTTCGCTTCAATCGTGCATGCGTTCGCGGCTCGACGTGCAGCGGAACCGGCACATTTTTGAGCGGCGACCGTCGGCGTCGCCAGTCATCGTTCGCCATCTCCGCCCGGGCCCCTGGAGAGGGTTTGGAGCCGTGGCCGAGGAGGGTGGCATTCGTCGGGAAGGGTCCATCCAGACCATGTTTTTTTTTGTTGTTTGTTCTCGGAGAAATCTTTGGATCGCGGGGTAGCTTGCGCTGCTGGCTCCACCTTGTCGCTGCATTTCCCCGCGAACTTCCCGACACCTATCCCGCCAACGGCTCCCTTGTCAACTGCAAGTCGGTAAGAAGTACTGAGAGAGATGTCCTGTGTTTTTGCAGGATGAGTACCTAGAGTAGGAATCTGTATCCGTAAACCAAGATTCGATTCATGTGGCAGTACTTCGTAAACTGCCCTCGTCATGATGGCCTTCAACTTGACGAGACCCCTGTATCTTCGTTCCTGATTAGGCAGGCGACTGGAGTTCGCCAGAGATGCAAGGCGAGGGCACCGTCACCCCGCCAGTCAGATTTAAGGGCAAGTCCGACTAGATTCCTCTCAACTCGGACTTGTATTCACACAAAAACCTGCTTCTCTCTCACAACGAGTTTCTTCATCCAACCCTCCTGGCTCTCCTCGTTTTCGAGCTGAACCCGTCCACATCAAACACCATGGCAGATGCTCAGCCCCCCCTCAGGACATACCGCGGCAACTGTCACTGCGGCGCCTTCGTTTACGAGGCAGACATGCCCGAGCTCGAGTCAGGTGGAGAATGCAGCTGCAGCATTTGCACCAAGAAGGGTTACCTCTGGGTTCCCGCGTCCCGGGACGCTTTCCGCGTCGTCAAGGGCGATGAAGATGCTCTGACCTCGTACAAGTTTGGTACCGGTGCCGCCACTCACAAGTTCTGTCCCAACTGTGCTACCGCTTTGTTGTGCTCTACCCCGACAGCTCCTCCGGGACGGGAGCTCGTCCTCAACGTATATTGCCTTCTCCGGTCTACCAAACATCGACATGACCTGTGTATCGAGTGCTAACACAGCCAGGCCCATGCCATTCAAGGAGTCGGACGCTGGGATCTAAAACGCACACCGTCAGCATTTGCCCATCCCCTGCTAATACCAGACCCCTAAGTGAACTCACTGACAACCCTCAATCAACCAGTCTCGACGGAGCGAGTTACGGATCTCCTTTCAACCCACCCGCTTATACCGGCCCCGAGCCCTCCGCTGATATCCCCAACGCAAAGATCTACCATGGCAGCTGCCACTGCGGCGCCGTTAAGCTCGCCCTTAAGAGCGTTCCCCTTGACAAGAACTACCCAGAGCAAGTGATTGAATGCGCCTGCACTATCTGCTCCATTGTGAGTGTCCACCGCCCAACTCCATACCGGGCTGGATAAAAAAAACATTAATTCTCAAAAAGAACAACTGCCTCTGGATCTACCCCACGCATGATCAGATTGCCATTCAAGGCGTAGAGAACCTAGGAGGCTATCGATTTGGAAACCGCTTCTTACGCAAGACGTTTTGCAAGACTTGTGGAGTTGTCTTCATCAATGAGCGAGCGGACCTGACCGAGGAGGAGATCGCGGCCATGTCAGAGCCACAGAGGAAGTGGACGGAGCGGGCGTGTGGTTTGAATGTGCGAGTGTTGAATAACTTTGATATCAAAGGGTTGAAGGAGCCGTATAGGAATACCTTTCCTGCTACGTTGGATCCGCAGTATGTCAAGCCTTAGGGAGGTCTTTACATGTGGCCGGGAGGTCTAACAGATAGACGGCTAGGGCAAAATTATAATCCAACTCCTGAGAGGTTGTCAGCGTCCAGCATTCCGGCTCGGTAAGACAAACTATCCTTGGATGGCCCTGCAAAAGTGTGGAGAGTAAGCTAGATGCTGGGCTACGAAGTATGACGGGGGGGTATCATTCTCGTGCATCATCAAGACAAGTACTTAGGTATTCTGTCCGGTTAAAAAAAGAAGAGAATGAAGAGAATGAAGGGTGAGCACATCTGCTCTATTCTCTCCTGAGCCTTTGGGAAAACTTCTCTATTGGCCATCAATGGCAACTTGAACTGCTGTATCAGGTTTTCTAGCACGTCTATACCTACGGAATACCTACCTGTCCAAACCAGTCCACGCGCAACACCCAACGAACTTTTTCACTGTTAGCCTTCGCGCTTACTCAAGCTCAATGGTGCCTATTCATGTCAGTATATCGCATGGGTTGTAGACTAACGTGGTTCACTTACCCGGAGGCTTGCTAGTGATGTCGTATGTCACACGGGACACACCGTCAACCTCGTTGACTATCCTCGTAGAAATTTTTCTGAGGAGGGCGAAATCAAATTCATACGCCTCGGCCGTCATGAAATCAGTCGTTGTGACAGCGCGGAGAATGATGATATATCCTGTTTGGCTGGGTCAGCAAGGGATTCTCTGTATGACACAAAAGTTTTGCTTACCATAGACGCGGTTGTCACCCATGACACCGACAGCTGGAACAAATTAGTGACAATCCCTGGCCAAAAGGGACGACTGGTTGTTTTTTTACCCTTGTTTGTGTCGACGCCAGCATATGCTTGGGACATCTGTTTTGGTCAGCAAAATCTGAAACGTCTCTCAATATCGCCCTGAAGCATACCCGGTTGTAAATACCAGCCTCCTTGATCATGGAGATGAAAATCTGTGGCCAGAATCAGCTGTGAAAATGCTCACAAATACCAGTCAGCACACTTACGTGATCGGCCTTCCGGGCAATCTGAACACGCTCAGGGGTAACCTCTCCAATAATCCGGATGGCGATACCGGGGCCAGGGAAGGGGTGGCGCATGACGAGGTCCTCCGGGATACCGAGCTGTCGGCCGAGTTCCCGCACCTCATCCTTGAAAAGCTCCCTTAAAGGCTCGATCAACTTAAGACCTTGCTGTCACTAGAGTGAGCATATCTTCGAATTTCTTGGCATACAATAATCCACTTACGCCGTTCATCATGCGGGCCGGCAGTCCGCCAACGTTGTGGTGTGCTGAGAAGGTCAGCGGCGATCAGACTGAAAATAACACAAACTCACTCTTGATGGTGGCTGAGGGGCCCTTGAAGCTGATTGACTCGATAACGTCAGGGTAGAGCGTTCCTTGCAGGAAAAACTCGACTTTGCCGGCGTTGAGGGTATTCTCAGCCGCTTTCTCAATCCGAATTGCCTCCTCCTCAAACAGGTCAATAAAGAGGTTTCCAATGAACTTCCTCTTCTTCTCAGGCTCAGTGATGCCCTTGAGACCCTGGAGAAACCTCTGAGACCCGTCAACAATCGTGAGGTTAATGTTGAGATGCTCCTGGAGCATCTGCTGGACCTGCTGGCACTCGTCGAGACGCATGACACCGTTGTCAACGAGGACAGCGTGGAAGCGATCACCTGTGAAATATTAGCAAACGCTCATTAGAACTTTTGCAGCTACAAACCAATAGCCTCTTTCATCAGCTTAGCCGCTACCGTGCTGTCAACACCGCCCGAGACAGCGCCGATAACTTGGCCCTTTTCGCCTACAAGCTTGCGAATGCGGCTGATTTCCTGGTCGACAAAGTTGGACATGGTCCAATTTTGCTTGGCACCGCAGATGGAGACCGCGAAGTTTTCAAGTAGCTTTTTGCCCCGAAGAGTGTGGGTGACTTCGGGGTGGAATTGGATACCTAGGCAAGCGTGAGTGTGAATATCAAGGAAAGGTGACCAGTATATTCACCAAAAAGTTGCTTGTCTATATGTGCAATACCAGCAAACTGAGAATTCGGGGTGGTCGCAATGGTGACGAAACCATCAGGCAGCTTGCTCAGCTTGTCGTGATGGCTCATCCAGACTACCTGTGATGTCAGTAAAGAATTCAAACGTCCCAAAAGAGCTCAATGACCTTGTGAGGCGTCCTCCATTCCTTCAAACAGCCGATCAGCGGGTCCGCCAACACGGAGAGCTGCAACGTCCTTTCAACCATGTCAGTGGCGTCCTGGTTCAACATCTAACCAACATACCGCATAACCATACTCTCTGGCATCGCCGGCTACAACATTGTCCTTGCATGACCTCCAGGCAATCTCCTGAAGACCATAGCAGATTCCGAGGATGGGTACACCCAGGTCGAAGATCTTTTCGTCCGCGTCTGGTGAAAATCAGTACAGATTGAGTGATCGGTAACCAGTGCGGAACTCACGAGGAGCATCATGATCATATACGGATGCAGGACCTGGACTGATCTCAGCAATGCTTATCTTGGACAACAGTTACCCCACTGACCGCCGGAGAGGATGATGCCCTTTGGCTTCCAAGTCAGATCGCTGAGCTTGGTCGTGCATGGAAGCATTTCAGAGTAGACATTGAGTTCTCTGAGACGTCTCGTAATCAAATGCGTGTATTGTGAACCAAAGTCCAGAATCAGGATAGTCTTTTATAGGCGATTAGCGACTTGTCGGTCTTCTACAGAGAAACGGCATTCTAGGATTGAGACGCTTGGACTCACATCGAAGGTCTCATGAGGGGCTTCGACCTCTTCGAGATGGGCCGACATTTCGCGCCAAAAAATGAGGCTATGGCCTCAAAATATAGAGGATTAGGGGGGAGAGTGTGGGAGAGCCTAAAATTCCACAATGCAAGCGCTTGCGACACGAAATGAAGACAAATGGCGGGATTGACTGGAGTTTTGCAGCAACCCGATTTCGGTGCGACGACCCTCAGTAAAGCCCTTTTTGGCAACAAAAAACTTTTGGGTGGACCCCGCGCTTATCGATTCGCTGCGTCACTGGCTCGAGACTGGGCGCCCATGGGCAACGACTGCCAAGGCTCTTATCGCCCCACTTCCAGACCCCGCCATCGTCGAGGGGCGTGGAGGGGTAACGTAGTTTGACTTCACGTCTGTGCTGAAGAGAGAAGTGAGGAAGAAGCATAGTTAGGTCATATGACCTGTGATCATACCCTCCGGGCAACCTGCGACAGCCGCTCTAGTATATTCTGTGTAGAAGTCACAAAAGTCTTCATCTCAAGGCTGTTGCGCCTAAGCTTTCAAGTTCCTTACCGTTGATGTGTTAGCCACAAGCCGATGGAAAGCGGTTACGAACGCTAACGACGACCCTGGCAGCTACGCTTGTTCCACCGCTACGAAGAATCAGCGGGTATCCGTAGTGTTTTCATCGTAACGGCCGCCGGCAAGGAAAACAGTGGGCTTGCGATCTTTCACTGCAGTGCAACATTCAAGCTCTCTAATGTGATTATATTGGCCCGGCTGTTTGCCCGGACCCTACCCCTGTCGTCACGGTTGATTTCTTGATTGCTTGGTTGACCAATCACCATCTTCATTCGTGATGCGCGTTTCTCCTAAATTCCGACCGTGATTGTCGCAAGTTCGACGACACTCCGTCACGCAGCAATGTCGGGCACATGCGAATATGGATCCGGTGACGGCAATCGGTATAGCGGGTGCCGTCGTCCAGTTTGTGAGTTTCGCGCACAAGCTAGTCTCCAAGACACGAGAGGTCTACACGTCTGCGAGCAACCAGAGCAAGCATGTCGCCACTCTCGATGAAATTTACACTTCTCTTCTCCGCCTCAGCTCACAGCTCCGAACCGCATCAACGGTCAGGCCGAACGATCTGGACAGCGATGGCGTTGTCAAGCATGTTCTCGCCATTCGAGCCTTGTCACAGAACTGCGAGAGGGACTGTGCCAAGCTGCTCGAGATTGCCCAGAAACTCCGTGGCAAGGGCGAGGCCGGGGGCAAGCTGCAAAGCTTTCGAGTGGCCCTGAAAACTTTCTGGAAGAGTAGTGAAATCGACGAGTTAGAGGGCAGACTTCAACGCACTCAAACAACCCTCACACTCCACATTTGCGCTCTCACAACGTCAGTCATTCTCCGTGGCTCGGAAGCTGGAGTTCATTTAACGATTTGTAGGCATTGGCATGGTGTGTTCGACCGCCACCTGCGAGAGCTGAGAAGAGAGAATCTGGCATTAGAGGCCCGACAATCACTTAAACTTGACAGTATTGCCCGGACGCTACGAGAGCTAGATGCTCGCATCACGGCGGCCCATTCAGCGGAACAAAGCAGCCCCTTTGCTCCTGATGACATGGCTCATCTTGAGGGTCAGATGTCCAAGTTGTCCCTGTTCAAAGCCGCTGCTGCGAAGGAGCAACAAATTCTCCGCTCACTCAGCTTTGAAAGCCGACCAGTACGGCACAGTTCCATTCCATCCGCTCATATCAAAACATTTGAATGGGTTTTCCGCAGCCATGATTCAAACGGTAATGGCGACCCATCCACAACTCGAGGTGATCTTCTCAAATGGCTGGCTGAAGGAAATGGCACATTCTGGGTCTCTGGTAAACCGGGCTCTGGCAAGTCGACCTTTATGAAATTTCTCGCAGACCATCCAAAGACAGCAGCTGCGCTGAATACCTGGTCGTCCCCGGGCCGTCTTGTGGTTGCAAGCCACTTCTTCTGGAGTGCTGGAACACCCATGCAAAAGTCCTGGCAGGGCTTGCTGCAAACGCTACTCTACGACATCTTCCGACAGCTCCCTGACCTTATCGAGACAGCCTGTGCCGATCGATGGCCAAAAGCGGTTGAAGAGCTGAGCTATGAGCCCTGGCTCCTACCGGAACTCCAACGTGCCTTACAACGGATCGCCAGCCAAGATATGGAGGTCAAATTTTGTCTCTTCATCGATGGCTTGGATGAGTTTGAGGGCGACCAGCTTGATTTTTGCCGCAGTCTCCTCCAGCTCGCAACCTCTCCCCACGTCAAGCTTTGTGTATCAAGCAGGGCCTGGAATGTGTTTGAGGATTCGTTTGGTCGGGAGCCGGAAACCAAGATTTACATTCACGAACTAACACACAATGACATTCGCTCCTATGCGGAACGGCGTCTCCAGGACCATCCTCGCTGGAAAGACCTAGAAGCAGAGGAGGCGAACGCAGCTTGGCTGATGGATGAGATCACTGAACGAGCTGCTGGAGTCTTTCTTTGGGTTTACTTGGTCACCAGCCAACTCCGGAATGGTCTGACAGAATATGACAGCTTTTCCGACCTGAAAAAGCGACTTGAGAGAATACCTGTTGATCTCGAGGCCTTTTTCAAGCAGATCTTGGAGTCTGTCGAGCCATTCTACCACGAGAAAATGGCCACCACCCTCTTGATATCATTAGCCGCCTTGGAGCCGGCCCCTATCGCCGTGTACGGGTTCCATGATGACGAGTACGAAGACGAGAACTACGCGCTCAATATCCCAGCACAGTCTCTCCCCAAGGCCCAGATATCCGCCAAGAGAGAGCAAATGACACGGCGGATCAATGCTCGCTGCCGGGGGCTACTTGAGGTGGCCAAGCGAAGCTACCGAATCGAGTTTCTGCGTACGCACCCACCCGGTGATCTGCGTTTTGTTATTAGCTAACCAGTTCCACAGACCGGAGCGTCATGGAATTTCTCAAGACCAACGAGATGGCCGACTTTCTCTCGCGAAAAGCAACCCCCAACTTCAACCCACACCTCTCCCTCATGCGCGCATACACCGCCTACATCAAGACAACCAAGTTCTCCAAGGTCGTCGACCGGACGGCCTTTGCCCAAAATACACCCACCCCCCTGACCTCAGCACTGCGCGAAGTTCTCGCCCACGCCAAGCTGCTCGCCGGATCCAAGCACGAAACGGCGTCTCACCGCCTCCTCGACGAGATCGACGCCCGCATCCCCGAAATGCAGCGAAAAGGCCAAGTTACCATCAATGTATGGAACGAGCCCTCTAGCCCCGCCGTTGCCATCTTCCGCGACTTTGTTCTCGAATCCTGTCTGGCCGGGTATCTGCGCCGGGTATTGACCTCGCAGCCGGACTACTTTGCTCACATTCGGGTGCCCATTCTTGCTTTTGTCGTTGCCATCATGATCGGCCGCTGTTGTGGCGGGGACTTGACCTTTGATGAGTGCGCAGTGCTCATCCACTGTCTGCTTGAGTGTGGTTGTGACCCGAATGCCTCGTATACGTCGACAGTGTCGGCGGCATTGGCGCCGCCAGAGCGGGAGCGGACCCCCTGGAGGGATTTGGTAGCGTGGCCGGTGCAGAACGGCGGGAATTTGATGTGTCGGTGTGACGACGACGAGCCCGATAAAATAGACTGGGGATTGCGACGGGCTAAACTGCGAGAGGTGATGATGTTGATGTTGAAACATGGTGCGGATACGAATCTTTGGCCGGGAAAGGGAGTTGACGAGGTATCCGCGATAGAGAGCCGTCTGTCCGTCATGATCGGGTCGGCTGTGAAACGGGAGCGAGACAGTTTGGAGACGGCATCAAAATCGGCAAAAAGACAGCGCTCGCGGTAGTCTTTATGGCGAAGACGGAGTTTCCAAGTAAGTATTGCAGCCTAGGTAGGTAACAAAGAACAACCCTATCCCTGAGGGATGGATTGTTGGCGTGGGACTTGGTGGGCATTCAGTTGGGGCCAGCACTGTATCTATCTAAGGCATGAA
>Ga0247760_1001274_pt1 | contig 24016 bp, 24 predicted proteins | sample UWRJL171409R4_FD_179936 | JGI IMG/M metagenome (GOLD analysis project Ga0247760, IMG submission 179936) | Plant litter microbial communities from Arlington Agricultural Research Station in Wisconsin, United States - UWRJ-L171-409R-4 | ecosystem: Environmental > Terrestrial > Plant litter >... | reverse complement strand
ATGTACCACGCTCCGTCTGCATGATTGTTGTCGGCCACCCCACGCGAAACTCCATCTACTTCCTCCACCTTTCAGCGCCCAAGTACGGTTTGAAGAACTTGTCTCAGGTCGAATACATCCAGCGGCTTGTTGCTTCGGATTCGTCGATTCCTCAGCCAGACTCAACCGCCGTCATCAGCGGCATCAGGGAATACTCGTTTGCTAACAAGGGAGTCCTCCGTAGCCTTAGCATCCTGGAGAACCCGGCCGCGGCGGCTGATGGCGACGAGCCAACTCTCTTCGAGCTCTACGCGATGCACTCAAAGGGGGTTACTTGCCTCTTCATTAAGCAAAGCGAACTCGGCTGGACCAAAGATAACAAGGTCGTTGCTGCTGCAGACGCAGTGGATGCAGGCCTGGCTCGGATCACAAAGCTTGTTGCCCCCCCTGCTCCTCAGTCAGCCGACTCACAACCTCCAGTAATCTCTGGCGACAACAACCCGGCACCTCAGATTCGCATTGCTTCACGGGCCGCTAAGGACGGGCCGCAGAGGAATGCCGTGTCTGTGGCTGATGACAAGAAGGGCCCCGAGGTTGCGGCTCCATCCAAGGCGGACCGTAAAGACGAGGTCGAAACACCTGTTCAACAACCCGAAGGTAGAGAGAAGAAGGGCCGTAAGAAGAAGAATGCTGCCGCCGCCGCGCAGGCTGCCGCCCAAGCCGCTGCTGATGCTGCTAACCCCAGCTCCAATGGCGCGGCGGATCTCAGCCGGACCTCATCCTCGCAGAATAAAACACCGGCCAAATCGGCGGCGCGAAATGATGCATCCACTGCGGCCCTTAGCAATCAGCTCGCTGACCTGAGTCTCGCTCAGTCATCGGCCCCTCTTGACAGTTCTGATAGCATGGCAAATCTGGAAACTCGACTTACGACCAATTTCGCAAGCCAACTCGACGATATCCTGAAGCAGATGCAGAGCTTCCAGGACAGTCGCGACAATGCTTTCGTCAGCAGCCAGTCTAGACTTCTGCAGATGGTATCCGACGTTCTTAACGATAACACCGAGGCCGTCTTGAAGAACTTGGTCATTGATCAGATCAACGGGAACGTCATTCCCGCGATTCGCAGCGCTCTTGATAAGGTCGTGAGCGACCAGCTGAACCAGAGGTCCACCAACCAGTGGAACGCTATTCAGGATAAAATCCAGCGCCTTCTTCCTGGTGCTGTCAACCAGACGATGCAGAAACCGGAGGTTGTCAAAAACTTTACCGATAGGATCTGCCACAGCGTCAATGCTCAGCTCGAGAACCAGATAGCCAAGACCTTCGAGACAATTACGCCAAGTATCGCCAAGGTAACAGCACAAACTGTCCATCAGCGCATCATTGGGGACGTCACGGCCCAGCTCAGCGATGCCTTCAATAGACTGGAAGAACGTCGGCGCGGTGAGGACGAAAAGCTCGATCGCCTCATCACACAGACGCATGACCTCTCCAACGCGATCTCGTCATTGGCAGCTTCCCAGACCCAAACCCAGAACGACCTGATTGCCCTGAAGCAGCAAATCCATGAGCAGCAGCAGCAGCAGCAGCAGCGGGAGCGAGAGACTCGCAAGCGAGAGCTCGCTGCCCAGGAGTCTACCCATGCGCTTACCAGCCGGCATGACAGCGGTAGCTCCCACCACAAGCAGCCCCCTGTCTCTCGCGAGCTCTCCCACTATCCGCCTCAACAGCCGCTACCGCAGCAGCATGTTCAGCATCCGCCTCATGGTCCCCAGCACTACTACGGAGCACAGGAGCATCAAGCGGTGTTCGCACAGGGCAACCGCGAAAACCGCGAGAAACTTGAGCTGAACAACACGTTGGACACCATTGATGGCTTGATGCGGTCCAATAACTTTGATGACGCCATTCTGCGCTGGCTTCAAGCCGGCGACAAGTCGGAAGAGATCTTCCAACAGGTGCTGTCCAAATACAATCCGGTCTGCATTACGGATTTGCAACCCCTCCTCCTTTTGTCTGTTGGTGCTACTATCACCAATAATTTCTCTCGATCATCGGACAAGATCATGGATAAGATTCGATGGCTGGAGGTGGTAATCCTCTCGTTCAACCAAATGGTTCCTGTCCTGGTATGTGCTGACTAATTCTGCGCACTCGTGTAGACTACTGACAGGATTTGTACACAGGATGATCAAGTTCGCGACGTGACTCCAAAGATCATGTCACTCGTGAAGGACCGTACCGAACAGCTTCTTCTCGAGATCAGCCGCATCGCGCCGCACGACCCGTCGTTAAAGACGCTTGCCAACCTAGGCCACATTGCCGGCCGTATCTCGGATAGTGCCCAGGGTCGCCATGGCAGCGGCTCTGGTCATCAGGGATTCCCCAGTGCTGGTTTTCCGTCCGGCCCTTGAGTTTGGTGGTTAGGACAAGATAACACGTTGGCGATATCTACCACAACCTTTCTCATTTTGCTCTCTGCAATTTCTTAGTTCTCTTCATCTGGAGCTACTCGCATGACGAGCCTTAATCTGGCAGTAAGCGGTTGCATTGATCGTTAGTCTTAGGGTGGGGCATTTTGAGCACTTGGGATGATTTGGGTGTTCATGGGACAACGACGATATGAGATTTGGCTTTGTTACGTTTATCATGTACGAATACATCTGCATAAAAGTCGATATCGAGAGTGCAGATAGCAATTCAGGCAATGTGATTTATTGTTTTGCCATTGAAGTTGTTTTGCCAGCTTTGCGTGATATGGAGACCTGCAAGTCAATCTCGGCTCCGTCTTTTCCTTTTCTCGATTTCCTTTCTCTGGTCACCTGCCAAATTCACCACCCAAGTCCAATCCCCCAACCCAAAACTCATCTGCCTCCTCAAATGCCCATGACGCCATGCCCTTGCCCTCCCACTCCCGAATACCGACCTACTCTTCCAGCTCCGTCCATCATCATCGTCCTCACCGACCAAAGACTCTTCATCCGTATCATCCCACGCGAATGGTAGCAACTCTGAAATGAGCGTCCCAACACCCTCTCCTAGCATGACAGCGGCCAGAGGCACACAGGCGGCAACCTGCAGAGCATAAAGAAGGAGATGTAAAGCCCCAGTTAGCCGGGCGTGGTCTACCAGGTGGAGCGTGGTGAAGTGGGTTTGCAGTTCGGCGAGGCGGGACTGTAGCCGGCTTTGGTGGGCGGCTAGCAGGCTTTGATGAGGCTGAGGTGTAACTGTCATGGGTGCGGGTGTGAGTGTGAGTGTGAGTGTATTGAGTGCGTTGGATGGGCTGGATGATATGGATGGGATGGATGGGATGGATGGGATGAGTGGGCTGATAGGTGAAGATTGGATTTGGATGGGCGTATGTGGCGGCGATACTGCTGTTTCCGGTCCCGTTCGAGGAGATGAGACACTACTAGAACTAGGCTGAGTGTCTGCAAAGCTTTGAGAAGGGTTTGCAGAACTGGCCTGGGCGATGGGTGTGGGTGTTGGTGTTGGTGGTGGCGAGGGGGGAATCTCGGAGGGAGATATTCTGCTTGCTGGAGGGGGTGCAGAGCCGGAGCTGAGTGTCGTCGTGTGAGACTGCTTAAGCACTGGCCAAAGGGGTATATTCTCCTTTGCCTTCCGGGTGGTCTCGCTGCTGCTCACTTCCGCTGCGTCCATGGGGATTGGTGTTGAACAAAAGGCACTACGTGTTCTGGCAAACTGGCGTGCCATCATCTCATGTCTTGCTGCTGCTGATGATGATGATGATAGGGCGGTAGATGGAGCTGAGCCGGACGAAAGGCCACGGCTCTTGGGAAGAGGGGTTGCAATGGCGCGCAACAGACAAGATTCGTTGGCCATGGCTTCAGTCCAGCGATAGATGACCCCGGCGATCTGGCTATCACGGTGGGATTCGGATGTTTTGGTGCAAAGACAGGCGTGAGCGAGCTGCAGCAAGTCGTCGTAGTCGATCTGGTCGGGCATCTGACGAGACATGTTGTCAAGAAGCAGATTGGCAATCTTGGCCTCGCCCCGGCGGATTAGACGAGTGCAGCGGCGGGAATTCTTGCCAATCCCTGCACAACACCATGTCGTCTCGTTCGTGGCTTGGAGGTTGAGGACCTCACGAGGATTCCAGATGGTGGTGCGATCCATGGTGATGAACACGGCCTCGGCCATGCTTAGCGGGGTTGCAGATAAAGGGGTTCAGGGAGAATCCAATCTCCGGGGAGGAAAAATATGAGGAGGGCATTCTCCAGAGATGGCATGTCTTTTGTTGTTGGGGAGCTGAACAGGGTGGTTAGTTATATGATACAAGCTGGTCAGGATGTATTTGAGAATGTTAAGGTACGCAGCTACCTAGAATCGGTCATGCATGACACAGCGCCCCATGGTAGCAAGAGGACAGAGCGTCATGTCCACTCAGGGTGGACCGACAGGCGCGACAGACGCGGGTTCCGGCTGGCCCCCAACCAGCTCGCAGCATGCGACCTGAAGAACGGGGTGTCTCGTTGGCCATGCATGCGGGTTTTTGTGCGTGTCGGATTAATTCGTTGGAACTATTACGCGCTGAGCCGCCCAGGCGCAGCACCATAGGGCGATAGGGCAATGGGGCCGCCCTTGGGGTCGCTGTGGCGCGGCATCTTTTGCCCGAAGAATGGGGTTTGCTACTTCGTAAATGGAATGTGCCGCATTGTGGGCAGTTGACCGCTGCGTTTCCCCTCACGACACAAAAGCTGAAAAAGTGCGGAGACAACAACCTTGCCCTCCTTTTTGCTGGTGATTTGGAAGGAACGAACCTTTTGCATTACGCGCTAGGAGCTAGCTCGCAGACGGGATGCTCTCCGGAAGGGAATGACACATTACCGTAACCTTGCGGGTGCTCTTTCGCCCTTTTGTCGAATACTTGCTTGGGTCGTCCAAGTTTTTGCTTGGAAATGTAATCCCCTCCTATCGACAAAAGGACCGAGTCAGGCACCCAATGACCATGGTCGGCGCCCGTCCTCCCACACCCGCAACTTGGGCGGCTTGGTTCGCCAATCATGATTTCCCCCCCTCATCTGGCCGGCTTCCAAGCGACCACATCTTTTCTTTTTGGCCTTTGCCGAAGGATCGCGGCTATTGACGCGAAAATGCATGAACAAAAGGCGCTTGTTAGAAAATGTTTCCTAGGTTTTCTAGTAGCGGTGCGGCCCAGGCCGTGGCCATGTTTGCTCTCTTCTCGAGTTTCGACTGCAGAACGCCACCGGCGCAACGGCGACCCGGGCTCCCGACTGGACAGGGCTGCGGCCAAAAAGCTTCGGCGAGATTAGATAGACGCTACTTTATTTATGCCGGAGCGATCCAACCAGCCTTCAAAGGTGGCCTGCAGAACTGGCCTCGGAAACTTCCGACCACTCATTTCGTTGGATCAACCAGGTAGCGACAACCAACAACGTTAGTTAAACCAACAGTCAAGTTTTCTGTTATCTGCGGGTGTGTATTGGTAGTTATTATAGTTTGAAGCGCAGTTGATGGCGTGGCCTGGTTCATGATCGGAGGTCGCTCAACGAAGCTCCGTCCACCTCAACGGAATCGGTTCGCGTGAGCCATGTGAGCCGAAGTGGCAGAGTTTATTGAGTTCCAATAACAGTCTCCCCCGAATCTGGACGCCCGAACCGAACCCTCCTCGTGCCGGTCAGCTCCAACAAGCCTTCAGCCTCCGCAGCCAGTGCTCGAATCTTGGTTAGCTATCCAGGCTATGTGTTGTTCGACCTTACTTACCGACAACACGCCAAGGCCATGTTCGTCAACGTCTCTGGCTGTCCCCCCCCCCTTTTCAGATGGTTCTTCTTCCCGGTTCTTTTATGTGTCTGGGTATATCCCGGAGGAGGATATTTCAAAAATCAGATCAATCCTTGGACACCTACTCGCCATCGCAATCCCATCCATTTGATGAATGATAAACCTGGAATAATCACCCTCCTATTTTAGGTAGTCAGTCAGCAGTCGGCCAACCAGCCAGTTACTTAGTTAGTTAGTCAGTCAGTAAATAAAAGCAAGCAAGCCTAGTAACAACAGCTAGACTGGATATAATGTCAAATCAAGATAAAGACTTACCTCTTGACACAATAAAAAAAACAAATGCCTCCCCTCTTCGGTAGTATTGAACCACAACGCCGCCATTTGAGCAGCCGGTCCCGTCCCGTCGCTCTACTCAGTGATAGTCCCCTCTTTTGTCCTCCTCGTGAAGCAATTGAAGTTCGTGAAGCATTTTATAGTAGAAGGTCCTAATTGGGCTGAGGTATGTACGGGCGACACAACACTACAAACTGCAGCCATTGATGCCTGAGAGGGATGCTAATAAGCTGCATGTGAATTGTGATATTTTAAAGACTTGGGTAGAGAGCCTGCCAATGATGATGAGAGCGCATGGTAGTGGAATCGGGCCCGGTATTTAGTTGCAAGCCACGTCCCTGTGTGTTACGTATACGTACTTGCGGCAGCGTGAAAGCGAAGGGACTCTTTGACTTGTTGTGACTAGTACCTATGTAAGGTTGTGAGTTGCACTTCTTTGCACGAGCAATTGTTTGTGAACAACAGCTCAATCCAAGCCGAAAAGCAAAGACATCAACAAATTCTAATGGAGTGCATAGATTTTGTTCTTGTATTTGCACGAGTTCTTCCATGCCTTGTTGTCCTGACAGCCAAGGCTGGGGAAAGGTGGTCTCGAAACAGCTCCTCATCAACTCAACGCGTTTCCTGCACATCTCCTCCACCGTTCCGGCCGAAAAGAAAGAAGGAAAAAAAACACAACAGTGTCCATGAGGGAGTCAACCAAGAAAGGGACTGAACGGGGGCAAAAAATGAATCACAAAAAATATGCGTCAAGAGGGAATCGAACCCCCCCCTCAACCTTGGAAGGGTTGAATCCTAACCACTAGACCATTGACGCCTGACAAGGTCCTGAATTGGATGAATGAAGAGGGAGGTAAGTGGGGTTATAAAGTGGGGTATTCCATACAAAAGTCCCGTGACTTTGTCACTGACACCCTGGATGGCACTTCGTAGCAGCCTGTATTCCAGGGAACACATTCAATCCTGTTCTGTACTGTTCTGAATTGAATTGAATTGAATTGCCATTTGCATCTGACAATGGCTCGCGGTGGGTTTGCAATTCAATTGCTCCCTTTAGTGTAAATGATGGTTTACGGAGGTGCCCGGAGCCTGACCAGCAAGCAGCTTGACTGTCGGACACGCTTGAAGGTTGTTCGCTGTAACCTCTGGTCCACTCCCTTGTCTGCCCAATCAATGAAGAGGAACTTCAAAAATTGATCAACGAGGGTATTCAACAAGACTGCTTGGCACTCACACCGCAATCCTCTTGGATTCCACCCCACCGAATCTTTCACCCCATCGAAAGTTCAGGATAACAAACATCATAGGTCCAAGCCCATATTTATCACTGCAACGCTAGGTAACAAAAGAAGTTATTCCGCAGTGCCACTACGCTAGGTAACAAAAGAACTTCCGCGGTACTCTAATCGTAAAGTGATGTATCTGTTTCCCTCCCTGACTTGGTCGAATGTGGGCTCGTCACCCGAATACCATTCTCCAACCGGGCCAGGCTCAGATTGTAACCCTTGTGCTCACACCAGCTCTTGGTCATCTTGACCGCCGTCTTGATCTCACGCCCGTTTAGCTGCCATGCCGCTAGCTCCTTGAGGTCTTCATCCGTCAAATCCAGGACCTCGTCATCCATAATCTCGCCCTCTTCCATCTTACCCTTGCCGTTCTTGCTCTCTCCCACATGCATCTTGCCGTTCTCACCCTGCGTCGAAGAAGCGGCGGGAAGCCTATTGAGAAACTTGCGCCACACCAGCATGCGCGCCTCAGGGGTTAGCGAGTTGAAGAGCAGGTGTAAGCTGACACGGCTGCGGAAGGCTGAGTCGATGGTGCTGTAGAGGTTGGTGGTCAAGAAGATAATCCCGCGAAAATACTCGAGCTCCCGGAGGAAGATGGAGACAAGCTCATTACGCGCAATATCTTGGGGGTGTCGCTCCGCCATAAAGACATCAGCCTCATCGAGGAGAATCACAGCGTCCCATTCTGTGGCCATCTCGAATACCTTCTTGACGTTGGCGCCCAGTACAGCCGCATTGATGCCGAGATCCTCGGCCTGCAGATAGAACAAGGGCTTGTGTGTCCGATCGGCCACGGCTTCTGCCATGAGCGTCTTGCCTGTGCCTGGCGGTCCGCTGAGGAGCATGATCAAACCCTCACCCTTTCCGGCGATCACATCTTCCATGACCTTGGACTTCTTCCTGGCTTCGGCGGCCGCGCCGTGGTTTTCGACAAACGACATGACCAGATCCTTCTGTTGCTCGTCGTAAACAAGATGATCATAAGCCTCGTCGTTCCACACCATCGGCTTGATATCCTCGACGAAGAAAGAAACCCATAGCTTGTTCTTGAGCGCGTACCCTTCGATCACAGGAAGCATGTACATTAGGTGTGGCTCCTTCTCCTCAAGCTTCAACATGGCCGCCTTGTTGCGCTCTTGGGCTTCCTCACTCAGCCGCTTGATCATCGAGTTCTTCTTCTCAGACACGGGCTCGGATGGGTTGACCGTGCCACCCGAGCCGACCATTACGGCTGTCTCCTGGCTAACAATGACCTTTTGCTGGTTGGATGTCGGATCGTTGCCCTCGCGTGCGCCTTGGGTGAGATGATGCTTGTTGTAGCCAACCACATCGATAAGCACTCGGCCGTCGACGTTGTGCTTGCTGACGTTCTTGCCCTCGGTGTGTACGGCAATGCCTTGGTAGTTGACGTACGTCAAGCCCTGGTGGTCGAGAACCTTTCTGCCACGGGCGGTCAACCGCTCGACGATGTCGTCCTTCTCCTTGTAAAACTCTAGCGGATACACCGGCAGCTCGGTGATGGGCTTATTCCCGCAAAACTCGGGAATATCTAGCTCATAATCCTCCCACTGGAAACCCGTGCCGTTGAAGCGGAGCACCTTGCCCTTGATGGCCAAGACCTGGCACCCCATGCCGATGGGCTTGTAAGAAGCGTCGTCGGCCTTGACGAGCAGCTCGCAGTTGCTGCCCCACGAGATGACGGTTGTCTTCTTGGGAAAGTAAGCCCAGGCAAGCTTAAACGATACGAGCCCCTCTTCGCGGAGTTGCTTGAGTTTTGTCCGGGTGTCCTGGAAGATGTCGTCCAGAAGCTTAATAAAAAGGAGCAAGAAGGGACGCAAGGCGGCGCCATCCTTCTCGTCGTCAAGGTCGCGGCATTTTGCAGTGATGTCGTCGTAGGCGAAGTAGAGCTCGCGGAAAGGATACGAAAACGAGGCGTTCTCGCTCAGATCGAGATGCATGTCCTGCTTCTTGAGGATCTCACCGAGGGCGGCCACCAGGAGGGGATTCTGGACCTCGAGCATGTGGTAGCGAAGAGGGTAGCGGCCCATGATGGCGGGCTTCTCCTTGTCCTTGATCTTGAAGACCTTGATAGCGACACGATCCTGGGCCTTGGCAGCGCTCTTGCTAAGCTGTTTTGGCGGATAGTCTACCCATTCGTAGAAATTGTCGTGGCTGCTGGGACCTTCGTAGAGCGTCTTGACGACCAGGCTGGAGCCAAGCTCCGATCCGGATGCCGGCTTGGCACCGCGCTTCTCGTCCCCGTCGATGACAGTCTCGGCCGATGAGAAATCCGAGAGTGTCTTATCACCGCTCTGGCCGAGATGACGTAGTTTATAGCGCCATTTCCACAGCTTCTCCGAGGCTTCTTCGCGGCTGATCATTCTGCTGTTGCGTGCTGGTGCAGGAGGCTTGGTGCAACGGAGCTCGTCCGTGTAAGAGATGCTGCTGCAACTGGAGCCGCTTGAGACTGGTCTGTTGTTGGACTCTTGAAACATCAAACTGGAGCGACAGAATGGCGAATTGGCGTGCTGAGAAACAAGAAATGGCGAAAAATATATAGCTCGAGTCTCTTGGCCAGGCGTTGGATGCCTCCTGAGCCAGTGCGCATCCTAGGACTCATCCGGGGAGCGGGAGCCAGGGTTCTGTGTGACCGGTCGTGGTTGCCTTTGAAGCCAGTGACAGTGGCGTCCAGGACCCTTGCGAACTGCGACCGTGTCCTGTCAACATTTTGGGAGTGCACATCAAATATTGCCAGGTGGTCAACTCAAGTGTGCGCTTCTGGATGCGAGTCATTGGACAAAAGCTGTGCATATCGTTGAGAGGATGCAACTGCGAACGACGCGCGTTGGATAGCTTGTCGTGTTTTGCAGGAACTCCCCGACGTCTCGTCTGGGAAGGACTTTGCGGGGCAGTTGCAGGTTCGCACAGGGGCATGGGGGACCGCACGGCAGTCTGCCTGCCTGACTGCCTTGCAAGGCCTGTGAAATGGATTTTGAGTTAGCGGCTACAGGCTTGGCAAATCCCAAACCGTTCGGCTCCCTCTGGAAACTTCCGCAAACACAAACATCCTCGAACGTCCTCACGATCCTTTGCCAAATCTGGACCATCAAAATATTGGAATCCACCATCCGTGTCATCGCCAATTGTCGGAGGCCTTCGTCCCATAATGGTTAGCTCACCGTCCGAAAACTGGGTGCACTGCCGACCGGCGATGCATGGATGACGAACATCGGAGTACCAAATTTGTCTGGGGTAGGCCTCGAATAGAGTTTGCCGCGAAAATAAAAATAAAAAAAGAATTGCCCACACCACCACAACTGCAGAGTTCACACATGGTGAAAAGCTGAGATACAACCCGGAGTACGTATGTCTGACGCGAGAATTTTCAACACGAGATTTCTCTCATCACTTGCCACTCAGGCTGAGTCCAATGGGCAGCTGAAGATAGGTTTTGGTCGCCACATGGACACCGGCTAATTGCCAGGGTGACCTCGTATCACAATAGGTTGGAAAGACAAGATGTAATTTACCTACCGGCCGAGGTTTTCATGAATATAGGTATATAAAGGAAGTTCATCTATCTCATCAACTCCAATAATTTATCGACGATCACAAACACCTTGATTCTCAGAGAGAAAAAATGAAGACAGCCGCCCTGACTACCCTCGTCTCCCTGGCTTCGGCCTCGGCCCTACAATGGACGGTGCACAGCTTCGACTACCATGCCTCATACATCTTCACGACCCCGGCGCACCAAAACTCGTGGGGATATGTCAGCTTCAACCTGACAAATGACCAGGTTAACTACACAACCTCGTGCACTGCCGCGAGCAGCCAACTGTCGGATTTTTTCTACGGAACGATCGCTTATGCGTGCACCCCGTCGGATAACGCGCCCGTGGGAGCTGGTGCGAATTTCAAGTTCAACCGTCCGACGGGACAACTTGATATTGAAGAGACCATTCCCGGACGGTAAGATTTCTTTTCTTACCCATGAATCGGAGTTGAGCTGAGTTGAGTTGAGAGGAGATGGAGATGGAGATGGAGACTGATGGCTAATGTTTGAATCAAACACAAATAGGGACACTCGAGAGACTTTTGCTGCGTCGGTCAACTTGACGCTCACTTGTACGGACAACACCGTGGTCAACCAGAACTGGACGATTGGCCAGATTTATAGCCAACGGGACGTGCGCTGCTCTCCAGTGGATGTTACGGTTACGGCTCCTACCTACTCGTAGCCTTGTACGGGTTGCTGTTTTGCTGGCATGGTATGAGATGAACGAGTGTAGTTGTGATTTTTGATCTGGGGGTAGAAGGAGAGTTGATGGGGAGAGTGTTCTAAAGAACCTGATAATGATTCTGATATATCAATGAAATACTGTCCCATGTATCACAGCTCCTCGTGAAGTACCTTTTGTCCATCCTGCCCCTGCTCCTGCTTCTTTTCTGGGTGCTGCTTCCCGCTACCCCACAGCCCAATCTTTTGTTCATCTGCCTGAGCCAAGAATTTCAAAACCTGGTCATTTGTGATCCTGTCCTCCCCTTTACGATGGTACGGATATACCTCTCCTGTCCGAGGGTCTTCAAGTACCAACGCGGGTGTCGTCTTGGCCACAAGCAGATGCGATCGAATGGCAGGGGATGGGTTGTGGATCTCGCTGTCGGTAGCATCACCTAAGACTACTTGTAAGGTATCCGCATGCTCCTTGGCAAGGGAACGGAAATCCTTTCTGAATCGCTCTCGTTCTGTGTTGTCCTTCGGGAAGAGATGGAGGATTCGCTTTCCCGTCTTTCGTACCATCCAAGTCAGCAATTTGATCACTTCCATGTTGTGTGTGGCTTGCAAAACGGACTAGGATGAACCTTACCTGGAACGCTTCCTCCCATTTCCGCCTCGACAGAACCGGGATAGTGGGTTGAGCACAACGCTTGACAAAGTTGTCGAGGTCATCTACCGCGTCCATCTCCACCAACTCGTGTTTTTCGCCTTCAATATTGTTATGGCAGATAACTAGCGAGCCTGTAGCGCCCTCATCAGGCGGGGACATGACGAAGCCGTAATCGCCGCGATACTTTTTCGCCAACTCATAGAACCGGTCGTAGGTCACCCAATCTTGTGGGTGGATGTAGCCCGCAACGACAACGTTGTCGATCTCCATCAGCTTAGGGCCAACTTGAACTTCCATTTCAAGGACGGGAGGGCGTAGACTGCGGCGGAGGAACATTGTGAATCTGATAATTCTAGGTCAGTCCCATGCAAATACGCTGAGAGAGAATGGAAAGAGACTCACTCCCTCGCTGTCCTCTCTCCCCGATGCCGATCCATCCGTCCATCACGATGGTACATGCGGACTGCCGGAAACAACCGCACACCCAAATCTCTGCATACTTTGGGCGAGGCTGCGCAGTCAAAGCTGACAATGTTGTCGTCCTTTTCTGTTTCTTGGAGGACTGCCCATTCTTTCTCGATGGCTTTGCTGGCATTTCTGTAGCTTTGTTAGGATTCTGTCTGAACAAGGGGTGTTGATTCAACGCACTGTGTTGGCTACATGTAGATGCAGGAGTGTGTTATTAGTGTCTTTGCATTCTACTCTCTCGAGTTCATGAGAGGGCTTACCAGTACAACTATGGCGAGGTTAGAAACCGTAAACAAGGAGGCATGCAGGACAACTTACATGCAACCAGAGTATATCCACTCGATTCCAGCGCTTCCTGAAGTTTTGCTTCGCTGACATGGTTCCATGCCGCTGCTCGTCGGGCCAGACAGCAAGCCAGCCCGATGGCCAGGGTGCACCTGCGATACTTCATCGATTGCAGTTCTGTCGAAGAGTCACAAACCAGAATTTACAAAAAAAAAAATGAAGAAAAATATCCTCGCCTCCCAAAAGATCGATAGTCCAGTTTGGATAGAGGACAATCTGTTTCGTGTCATGATCCCCGGACCCGCGACCCAATGCCAAAAACAATTTAGCCGCCTTTTGCTCGCTGCAACGGAATGACACCAGCTTTGATGGCGCACAACCCGAAACGGAACGGAACGGAACAGAGCCGCCTGGCTCGGCACCCATCAATTGAAGATATGCGGGCATTTTACAAAACCCGAGTGTCTGGTTCGGCGGATAATTTACTTGGTTGCTACTTGGTCTCCGCTGTAGGTCAGGTCAGGTCACCGTGTTCTTCCAGTATCCGGGCCGGGCCAGATCAGAACGTCGAACTTTGTTTACCTAGGCATGGCAGCGTGTCTTTGCTGCGCGATTGAATCTTCAAGTCTCTCACAGAAAGGGGATGATCTCAACTAGCCTGGCCCGAAATGAAAACCTTTGAACTTTGAACTTTGAGTTGTGCAGATTCGATCACCAAACATTCAAGGAATCCAATCCTCCACGAAACAGGCAGCTTCAACCACATCACTAGACATCTGCCATCGCACAGCGCATACCATGAAGCTATCTCCCCCTCTCACCGCCGTCCTAGGCACCCTCTCTCTCGCCTCCCTTGGGAATGCCCAATCCGATCCCGACACTAGCTCCAGCGCTAGCCCAACCTCAAACCCGGGCTCAACGGAAAACTCCATCGCCGCACAACCCCCTGTGGTGCCATCAGACTACACATGCAACCATCCCCCTTACCGGGTACAGATCGTCTCGACTTCGCCTCTACTTCTCTACCTCCGGGGATTTCTTACAGAGACGGAAACCCGCTATCTTAAGGGTTATAGGTATGTTTCTCCCTTTCCTTGATTATCTCTTTCGGTATCCCTTTATTACTTCGTTTCCGTTTTTCTTCTTTCCTTTTCACTTTCCCTCTCACCTGTCACCTTTCCTCTCACATCTTAACTTTTACCTCCTACCCTCGCCTCTTACCTCTTATCTCTTACCTACCGAACTGCTGTCATACCACCATACATGTCTACTATAGTCTTGATTTCTAGAAAAGGGTATAAGTCAACAAACAGGTAGCTCACATGTACTAACATGAAATTTGATGACAAGCGAGGCCACCCTCCCCCCCGCCGACGCTACCAAAAATAGGAAAGGACAGGACGGACATTCCAATTCCCCAACTGTAGAAAGCAACGACATTACCCGCTGTCTACAAGATCGCCTTCTCGAATTACAGGGCTACGACATGGAGAGGACGCATGTTGAGCCTGTTCGGATAGTTCATGCTCAATCTCTAACAGGCGACATGGACGTGGATTCTGCGACACATGTCGACGCAGAGGTGGATTGGTTTTCTGCTACCGACACCGATACCAAGAACACTGCAGTGAGGGCCGGAGGAAACCGTGTATCAAGTCTGTTGGCATGGGTAGGCGTGAGTAGGGACACCACCGGGGGAGGGGTAAATTTCCCCTTGGTAGATGCGCCGCGGGATGAGCGGTGGTGTGACGTGGTGGAGTGTGATGTACCCTGGGAAGCGGGCGTGACGTTTCGAGCGGTACAAGGAAATGCGATTTACTGGCGGGATTTGAACGAGTCGGGTCACGGAGATCGAAGGGTAGCGAGGGCGGCGGTGCCGTTGACGGGGGGCGAGGAGGTGAGTGTTAACATGTGGACTCGGCAGGGTATGCTGGTGGAATAGGGAGTGGGTCGGATGTGGACGGGAAAAAGAGACCTGTTAGTGTTTAGAAGAGATCCGATTTTTAGGAGAGTTTCCTTTCACTCCAAAGGAAAGTGAAAAGAATTCAGTCCTTATCTCCTGACACAACAGCTCTCGGGTTGAGAATAAAGCGAATGAATTTTATATCCAGAGCTTAAAGAGGTATCTTCGCCCATAACATCTTCACACAACATCCAACACCCTTCACTTAAAGGCCTTCACCCAACACCCCTTCGCCAACACCCCTTCGCCAACACCCCTTCGCCAACACCCCTTCGCCAACACCCCTTCGCCAACACCCCTTCGCCACTCCACACCCTCTACTCAACACCCCTTCACTTAACACACCTTTCCAACAGCCACCCCAGCGGTTGGCATACTTTCTTAATTCTGTGAAACAGCCCCCACGGGACTCGCCGCATAGCCGCATACCGTTGACGTCACTAACCTGGTGAATAAGCTGGCCGATGGAGGCAGCTGATGAGCCATATCAGCCAAGTTCACCGAACCTTCCATCAAGTCTTCGATGCGACCTAGGCTGCGCAGCATGTGGGCAGCGCTGGCTGCGCCTGAGTGCTTGTTCCCACAATATTCGAGAACTTGTGATCCGCGCTCAACCAGGAAATTATCCCGCAATCTGCCCCTCTGTAAGGTAAGTTGCGGATACCCCCAAACATTGGGATTTGAAACCCGGTGGTTGGACAAGCCGGTGGCGGATGATGTCGGAGTGGGTGGGTTCGAGGACGGCGGGTTGACAATCAGCGTCAATCGGTAGAGAACAGCAGTAAAAAGCATGTACGGCAGTAAAGGAGACATGGGTTCCTCGAAGAACATGTTGTGGTAGTTGGATGCAAACATTATCAGTGCCTCGGACGATTCATTGCAAACTGAAAAAGGGGTTGCATCACCCGGCAGCAGAGAATTGACATTGGGCGGGACACGTTCATTGGCTGGCTGCTGACCATCGTTGCTGAGACTGGTGGCGTCACGGACAAAGGGGAGGAGCAGGGAGAGGAGGCAGAATTGGTACCAAATACTAAGAAAGGGGTTGGTAAGATGGAATGCCCAAGCGAACAGGGGTCGGATCAACACTTACTCGGCAAAGATGAGGTCCGGCGTGGAGTCCCTGCTCCCAGCATATGTGCGACAGAATTCGGAATAGGATGTGGTACATCTTTCGTACGCCAGCCCAAGGTTTCCCACAGTTGCGTGGCTGCTGGCATGGAATGAACGGAAAAGGTGTGATGAGTCGGCTACACTGCCGACGAAGCGGACAAGGGGTGGACAGCACGTTAACTCGTCCCGCAATCTGTGATGCAAGACAATGCCTGGGAAAATGTCAACATTCTGACTACAATAGAATTGGTTTTACGGACCCCTGTCAATAGCAATGTCGGCCCCCTCTTGCTCGAACGTCATGTAGAGGGGGTTGGTACTCGGCTCAAGACGGCCAGTCAAAAGCCTCAACATCCTGGACCAAGAAATCCAATGAGAACCGGAAGCGGAAGTAAGAAAAGGGCGCGGATCTTGAGGCTCAACATACCTGAAGAACGTTATCTGACTACAAAAAGCTAACGCGTGCGTGCCCCTCGATTCACCAGTCGCAAAGGTGGTTGCATCCCTGTTCGAAAGATAGAACTGAGTAGACAATATGGCTGCCTCCTTCGCTTGATTCCATGCCTCTTCGTCGTTCCCCTCGGCCATGTCCACCAAGGCAAGGGTTGACAATGACTGTACGAGAGTTACACTGATCGCTTTTTGTCGTCCAAAGTCTACTAACCGCTTGGACTCCTCGAGGAACGTGTTAGCATAGCTTGGTGACGACTGGTGCGGGGGACTCAGGCTTAGCAGATGGTACGCCCAGGCAAGCATGGCGTTGGCTAAGGACTGGGTGTGGACATCCTGGGCCGTCTCCAAAACCCATCCTATGAACTGAGCGGGAGAAATATACGGCAGCAGCGACAACGAGTTCTTGTCAGAAAATATGCCCATTAGGTTCTTGAGCAACTCTTCGTCTTGAACGACGGAGATGCATTGCTGTATGGGAAGGTTTGAGGGAAAGAGGCGGGACTCTGAGCGAGCCACTGGGATGACGGCAGCACCAATGTTGTCGGACAGAGAAGCAAACAAGTTTGACGCAGACGGAAACAAGTTCGCTTTACACATGGGTGATATTGGCGCTGAGGTTGGAGAACTGCTCATCTGTCGACGAGAGTCGCTAACAAAGCTTCTGGACTGACCAGGAGTGCTGCACCAACTGGGTTTCGATAGTCTCGATTGATGGTGCATGGGGCGTGGGACTGCCGGTGAGGCGTCTCCGTTGGCCATGGCTAGGCCGAGTCTGCCGACCTGCGGCATTCCGTTGGTGGTAATTGGACCTCGCAAACTAACCGACTGAGCGACAGCTTCAGGGGACCCATTCCCGAGCATTCCTGCGGGGGTCGGATCCCAGCCCTCAAGGTCATTGGTTGTGCGAGTCAATCGCCGAAAAAGTGCCCTCGATTTATGAAGTTCCGACTGAAGCCTCGTGATCTCGGACCTCAGGTGTTCCTTCGTCCGGTATTTCTTGTCCTCGTACGAGCATTCTTCTTCGCGGTCACGGCATCTCTTGCAGGGGTTGTCTCCATCACACTGAATCTGTCAGCAATTGGATGTCGAGATGGGGGTTGTAAACCATTAAAAGAGGGGGATAACCGGTATCCAAGGGAGATTTCACTGTACCTTTGTCCGCTTCTTTCTGCAGAGAAGGCAAGCATTCTGAGTGAGATGGCGTCGTGGCATGACAGTAGCCGGAGACTTTGTCATCCGGGATCATCCCGATGGTGAAGATTACGGGTAATGGATGTTCGGGGCACCGTTGCGGACCTCGGCCAACCTGAACATAGATCGCCTCGGGGTGATACTCGTGCTGGATTGCGTGGAGTGACGATAATAGAGGAGGGGGCTAGCGTACGGGGAAGGCGATCCGGAGTCGTTCGTGCGCTTCAGACCACCTAGGAACGAATAACCTGAACCCAAGGGTGGGGAGAAAACGCAACATATGCGAAAACGGCGTGTCTAAACTACAGTCAGAAAAGCGATTGCCGAGTGCAAATGAGACCTGCCTCGATGCTACTCGACAAACTCGATCCGACCACACACATCTCGAGGGCTTTGCCCAACAACAAAAATACCGTTCGGCCCCTTCCAGCTCAGAAGTATCAGTAAGCCAAAGGGGCCAAGATGTGTGGGCACTTGTTAATTTGGCACGTCCATATTGTGCAACGCTTTCGAACAGATGTGCGCAGGAATCAAGATACCAACCGTTTCTGAAAGCTCTTGCAATCTGGCTTGTTGCTCGGTAGACGGTGGAGTCGTGCTCGGGCAGCAAAAGATCGAGATCTAAACCGGGGCGGATGATGGCTGATGACGAAACAGAGAGGCTACCATCTGATCAAGAGGATGGTCTGCTAGGGATCCATGGTCAGGCCCTCGACACGAATTCGTCACATGAACGAACGGAGAGGTCTGTGGCATTTCACTGTGCCGGCGATGTCGTTCCGTCAAAGGTTCACACCAACGACCAGTCCCCTGAGCGGTAGATACCCCGCTGCATCGAAATTATATCCCTCGGGGCGAGGAAAGAACATTTTGTGGCTTCCATGGGCCGGGAATGCTGGAGTAGGAAGTAGGGAATTATGGCTGCATTGACGATAGAGTTTGAGAAGGATGACGCTCCGGGATTGTATCTCTTGACGTTTGGTTGGGTCATTGATCAAGTTGCTCGGATATAACAGGGAATATAAGTCAAAATAGAATTGAGTTCTGATGAGAAGAGGTCTCCTTGCAAACTCCACATTGTATTGTGTATCGAGGTGAAAAATTATAGGGTTGAAGATTGGAAGCTGTGTAGATTCTGCAAAGGATTATGGAGACCTTATTTTCGAAGGTTTTAACATCTTGCAGAAATATATTTCGAAGCGACAATTGCTGGACAGGACCTTGGGGTTGTCGTTTGGAGCTCAGATGGTGGGCTTCTCAAGCTGTCGGTCAAGCAGGCCAATTATTGGTCAATGCACCGATAGCTTGAGCATCCACACGTGACTCCATGCCCCACTAATTTTTTGTTGGACATGATGCTTTGCGGAATGGTTGCTTTCGAACCCAGCTTCGCACGCCAGTTCTGCACGACCGCGTCTCGCCGCCAACATGCAACCGACAAGGTGTCTCCTCAAAAGATCAGTGTGGAAAGGTAAGTTGATCCCCTACACTCTCCTCCGCGGCTTTCGCTTGCGCATTGAGCTGTGGTGAGCATTGCGCTCTTCTGGCTAGAACGAGGCAAGCCCGACTCTCGCTAACCTGATGTTCTCCCACCACAGGGCCACACATTGTCCCGTGAGACTAGCGCACCCATCCCACCTTCCATCCTATTCTAACGACCAATTCCGCAGTCTCCCGATCGTACGCCCTAAACCCGGCGAGAGAGTCGCACCCATCCGAACACAGGCACGCGCCGCCACCATTCTTCCCAGCTTCGTGGGGCTCAATTTCCAGGTCCACAACGGCAAGGTGTATCACGACGTGACTATTACGGAGGATATGGTGGGCCATAAGCTCGGTGAATTCGCTGCGTAGGTGATACCTTTGACGTTGGACCCAGGCTCGAGCGCAGGACAGAACACACCCCACTGACGAGTCGGTTGCTGCAGGACACGGAAGCCCTTCATTTGGAAGAGGAAGTAAGTTGTTAGACACGAATGACGAAAGCCGCGGCGCATCGGTCAGGGCGGAGCGGATCACGTACCTTTCCGCGGGGCGTGTTCTAACCATTGGTGTACAAATATGCATACATTGGCAGGAGTTCATGGGCAGGCATTCTAATCTCGCGCCTTGTGACGTCTGGCGCGACAGCTGAGATGAGACCACTCGCAAAAGAATGAAAAGGAATTCTGGGTTCCGGAAGGGGATCTCGGTCTCGAGCAGAAGTGCTTCGTGGTGGTGTCGAAGAGCAGATGGAGAGAACAAACTAGGATAAATCATGTATCATTCGACATGCGCTGACGAAAAGCGACGCAAATGTCAACTCTGATGAAAAAAGTACAACCTCTAAACTCCGTACCCAGCCCCCCCCAAAACGCCCCGCCCCGTGTTGTTGTTTCCTGAGAAGACCAAACGACTCGTGGACCGTTCGCAACTCTGCGTCTGTACTGGCAAGGCCCAGTATGTCCCCCAATATTGCCTGCTTCCAATCTTGCCAATTATATGATCCTCAACGATAGAACTCGCTCCGCTTGACATTGACGCCAAACTCCCCCACCGCCATGCCCAAATCCTCCATCGTCAAAACTGTCCGGTTCTGGCTCCCACCCTGTCCGCCACCTCCATATCCAGGTCGCTGGATACCCAGCGGTCCACCGCGTCCCTGATCTTTATTGCCTGGCTGGTTCGAAGGCTGACCGGGGATGGGGAATCCCGCCGCCGCGCCCAGGCTGCCCATGGGATTGTTCGCACTCGTATTGCTCGCCCTGATACGGCTATACTGATACGCGTCGGCGGCGATATCGGCAATGAACTTTTGCGTCGCTAGCGCTAAAAGTCGCGCGAGCCGTTGGTCAGTCTGTGGGGGAGGGGGTAGGCCAGCCCGCGTCATGTAGTAGTTGGTTACGGCGTCGGGGATCTTTGTCATGGCATGGCAGAGCCTAGTCAGCAATCTGCGGCGCGGAATCGGGAATGAGAACGCGCGGGGAAAATGAGACTCACGATTGGCGCGTAATCGTCCATTTTGCCGAGGAACTGCTTGAGCGACGCATCCTTACGCGTAGGTAGTCGCGATTCTGGAATGGGTGGCGTGGTGGCATTGGTAGTATTGGCATTCGCATTTGCGACAAGGGCATCGCCTGCTGCTGCGGCTGCGGCTGCGGTTGCTGGCGTGCCGTTTGGACCACCGGCAGCGATCGCGGCGGGAGCTGGACCTGATAGCTGCTCGGCGGCTTCTGGTTGCTGATTACTCGACATTTTGTGAATGATATCGGGGGTTTTGCGGCCACCAGCTTGCTTGGATGGTTTGATGGTGTTGGAGGGAAGGTTGTTGTTAGAAGATCTCCGGCTGAGGCCGCAATGTTCTTGTCACGTGATAGCCGGCTTGACTTGGGCAAGTGGCGGAATGTGACATGGAATCGCAAAACTCAATCTTGATGCGGCGGCCAGATGAAATGTCCAAGACGCCTGGGGTCCTCGCTGGCAGCATCCATATTTTGCTGATTTGAGGGGATGGAGGAAGCCGAAGCGTGAAGTTGGCTTTGAGTGTGTTCTCAAGTGCCTTGTCGTGTGCATCAGGCGGCTCCAGTGTCTACAGTCCAACCCCTGAAAGATTGTTCGCGCGGTACTTCACAGCTTGGCTACAGCCTGTGGACCAAAACTGCCACGGTATTCTTTTTCGATTTTTGAGGTGTTGATGATGGAAACCCGAGGCCTTAGTGAAGCGGTTCAAGACCTTATCGAGTAAATCTTGGAGCCTTGAAAATTGGAATAGAGGCCTAAATATTCTACCTTAACCCCCTGCAGAACAGCTGGGAAGCTATTTTGCGAGGGGCCAAGCCAGAATATTTAGGTCCCTAACTCTAACATTTAGGGCCTCAAGTTTCTATCATAACCCCTTGAAAACGGAAAAGAATGCCGGGGGGAGGTTGGTCCAGAAGCTACAGCCAAGCCGTGAAGTAGCGCGCGAACAATCTTTCAGGGGTTGGGCTGTAAAGTATATCCATTATGGCGCTCTGTCGCCGAGACGGGAGTACAAGCACCCGAAAATACTGGCTTGCAAACTCTGATATTTCTTAGTTAGGTACATTACGTCGTCTCCCTCTTCCATAACTTCTGTGCGATCTCGCTGGAGTGCAACAATGGTTCCAACTCCACCATATGGCTCCTCCCGCAAGCACTTTGGCGCTCATCGACGCCGATTGCGCTTGGTAGGCATAGACTCAAATGCGTCATCAGATATCTCGTCGTCACTAATTTCAATCGCTTTCTGTGAAGTTCTCGCTTGCGAGAAGTTGAGCGTTGTCTGCTTCATGTTTGTCCTCGCAGAAGCACGAGTTGCTCTTGCAGGCTGAGACCGAGGCGCCTGGGAGACAGTAGGCTCATCATTGTCATCCACCATGATAACATCCTCCTCTTCGTCACTATCTATGAACGGATTTGCCTTTTTGCGACCCCGTGCCGGTGCCTTCTTCGCTGGCGCCGCTTTCTTGGCTGCCGGCGCTTTCTTAGGTGCAGGGGCCTTCTTCGCTGTGACTTTAGGGGCTGGCGCTTTCCTAATCGGCTTCTTCGTTGGAGCATCGTCGATGACCATCTCGTTGTCTTCATCGTCGCTAAATAGGACCCCGGACGTTGGCAGTGTCCGGCCTTGGTCAGGTGCTTCTGGCGAAGAGGGAGCATCCTCAAGCACACCGGGCTGCGCAGTCCAGTGGCCATCCTTGTCCGAGTCCCAATCGTCTGGCTGAGGTCTCATGCGCCGCTTGCGTTGCGCTTGCCTTTCCTGGCCTGTGACGAAGTTCTTCTCCATGACCTTTCTGAACTCCTCAATATGAGCGTCGAGGCCTTCTTGGATCTTGTCCTCATCAAGGTGGAGAAGCTCCTTCACCTGGGAAGTGAGCGACTCCATCACGAATACCTCTACTGCGTGTTTGTCGTCCTTGGTCACGAACTGATTCACGGCATCGCCGAACGCGCCTTGCGGGAGAATCTTGAGTGACTGTTGGGCAAAGAATTCCTGCACTAGAGTTTCCACGCCGATTGTATCAATAGAATCCATATTCTCCGTGACACCTTCTGGGGCATCCTGGCCACCCTTTGGTTTTCCTACTCGATGTCAGTACAAGCAAATGGACAGGATGCTGCGCACCAAACGACTCACTCTTGATGCCCGCCTTCTTTCTGTAGAAGTAGACGATGTCATTTTGGTTGGCGACCCTGCCGGCGAATCTGTTCGAGAATCGCTGGGGATTCTCTACCTCAAATTTCGATCCTTCGGGTGCAGTGTACTCTACCTTGAGTCTGATAAGAGGCAAAGGTTGCTCCTCGTCGTCCTCCATCTGGTCACCATGGAGGGCTAGCCAGGATTCAGTGGCCTGTTCAATCATCTCGTCGACAATGGCCATCAGCCGCTTGGTAATATCCTGACGATTCTCTTGCTTATCCCCCAACCCCTTGAATCGTTTATCGGTTGCCAAAACAATCTCTTGCGTGACGAAGGGACGAACAGTCTTGAGTGGTATCTTCTCCACCTCAAAACTCTTCCCTGTAATACTGAGGATGGCAACCTGCTTCGTTACAGCTTCGCCAGGGCAGAGTGAAGTCGCAACTGATGACCCTGGTTGCATGACGTGGAAGCCAGTTTCGTTGTTTTTCTGGGGATCGATCAGGCATTCATGCTCGTGGCCCCAAACGACGAGATCGAGGAATTCCGGAAGCATGTTCTCGGGAAGGTAGCTGGTCGGCGTGTGCGCATAGTGGTTCTGATGGAGGGTCAGGAGGTTGAAGAAGTCCGTCTTTTGCTGATTTGGTCGGTAGAACTTGACCTTGTTATCCCTGAAGGTGCGATGCATGCGCTCATCGCGCACGTTGCTCAAGCCGTAGAGAGCGAGCTTGGTTCTCCCTTTTTGCAGAAGAATTGGTTTGACATGGATATTATCTGCTTCAGGGACCCGGCCGAAGTAATTGACGAGCCCAGCGACTTGAAGCAAGTCGAGGGAGCAGTAATGGCCGTCGCCGCTCGGATCGTCGTGGTTTCCATGTATCGAGAATACAGGTATGGAGATATTGATGTCGGGGTCTTCATAATTGACGTAGGAAAACGCGCCCTCAAAGACCTCATTGGCGTCGCTCAGAAACTCGAGTTCGCATGGTTTCATCCCAAGGCAATTCCGGCGAAGAGATCGCATGACTTGGTACATCGACTTCCGAGAGGGTCTATTTTCGTGGAAAAGATCGCCGCCGAGGAGGATCATGTCGACGTCCTCCTTCCGGGCAAGTCGCATAATCTCATCAAAGGTTCGCCAGCTGTC
>Ga0247760_1001273_pt1 | contig 24021 bp, 10 predicted proteins | sample UWRJL171409R4_FD_179936 | JGI IMG/M metagenome (GOLD analysis project Ga0247760, IMG submission 179936) | Plant litter microbial communities from Arlington Agricultural Research Station in Wisconsin, United States - UWRJ-L171-409R-4 | ecosystem: Environmental > Terrestrial > Plant litter >... | reverse complement strand
ACGCCTTCAATTGATAATACAGCTAATTCTACATGTTTTCTACGGGGTCTATAATTGTAGAACGAAGCCTCGTAACTGGGCTAAGCCAACAACGTAGTAGTAGTCAAACCGAAAGTCCTCGGAAATCGCGTTTCTAGCCATCATTCGCTGCCTCAGCTGCCTTAGCTGTTGGTTTCACCACTCGGCCACTTCTGGTCCTTTTCACGGGCGGCTCAAAGACAATTTCGTCCTCTGCCACTAAAGCTTTGGTGATGGTCCCCGGCGCCGCCTGCTTCTTTGACCGAGTAGTTGCTAACTCGGAGGCAAGAAGTAGTGATGGGCGTGGCTTTGAGGCTGAAACGTAAATTGTTCTCCGCCCTCTATTTATTTCCTCTTGCTCAGGCTCAGGCTCGGTCTCCCACGCTGACAGCCGTCGACAAATACTGGGTTTCAGAGGCGCAGAATTACCTTTCAGAGGCCCGGGTACTGTCTTTACCGGTCGCTTCCGCTTCCTCTAAGGCTTCGGAGTCTCTGGCGATGCTGGAGTTCTTAGTGGTTGCAAGGCAGTCAGAGTTACTTAAGCTGGAAAAGTCCTCCCAATCGGAGAGATCTCTGGCCTCAAAATCGCTTGAATCGCTCGAATCAACCGGAGGCGCCGTGAGGGAGGCTGGGCTTGAGGAGGGTATTGGAATGGCGTTGTCCACCAAGCCGCCAGAGTGTGAGGTCTGCCCCGTATTGGCTGGCATCCTTACGACCGCGACGGAGGGTGATAATTGGACGGCGCAAGACGCTGGGATTGTTTGGAGAGCTTAAAAGTAGTTAGAAATGGTTGGTTTACCCATACAAAACGTGCCAATTTGATGCGACGAGCCGTTGTGGGTTGGGAGGGCGGTCGTGTGGTGTTGGTTAATTGCAGAAAATGGCAGGGTTTGGACTGGGGGTGGTGTGGCATGCGAATGAATCCTATGTGGGGCCATACATAACCCTAGCCCTTGGAGGACTAGTGCCCGGCTAGCTAAATAACTAGTGCCTGTCTAGCAGGGCCTTTGTTTAGGGACGAGTATCAGAACGATGAAATTCTACGTATGAGATGTCTGGTTTGCAGTGAGCAAGACATAATGCCTGAACGCATTGATGTAATCTTTGGACGATCTTATATTGATTAGATGAAGCGCTGTTGAAGATAATAGAAAACTATTATGAAAACATGCGAAGTGACTAGGTATTATAACCTGCACCCGACACAGGCCTTGAGAGGACTGGCGCGGGTTAAGACAGAACGTATAGCAGGACGCTAACAGGTAAGGGGCGTTCTGAAGACGGCTTGTTAAGCTAGCACTTTTAGACAGGGGTTTAATGTCACTATAGGTCGTTATCACTATAATGCACAGAGGTAAGTCTGAATAGTAAGATATAAATGAATAATTAAATATTAGCGTGAGGAACCAGAGTCCCTCACGGCAGTTATGGGCATAACTATAACTATCTATACTAATTAGCTAAAGGTACCTTATACCTTACTTAATAACCTATTATTTAATAAGGAATTAAGTAACCTGCTACTAAGCACCTCTTACTTAAAAGTCTCTTAAATGCTTAATAGGTAAGTACCTTTACTAAGACTAAGTAACTGCTAGTTAGTTATAAGGGCTTTAAGTCTTTACACCCCTAGCTTAATGTGTAGTACTGTATGTACTGTTTTCCTACACTGTTCCTTATATAGGGGATTTGTTAGGCTGCTCCGGCTTAAATAATAGCCTATAAGGTCGTTATATAATTCCCCCTCTTTAACATTCTTTTTCCATAAAAAATCCTAATAATAACGTTCTTTCTTTCCTAATGTAACTATACTTACTAACCGTGTGTAAAAGCGTACTTTAAAAAACAGCACCTTTTATTACTGTAACCTTACAGACTTTACTTTAACTTTTAAATTATAAATGTCGCCTTATAGTCGTTATTCTTTAAAATCACTTTCCTATCTTATTACTGTACGATCGGATAGTTATTCTAAATGCTTATTAATAAAGGTTTTATCTTTATATAACGCGTTTAATTATAATGACGCTTTCCTTTAACGGCTCTTTTTTAAAAAGTGCCGTCTCGACGCTAAGTACGACATTATTATATGGAACTTAAAGTTAAAAATTTAAAAGCTCTGTAAAACTGTTACTTAACTTAAACGGATTAAAGTCTAACACTGTAGGATGGAAGAGCGAGCTTTTTTTACATTTAGTTAAGAAGCAGAGATCTTTCACTTTTAAGAGTAGGAGGAGGCCTATCTGGCCGCTTTTCCTAAAGCTAGTAAGTCCTTTAACTAAAGAGGTTTTTTAATAAAAACACCTACTGGTTCTTTTTCCAAGGGGTCGTTATAACTAATAACTTCTTCTTAACTTAATCTATAGCTCCTTTTTCCAGTACGTAAAGGGTGGCCTTTTTTTATTAACTTATTTTTTATATAAAGCTTACTAGGAGCTCTAGAGGTTTAGCTTCCTTATTAGATTTAAGGTCCTTATAACTTATAGCTAAAGGTTCTGATAAATGTCTTCCTGTACTTATTAAGGAGTTTCCTACCGTTTCTTAAGCTTTAAGTCTTATAATAATCTTACTTTTTAATATAGTAATTTAAATGTTAGATTTTATTTTATTTCTGGTTTTTATCGTTAGTTTTAATTAATCTAGATTTTTTCAGTGGAACTCTGTAATTAAGTCTAAGTACTTAAGATTTTTAACTAACTCCTATAAGTTACCTTTAAGGCTGTAATTTAATTACTTAATAAGATATTTAAACGTGTTCTTTCCCTTTTATAAATTTATAACTTCCTTAATGTTATACTTATCCTTATTAGTGTTAATCTCGATCTTCTTTTCTAGAGGAACTCTTTTTAAGGCAGGTTTTAGAAGTGAGATATGAAAAACCTTAATCTGCACCTTTATGTTAATAGGTAGGTTTAGTTTGTAATTAAAGGTAGTAACCTTTTTCTTAATTTAAAATAATCTGTACCTTTTAAAGTTAAGCTTTTTACTAAGCTGTTTTAAATATAAGTTTTGTAAAAAAAGGTAAACGTAATCTCCCTTTTAAAAAGTTAGTCCTTTAACTTATTTACTATTATAGTAAAATCCTTTTTTAAACATTAATTACTTAGTTTAATGTTTATCGGTAAACTTCTTTATTTATTTACATGTAAACTCAAGTTTAGCTTATAAGTGGTTATGTAACTTTTATATCTAGTTTATATAAACTATAGCTTAGGGGGCGCTAGTAAGCGGGCTTTAACAGAGTTTAGGCTTTTTACTGTAGTTAGTGAAGAATAGTAACACACCTGTTAACTTAACTGGCGTTATGTTATAAGCTATTTATACTGTTAGTAATAACTTAAATTAATTATCTTATTTAAAGTTAATGTAAGCTTAAAGGTACGTTATAAGTACTTAATTAACTTACTCCATTTAACTATCTATCTATAAGTGGAAGGCTGTTAAAAGTTTACTTTTCACACCTATCCTTTATATTAGTCTTTACTAAAACTTTAACACAATTAGTTTATCTTAATCCATAACGATATTATTTAATTAAAGGTGTTATAAAACTACTTTTTTCTTAAAGATATAAGTAAGTTACTCCGCTGTTATATCTTTTAAGGTTAGCAGGAAGTAAGCTTATTTTATTAATCTGTTAACTATTATAAGGATCTGGTTATAGGTAACTCTTATAACAGGGTCTTTAGACTTTAAGATCCCAGTAATAAAGTTAAGTGAGATTAAACTCTATAATACCTATAATATAGGGAGTGGTTTAAGAAGCTTATAAGGCTTATAATACCGATTTTACTTCTAGTAACAGACGTTATAGTTATTAATTACTTCCTTAACCAGCTTTTTTATTCTTAGGAAGGCGTACGCTTATTAAACTTATATAAGAGTTTTAACTTAACTTATATATCTTTTAAGTTAAGACTTATAAATTTACTAAATATACTCCTTTTATTTATTTAAGTTATAAATATATAGTTTCTCTTAATACTAAAGCCTTACTCCTGGTTTAAATATGCCATTTACGCCTTTTAATAACTGTTCCGGCTAATAACCAGTTTTATTATAGTTTAAATACTTTAAACACTTTTTACTACAGTTTTATACATACCTTAAGAAGTCTCTTAAGGGGCACTTATACTTATAGGTACCTTTTATTAACCTTCTTACTTAAAAGTCCTGTTATTACTAATAGATGTTATACTTTATTTATAAGTTTATATAAATGTTAATAGTTTATTTTAGTGTCTAATCGTCTGACATTTATAATATATGTTTTAACGTGCTATTCTTTACTTCGTTAAATATAATAATAGGGATTAGGACTGGATTAATATCCTTATAGTCCTATCTCTAACTAAAAGTATTAACTTACCTATTATTTTTTCCTTTAATATAATGGATTTAAAAGTGGAATAGGGCTATTAAATCTACCTATTATACTTATTATAGGCTTAGTTCCTTAATTAGGAAGTATTAAAGGTTATTATAGTCTGAAAAGACCTGGACTGGTTCTTCTATACTATTTAAGTACAGTACTTACTTAGTAAAGTACTAAATAATTACTATTAATTCCTTATTATAAATTAGGTATTATAAGGCTAGGCTGTGGATTCCTTTTAATAAGAACGTAACTGGGTAGCGTTTCCCATTATCCTAGACTTAGTTAAGTTCTTTACTGATTATAAACTCTAAAGAGTTTATTTTAACTTAGAAAGGTTTTAAGAAATTAGGAAAGGTTAAGATTAACGTTATAATAAAAGCGTGTTTAAGGTTTTTAAACGCCTTTTACTGTTTATTAATTTACTTAAATAGTTTTCCCTTACCTGTGAGTTTATAAAGTGGTTTTACGATTTTTATAAAATACTTAATAAAATAGTAATAAAAATTCGTAAAGTTAATAAAAGCTTATAACTCTTTCTAATTCTTCAAAGTGGGCTAATCCTTAATTACCTCTATCTTCTCCAGTTATATTTTAAGCTTTTTAAGGGTTACTCTAAACTTTAAGTAGTTTAGTTCTTAAATATGGAAATGGCTCTTCTTTAGGTTTACTATTAGTTTTACTTTTTCAAAAGCTGTTAAAACTTATTATATATATTTTCAGTATTTTTTTAAAGTTTTAAAGTAAATTAAAACGTTGTTTAAATATATAAAGATAAACTTATTAAAGAAAGGGTAGAGAACACTGTTAATAAGGCTTTAAAAGGTTATAAGGGCGTTTATTAATCTTATTAACATAACACAGTACTAATAATACCCGTTATAAGTCTGAAAGGCCGTCTTATGTTTATCCTCTTCTTTTACTTTAATATAGTTAAATCCTATAGGGAAATTAAGGTTAGAGAACTAATTTACCTTAATAATTCGTTCTCACATTTCTATAATAAATGGTAATAAGTAACGATTCTTAATTATATCCTCGTTTAACATTTAATAGTTAATAACTATACGTAGCTTACCGTCTCCCTTCCTTAAGACAAACAGCACTAGATACCCTACTGGGGATTAGGACTTTATAATAAACCCATTCTTTAAGTTCTTATTAATATACTTCTTTAAGGCCTCAGCTTATTAAAGGTTTAAGTAATAGGGCTAAAAGCTGCGGAGCTTCACTTCCAGCTTTAACTTAATTTTATAATCTTACAGTTTATAATCTGGTAATTATAATATCTTTTTTCAAAATAAGGTAAACTTCCTATATTCCACAGGTATTTTAAATAAGTTAACTTCTTTACTTATCTGTAAATTAGCTTTTAACTTTTTTCTACTTTCTAAATCGTTATTTAAGTAATACAGTAGACTTTCTAATCCTTTAACTGTTTTAATAAACTTAACTTAAACTATATTTAGTTCTAAGGGTTTAACATGCTTTTAAGTGCTTTATATATCTCTAGAACAGTTTAGTGCCTTTTTAACTTTCTCCAAACAGTAATTACAGCTGGGGGACTTATTAAAAGCAAAGTAGCTACTCTTTTAATTAATCACAGGGTTATACTTTTCCAGCCAGGGTAAACCTAATATTATATCGTAACTTATAACTAATGTAATATTAAAGTTTACTTATTATTTATCCCTATCTACTTTAATTAAAAGTGGCAAGTGGTAAGTGACTTTACCATTATTATACTAATACAGGCCTCCTTCTCCGTTCCAAATAAGAATAGCCTCTTTATACTTTTAATTAAGGAGTTTCTTTTAGTTAACTAATAAGGGGTATATTAGGTTAAAAGCACTCCTATTATTAATTACTGCTTTTACCTTAAATAACCTCCCTTTTCTATCTATTATATTAACACTAATAAAATAATACTTATACTCCTTTAATATCTAAGTTATAATAATTATCTGTCTTTAAGGTCTTATTTAGCCTAACCTCTAAATACCTCTCTTTCTTCTTAGGGTTTTTACTAACTAGCGAACTACTAGTTTCCAGCCCTTTTAAAAGGCTTATAACCTTTTCCTAATTCCTTCTGGAAAAATAAGTAACTTTAATAAACTTAATAATTAACCTTTTTAAGGTTTTTACACCTTAATGTCTAGTCGACTTTAAACAGTATAATATTTCTAAAATCTTTAATAAGTCGATAATACGCTTTATAAAACTAGATTATAATAATATCCTTCTACTCTTAGATCTGCTAGTAATCTTCTCACTTCTATTATTCTTTAGCTTTTCTGTTAAAGTGTAACGAACACGTTATAACTAAACAGTTATTAAATATCCCTCCTTACCAGTATATAGCGAGAGCTTAGTTAACTATAATAACCTTCCTCTTATTACTAAACTCTCTTATCAGGGAGTAGGAGATTTAATAATAAGCTGGTCCTAACTTTACCCTTATAACAACGTAGTCCTATCTTTATATACTAGGGAAGTGGTTATAAAGGGCCTTAAGTTTATAATACCGGTTAAAAGCGTAATTATTATGTATATAATCGATTTATAATATATCTCTATAACTAGGGTAGTCGATATTAACTGCTAGTGCTACGGTTATAAAGTACGGAACGGGGGAAGTGGCGCCTTATTCTTTTTCTCCCTCTACTTACCTTTAAGTTTATTATTTCTCCTAAACCTCTTTTTAAAACTCAAATAATAATAACCTAGCTTATTCTTCTATAAAGTAATCTTCCTTAATAAGTTAATATTTAAGCTAATTAGTAAAGTGAACTCTATTATAAAGTTATAACTTAATCTCCATTACTTTATCCTTAAACGTTATAATAAAGCCTTTAACCTACAGGTCCTTTACTTCGTTTACTAACTCTTAATACTTTTCCTTTAACTCTTAAACCCTCCGTTAATATACTTACTTTATACCTTCTCAGGAGACCCTTAAGGTACTGGTTTAAAGTACACTAACTTTAATATAAGGTAACCATTTAAACTGTCCTTCTTTTAAGGAGGTAAGGGTGCTAATCCATTTAGTGTGCTTAAAGTGTTTAAGAGTTTTAAGGGGTATTATTAAGAAGAACTTCCGTTTCTCTAGTTTAATTCTCTTAACTTATTCTCTTTCACCTTTTAACGTTTATTTCACCGTTTAGGTAGCTTAAAGGGTTAATTCTTTAACTCCTTTTACCATTCTGGTAACTTTTAAGTTAGGGTCTTTCCTAAACTTCCTTAATTCTTAGGCTTACAGGGTAAGGTTTTTAAGGCTTATAATAGCTAATTAGAACATCTTTTCCTAAAGTCAGTCTTTTATAACCTACACTTCCAGTGGTTTTAAGTTTCCACCTTAAAGTTAGTCTTTTACAACCTACACCTCTGTGGTTAACTCTTTTAAAACACCCTTAAAAACTAAATACATTATATCCTGGGGTTCTTCCTCTTCTTCCTCGTCTTTTAAGTTACACTTATCTATCTAGGTGCAATCCTCTTCGTTACTTACTATCCTAACGTAGATATCTTCTAAGTTAAACTTAACGTACTTTCCTCCTTTTAGGACTAGCTTTTAATTAACTTATTTTAATAATAGGTACTGTTACGCCATATATCTTTTCTTATTATAGTTAAAGCACTAGACCTATAACAGGTCCCTAGCTTACCTTTACTGTTACTGTTATTAAGGCTTATTGTAGTTAAGTTAGTTCTGATAGTTTACTATGCTAATGTCTATTAATTTAAGGTAATGCCTTATTACAGTCGACTGGTTTCTCTTCTTTAATTTACTTAGTTAGTAAAGGGTCTGTTCTTTTTAGTAATTCTTTTAATAATGGTGATTATAATACTAGTTATTAGCCTTAATAACTATCTTGATTAGCTCTTAAAGATGATCTGGACAGTCTTTTTAGTAGAGATCTTTAATGACGTGCTCCTTTAAACCGCTTTAAAACAGTATTATTAGGGCTTTTTAGCTAAGCTTAGTCTTTACTACTTTTAATTTAAAGCGTGTGGAGAACTTAAAGATTAAGGACGTCTGCCTTAGGGTTATAAGGTGCTGTTTAGCTTACTTAGGGGCGTTTAGTTCTTTAAACTTAGTCTGGAGTTAGTTAATAAAAACGTTAAAGTTATTAAAAAGGGCCTAAATCTTAAAGGCCTCTTTACACACTTTATCTACAAAGAGGTTATTAATTATCTTTACATAGGGTTTATACTAATAAGTAGTTACTTTATTTAATAAAGCTTTAATAAACCTGACCTTTCCTTCTTCCTTAAAGAACTGCTTATCGTAATAAGTAACATAACTCTAAAGCTGGGCTATTTACAACTTTAATTACGTAAAGTCTCCTTTAAAGCGCGACAGTGGAGGGAGCTTTACTCGTTTCTTTTATAAGCTTTTAAGGTTATTATTCTCCAGCTTAATAACGTTAAGTTAAGCTTAGAGTTTCTTAATAAGACCGATATAGCTTTTAATATCTTTAGAAAAGGCTTTATTAAGTTCCTTAACCAGTCTTTACTAATTAAGATTTAAGTCTTTAAAGCGTGCAGTTAACTTATTAATAATAGGGAGTTAAAGTTAAGCTTACGCTTCCTTAAGCTTTTTACCTTTCTTAAAGGTCGATATGTTAGTAAGAGAAAGGTAGTATTTAGGAATTTAATAAATAACGTTTAAAACTAGACGTTAGTATTATATTATAACTTACATTTAATATAAGCTTTAAGAGGACTAATGCGGGTTAAGACAGAACGTATAACAGGACGTTAATAGGTAAGGGGCGTTTTAAAGACAGTTTATTAAGCTAGCACTTTTAAACGGGAGTTTAATGTTACTATAAGTTATTATTACTATAATGTATAAAGGTAAGTTTAAATAGTAGGATATAAATGAATAATTAAATATTAGCGTGAGGAACTAAAGTCCCTTATAGTGGTTATAGGTATAACTATAACTATTTATACTAACTAGCTAAAGGTACCTTATACCTTACTTAGTAGCCTATTACTTAGTGAGGAACTAAGTAACTTACTACTGAGTACCTCCTGCTTAGAGGTCTCTTAAATGCTTAGTAGGTGAGCACCTTTACCAAGACTAAGTAACTGCTGGTTAATCGTAGGGGCTTCGGGTCTTTGCACCCCTGGCCCAGTGCGCAGTACCGTGCGTACTGTCTTCCTGCACTGTTCCTTGTGCGGGGGATTCGTCGGGCCGCTCCGGCCCAAGTGACGGCCTGCAGGGTCGTCACACTAGGGTAACACCTAGTGTAAGTTGACGATGAGGCAGGAATCAGACAACCCGACCTACTCCAGGGGTTAAGCGAGCCTTGGCACACCTTACCCGACCTACACCGCGCACCTCACCCGACCTACTCCACGTAACTCACCTAACCTATCACCGAGCAATTAAGAACTTTAAAATTCCACATATGTAATTAAAGCAGTTGTTAAAGACTACTATTTAAAGTGTTAAAAATAAAGAAACCAATACTGGTAAGGAAAAAAGCAGTATAAAATAAGAACTAGTCCTCTTAAGCTTTATAAGCTATTACTAACTTTATCTTCTCTTTTTTAATCTAGAGTTTCCACTCCTCCACTTTAAGGGCCTACTCTTCTTATTACCTTCACATCTTAAATTCGGCCTTTTTACGTTAAAGGTCTTTATTAAAGGCTTCTTAAGTGTTAAAAACCACGTTTTTTACAGCACTTTATTATAAAGATAAAGAGGTAAAGGTATAAGATGCAGTAAGGTTATTATATAATTAATAATAAATTATTAAAAGATTAAGAAGCTTTCAGCTTACTAATATAGCCTTTTTCTACCTTTAATAACTGTTAAAAGAGGTTAAATTAAAAAGGAGGGTTATAAAGATTAGTTAGATATTAAAATAAGTGAGATCTTTAATAAAGAAGACTAATAGGTTTTTAATTAATCTTATTACAGTTATAATATAATTAAGATAAAGGTAATATTAATATAATCTTTTATAACCTTAATATTATTAATAAGCTTTTCCTTATTTTCTTAAGTAAGCTAAGCTTTCTTTTTTCTACACCTTTAAGTAAACTGTTTCTTCTTCTCACAATCTTTCCGCCTATTAAAGCCTTATATAAAGTTAGTGACTAAATACCTGAATAATTAAAGAGTTTATACTTATTTTCATATTATTATTAACTTATTACCTTATAAGGTTTATATTATAATAACTTTTCCGAATCCTATATTTCTTAAAGATATAAATTAAAGTTAAATACTCTTTATTTAAATGTAAGTTAAAGCGGATTAAATTTAAAGCTAACATATAACACCTACTTTAACGATACCCTACCTTATAGTTAATTATAGTAAGTTAGATTTAAAATTTTATATTAAATTAATAAATAATTAGTATACTTTTAACGTTATTAATATGTGGAGATAAGAAATCCTAATCTTTATTACTTATTAAAAAGCAGTTATGAATTAAAGATTAGTAAACTTTTAAAAAGGCTTTATTCTTTACCTAATTAAGAACCTTTTAATTATATTTTCGATTAAAATCTATTACTTTATTAATATTACTTTAAAAGTAGTTAAGGTAAAGTTATAAATACCTTATATAGTAATTAGCTTATATTTAAAAACAGCCTTATTAAGTATATTTAACAGTATTATTATACTTTAGTAAATTAAATTAAAAGTAGTTAAAAACCCCTTATTAAGTACTTTTTATACATTACACTAATAATAAATATAGTAAATTTAAAGCGTGTAGGTTTAGTGGTAAAGGAAGTTAAGGTTAAAGCGGCTAGTAAGATTTATTAAAAACTAACTTTAACTTATAATAAATTAGCTTTAAATAAACTTTAAGTTAGTAACTAATTATTAATTAATAATAATACCTTATCTAACATTAATGGTAATTTTAATAAATAAATAGGGGTTTTAATTACTTAAATACTTTAATTAAAGCCTATAGCCAGAAATCCTTTATAAAGTAAGGAAATATTTAGTAAATAAAATTTTAAATATCTTATTAATGTTAGAATTAGTAATTACTTAAGTAAGTATTACACTTAAAAGTAAAGTTAGTAATTTAATAAGGAATTATATAAGTTAAACACCATTTACTTTATTAAAAAGTCTTATTATAATAAGTAATAATAACCTTATTCTTAAATAGCTCTTTAAAATGTTTATAATTTATATTAATCTTAAAGGTCTATACCTTACCTTACTTTTAAAATTTAATTTAGTTTTTATAAAAAAGAATAATTAGAAAGTTAATATTATTATTATAATAATACTAAATATATTATAAAAAGTTAAAAACTAAACTTAAAGTATATATTAGTTTACTTATTACCTTTTTAAAGCTAACGTCCTTATAATATATTAAGTACTTTACCTTAACTGTATTTTATATTAAGTTAAGTGGAAAGTGAAGAAGTTATTATTTTTTTAATAGATATTACAGGTAGGTGTTATTATTAAGGTTAAGGTGTAGGTTAGTAAGGGTTTTACCTTAATATAGCTTTATAAACTACTGTATAGTAATGTTTTACTTAAAGGTTCTTATAAGATAAAGTTAATAATTATTTATATATGGAAAAGAAATATTAAATAACTTACGTAACTTTAAGGATGGATTATTAATCTGTAAGATAAGATTTTAAATATCTTAAACTACTTATAATAGGGTAACCTTTAGTGGTGGAGGTGGATAAAGGTGAATTTTAGTAAAAACCCATAATATATAAGGGTATTTATTTTAAACTGTTAAAACTGGAATATAATAGTGGAAATAAACTTTACAGCTTAATTAAATAATATTAACGTTATTAGGGGTTTATAGATAACTTACGTCCGAATTTAAATTAAATTAGTAAAACTGTTAAATAAAAGTTAAACTTTAAATTTACTATAACGTGCTATCCTTTAATCGTTATAATTAAATACATAATAGCCTTTTAAGTTATTAAAGGCTTAATTATCGTTATTAATAAATAAACTAATCTTATATTAAAAGGTTTTAAACTTATAAGGGATTAGCTTTTTATAATAAGTGTTTACAGAGCGCTTATATTTATTTTTAACTGTATTTTTAATGTTAAAATTTACATATTAGATTATATTATAATATCCATTATTAAAATTCTATAAAGGTTAGTTAAAGTTAATACATTAAGGTAAATATTAAGTAAACTCACATCTTTAACTATAATTTATTTATACTTTTATATTAGGTAGTAAGGCCTGGTAACAGGAAGGTAAGGGTTAAAAGAGGGCTTCTTAATAACACTTTCTCCCTTACATACCCTACTTCTTTAAAAGCTTTAAATTACTCTAAAAGCTTAAGATAATACTTCTTTAAAAGGATCTTAATAGATTAAGGATTATACCTGTTTTATACATACCTAGAAGCTAGATGTAACCTTTTAATAAGGTTATTAAAGCTAAGAGTTTAAAAACTTATAAGCTTTACAGCCTATACATTAAAAGGTCCACTAATTATAAGTAACACCATTAAGGAAATTTAATATAATAAGCTTATAAAGGTGGGACCTTTTCAGGCAGTATTAAACTTAGATTAAATCAGTTTAAAGTTTAATAAAGGTATAAGTAGTTTAGGAATATTAATAAGGCTTTTAAGCTTTTTTAAAGCTGCCATTAGAATAGCTTTAAGCGGAACCATATACATTACACCACCTTAATTAATTTTAAGGTAGTCTAGAAGGTTTACAGTGTAAATAACTTTATTTACATATATTACGTAAAGTTAAAAAAGTGGCTAGCTATTTCTTCTATATATTACAGTTAAGATTAGGGTTTATTAGGGTTTTAACACTTAATTTATCTACTAAAGTAGATTTAAAAAGAGAATAAATAGTAATTAGTTATTAATATTCTCTTAAGTAGTCCTATTAACATTATTTAAAAGAAACACCTTAAATAACTGTTCTTTAAAGGCTAAGATATTACCTAAAGCCATATATTTAATTACCTATAGCTTTAGATCGCCCTTATTAAAAGTTAAAGGGATTATTAGTGAAACTATATAAAGGAGTTAGAATTAGATTAATAAGGGATAGGTCACGTATTATACTTATAAGATTTAACGTAATTAAGGTCATTTTTTTACTCTTCACTACTATAGGCTTTAATTACAGTGTTAAGTTATAGCCTTATAAATAAATGTAAGTTAAAGTTATTAATAAGGGTTTCTTAACTACTCTATAATAACACGTTACTAACAGCTTTAAACTAAGTAAAGGATTTAAGTTAATTAATAAATTTAACGTTAATTAGTTAGGGTAAGGGGCTTTAAATGTTTATAGGGTTTAAGGGTATAATAAAACCTCCCTTAAGGAGGAGGGTATTTACTTTTATAGTTAGAAAGAAAGTAGAGTATCTAATAGATTAGGATCTTATTAAGGAGCAATTTAAAATAAAAATATAATTTAAAGGTGAAAAGAAGAGTAATAAAGGTAAGGAAGGTAATTCTATATATATAATACAGTTAATATAAAACCTTAATCCTTTTAAAACCTTTTTTTATCTACTTACCTTATACTTTAGTATCTTTTTACTCTCCTTTCCAGAACTAGAGATAAAGAGTAGGAGGAATTAAAGAAAAATCTGTAACTAAAAGCCTATTTATTAGTTTCACACTATTAAAAATCTTATAAGCTGTAAAAGCCATAGAGATAAGAGTAAGCTTTCTATACATTAGTGTACGGGAGAAAAAGTTAGGAATAAATTAGGATTTATTCTAAATGTAACGTTTAGTTAAGTTACTTATAAAATAGGTTATATAAGCCAGCTTACCGGTATTATAATAAGTTAATTTTAATTAGTTAGTTAATATATAACAGATTATTACTGTAATAGTCTAATATATCCTTTTATGGTTTAATTAATAAAATAGTAAGTAGTATTACAGCTTATTCCACTAATTACTGTAAGTGTAATTATTAACGGGGATTATATAAAAGGGTTTAGATTTAATTATAAACTGTTAGTAATAGCACTAGCTATTTTAAAGGTTATAGTGGATTAAGGTATAGGCTGTTAGTAATAGAAAAAGCATTAGTAAAAAGCTTATAATTATTATAAAAATAAGTTTAAATTACATTATAAATTTTAATAATATATTATTACTATAAAAGCTTATATAATTACTATAAAAGCTTAAATTAAATTATAAGGCTTTAATAATAATAATAATTATGATTTTACATGTTTTTTTTTTCATCTAACTTAATTATAATTTAATTATAAACTATTCGCTATTTTTAACATTAAACACTTTAAAGAATCTATTTAGTAAAATCTTTTTAATCGTTAATATAATTAAAATAAGTTATACCTTATTTAAACTTTAACTTACAGATTTAATTAGATTTTACATCTTATAACCATTAACCTTATAATAATAGTTTCCTATAAACAAAGTATAAGTGATCCCTAATAAGTTATTAACTACTTATTAACTTTATTTTAACTTAATTTAAGACAGGTATAAGTGGTACGTTAGCTACATCACACACCTTAAGGCCCTACCTCCTTAAGAGCCCTAAGCTGATAGTAACATTTATATCCCCACTAATACCGTGTTTTACTATTAAAGTAATAACTTAATTAATCTTAACATTAATATATAATATATTTATAAAGATATTATATATTTATAACTTATTCTTAACTTATTTATAATTTAACTTATTTATAATAATTAAAAAAGGATAACACCTTAAATCTCTACTACCACGTTAAAAAGCACTATAATTATAACAGTGTATACGTCACTATTACCACTAACTATCTTAAAAGCCTAATTAATAATAAGAATAATAATATAATTAGTTAATTTACTTTAACTTAACTCTAACTATACCCTAATTTAACTGTAATTTAATTAAATTACTATATAAAGCTTAAAGCTTACTATAAATGTAACTTACCTGTTAATAATATCCTAATTACCCTAACTATTTACTTTTTAACTACCTTTATTATTCCAGTTTAAGCTTAACATATTAAACCTACCCCCACCACCCCTTTTTTACTTATCGTTCCGTATATTAAATCTAAGGGTAAAGGAAATAACCTTTATATAAGTTTATAACTTATTCTTAACTTATTTATAATTTAACCTATTTATCACAGCCTAACCTAATTAAAATAAAGTATATAATTAAACTTAAGGGTAAGTGTAACAGTTACTTTATCCTAAAGCGTTATAAGTACATTATAACTTTTCTTTCCTAAAATAAATCTTAAATAGATCTTAACTTACATATAATAACCTGCCTAAAGAATCGTAATACTACCTGTAATCTTTAAAAGAAGTTTACAGTCTACCTCTGTAAAAGCACCTTCTATAAGCCACCCACTAACACTTCCTTAAAGGCCCCTATCACGTCCCTAGAGGCTATTATTAACCTGGAGAAAAAGCGTGATAAGGAGGAGGAGATCTTAATTTAGGTTAAGAATAAGTCTGGATTTAATCGTGACTTTACAGGATTTTAAAAGCCTTATATATTAGTATACTTTAATAAGTTATAATTAATAAGCCTAAACTAGCCATTATAGTAGTTATAAATCATGAAACAGTCTTGATTTAATCACGTTCTTTATATAAGGTGTATGGAGTAGGTCGGGTGAGTTGTGTTGTGTAGGTCGGGTGAGGTTTGCTAAAGCTCGCTTATACCCCTAGAGTAGGTTGGGTTATGTGTACTCTCACGATGAGGTAATGGTTATATATCTAAAGTATCCGAAACAGCAAGCAAATAAGAACCTAGGTACCTTATCTAATATAGGTGAGAGGCAACTAAATTGAACACAAAGCCGGGAACGGTTAACAACAATATATGTAGACACCACCGCAAGTGCCGGTAATTCGGTAGGGCCGTATTTTCAGAAACTTAGGGGTAGGCTGGTCTATCCTGAGGAACCTCCCGAGTTGGATTGAGAGCCCTATCTGATGCGAAGGGGGCATTCCCGCGCCATGTCGTCAGTGCCAAGACGCAAGTCCTGACAGCCAATACCTACCAAAGCAAAAAGCTTGAATTGACTTCAACTTCCCGCCGTTGCCTAACCGGGTCCGGCAACTTGGAGCCGCGAGGTTACGTTGTAATCGACCGGTTAAAATACCCTGCGATTCCCCCCTTCAGCAATTCCGAAGCTTGAATCCCATGACCAAACCCGGCTTATTACCTAAGGTGGTAGGTGCTCCCATACAAGAGCTTGTAGCTCGCCTTTTAAGATTCCAATATACCCCGTCCGGTCTGTGCTACTGAGGCCCCGCATCATGGTTTACAGCTCTTCCTTCATCTTCCAAGCCATTGCCGCAGGGTGATTTCCCCGTACCTTGAATCATCATGAAGCCTGGGGCGGCAGCAGCCATCAGTTTCGCGTGGTATGTCTACCTTAATTAATTATGCAACACACCTCAGTCTCATACCAAGCCCCTATTTCTACCTTCCGAAATACTGCCCGTAAAGTCCTGCAATTCGCAAAGGCCGAAGAATACTTACAAATATCAACTAAAATCCCCTTCACCTATTTTAGTCTCTCGGCCGCGCAGTCGTTTACGTCAATACCAGCAACACCCACCGCCCTCTGCCCAACCGTAACAACAATCATCCGCCCTTCAGGATGCACCTTCACGAAACGCGAGCCTCCCTGCAGCACCGCCAGTTACATCACTGTACCTTGCTCTTGTGTGGGCAATGATCACCCGCCGCTCACAACTAAGACCATCTCAGAGCCCTGCAGATTTCATAGGGCACCGTTATGTGTGACCACTCCCTTGCTTTATATGCCTTGTCCGATGCGGCCTCCATCGCGATCGGCATCGGGGACAGGGGCGGCGACCACGGACTTTTAAGAGCTGGAGTAATGGGCTTGCGAGATTACCTAGAGAAGCAGGTGGTGGTATGGAGTGTTAGCATCATGAGCTGTGATACAATATGGTCACCTGGTTGGCCACGTGACTCGCCACCTTCCACCACTATATTACTGGCTCTCTGCCACTCTCTCCTTTTTATCTAGAATAAGCAATTCCATCACTCTTTTGCCGAACGGCCAGAAAACCGCTCTGTTTTGTGTTCCACATGAGCAAAGTTTACCTTAGGTATTCCACTGTTCGCGGCCTCTTCTTTGACCGCAGCTCAAGCAGCAAGAAACCAACCCTCTAGCACCACTTCACCCCAAAATCACCTTGCTCTTCTCCTTACAATTCGCCTCCCAAACATCCTTTGCAACGCGACCCGCCGCCCTCCGATACGCAATCCCATCTTTGCGCTCGATCCAAAGGACGTTGTAGAACTGATACTCCCCCCCACCGCGACCCCATGGACGTGTCCGCCTCCATTTCTCCTTCTTCCCTGACCGTGCGTTTCTCCATTGATTCTCACGGCACCGGCACTTCTTGCGCACATCTCTGTCTTCCCGCGTGGAGAGTTCCCGGCCCAACTCTCGCTTGAGACGATCTCGTTCCAAATGCACCTCGACATGGAAGTAAGGCCTCCCTATATCTTCTCCCACCGGCGGATCACGCTTGAAATCATGAATGACCGACGTGTTACCGTACTCATACCGCCAGCTTTCGTGGAGATCGATGGCTTCCTCGCGCAGAGGGTGTACCGATGAGCCTGAGGAAATGGCCACCAGTTCCAACTCCTGGCCGGGCGCAATCTCGGTGTCTTCCATGAGCCGAAGTAACCCTGCAGGCCTCCCACCAACATCGTTAAGACATAAAATGCGACAAATGTCCTCGTCGGCTGGTCCACAGCGGAACCTTTCCAGTGAATCGACAGGCACCTTGAAACAAGACAAGGAATAGCTACGATGGGTATCGAGATAGCTGAGAAGGGATTCCACGCGAAAATGGCCAGTCGTTGTTTCGCAGCAAAGGTACGGCCAAGCTTGGACGCAGGTTGACGGTGATGGTGTTGGCCAGCTATTACAGCCGGTTACTGGGATAGGGTGTTTGAACCGCGTCCTACTGTCGGCCTCATGAGTGAAGTATGTCTCAGAAGAACCCGATGAGCATGGGGAATCAGATCTGACGCGCTTTCGAACAGGCTCATCCGGAGTTCCACGACATGCCCAGCCCTCCGGCAGACTAGATCTGCCTTCCAGAAAGCGCCGAGAGTAGTCCTCAAGGCTTGCGGGCTCTCCCAGCATCTCTTCACGCTGGAGATCCTCTGACAGAACCGACCATTGAACTAAGTTCCGAGTCTGTCTTGTCGATCCAAGATACACCCCCGTTTGCAAACTCTCCGGGTCGACAGTGACCTGCCAGCCGCACCAAGACCACGATGGGAGATGCGCCGAGGGTAGATCACCATATTCCTCCTTCCCTCGCACCGGAATCCTTCGTTTGCATTTTCTATCGAAGGGTTGCCAGAGAAGTGCATGATCCAGGAAGAGCCGCGGCAGCCCGCCCACAAAACCGCCGGGGAACGTGCGTGTAAACGAGGTCAAGATACCCGAGAAGGCCAGGAGGGTATCTTGTGGGTAGGTCAAGTCACGGTCGCTATACAGGCAGACCAACTCCGAGTACATTCTGAAATCGGGTAGCACGGCCGACGAGATATCATTTGCCATGAGCTGGCCCGGTCCATCGCGAGGGCTAGTTGTATCAGATTCCGGGCCGTCGTAACTGCACCATAGGGTGTGCTGGCCCAGTTCACCAGGAGGGCTAGTAGTATCGAATTCCGGGCCACCGTCAATGCACCACAGGGGCAAGATATCCTCTGCCATGAGCTGGCCCGGCTCACTGCGAGGGCTAGTAGTATCAAATTCCGGGCCGTTGTCACTGCACCACAGGGTGCGCTGGCAGTCCCAAAAGACATCCCCGTCGATGAAGATAATGGAGCGTCGCGACAGGATTTGTTCCTGAAAGGTCCATCCGCGCGTGGCCCACTTCGACTTCAAGAGCTGGCCATAAAAATGGTCAGGAAACACACTCTCGGTCCTGTCCTGGTAACCGGAGGGTTGGGGTGGTTGGACTCGTAACTCGGGGTTCCCGTGCAGCCCAGACGACGCGGCAGCAATGACAGTGAAGTAGGCTCCCGTGTATATGCTGTCCATGCGCTGGACCTCATCGTGCTTCATTTCACCATCCTGGACGATGCAGAGGCGGTCGATCCACAGATATCTTTCGCCGAGCCGCTTTGCAAGTTCTATGGTGTCGTTGATGACTTCGGGAAGACGCTCCTTCGTGTTGCTGGAGAGGAAGCCTAGCTCCTGAAACGGGCCCAGCGTGGAAATATTCAACTCCAGTCTACCCCCCTCGTTCTCTGTCTTGGGCCATACGTAGCTGAGGGCGGCATAGCGACGGAAGCTGGCGCCAGGCACAATGCATCCGCTTTGCGTGTCGATAACCCATGATGGGGGAATGCGGGGCGAGCCGTCTCGGTTTGACGCGGGCTGGCAATCAGGATGCAGCCAGTTGCAGCTACTGATCCAATGGGTAATGATCTGAATTGTTCCTAGCGCCAGTCGATCTTTGGGCTCGACTTCCTCTGGGAGCTGCAGTGACATGATCACGGTCGGCCAGCTTGAGGCGAGGAAAACCTCTCTGATTTGAGTGACAGGGAAGGGAAAGGAACCGCGCCGGATTCTACGAGGCTAGACGCATACTTAAGGGCGGCGAGGCGAGATGTCGGGAATGGCGGGAGTCGGGCCGCGATTCGTCAATACATCCTGCATATTTCATCCATGCCGCTGCTGGCCAGGTAGACACGAAGGGGTTGCTGGAGTTCGCTGGATTGGCTGGAAGGGAGCCGCTGAGCACCTGGGTGTGTGGCACAGCATGGATGACTGCAGCTGCTCAGCCTGCCTGCAACTCTTCGGCCTAGCTGCCGAATCAGCGACGCGGCCACGTTCCAGAAGAGTCAAGGAGGGGGTCGCGATGGCGTCCAAGACAGCAGATCCAATGTTTTGGTTTGCGACAAGAAAAACTCCTTACGATATTCAAACGAGCCGATCCATACCCAAGCCTGGACCCTCCAAGAACACCTCCTTTCTCCCCGGCGACTCATGTACTCATCAACACGCGTTCTCTGGAGTTGCCGGAAATGTGTCATATCAAACAAGGCCTCGGATACAACCGATCTGCGCTATGTTGATTCTATGAGGGTGGAGATAGACAGCCTCACCGCGCCGCTGTGGTTCCCCAGCTGGCCCAAGATTGTAGAGGACTACTCTCAATGCCAACTAACCAACCCCAACGACAGACTTCCAGCGATCGCAGGGTTGGCGAGACGATTTCAATGTGTCAACGAAGATGAGTTCCTAGCAGGGCTTTGGAAGTCAAAACTGCATATTGGACTGCTTTGGCGCCGAGTCCCAAGCAAATCAGACACGCTTGAACCATCCCCTCCAAACGAGCACCGACCCTCGCGCAGAACCCCCTCATGGTCTTGGATTTCGATCAACGAGGCAGTGGAGTTTTCCAGAAAAGATATCCCTGGTAACGAATCATACAAGCCTACAGGAAACCTGCTTCTCACAACCTCACTCCGTTTCGACTATGTGTGGTCGATCGACGATTGCTCGGTTTCCCTTGTTGATGAGACGGAACTATTCGGCCCCGTGGACAAAGGTCATGTCGCCGTTACTGGCCCACTGATACAAGTGACTCGAATCGATTACGGAGTCCATCCCCTAGGTTATTCCAACGGTCTCTGATAGCAGTCGCATCATGCCGTGATGGGATGTCGACGCGATATTGAGCATGAGATCTCCGTTGGAAAGGCGTTCCTAGACGAGATCGGAACACCGCCCGCTGCTATCTTCTGTCTTGTTGCAGTCGCTGGCGATGACAGATTACCAGAAGAGGGACTGCTGTTGACTCCGGTAGGGGAGTCTGAAGACATGTTTCGAAGGATCGGGCAGTTTCGGACTTGGGGCAGTCATACACATGGAAACACCCGTGGACTGGATAGGCAAGCCTGGTATGCGGATTAGTATTCGGGCGCCAGAACTAGGACGGTCACGAAAGGCAGTGCTGTCCGAGATTCCTCCTTCACGTCTCTCACCACTCACAAGTTGTCCACCTGCCAACTTCAGCAAAGTCACAGTCAGCACACCGCTATTCAGACACCAGTTGACATTTGATTATCTTGTAATTAGGAAAATACTATCTGTACTACTGTAGGTAGCTAGGTTTGCTGCCCACTGTCCCCCCTACCGGCGCCTGCCCCCTCTAGCACTCGGATAAGTACACCCATGTCCCGATATGTAGATTGCCTGTATGCACAGTCTAAAGCTGTGAGGCCCTTTGAATCCCTCGCGTGGATGTCAGCCCCAGCATGGATAAGGAGCAACACGGTCTCCAGGTTGACAAAGTGCCAAGCCGCTGTAATTAACGGTGTTCTACCATCAGCACCGGGATCCTGTGCTTCGATGTCGGCACCGTTTTCCAACATTAGTTGAATCTCTTCCGTGTTCCCAATCTCGGCTATTTTTTGAAGCGCTGCGGTAGACGTGATTCCCCGATTCACGTCAACTCCCACTTCTATCAATAGGGCTACAACTCACTTATGAGCAGCAGCTCTGACCAGGACTGAATCGCCCGAATTGGTTACAGCCTTGACGTCGGCTCCGCTCTCAATCAACAGTCGTGAGGTTTCGTAATGCCCGTTAAAGGCCGCCTGGTGAAGTGCGGTATAGCCACGTTTGTCGGGCGGTGTAGTGAATCAGGCGAATAACGTTGCTCTGTTTGTCAAACGTGACCAAGCCGGCACAAGCTGAAATTATGGTCTCGATATTGGGAAGGTTCTCCTCGTCTAGCTCAGACTCGCCGATCTCAATGGCTAGAGCGTGCCGAAGTTGCAATGTAGAAAGGGGGCTCCTCGCACAAGAAATCCACGAAAGGGTATTCATGGCGAGAGATACGTACTCCGCTTCTTGGTTGGTGATTCGCTTCATGATGTCGTTTTATACTTCGTCGTATCCGCCTGAGCGGGTGCGATGTTCTCGAGAGCTTGTTTGAACGCTTTGGGAGAACGCTTCCCGGTTAGTGATTTCAAGTGAAGTTGTGCGAGCAAAAACGGTAAACCTGAACCCAAGTCAGCATTAAGATAGGAATTGCGCAAGAATAGGTGTTTCGCACATCCCGTCCACGGCCCCAATGATTGTATCTGAGACGCTCTTTGCAGTTCCGGGCGTTCCTCCACAAACTTGCCAAGCCAAGTACCTATGAATATCTTCGCTGGCAGCCCGAATCTCCTTTACTATACTACCCTTGAACCTGTCTTCGATCTCTGTGATAAATCTTGATGTCGCAAAGAGGCTTGCTTTGCAATTTGTTTACAGGTCAAATATTTTGGATAGCAGCATCCGCCGGGAATCATCCGCCAATTCATCGAGTGCATCAACGATGATGAAGATTCTTGAGTAGGAGGCAGTGATAACTGCCAGGGCTTTGGAGATTTCTGCTAAAGACGGACGGATATTAATTTTCTTCTTCTGCTCGTAGAGGTCTCTCAAAATGTCCGGAAGCAAGGCTTGTTGGCCGCTGAGCTGCTGTAACAGAGTTGCTAGCATATTACCGATAGTCTGCTCGTCTCCTTGTCGGAAATTGCAGTAGAGCCATGTAATTCTAATAGAACGGTCGGCTCTAAAATTTGTGAGTAACTCGTTGACTACTGCTGCCGTGATGATTGTTTTCCCTGCTCCGGGGATGCCAGAGTAAAAGAAAGTCTGCCGATCAGCCTTGAGCCAGGTGTGGAACTCGGCTGATTCCAGGAGCTATTTACCGGTACCTTCTTGTTGTCGAGTAAGAAAATTGCATTGTTGTGAACAGTGGTCGATCGGAGTCAGCCAGTCAAGGACAGCCTGGTCCTTCTGAGCTCTGTTGACAGCATGTAGGTGATCCAGTTTGCCATTAACGCTCTTGATATCGTGACTAATAAAGTTAGAAACATACGTTATGCTAGAAAGACGGAAAATGAGAAGAGAACGAGAGGGATATTTACTCACGCAGATTTAGGTCTTAAAGCAAGAATGGTGGACGTCTTATATTGCAATATCTCTGCAAGCCGTTTCTTGACCTTGCTCTCCTCCAATGGCCAAGCCAGACTGAGAATGTCTTTGGCCTTGCTACGTCCACTCCTTCGGCAGCTTGCTGTCGCACAAACAAGTGCCTGAAGGGTAGGTAGTCGGTCATTGCCTTTTTTGCGGCCAGAAGCTGACTTGTGAGCTCCCAGCGGTTGTTGCTGCGGGCGAACTAGGTCTCGCCGACTGCGTAGTCAAGTTGACGTTCACCATGACGCCGCCGGCCAGCCTGTTTTTGAAGATGGTGATGGCCGTCCACAGCATCGTGGCAACCTCGCTGTATACCGACATTACCACCGAGACGGCGTCGACTGAGGTCCTCCTTTTCACCGAGTCATCAACGACGACGGCGTCCACGCCGACCGACATCGTCAGCCTGCCGCCAAGGCGGCCGTCTCGTCAACCCACACCTCGTTTGCCCCCACCGTCACGTCCACCAAGACCATATACCGGAACCGCTCAGAGCCCGTGAGACGAGCCTCCTCGATGAGAATGAAGTCTCCGGGTATGTTTCGGACCGTTGCGGAGCCTCCTTCACCAAGTACGCCAAGGCCTGCGCCTGCGCCGGCGTCGAGGTCCTCAC
>Ga0247760_1001272_pt1 | contig 24024 bp, 19 predicted proteins | sample UWRJL171409R4_FD_179936 | JGI IMG/M metagenome (GOLD analysis project Ga0247760, IMG submission 179936) | Plant litter microbial communities from Arlington Agricultural Research Station in Wisconsin, United States - UWRJ-L171-409R-4 | ecosystem: Environmental > Terrestrial > Plant litter >... | reverse complement strand
AGAGAAAGTGCAGAAGTGAAGGTGGGTGGGGGGAGGGGTGTGGCTAAGAAGTCGAAGCATGCGAGGACGGTGACGCCGTCTTGTCCCTATTCTCCCATTCCCCCATCAGCCTTGGAGGTGCGGTAGAAGAGGTAGGGTGCGCGTCGCGTCAACTAGCGGTCGCGCCGAATCTCGTCAGACCGGGCGCTGATTTTACCACCACCGTGTTTGGTTCATTCGTCGATATGACTCTCTTCGCATCAGGGGGTGGGGAGGCAAACCATGTGTGCAGCACTCTAAACTGGCACTCGGCGCCACAGCCAAAAATGAAACCAAAAAAAAACAAAACTACCGGTAATCGAGTTGCCTTGGCTGCGGCACGGGGCCCTGAATCTCATAACGTAGAGTGCCTGGCTGACGCCGCTGGAAGGCACAGCTGCTGGGGAACCCGCGCCTCGACGCCGGGGGATGGAGCCCCAAAGAGGGCCTCGGGGAGGTGAGGCCAAAGCAGCCCTATCCCCTTTTACTTTCGTAACAGTAACCTTGTTGAGATACCCCATGGGGATGACGGCCAACCCAACCTCCCTCACAGGCGCCTCTTAGCCCCCCGCCATTACCGCGCCGTCGCGCCGCAGCTTTCGATGGTTTGGCTGATTCAAGGTTTGGGCAACCGTTGGCAAGGCAAGGATGCAAAATGTGCTTGTAAAAACTCGGCTGACTGTTCCGTGGGGGCGGTACCACCGCCGGGGGAGCAGAGGATGGAAACCCGGGGCCCCAACTTTTTGTCTAACCAAAGTTTCACCCCAGATCAGGAGGCGCGAGGGCAGCCAACGGGCAGGGGATTTCATCACTCAGGGTCCGCATGACAGAATACGGGGCGGTCTGGACCACGGTAGGCAGCCAAGGGAAGGGAGGAAGGGGGAAACAATGCTTTTCAGATTCAGTTGTACCAGCTTTTAAGTTGTATCCCTCTGTCGCGTGTAGATGCTGCAGTGTCCAGTCTCTGATGCAGTTTTGTCCCGAAGCTCGTTTCCCCACACATCTTGGGCGACAGCATCTCCACCTGTTACGTTTTGGTTTCCTTACCCGCGCGAAGCGGGACCATCACGCCATCACAACTCCGAGAGAGACAGAAAACTGAAAAAGGATATACCAGGAGGAAAAAGAAGTACAGCCACCAGGTTTGTCAAAGCCAAGAGGGAATAGAAGAAGGGGGAAAATCCACCCATATCCTATAAATCAGATTCAGACAACCTCCGCACCCCGTAGCTACTCGCAGATATCCACACATCCCATCTATTAAAAACCGTTCCCCAAAAAAGCTAGATGAAAGAGAATGCCGCGAGTGGAGGAAAGACGGGTGCGGAAACCCTAAGTGTTCAATTCCAATCCAAAGCCGAATAAAACGATTTTTTTCTTCTCGCAACTCGCTGGAGACGACAGAGGGTAATAAAGAAGTGAAGTCTATCGGCCCAAATAACATAAAGTAGAGGTGATTGTCTATCCCATTTCACGACCAAAAAGGAAGTCCCAGATTCCCGCTAAGCCGAGCCCGGTGTCCTGTCCCATTTCGCTGCAAGCCAACCCTTTTTGTGGCCGCTAATTACGAGAAATGGTGGTATCCGATCCATCCAAAATCCCGCCCAAATTCCTACCCGAAAGCCCTAAGCGCCAATATCCTCTATAATTCCTCTGTCCGTCATCATTCATATCGTGAAGAATTCGCTAAGTTGAAGTCTGCAAGAAAGGGCATTGGTGTCCGGTCAAATCCTCTACATCATATCCCCGCCCGATAAGCTGTTGTTGGAAGAACTCCTGCCGCTTCCGTTGTACCCGTCACTTGGCCCCAGAAGATCGTGAACCGCAACTTTGGGAACTTGAGGAACCGGAAGTTTCCTTTGGTTACCATCCGGGCGGCTGATAATGTCCGTCAGGGAGATGCCGCCTCTTGAGGGGGCCTGGAGAGCCTGGCTGTGAGGGAACTGGCTCTCGGGTTGCGGTTCGAGCGGTGCCAGCGCAGGCGTGGTGTGCTGTTGCAGCGAGAGACTCCTGAAGGGGGGAAGCTCAAAGCCATTCATCGGCCGCAGGCGGGGCGAGTGGGCAGGGGTTGCCAGGGGTGTGTGATCCGGGGTTGGCGAAAGCGAGTCGTGCGAAAAGGTAGGAGACGAAGGGGCAGTCGAGTTGGGGGAGTTGGGTCTCGATCTCTTAGCGTGCCTGTATGCGTGGCCATAGTGGTCGTCCTGCTCGTCGTGTGAATGGGATCTCGACATATGATAGGCGCTGAGTCCTGGAAGGTGGTTCTGGTTCCGCGAAGAGTAATACGTGCTGCCGTGGTAAGGGTGCTGTCTCGAGGGGGGGTAGTAGTTGGGCGGATGGAGCATGTTGTCGCGCTCGGCCTGGTTGGCAGCCCGTGCCAGCATAGCCATATCAGGGCCACTCTGACTTCCAGGAGCAGCACGACTGTGGCTGTAGGGGTTCAGACCTGACGAAGGGGCGAAGTTGTACTGGCTGTAGTGCGGCGGGGACACGTTGGGGGACGACAGAGCTGTGGGCGGCGCTGAGCGAATGGCCTTGGGTGCTGGCGGCGGTGGCATCATCTCGGGCTGCATGCTGTGCATCAGACCAGGGTGCTGCGGGTGACCCTTATTACCACGTCGCGAGTTCGGATTGCTATGTATCCTCGAGTGACGGGTCAGCTCGTCAGACCGCGAAAACTTCTTGCTACACCCCGGGAACTGGCAAGCATGTGGCTTCTCCCCCGTGTGCGTCCTGATGTGCCGGGTCTGGTGCTCCAGTCGGTGAAAGGCCTTATCGCACAGCGGGCACTTGTAGGGACGGGGCAGTTCGTTGTTGGCCTCGGTGGGTTGTCCTCCTGGAAGGGGCCCGTTCGGGCGGAGCATCCCGATTGCAGCCATGTCGGCGTCGGGGCGTTGTTGCCGGCTTAGATCGCGGGAGTCCCTTTCTGTCTCGGGGTTCAGCAGATTGGAAAAATCCACTGCTGACTGTACTCGTTGCATTCGATTGCCCGCGCCAAATAGGCGTCTCTTTGAATCCTTGAATTTTTATTCCTTTCCTTTCCCTTTTGTTGCTTTCTGTTCCCAATTGAGGTAGACCTGACGCGGGTAGCCGGAGGTGGAAACAGTCGGTGACGGGAGCCTCGTCTGGTTTGCTAGTCACCCAAGTCGTCGTGGACTGGGAGGGGGCAAGGACGATGTGCAGTGCAGATCGTTACACGGTGATGTTTGCTGCTGGTAGTCGACGAAGAAAGTCGCTAGCACGCGGCGGGTGCGGGAGGCGTTAGTTGTTGGGGAAGTTTTTGAGGTGGTAACTCTGGGGAAGCAACGGAAAATCGAGGAGGGCTGTTTTTTGGGGGGGAAGCCGCGCTGGTTTTAAATGGCTGGAGGGCAGGGCAGGCTGGCAAGGGGGGTGTGTTGGGTACTTTGCAAAGTACTTCGTACCTGTAGGTAGGGGTGGAAGGTGTGTGGGTGTGGTGTGGGGAGCTGGAGGGGGTGTGGGAGACAGTTGGTAAGGTAGCGACTCAGCGCCACGGCCAGCGGGGGGGCCAGCGCCCGAGGTACCTCCAGCTGCCCTGGGAGGGTAGGATATCTTGGTAGGGAAAGGGTTGAAGGGGGCCGTGGATCTCGGGGACAATACACCCACCAGTGCGGTACCTTTGGGGCGGATGGAGCCCACGACCTGAGGGGAAAATGGGAGCGAATTGCACCAGATGGCTTCCAGACGAAGTACCGCAACTTTACTGCTCGCACCACACTCGTACGGGTACTTCTTTGACCGCGGTTTACATGCCGTGCTGAAGCGAGGTGGCCTGCAGCCGCCCCAGGGCACTGAGCGCTGGGTGCTGGGAGGGTCGCGCGCTGCAAACTTGGCCGGTGTGCAACCTGGGTGGATTCAGGTACTTTGATTGCGAAAATTTACACTGCAGTGAGTGCATCGAGGCCAAGCATCCCTCGCTTCTAGTGGAAGGGGCCCCAGAGAGGGGGAGACACCGTGGACGGGACGGGTGGGCACCCCTTCCCTCCATGCGGCGTGGATTGAACGGGCGGGAAACAGGAAGGCAGCAAAGCGCAGCGTGGGGTGCCGATAGCTTTATCGCGGGAGGGTTATTGATATGCCCTGCGCACCGAGCAAGAATCGTGCTCCGTCCACACCTGCGGGAGCCGTCAACATTGGGTTGGTCTCGACCACCTCACGCTCAACTTCGCAGGCCCAAGAACACCAGCATCCACACCTAGTCCAGCGCCGGCATCCTGATGCACACAATCAAGAGCATCTCATGGTGCGTCCACGGAAGCTGTTGTGCATAACCGCACCTGCCGTGTCGACCGGCCAGTCAATTTGCTCGGAACAAGTGGCTCTGGCTCCATCGGCAACGAACGTCTCTCTCGGGCGACTCGAACGGAGACAACACATGCTTCCCGACACGCGCACACATACGTCTGCCAGCAACACGCTGCCCACGTCCGCGCAGGCCACTGACCGGCTACCACTCTGCCTGCCCGAGTGCGTTGTGCGACGATGCGGCGGGAAGTCAGAGCCCGTGTTGTTTTCTCCCCCTCCGATGTCCCGTCTGGGCCGTGGCACGGTGCGAGTGACTTGAGGGTGAGGTTATCGTTTCCCCAGAACCCGCCGGGCGTGGGAAAATGTGGGTGAAGGCCGGGGGCGGTGTGGGTGGTGGCTGAGCCCAGCCGGCCAAACGATTGGACCATGACACACTCAGCTTTCTTCTTTCCACTGGCTCGTCCCCTTCTGACGCCGGGTTTGCGAGCTGAGGCAGAGGATCATCGCCTCCGGAATCAATAGCTGTAGCGCCCAAAATTGTGATAAGAAAGCTCGAAGCCGCCCCGTCGGCGAATCCCTTCCACATCCGATCCGACACCTTGTTGCCCAGAAAAGTGTTGAGGGCGCACGACAGCCCTTCGAACTGTCACACATCTGGGGTAAGGCAACGGCAGAGCGCAGAAAAAGACAGGAATATCCACCTGGGGTGCGGACAGCGCCCAGCAGTGGGCCTTCGTGCCCATAACAGAGCCAACCGGGCAGCTGCCAGCTCGGCTTTCGCCCTCTGAAGCCTCCCCTGGTTGAGGTGGACATGGTCGCCGCTCGAGGACATCCTGGTCTCGTCTGATCATGCATCCATCCGGGTCCTTTCACGGTCCAAAGGGTGAGCGCGGATGTGGAGAACCGGACCCGGGGCTGGCTCAGGGCGGTCTCGGAACAGGGAAGGACCCAGCGAGTCCAGGCGGAGGATCGCTGCTGTTTTTTTTTCCTCTTTCCTTTTCTTCTGTTCTAAACAGATCTTGCAATGCTATATTCTCGCCCCGCCATAGCCGCTACATGTGCAACAAATCTCCCCGGGGAGCCGCTCGGCCGTCAGCGGGCAGAGATAAGCAAAGTGTGGAGGTTCCATCCGGCTGGGGTGGGTTGCGGAGGAGGTGGTGGGCGGGCGGAATCCACGCCAAGTTTAGGCTCGCAGGTCCTCCTCTGCTTCTTTTGCGGTGAACCTCGCACAAAGGATACGAAGGCAGCGTGCCGAACTCTGCGTTCCTGATGGGCCTGTCTTTTGCCCGAGGACGAGAAAGGCACATACCCGCAGCACGGGGCAAAAGGGGTCTTTTTCGACGACCTGAACGCTGGCTGACGTTATGCCGCGGCTGCCAGCGTCTGCCAGCCCCAGGGCCTTCTGACGCCAGCCGAAATCCGGGGTAGTTAGGGTGCTGGCACAATTCCTTTTCCCGAAAGACGGGGGCGCGCCACATTCCCCAAGAAGAAGGTGCATGACGGCTTCAGAACCACCGAGGATGTGAGATGCGCCGTGGCTCCTCGGCTCTCCTTTTCGGGCACAGCAGAAAACCATGAGGTTATCGAGGTCCCCAAATCACCAGTGTCAGCGGCGTGGGGGTCACATCGGCACCCGCTGGCTCGATGCCGCCCAATGGATAGCATCGGTGAGTTGCGGCTCTCGAAAATCCAGCCACAGGACAAGCTCAGGTCCGCGTGGTCTTTACAAAATTACATTGCGAAGCAAAGGACTGACAGTGTACACGGGATGTCATCATGTGTTTTTTTCTTCTTTTCCACAGAAGCTAGCGACGAACACACCGATTCCGCTTAACACCCCTAATGCGTTAAACCAAATTAGGAAGCTGACTTCAAGGGTGCTCCTGGTGCTCCAAGGCTGCTTTTCAATTTACAAAACCCACGTTTTCCATTTCATTCAACTTCTCGCCTTCTTCTACCCGGAATTCTCACAGGACCAACATGGGATGATCCCGGCTCAGGTCACAGCAAAAACCAAAGACGCTTCCGCTCGGGCGTCGAACCGAAGAGCAAGTTTCTCTCAGCGCTCGGAATACGGATGGATCGTCGAGGCAGCTTGAGACACGTCAGAGAGCCGGAGCCGGGCCGATCAACCACTCCCTGGACCCTCTTCAACTTTCGCTGTTGAGGGTCAGACCGAGTCAGCCGGAGGATGGCATCCCCGGTTACCCTAGTCTTTGGTTCTAGAAAACTGCCAGTTGCGCCGGACCACGCCAACCGATCTTGCTCACCGCCGCGGACCCGTGAACGCCACTCTTCTTGAGGCCAGTTGCTCGCCGCAACTGGGGCTTGACTTCTTTTTTGTCACAGCATCACTTTCATCAAAGTTCCATTCTCTATTTCTCCTCGTCTATGCCCCATCTACAGCTTATGCATCCCATAAACATTTCATCCTATCCCATAGCGAGGATTGTGCTGATTATCAGCTCTTACCCCAGACCAACCAATTTTCCTTCTAGAACCCCGAGGTCAACCCGAGAGAGAGAAGAAAATCAGAAGCTCGCGATTATGTTCGCGCATCGTGGAGAAATCGGTATGAGCGCTCCACAGAAAGGCCGAGAGCAGACGTGAAATGCGGGTTGTGCTGTGGATTCGCCGCTCATCGCCCAGAGACGGAGAAAAGGCTTCCACTCCGCATTTCATACCACCCACCAGAGCTAGGGCTCGCTCTCGGTTCGTCTGATCCGATCTCGACGATGCTGGACCTTGAACGCACAATTCTCGGTGAGTCGTTCTTGAATATTGTAATACGGTGAGGTGAGTAACGTGGACCGATTTGGACGGTGAACACAATGGTTCCCAGCGATGAATTCCCCGCGTCCTGCACGGATCATCCTCAGTTGCATTTACCCGGCGGCTCTCCTGTGAGTCTTTCCTAGCTCGCGCCAGCTCGGGAGGTTCGAATGACGACACAGCCTCTAAGCACGTAAGGAGGCTCTCGGCGGATTACATCAATTGACAGGGCCAACGCGACAGTAGCGCGGCGAAAGGCGGCCATTTCTGACTTGGACCAGTGTCCTCAAAGGGTTTGCGGACGATTTCGCATTTTGCCCCCTTCATGTGAATGAAGGGCGCCCCTCTGCTCCGTACATACCAGTAAGACGAAATTTTTCGGTGGGCTTTGGAATGAGACGCCGGCCACCGCATCGTGGCCCATTGCTTGTGCGAGCTTCCAGGTTGTATCCATGAGTCCCGAGGGGCCCCCTTAGCCTCGGCAAGTTCCATCGCCTCGGCCAGATCTGCGGAGAAAAGATCGCATACGGAGATGAGCGGCCTCGCGACTGTCTCGAAGGGTTGAGACAAGAACCTTGGGTTTCAGGACAGGGGACATCGGCGGTCAGAAGGAGTTTCGCCAACGGGCGAGCTCCGAATCACATGGGAGAGGCTGACCGCAGCTTGCGATGATGTCAGCGCCCCCTAGTTGCGGACAACGCAGCACTGGGGCTGGAGTTCGGGGAAAAGAACCACCACAGGTAACAAGGGCAACAAAGGGGAAACGTGTTTACCAGGCCGTATTCAGCCGAGATCGAGGATGTACGTTGCAGCGGTGGCGCGCGCTCGCCCTGGATCTGAGTGCAGTAAAGCTTGGAGTTTTGCATTATAGTTAGGGGTGATCAAATCGATCCTTTTTTTTTGGGTCTTTTTTGCGCGTGCTTGTGGCCTACCTCCTTTCAGGGGAGGGGTGTGTCTTTTTGGCTGGACTGATGAGCTGAGCACGATGGAGAGCCGGGTAAACGGGCAGAAGGCTCTCAGCTCCTCCCCACACAGACCCTTGCTGCTGTCGAGGCCAACTCGACAAGGGACCGCAGATCCGGGGCTCGGGAAATCCATCCGATCCTCAATTCCCGATCAGGGCAGCGCAGGGCAGCCAACGGCTTCTTCCACGTGCCTGAACGGGCTACTCTCCGACCCATCGCTCAAGGGCTCAAGTGCACGGATTACTGCGGACGTCAAGGTGTGCGTAATGTTTATCGGCTCACACGTGTGAGAGATAGGATAAATGTGTGGGTGATTTGCTGGGACCCGACCTGTCTTGGTGGCCGTCGGCAACGCTGCTATTACTGGGTAGAACAGACGAAGATTGGTAGCGCAGCTCGTACCTGCCTTCCGTGATAAGATGCAGCAGCCGATAAACGAGGGGGGCTGCGAGCTACTATGGAAGCCGATCTGCCGTGGCGGTGGACGCGTCTGCGCAGTCGCGCCCGATCCGACGAGAAGGGCGGCGAGAAAGGAGGGCTCGGAAGCTGACTCTCTGCCGGGGCGCCTTGCCGCCAGAAGAAAATGACATTTTTACTCTATCGCAATTTGGTGGTGGTGTTGCGACTAGCGTCAGCTCCAGGTGGTCAAGGCACATTTGGGGTACCCCCACGTGGAACTGATTGGGGTCTTGGCCAGGGAGAATCTTTCGAAGCGAGACTGAAGACCATTCACCTGCCACGAGGATGGACGGGCGGTGAGCTCCCATTGGAGAAGGTCTAGAACTGTCTTTGCTCTTATTTCAGATTAAGTCTTCTTGACTCGAAGGCGATACCCCGGCGCTAGACTTCATGATAGGCTCGATTATAGCACAGAATCGTCCATCCGTACCATACTCTGCTTGTCACAGCGCACGTATTGGTCCACTTCACCCATACTTGGTCAGTCATCCCTTATACCTTGGTCTTAAGGAGGGATACCTATACCAACCTCAATGGTTTCCCCGGTCACTAGAATACGCATTCTTGACAAGTCGATGTGTCCCGGTTTATTTTCTTCATCTCCCGCGGGCCGATAGGTATCGCCCAGCTCGTCATTGTCACAAACACCCAGCAAGACTCTTCGTGACACATGGTTGCCCCCGTCAAAAGATGTGAGCTAGTTGCCATTGGACAGAATTCGCAGTTGGGCTTAGCACCGTGGCTTGGCCGGCTCGATGGTTCCAGGTTGGCCAAATCATGGAAAACATTCCGATTTCTCTGACACATGACACCATTCCAATAATTGCCGTGACCCGCCGATGTCGCAGGCACTAGATTCCGTGTGCTCAGGCAGGCGCGGATCAGATAAGGCATGCACGTGCCTGCTCGCGAATGCGGGGAGCCGTTCCCGAATTTGGAGTGGTCGATCACCTGTCACAACTGCAAACCGTTTGGCGCGGTTTGAAGTGTGCCCCTCGCCTGACATCACGCCGCACGTATCCTCCCGTCTTTGACAACCACCTGCGTAATCAGCACCGTACCACCGTCTTCCTGCCCGGCGTTTCTCCGCTGGAGATGGCCTTGGCATTTTGGAGTTTTGATGGACTACCATGCGATACACGGCCATGACGTCTCGAGCTTTGATCTCCCGTCGACGCGTAAGATTGGCTTCGCGCTGTTCACCCCCGCACACGGCTGACGGATCGCCTCCCGCTGACCACATCACCAGACCGCCTGCCTACCGTCTCGGCGGCACAGGCTCTGCAAGAGTTCCAGGGCAACGAGACCAACTACGTGCCAACTGGATTGAGAACCCTAGATGCATCGCTCAGCTTGAACCTGGAGGATCAAAGTCAGGGGGGCATCCAAAAGGGCCAGGTGACCGAAATCTGGGGTCCGCCAGGGGCCGGGAAAACCACCTTTGGGTGAGCACATTTTCTCAAGCGGCTGGGCACGCTCCGCTTCTAACCTTGCCTAGCATCCAGCTTGCCGCCAACTGTCTTCGCGAAGCCAAGGGAGTTGTTTGGGTAGGTCGGTCTCTCCCCATTCTTGTCTCCTTCGGAACACGGGACGGCATTGCTCACCAGTGGTGTGCACAGATGGCTTTCATCCTGTCTCGAGTGAACGTCTCCGGACTGTTGTGTCCTCCGTATGCGAGGACGATGACAAAGCAACGCCTGGTTGCCTTGAGCTCTTCACCCACTACATGTGTCCCAGTCTACCCCATTTCATTGCTCTGCTGTGCCAGCCCACGTCATCCTGCGTACCTCAGGGTACGGCTCTGGTAGTTATCGACTCTCTTTCGGCTCTCATCAACCATGCCTTTCCAAAAACCACGGATGGACGAACTGCCGGGGACTTCAAGGGGAGAAAAGGTTTGCCAATGTTCCGCAACCAGTATTCAGGAAACTTGGTCTAACCGCGTTTTCCAGGCCCGCCACTGACGGTGCGAAGACTCCAGGTGCTTCAGTACATTGTGGGAGCGCTTGGGAAGCTCGCCGCAACTCAGGACCTAGCTATTGTTGTTCTCACGCAGTGCGCTACCAAGATGCAAGGAGAGCGCGGTGCGACGCTGATCCCGGCCGTCAATGCCACAGCCTGGGACCAAGGCATTTCTACAAGGCTCGTTTTGTTCCGAGACTGGGCACCGGACGGAGCCGAGTCACGAGCTCCGCACTTCGTGGGGGTTCAGAAGAAAAACGGAAAAGGACACAGCGGGTCGTTAGACGATGTCACTGCATTCAGCATCAAACCGGTAGGTCTTGGAGAACCCCTTCGGTACCTGTTTCGATAAGCTCATGTTTTGCACTAGAGCGGTTTGGTTTCAGTCCATTGTGACAGCTCGCAAACTTCCCGAGTGTTATCCTCCACACCAGCGCCAAAGCGAAAGCTGGCTGATACGAACTTTGAGATCGCAGATAGCGATGACGAGGATTATGGATGGCATGACGAAGAGCCTCTGCTACCACCTTTACCTTCGCAGTGGAAAGGGAGCGAGGATATTCTCCTCGACCCGACGCAGCCTAATAGCGACGACGAGAGCCAGCATGGGGAAGAAGAGGGCGCGGCTAAGTCTCTTACGGATGAGTAGGATCAGGAACGAACCATAGAGGAGCCCGCTTGCGAATTTGCAGGTTGCTGAATCACCTAAAAAAAATTACGCTTCTGCGACCTTGAGGTAAAAAAAAAAGAACAGACGAATGGCACCGTTCTTCGTGGTCATCAAGGTGTGCCCCCGCGGAGCTGGTCGCGATGGCCAATGCCGGGCCGCTTCTCCAGAGCCGATTCTCCACCTCTCGGCCACTGTTGGTCTCATCTGCCGCTTCGAAGGATGCTGGTCTGAGCCTCAAAAAGTCCGTGAGGTCCCATTCGGCCAGATTCTTGGCAGGTATCTGACCATCTACTGGTCGTGCAACGCGCTCGCAGAGGCCACGATTCGACCAAATGGTTTCCGTCTTCCTAAATGTGTCCGCCGCCCGCGAACGCATTCACATCACTGGTCGCATTCCACTACCTTATCCTGAAGCTTTGACACTTGTGACTCGGCCTTGGGGGCTGTTTTGGCCGTCTGTCGAAGACGCATGGTTCGCCTCCAAGGTCGTATCACAGGCTCACACCGATGAGCTCGACTAGTTCTTGGGCGTCAGAATAGCTGGGTTGCCACTGCAGGCGGAATGCGACAGCAATCAATCGGAGTTTATTAGGAAGGGTGTCGAGACTGTTCGATCCAGGGAAGGAGAATACTGCGGGACCAGGATGTAGAGCCTGCAAGTTTCGATGTGCCGTACCGCCTTCCCGTACTGCGCCTTGAGGCTGCAGCTGATGAAACCAGCGAGATGCGACCAATTCGATCATACAGTGGATCAACAGCAGAACCCTAGGCTATCCTTCAGGCTCAATTTCAGCCTGCACCTCAGGTTCCCTCGGTAGGGCTCCAGCGTTTCTCTGCCTGTAGCACTCCGCAGGCGAGTTCGTTCAGTTTGTTGACCGGCTGTCCGATCGCACATCGCGACAACCGTGCGGCATGGCGTGATGGAACCCCGTCCCCCTCTCGGAAGCAGAAGCGAAGCTTGTAGAACTGTACAGATCTATTGCCGAGTCTAGCTGAAGAGCGTGTGGCTCGGATTTCTCAACGGATTTCTCAATCGCCGACATCCATCGGCAGGGAGCTTCCGTTCCGTGAGTGCTGGCACTGGTGCTGTTGTGGCATTGAACAGCAACGCCCCAGCGGCCACGGCCCTCTCAGTCCTTCGATTCAAACAAGCGGGCGAATGGTAACCAACAGCGTCCGCGCTTCACCGGTCAGCGGAGACGGCAAGACATACAGATACACGGTGAAGATGGACACCGGAAAATTGCGTTTCTTTTTTGCGCTGTGCGCGAAAGCGCGCTTGCGTAGCCGCAGTCGAATGGGATTATCTGACAGGCTGCCAAACAGCCATTCCATCTCAATGATCCGCAGCGGATGCATGTGCCCTTTCCCCGATGGGACCAAGTCAAGTCCGGGGCAGCCTACGCAATAAGGACACCCCCGCTTCCTCGATATGACAGAGTTCACACCGCATCGTGTCCCCTTTTCCCGTACACGTCTTAGGATGAATTGCGTCCGCATCGAAAGGAGGGGAGTTGGATCCCATCTTACACCTTGGGCGCCCAGTTTGAGGGTTCCCTCATCCCACACCCTTGAAATACATTCTCAGCAGGCATTGGAAAGCGAAGCGAGTGCCGCTGTCTTGGCCGCAGAAAGGGACGATCGAACCATCCATCCCCGCGTCAGACCCACAGTGCGTCGAATATCGAATGATGTCGCCATGGCGATGGTGCTATTGAGCCCCTTTTTTGGAGTTGCGCAGATGTTGACAATCCCTGGCCCATCACACAACTCAATCGCTTAGTGCCACGCCGCCGCCACGCGCCGATGGCGATTTACGATCGCGGGGAAGGGGGTGGAAGTGGTTCATCCATCGATGGGCGTCTGCATTGACGTTGAGATGCGATGAGATGAGCGGGTTTCCAATGTTCATGGTGCGATCTGGAGTAATACAATTACGACATGACCCCTCCCCGCCTCCGCTGCATCCGTCCTGAGGAACTACCTACATGTGTGTACTTGGTGCTTTCGTTCTCCGTACACACCTGGTGTTTCTTGGGCGCGCCAGACCGAGGCCGCCGGGAGGGTGTGGGCGGGTGACGACGCTTAACATATGGAGGGGCCGAGACCACGCACGCACAACCTACCTTGCGTCCAATTTTCTGTAAGTCGGTCAGTGAGGCGGCTCGGTGTCCTACTCTCTTTTTGGTGGTTCCCGATCCTGCCATTCCAAGGTCATATCATCCCGCGGCGGTGATGGTGAAGTTTGGTCGTTATCAAGACGGCCCTTTCGCGGTTACGGCTGTTTTTGGGGAGGCTGGGATATCCCGGCCCGCGAGTATTATGGGATGGATGCGGCGCGGGCCGCGAGGGACGAGGAGCGAGCGAGGGGATCCCCTTGCTAGTGTCTTGACTTCGCGTCTGGTTGACATGATCACACACGGAAGTGAGGGCTTTGCCGTCGCGGGTTTGTCTGAAGGACCCGGTGTCTGTGCTGGCTGCGCCGTACGAATTGGCTGGGATCATGGATTGAGGCGAGGCAGGTTCGCAATTGTTTGCACACACGCCATCCATGATTGAGTCGGCTCTTGCAGTCCTTGTAGGGGAGATCGGTCCTAATACTGATGAGAACGGTGACTTGTAGTGACACATCGGTCTCCGAATTCAGTCGTAGCTGATACTTGGACTCGATGTGGCGGATAGCCTGTTCGAAACTAGATCTATAATGGTTGCTATCTAACCAATTATAGGGGATACCCTAGTCTCCTGACCATCATGAGAGTTGCACTTCATTCGCACACTTTCAATATAGGGCGGTGATGTTGGGCCCAGGTACTACAGTGCTATCAATATTCATCTTGCACGTGGGGGCATCGACTCGCTGGTACGGTCTTCTGCCTGCTCTGTGTCCTTATTCATACACCGATGAGCAACCAACACGCATTGCAAACATCGGCTGATATAGTCATCTGGACGAGCATTAGCTGACCGGTGGTTGCAGATCGCGGGCCCGGCCCGAGCTCCAAATCACCAACGTAATTCAAACCCAGACCGCTGGCCATCTCTCTCACGAGCGAGAAGTACCTGCCTATGTGGGTAATCTAAGCCTCTGAGCAAGGTCGGTGTTTGCCTTCTGCACTCGGGGGTGTATGATGAGGATTGTTTCTGTTCCCGTCAGCAATACACTCATGGCGTTCTGGAGGTTATGGATCTTGCCCTCGGCTGACTTGGGTGTGATAGAGGAGGAGCTGTGCTGAAAGAGTTTCGTATGTGTATCTACGGCGATGTAGGAGGTTTGATAACCTATCATCTGTGTGTAGGTATTCTTGCTTGATAATTGTTAGTTGCTTCATATTTCGAAACTGGCTGACATTCTCTCGTGAGAACTGAGCAGCCACTTGTACTGCACTCATAAGCAAGTTGAGATAGCGTCCTAACGAAAGGAGAGGTCGGGTTTTATGTCTTTGTCGTATCTTGAATAGATTTTAGATACGAATCACCACGCCTGTCAACGTGCTGTACCTCCCTAAGTTGAGCGAGATTATCTCCTATATTGTTGCTCCAGCTAAGTAGTGCAGAAGTATCAACTGAATGTTGCCCGGCTGGACTGCGACCTGTGAGATTTCTGAGCCCCAACTGTTTTCAACTTCGTTTTGCTCCTTTGGTCAACCCACTTACATCTAGAATGACGACCCTCGTGACTCCCATGATGAACCGAACCGGATGAAAACATACTCAGGTGCTTCAACTATTCTCCAATATCAACTTGATGTTTGTCGACATATCATCTGACGGTGGCACTCGGTGCCGATTGAGGCTCACAGCCAGTGCTGGAGATGGTGAGAGACCGGAGACTGGTGTTTGATGTTGTTGCAAAGCACATTAATGAACCCTGAGGTTGAAGCTGTATGTTATCAAGATCTGCTTCTCTGTTTGTGGTTTCCGACGGCTCTAGTGGTGATAGTTTGATTTTCTTCTGTGTTGGGATGTATTTATATCTGTGCATGGTAATAGATCGGCCAAGGTGATTGACATAGAACCGATGTCTGAATATGAAAGCCCGAAAGATTTGGCATGTAATGTCTTGTGGAATGGTTTGAAGGTGGGTCTAGGTTATTTTCGTCCTCTTGTCGATATGCGTGCGCCCTTGAGATAGCGAGGAATGCAAACAGGGTTGCTAGAGATTCCCAACTGGAAGAATCCTCGATGCAAACTGAATTGCCACAGTGACCTTCCCAAGGCCACACACCAATTCTAGCAGACGTTGGGGCGGGCTGCTCAATGCGATGTGCGGTACTATAAAGAGTCAGGCCCGCTCAACACGTTTCCCGCCCGATTACAAGCGTAACGAAAGCAAAGAACGACAATGGAGATGTTAGGGCTAGAACACCACCCAGCTAGCACTCCCCATCACCACTCCGAGTCCTCTGATGGCTCCCTGGCGTTCGCAGATGTCTTCGTCATCGGCATCACCGCTGTTGTGTGGGGGATGATCTCTGTTTGTGCGTCAGTTTACTATACTAAGCTTCTCCGCCACGAAGCACGCCGACGATGGCCAACACTCCGCTATCACTCCCACTATGCGCTCATCATGCCGCTGATGATCTTCCTCTTTGCATTCTTATCCTGGCCCGGAATACTGGTATGGGAGTTCTGCGCAAGGCACTGCGCTTCGCAGGGAGCGCATGGGATATGCTGCGCAGGTTGTAAGCCCTGCATCAGTAACGAGGCGCGCAACGAAGAAAAAGAACGCCGACTGGAAACCCAACTTCGGCTTCAGCAGACGTTACTTATCGCGATGCAACCGCAGAACCCAGCTATGGAAATGCCGGCTCGACAAAGAGGCTCTTCTGCAGATTACGGAGGACCGTTTTTTTCCATGGCTGAGGTTATCCGAGCAAAGGACTAGTCCGAGTCCGAGTCTCCGACGCGGCCTGCGACTGCGGTTTTACCTCCACAATATGGCACGTGGTCGGGGGCTGCCCATTGATGTTCTGAACGGAGTGCGAGGGCTGGATACTGGCTTGTTGACCGATGCAGGAAAGGAGTCCTTCCGAGAATGCTGTGTGTGTGGCGGAAGTCGAGGAAGTCTCGGTGCTGCATGTTTGCGGTCGTGGAAGGGGCGGTCACTACTAGAACCCTAACCCTGTAAATAGAACATCTGACCAATCGCTATAACTGCCGTCAAAGCGGCCTCGGCAGGCCACTAACCCCCGCTGAGCCGAGTCCATCAACGACGGGGATTTTCAATGTTTACAACGCCAACTTAAAGCGCTGCGATTCGGCCAAAGACATTGCACGCTCGTTCCGATTCCACGTACTGCGGACACAGGCCCACCCCCCCAACACAACCTGGAGCCTGCGCTTGTATTGACGCAGGGACGCTTCCAGGTCAACTGACTGATGACTGGTTTGTTTTGGAGATTGCCGCCTTACAACATTCATCGGATTCGCTGTTGTTATCTGCCCGACATTCCTGACAATGCGACATGGCAAGCTCTCATGGATCGACATCGCTCACCCGCACGAGATCTGCTCGGCTGCCGCCATCAAACACCAGTAGGCCACTCCTAGGCTCCCGGGCGCCTCCGTCCGCTGCCAATTCGAACTCCGCAATCGCCTTCCCAGCGCCGACCGCCGCCCCGACATCTGTGTCGCATGTTTCGCTCTTCCTGACGAACCTGAGATTGCTCGACCTCGACCGCTACCCAGACTGGCCTGAAATCAGCGCGTCTACCTTTGGGACAAGAGATACCGCGCAGGGGCAAAAGAAGCGCATCCAATGCGTCGAGTGGGCGCTTTACCGCCTCTTTACATTGTGGGACCCCGACGAGGCGCGAGACAAGCTCCAACCGTTCTTCCCGCCCCTTGACCAAGTTCAATCTCTCAATCTACGCGCTGCCCTTCTCCGGACCCTAGAGCACGCAAAGAAGAATGGCGTTCTCGGCCGCGATGCCGTCGTCCGCAAGACAATGCTCGACGAGTGCAAAGGGGAGCGAATGGAAGAGGTCTTGGCGGCATTGTCGTCGGCGGTTCTGAAGAAGCTAGCTGCAGAACAGCTGCTTAATCAACGTCAGCTCCCGGCATTGGCCCAGTCCCTCGCGTTGGAAAACCGGGGATACTCTGGGGAGCGAGCGGAGCTGGTTTCGCTCATCTTGGCCCATAAGTTCTCTCTTCATCGAACACTCGAGAGCAAGAACAAGTCACGGGCCAGATACAACGATTTCTCGCAGCTTATGGGACTCAAAGAGGGCAGCATTGCGCGCAGACGGGTGCAAACCAGGGCGGCGCAAGAGGAAAGAAAGCGTCATACGAACATCCCGGACGACATGAAGCTTGATGTCTGGCGCACAGTAAGGAATAACTGGTCAGGAAACGAACGTTGGATGGAGGCCCTGTTGTATGGTGATAACCATGCGCGCAAGGACGGTCTTCTGTCCATCCCGTTTGACCGAGTTTGGCGACGAGTCGAATCTGGCCGGTTGGCTGAGCTCGAGGACAAGTCGGACGGATTATTACAGCAGCTTGATGGGAGGGTTAAGAGCCAAAAAGAGCGGCTGGAGAAGTGGCAAGGTTTTCGACAGAGGGTGTTTGGGAAGGTTGGAACAGAACCGAGGGCCGAGGAAACTACCACGAGGGAAAGGCAAAGAGGCGTTGATCTCGGGTTCAGGGCACACGAGACTCTCCACCTCGGTCGCATGAGCCCGAGGAAGCTCCCTCGTATGAATCGTGGAGGCCTGGATAACGAATACAACGGTTTAATTCGCAACCTGAAGACGGAGTTGGCCGGTCTCGGCTCCGACGGAGCCTCGATCCCCGCCTTCTTTCAGCGACCCCAGGAATCCTCAAAGCCAAACATCCGAGGAGAGTTGGAAAGCGAGCCCGAACTAGTATCCGAGCTGAGCGAGATAGATGATGAACCTCTGCCTCCTCGCCCCTCACCACCGCGTCGCGAGCCAGTCAAAGTCATCGAACGTGTGCTGCGAAGGACGGAGAGTGTTCGTTACGAACACTCTCGACTGAATGAGGAACAACTGGACTTTCCGCATCTGCGTAGATCCGCCACTATCCAGTCCAAGCACTCAAATGTCGCAGCAAGACGACCACCCAGCACCTCCCCGACGAGAAGTCCTGAAAAACGCCCTAGTCCGCCGCGCTTACAGCACTCCCCCCCGCAACTAACATGGTCACCCCCTCGGGCCGTCTCAGTCTCGCCCGTACGAACACCCTCTCCTGAGCGACCTGTTTCGCCGACACAACAACTGGCCGACCAAATTCTTGCCTCGGTGGAGGCTGCCTCTCCATCCCCGATCAAGAAACCTCGCCACACACTGTCTCTCGCTGACCGCACTCGTCTGTCAATGGCGCGACGGACCCCCAAAGCCCTACCTGAGACTATCATTGACGAATATGACAACGATTCCGAGATTGACAACTTCTCCGTCCACAGAGGGCCGATTGTCTCGGTTGACCCACCGGAGGAACCACGGCGGCAGCACGGACATCAGCGGGACGCTATCGACACAGGCGCCGACATGCACGAGGATCTGGTAGCCCGCACGCGGCGCAGCATGGCAGGCTTTGAAGCTGCGCAGAAGAAGGCGCAGCTCGAGCGGCGGCGGTCGCTACGCAAGAGCAAGCAGATCCAGCCTGCTGCGGGCGGCCGTGACAGTATTTATTTTCCAGCCGTGGACGAAGAGGAGAACACGACGTTGCTTTTGGCGGAGGAACTAATGGAGGCAGAGCAGGTGGACCAAGATGCCGTGTTCATGAGCCGACCCAAGATCAAGACAAGCCCAGTCGGAACACCCATCCGAGGGAGTATCTGGGATTGATGAAAGCATGAGAAACGAGAACAGCAACGACGTGATGGGATATGCAGGGTATGGTGGTTAGGATATAGCGCTTTTTCAGTGAAATAAAAGCGGGATAATTACAGCGACGTGTTGCAGTAAGACAAGATTCTAATTTCTTGTCAAGGGCAAGTTGTAGTGTATAGTACAGTGTATGTGGTCCAAGTGTTTTACATGCCCATCCCGTCTCTCAAAGTGTTCTGGGCCCCTCTACCAACCCATTTGCCGCAGCTCCATCGTCCGCGAGATGACGGCACGCACGCCGCCCCTGAATCTGTCGTTTGCCCGCTCTCTCCACTGCCTCTTACGCCTCAGCGCCGGCCGCTCGTGAAATTTCTGACGACGCAACTCAGCCCTCACCTGGTTTCGGCGAACCAGCGCGTCGAGCCTTGCGATCGCTTTAGCGGGGGTTGTGGTTCGGTTGGTATTGATCGTGCGACCCAGCTGGGGGGTCAGCCGCAGCTTGATCTCTTTTCTCAAATCATTCTTATAGTCATCGAAGAACTCATCCGGGGTCCATTGCTGCATTTCCCCCTTGTTGATGGACCGGAGGTCTCCGGCGAACCTCTTCGCGGTAGAGCCCTTGATATTTTCGGAGGTCGGGGGCGGGGGTCGAGGCGGGCGAGGGTCGGCCTTGAGTAGGGCTGGGTCGTTCTCGCCGGAACCGATCGCACTGCGGATGCGGCTCAAGTTCGCGGCTGGTGAAGCAGGGTTGGAGGAGGAGGAGTTGGAGTCGGAAGAGGACGAGAGAGACGGGCGGGTCGTGGCGAAGGCGCGCTGGAGAAGGAGAGGGCTTCGGATGGGATGGGACGCTGCGGCAGCGGCTAGGAGGAGGGAGGGCCGCGCGCTGGATACCATTGCCGCTCGGCAGACGGATTGTAGGACGGCCATTGTTTACTGGTTGCGTAGCTGGGAATTGTTAGCCATTGGGTCGCGCTGGAAAGAGAATGAGGAGAGGTTGAGGGGCACCATACTCAATCGGGGCTGATTGATGACTTCCTCCTCCGAGGCGCAACTTGTTTGCGACGTTGGACGATTTTTCGACTTTGAGGTTGAGCCCGGACCGGGAATTTCTGGAGCTTAGTTCATGCTTGGCCACCAAGGCCTGGCCCGCGACTGGCGGTGATTTGTGGCTCCGCTTCCGACGCCACACGCCAAAAGGTTCGGCGGTTTTGGCCATGCGCCACAGGCACGGTCCCTTCAACCTGCCGCTTGGTCGTGAACTTTTACAGAAACCGCGACATGATTGCGGCACCCACCATCAAACGCCATCGCCCAACCAATGCGCCAACGTGATTTTCAGCAGAGGGTTTAGCTGCCTTCGAGATATCCTTTGACACATACAGCCACCGATCAACTCTGCAGCATCTGCGCGGGATTAGAAAAGCTCGCATCGCATTTTGCGATTCTTCAACGGCGCGATGGCGTACAATCCGTATGGAGGTGCGTTCAGCCTTCTCTCCCCCACGTTGTCGCTGCCTCGCGCGTCCACTTCGTGCGGCCACCCGTCCCTACTGACGCTTTTCTCTTCAGCGCCGCCATATGGAGCCCCTGCGGGCTACCCGGCTTTCCCAGGCGCATCTCTTGCCCCAGGAATGGCGCCTCCTCCGGGCTTAGGTATGTTGCTTCCATCACACCTTCTCGCTACTAGCCCTGCAGCCGCTAACGTGTGCTTTAGGTCCTCCACCAGGCATGTCCTCTGCACCCGGAATGGCACCGCCACCTGGTGTCCAACAGCAAAGTATGCCCTCACAAGCTAATCGACCAAGCGGCCTTCCTGCCTCCTTCCAGCCGCCCCCGAACCTGCCCAACATCAACTTCAACGCCCCCGTGATCCGACTAGGCTCCACTGCGCAACCTTCGAAATCGGGCATGGCTTCGGACCGCGACCGCAAAGACTCACACACTCCGACCTCTGGCCGCCCCGGGCTGGGCATGGATCGTGGACTTGAGCACTCGAGGGCACAGCTTAGGGAGAGCATGCAATCGTTAGTCCCCCCGACGTCTGAAGAAAAGTTGCGAACAATCTTTGTGCACAAGATTCCCGCCGGTGTTGGAGGTGAGGAGAGCATCCAGAAGCTGCTGGGTACCGTCGGAAGGATTCGCCGGTGGGATTCTGGTCGGTCCCATCTGTCGGACCACAAGGGGCGGTTGTTTGGGTTTGCACAGTACGACGATGCCGAATCACTCGCCTCGGCTGTTGAGTTATTCAAGGATATCGAGGTGCCCGCGCAGAGGCAGCCGCCGGTCGAAAAGCAGCCGGAAGACGTGGACGCCGCACTGGAAAGCATCGAGAAGGCCAAGCTGCAGGTTGAGTTTGACGCGAGTACGCTCAAGTATGTGGAGTCTTGGAAGGAGAGCCGGGGTGATGACCCTGCCGTTGAGGCAAGACTTGCGGATGCTAGGGCTGCCCTGAAGCAGTGCGTACAAGACCTTTTCTTCCCGCGCGCCTACAGTGCGCAGGATGGGGATGGTGACACTTCGATGGGTGACGGGACCAATGGTCTTGGGGATAATGTTGAGATTATCAACATTCCTCTTGCTCAAGAAGACGAGCTAGCAGATATCCCCGCTGAGATGCGTGAGACTGTCGCTGCAGAGATCGCAGCCTTTAGAGACCGCAGTAATCGGAGGGATATGGAGCGACTCAGAAGGGAAGAGGAGTTTGAGGAACAAGAACGACTACGCAACGGAGCACCACGCATGTCACGCCTCGACTCACCCCCACCTGGGAATACGAACTCAGTACCTCTTGGTCCTCGAGGGGTGCCTAACGCACCATCTGGGCCGAGGGGACGAGACAGGGTTGAATTTACCAACGGCGGGACGACTAATGGCCATTCGACTTTCCACCGGGAAGAGGACGACACGGACGCCAGTGACGATGAGTTGCACCAGAGAGAGATTTCAAAACAAAAGGCGGACGAAGAAAAGCTGTATCTTGAGGCTGAGCGGAAGTGGGTCAACCGAGAACGGCAGAAAACGGCAGCGCTGGATAGAGAACAGGAGCGTGAAAAGGCTGAGACGGATAGCTTTGCGCGCAGGAGGGACGAGCAGCTCGAGCGAGAAAAGAACTGGGATGACGAGAAGGAGGCGTCCCGCAGGAACCATCTCTACTACCGGGATCATGCGACCTGGATCAAGAAGCGCATGGGTGACAGGAATGAAGAGGCGGCGCGAGACGAAATGGATCGGCGTGCCGAGGAGGATGAAAGACGCAGGGCAGAGGCAGATATGGAGCATGCACGAGGCATGGCCGACTCGTTCCTCGAGCGCCAGGCTGAAGAGATGGAGAGACGACCAGAAGCAGCTCCTGCTGCGCCGCAGCGCTTCACAATCTCGTTTGGCGCGGCAGCCCAGAAGGCCGCTCAGCGTTCTGCACATACTAGACGGACTGTGGCAGAAATTGAAGGGTTACTGGACGACGAGGGAGACGATCAGACCACCAAACGGCAGCTGGTTCCTATCAAGTTTGAGCCTATTACTGATACCAAGGCTATGACGGAGGAAGATCTCCAGAAGGCTGTTCGCGCACTCGCACACGAAATCCCGTCAGACAAGGATGGGCTCTGGGCATGGGATGTCAAATGGGACTACTTGGAGGATGCTGTGCTCCGCGAGAAGCTCCGACCTTTCGTGGAGAAGAAGGTGGTCGAGTACCTCGGTGTACAGGAGCAGTTCCTGGTTGACGTCGTGGAGGGGCATCTCCGTAAACACCTGAAGCCGGCCGAGCTCGTTGAGACGCTGGCCCAGGCACTTGATGACGACGCCGAAGATCTGGTCAAGAAGCTGTGGCGGATGGTCATCTTCTTCACTGAATGTGAGAAGCGTGGGTTGCCGGCGTAAAACTAGCATGGCATATGTATCAAGTAGCAAAAAGCTGGAGGCGGCAGGCAATCTGTCAAATTTTTTTTGGTGTAAGCGGCCTTCGTCGACTACGGGGCGTTTACAGATAATCGTTTTCTGTACGTTAGGAAATACCACCTTATTCTCTACAGTGTGAGGTGCCATGATCGGCAGATGATGCACAACCCCCGCGCCGGAGTTGGAGAACCGAGGCAGCGGGGCGGACCCTTGCCGCCTCTCACCTTCTCCTCATCCCATCAACTTCGTTCATCGTGTAAGACGAGTGGCTTCATTCCTGTCTACATATATTCTTCAAAGTGTATTCTTCAGTAGAGGTGATTCGCTTTGTTTTCACTCCGTAACATCATCAATTGAGCATTCGCTCACACTTTCACCCACGCATCCAAGCTGCATCGCCACCAACGTTCCCAAACCCACACCTCGTCATCGCCATCATCACCACCTCAAAATGACCGCCTCTCCACTCCCGGCAGCACTCAACTCCCCTCCGCCCGCCGTCCCAAACGTCCTCGTCTCCTTCCCCGCCCCGCACGTCCTCCTCATCACCCTCAACCGCCCCAAACAACTCAACGCCATCCCCTCCACACAGCACGCCGCTCTCTCCGCCCTATACGACTGGTACGACTCCGAGCCCCACCTCCGCTGTGCGATCCTCACTGGTGCAGGCCGCGCCTTCTGCGCCGGCGCCGACCTCCGCGAATGGGACCGCGTCAACTCCTCCTCCCCGGCCACCACGAACGATGGTCATAGTCAGACAGAACAAATCGCCATGCCCCCCTCCGGCTTCGGTGGGCTGTCCAACCGCCCTGGCAAGAAACCTGTCATTGCGGCCGTGAACGGCCTCTGCTTCGGCGGCGGCATGGAGATGGTCATCAACTGTGATATTGTGGTTGCCGCGGAGACGGCGAGGTTTGGCCTGCCCGAGGTCACGAAGGGGGTGGTTGCGCTGGCGGGGGCGCTGCCGAGGCTGAGCGGGATTGTGGGACGCCAGAGGGCGGGGGAGATGGTGCTGTTGGGGAGGACGGGGTATACGGCGAGGGAGATGGAGAGGTGGGGGGTTGTTAATTTTGTTGTTGAGGGGGGCAAGGGGGATGGGAATGGGGGCGTGGTGAGCGAGGCGGTCAGGATTGCGGAGGAGGTCGCGGGGAATTCGCCGGATGCGGTGGTTGTTTCGAGGGAGGGACTGAGGCTGGGAGGGGAGGGGATGGCGCCGGAGAGG
>Ga0247760_1001270_pt1 | contig 24066 bp, 13 predicted proteins | sample UWRJL171409R4_FD_179936 | JGI IMG/M metagenome (GOLD analysis project Ga0247760, IMG submission 179936) | Plant litter microbial communities from Arlington Agricultural Research Station in Wisconsin, United States - UWRJ-L171-409R-4 | ecosystem: Environmental > Terrestrial > Plant litter >... | reverse complement strand
AGAGACTGTAAAGATGTAGCTGGAGGACTGTGGAGATGCAGCTGGAGGTGCTGGTAGTGTCGAAGTTAATAGTACTGTAGTTGGTAAGGCAGTACGTGACGTAGGGGACAGGTACGTTGTTGTAGCTGCGTAGGGCAGTGTTGCACGCGTTAATGTGGGAGGTTAAAATAGTGGGGGTAAAGGTAGTGATGCTAAAGCTGTTACAGCAGGCAGGGATAATATGTTAGAAAAGTATAGTAATACGGAAGTAAGAGTGTTTATAAGGTGTATAAACGTAAGACTTAGGGGGTAAAGGTTAACTTAAGTCTTTAGCGGTTCGGTAATTAGTTAATATAATAACGTAAAAGGTAAGGTAAGACTACTTATTTTCGAGAATAAGACCGATCTTAGTCCCACTTAGCTAGAGTTAAAGCGATTTAATATACTGTAACGCAGCCTGCCGAAAATAATAATTAAGGGGAGAAGAGGTAAGTAAGCCTAAGTAAAGGTGGTGAGTAATGTTACGTACACAAGGTACGAAAATGGAAATTTCGTGTGCTTAGATTCGTCGCATATTACCTTGTATTATTACTACCATTACCATTATTATAACCTCTTTAAATACCTAGCTGCGCGTTTCTTCAACTAAAAAACAGAGAAAACACCTGTTATTTAACATTCCCCGTAGGTGACCTTCGTGCCGATTTCCTTCGTTAACTGACTATGTTTAAAATTAAATTAAAACTTTCCAGTACTGTCGCTATAAACGCCCTCTTACCTTTATATTCACGGTAACTGTTAAACTATAACCGCCTTACCCTTTTAAACTTAATTTATTAAATCGTCACTATAGTTAAGGGTTAAAAGTTTAAGAGTACCCTGCCTTTAATTAAACGCGAACGTAACACGCCCTGATAACCTATAATCTTTAAATTACTATAACCTTTTTATTAAAAGTGTGGTACTCTGGATTCTGTGGAATTGAAGGGGTTGTAACTGTGTAATTGTATTACTTATTCGGTTCTCTGGCTTAGTTAGAGAGCCTTCCTTATAGCTGTAAATAGTAGTAAGCTGTGTGGTAAAGCCGTGCGGTTACAATTACGCGTCTGTGGCAATTGTTACAAATCTATTATTCTAGTGGTTTCCAGACTCTTCTTTCTAACAGTTCTGGCCTCTGGCCAGAACCCCTTTCTTTCTGATAAGAGGGCTATCCTTTTAGTTATTACGTGTATAAATTAGATTACCAGATCGTAGGTGATTGACAGTCTGATCGCCATGATGGTTAATTAGGGTTACGATCCACTGCGTGGATTGTACCCCCTTTGGTGACGAGGAGTTCTTTCTTGTAAGAATTAATTAATGTAACATTACTGTCTTTTACTTAGGGTTTGTAAATCTGCTCCTTAGGATAATATGAATTACTATCTTATTTTAACTAGAATTAATAATGTTTAACTCCACTTTTGAAATCCTTTACAGATATAAGCCTAGATAATAGTAAATGTTAGAAAGAAGGGGTCCCTGGCCATCTAGTCAGTGGAGCTGACTGGATGTCTGGCACTGCCAGAACGCTAGTGAGCCTCAGCCATTAGAGTGATAATTCCTGAATCCTGTAGAGTAGTTTATAAAGAAGGCTCTGGCTGGAAGCTAGAGCCAGAAGAACAAGTAATACAATCACGCAGTTGCAACCCCTTTAAATCCACAGGGTCCAGTGTGCCGAACTTCTGACAGTAACCGTCAATTCAGCTGCCTTCTTCGTCTGTTCATGAAACACGCCTATCCCAAAGGTGCTCCCAATACGGCTAAAGGTGTCAGAACCATCCTGCTCATGCAATACAATGGAAAAATGCTTCGAGAATTGAAGGACAAAAAGTTGTTAGTTAGGCTTGGCCAAATCAACAAGTTCATCTGCATCGGGCATCCAAAGCAACCTGAGCAATCCGCCCGATGGTCCATAGCACCAAGTTTGGTATTTTTTGTCCCAGTCATCAAATTCTGTTGAGCGAACGCGGACGGTAAGGACAGGTCCAGACAAGGTGATGTAGCCCCCAGTGGCGGCGCCGGTGAGGCCTGAACCTGTTACGGCCTGCTCCTGGGACACCGGGGTGATCCAGGCAAAGACAGATCGTAGGTCAGGACGACCAAAGGCTTGAAAGGCAAGATGACTGAATGAAGGCTAGCATAACTCTCAGGGGGCAAATACTGTTAAGTAGACTGTAGACTTAGAGGTTCCAAACGATAAGTCTCACTGAATAATGTTATTGCTAGCGTGAGGAACCCCGAAGGTCCCTTACCCACCGTGGGCACGACGACGGTATCTATACTACTGGAACGGGAAGTACCTTGTACCCCTGATCACCTAGTGAACACAGTGAGCATAGTGATCGCTTCGCTTACCGTGGTTACGCCAAGACTGAGTGAGCAAGGTGAGCACACGGTATTACGTCCCAACCCGCACCGTCGCTCCGCACTGTGAGTTTGGCGGGGAATGGTCGGGCCGCCCCAACCCTGGTCGCGGCCACGCGGGTCGTGACAGGACCCAAAGTATCTACCTTAAACTCTATGACTTTAGCTCTTAGAGGACCATGCCGTTGTTTCGTAAATGACATGCGACCTCCAACTTGTGATAAGGGAGAAAATGATGGTGCTACGTACTGGGTGGCGACCCTTCCGAATCTGGGAGGATTCGTGCAGTGTAACTTGTACCACATCAGTTGCCATATAAGACCTGACCCATAAACCAGCCAAGTACCCGCCCAAAGGAGTGTTACAAATACTCTGTGCCACGTCTAAGATAGCCAAGAGCATATCGCTATCGTACGTCAACCGGGTGCGATAGAACTCTTGGAGAATGCTGCCCCAATATTGGCAGATATCATCCAGCCGGACAGCTCTGTTCCCCGGAGTGACCGGCGGAAGTGGTAGAGTTCTTGTAGTCTGGAATGCTTCTTCTGGTATTCAGAATGGCCGCATTCGCATAGCTAATCTGATCTGCAGTCCCACACCATCTCCTGGCGAGTAAAATGTAGCACACGCGGACTGAGCAGCCGTTCTTGGAGACACCACCCTCTGGTGAAGGTGAGATATTCGTTCTTCTCCATACGCACCATTCTGATACAGGAAGGCATGTGATATCTGCTTCTCACATGAACAAGGTGCATAAGCCCATACACGTCGTCCTGTTCGTACGATATGATTGTATGGCGCCGGAGTGAGAGGCCGTCGGAGGGGGAAGGAGAAGATGTTGCCGAGAGGGTAAGAATAGATGAGCTATAGATAGATGCCATACGTCCTGATTCTTTTCTCCAGTCTTCCTCGTCATCTTGAACGATGCAAAGGGCGTCGATCCACAGGTAATGAATTCCCAGTCGCCGAGTAACGAAGACAGCGTCTCAGAAGGTAGCAAGCATCTCGTCGAGACTAATAACCTGCTAGAATCGAGAGGACTTCTTGCTCGTAGTGAGGCATGTCATGTTAGAGCCCTATCGATAGCTCAAGGTTATGTGTGGCAAGGTCTCCCCTTTCGAGGCATACAGAAACGGAGGCTCATCTATTGCGGTCGAACCTACATCAACTACCCAGGTTAAAAGCGACCATGACTCTGTTGCTCTGCATTCTCCGTGAGATTGAATGCAATCCTGGAGCTAACCTCTTATTTGTTGGAAACAGGAGCTGGCAAAGGATCCTCAGAAATAGGAACTGCCGAACGCAGCTCGGGCCATGGGCTACCTGTGCGCAAAATTTGAATTAGATACTAAGCCCCTAGAGGTCACTTAGAGATGTAAGGGCCGCGAGGTATTGTGTAATGAAATATACCAAGCGGGGTGAAAAACTCAAAATACTCCTCCGGATGATCCGTTTCCCCGACGTCGCCACCTCGAATAACGACATAGTTAGGCCCTAAACCAACCAAGGACGACCTGGAAATGCCAAGCGTCTTGAAGAGGTTGAGCACGATAAGGTCAAGGTTGCACCCTTTCATTGCCCCAAGTTCCACACGGTCGTATAATTTTTTGCCTTCCAGTGAATTTCGTCACGTATGGGCTGAGGCATGGTGGTGTCGCTGTAAAGTACCCTCGGAGATGGTTACTCGGCATTCATAGCACCCTCCCACTACTGTGTCTATTAACTTCTAGAAATTGGGGTAAAATTAGGAGCAGGTGTCATGCGAATACGGCAGGGCAGAGGAGTTTAGGGAAGGAGGCGGTTGTTTATTAAGGGTGAGTTAAAAGTGAGAGAGTGTACATATAGATGGAAGTTTTTCATTACGTTCTGGAATCTGAGAGCTTGTATGGAAGTTATTAAGCACCCACTGTATCTTTTTCCATGCCAGAACACTGCTTAGTTCTTGTTTTCCCAGGAAGAAAAATGATGCCCTGAATGTATGAAGCTGGCCATCCACGCCATGAACAGATTCGCGCCCTCCCCAAGGGCTCCATTTGGCGCGTTCAAAGGATTGCGACATGCTGCGGTACACCATCCACTCCCAACTCAGGAAACACCTCAGGTGGCCAGTAGTACGGCTGCAGAGCCCGGCTCGGCAGCACAGACCGCACTGCGTCTTTAACCTTCCTCTGGAGACTCATCCCTTTATCCGTTAGCTCGTACAGTCGGTGGAGCGAGGTTCGCCCGGGAGTCCTCCCAAGTCTCTTAAGAATCTGCGTCTCCCATGTATACCAGAAGAGACAAAACTCGATGTGGGCCATTCTGGCCCGCACGACGACTGGATGGACGTCTAAAACACCAACTGTAGCAAGAGGACAATGTGCCAGGATGGAATTCCCTGCGTCATCTTGCAGTAGTAACCACTCGCCCTGTCGCCTTTGCCATTCCCACCGCGGCAGCGAGTGGCCATAAAGGCTCTCTTCTTCTTTCAAACGAGAGCCGTCAGGATCCTCTTGGGCTGTGAAAAGGGCCCCACAATAATTTTCCGCCAGATATCTCAGGTGCCCTGCATGAAATGCGAACTGTACAAACTCAGCGGGCGGCTGGAGTGGGTCGGTTGACAACGGCGAAAGTAAAAAATCTTTGTTCAGATTGTTGAACCCCTCGTGGAACAAGGGGTAGTTGTTCTTGACGTTTCCTTGTTCCCGGTTGTGGTGTTTTTTTCCGTCAAGTAGCATTTGTAGTACTGGAAGGATAGCCTCGGTTGTCGGTGCTCCCGGAAAGAGTTGTCTGTGAAGCCTTTTGGCGGTCCGCGTCTCTCGACGCTGCTTCGCGAGTGGGTCCAGAACATCAATGTAAGGATCCTCAAGGTCTCCTCCCGCCGTAAAACGTGGAGGTGACAATTGAAGCGACGTTAAGGAATGGGTGCGAAGAAGGTACGATATATCGAGGTCTAGCTCATCGTCTTTGCGCCCATTAGAAGACATTGGGGCCGGGTGCACCACGAAGACGCTATGCAGAGGAGCGACCACCTTGTATTCGTTGTGGTCGTTGAGTTTTCGCATGAGCAACGGCACGTCAGGCCCGGCGTAAAACACGTGGTCGGTATTGTAGTCTGCGATCATGTCTAGATTGTCCATGGTGCTTATCAGAACTGTCATCCAGTCGGATTTTTCTGGCCCATGCCCGGAATGCGAAGAGTCGTTGCTGTCCGTCAGAATTGAAATGCAATCCCAAACTTTCTAGCCGATTGAAGAAGCCGCAAAAATGTACCAGACGCAACGATAGCGCTCCGTTTTTGCTGTCGACCCAACATTGCTGCGGCAACGGGAAAAGGGACCAAGGCGGGACGTCGTCATCTGATTCGTGATGCAAGACAATTCGGCGGGCCTGGTAGTGGTTTCTATCTGTGACTCCATCGTAGAGGTGTCTAAAGGGATTGGGTCGTGAAGTGAAATCCGTTCCGAGCATATCGCTGAGTTGCTGGCCGTAGTTTTGCCTGGAAAAGTCGGCAAGTGTGATGCCGTCGTCAGAGCTCCAGCTCGGAACCCATGATGGCTGCTTCCCCCAACCTCTGAGACCAATCGCATTGAATAATACACGTTGTATGTGGCCCAAAACGACAACGCAATGGGAAAAGAAACCAACAAAAACTTGAAGGCTCGAGAGGGTGTAGTCCGGCTTCATCAGCTGAGCCTGGTTTCCGTGCACGAGACCTAGAATTCCGAAGAGTTTATCACGGATGTCCGCGCAATTTGCATGACCCGTAAGGGCCATCGCACCTAAGAGGTCGTTCTCGGATGCTATCGACTGTCTCCCCAACCAAGCGAGCCAGGGGGCGGCAGACGTGTCAAATGGCACCTGAGCCGCCGACGTGGCTTCGGCGTGATATTCGACCCCCTGATGTACGAAGACGACATGTCTTGCTAGGACTAACTCCTGTATTACCCAGAGACGGGTGAAGTAATTTGACTCCAGCATCTGACGTTGCGAGCGCACATCGGCGGTAAGGTCCGAGATGGGTCGTCTCTTCGGAAACATCCGCCTACCCTGCTGTTGGGGACCCTGCGTTGCGCTCTCTCCTAAGAACGCCAATACACGAAAGCACTGCTTGTAGATTGACGTCATCTTGGGAATTTGGATAGCCTTTTCTTGGAGATCGATCTGGTTGATGCAGATTGCGTCCACCCATAGTGGTCGCTGCGAATCAGGATGGCGGACATAACGGAGCATAGCTGCGCAGTTACGTGTCTGGAGAAGAATGTCCCAAAAAGGCCCGATAAACACAGGGATACAGGGGGTACTGTCTCCCTTATCACCTCCCCAAGTATACGAAACGGCTTCGTAATCGGGGTAGTCATCGTCCAGGTATGTCGCCATGGCCAGATGCAGCGGCGCGTTACTAAATGGAGACGGGGACACGTGGATCAAGCGAAATTCGTTCTCTCGAAGTCGCCGAGTGTAAATAGTTGAACAGTGTGGACCTCCCGTCCCCGCGGCATTATTGGAGGTGTGGTCACCAGGCTCTGATGGCGCACTCCAGTTCGCTGGAGGCGTGTTCTTGCTGTTCAAGTACCTCATCGTCGGTGGCCAGCGCAGGTTCAGATTCCCCATAAGCTCATTGGGCAGCGCCTGAAGAAAGGTGTTGGGATGTCCCCTCATCAAGACAGACGTTTTTGGCGGTGAGCTCCGACATGAGAGGCAATGGGGCGTCGCCGATGATTGGATGGCGATGATGGGAGTTAGGCAAGAGGACTGGTGCCATCGGCTCATGGTGATAACATAAGACTGATCAGTCGCGGCGGTGGGATGAGAGTTTGAGCTAAGATTGGCCATAAAGCTTGTGGGCGGTGAGTAGGGGAAGCATCAGGCTGCGTTGAAAGGAAGTGACGATGCGTAACAAGCAGGCGAGGCTCTGAGGCCCGTGCCTGCACGGAGCTTGCCGAACCTCAGCTGAGTCAGCTTCCAGTAACGTAATCCCCTGTCTTTCCGACGCCCTGGCTTTCCGGCCGTATTTGGAATGGCATCTCTACTGTGGCTTCATCGTCAAAAGCAAAGAGCGACGACCATGGCAACCAAACCACAACAACAACACCACAAACCCCTCCAACTTCGTCTTTGCCCTTATCTGAACTGGCATTAATTGCTCTATCGAATGATATCATTTTTTTCCCGATCGGGAACCGTTAACACTACGAAAATCTCGAGTTCCAAAGGCGGCCACAATTTGAGACTATTTCCACGCACATGTGTCGCAAACTACCGCTAGCTAAAAACGGAACGTTTAATTACCTCAGCTCTTAGTAATTGAACTTTTATCTGACAACATGGCACACCACATCGAGAAAATGACCATTATGCAGCGACCTACACAGCCCAGAAACGAACTTTCGTTGCTGGCCAGCGCGGCGGCCCCATTACAAACTTTTAGGAAGCATATAAAGTTAAATGTAAAAATGACAAGGAAACAGAACCTAACATAATGCTTGTCAACACCATTATTCGTGAACGGAATGTTCCCGCAGCCCAACTGCTCAAGCCCTCTACTGGTAACACGGACTTTGACATACTAATTCCAGTATCCAGCTCGCATCTGCTGTGCGCAACCTTTTCCCAAAGATAATACCCATTTCGAATTGAAACAACGCGTATGCGTCTGTTTTTAAGTAAGTCGGTGTGATATTACAACGGTCAGAACAACTACGAAACGCTAGTGGCGTTAGGGTCGTCTCGCCTATTCAGGCGGGACGCGACATTCGACAACCACGCAACTCAGCGGCACGTCTCCTGATTGCGCATCACGCTCATTTTTTGAAAAAGAGCCTAAAATCTTTCTATGTAACTGGCACGACCCCACGGCCGTCCCTTAGGCCAGAGCGGCTCGAAAGATAACCCGTAAACAAGACAGTCACACGCACAGTATATGCTGTACTTACACACAGACTGATCACTTTGATCACTGAGTCTAAGCAGTAATTGTCAGAAGGACGGGGTTCCGGCCGAAGGCCGGAATGTGCACAAAGAAGGTGTGGATAACAGAGCTGTCTCCGCTACCTGCAGTTCGCGGCCTTCTGCGCTGGGCCTTGTGATACCGACTTGGAGATTGTGGAACGTTTCACTGAGGGTACGGAGCTCATCGGAGCAACGGAAGTGCAGTTGCAAAGTGACTTGATTACGTAGAAAGGGGGGGGAGCAAAGCTCCCCGACTAAATATAAAAGAAAGCTCCCTGTGTGTGAGGAGAGCACATGACCAAAGACTCCTGCGCTCCAGGCTAGCCTGGAGCGGTAAGGCGCCTGCGCGCCTGAGCGCTAAGAACTGCCGCTGCAGTTCGACAACAGGCCATCACTCAGCTGCTGTCTTTATATAAGTTCATGCACCCCCAACGGAACACCCCCTGAAGCGGAACAAGCCGGATCAGGGTCACCAAAACCATAACCCATGACAAAACACGAAAAAAATCAATTAATTCAGAGCACCTGAATACAATCGTCTATATCACTAGAATCCTCGTCTTCTTCTCAATCCGAATCTTCAATTGGATTACGCCCTGCAGCTCTCTGTGAAGTGCGAATCGTCTTGATATTTGCAAACTCGGTATTTGGATCAACTTTGACTCTCCTCCTCTTCGTGCGCCGTACCCTTTTAAGTTTGGCCTCTACTAATTCAATCTTTTGCTTACACACGGCCAATTTGAAGTTCTTCTTATCCATAGCCTTACTAACCTTTTGGAGAAATAACTGGTCTGTTAGTACAGCTTTAACTACCTGCCTAAATTTCCTGGCCTGCACTCTAAACTCTGTAGACTTCCTTGGGGTTGACCAAACCACTTTATCGTCATTAAAATCCTCCAAAATAGACTTCTTAAACGTATAAAGCTCTAAATTACGCTTTGTGAGCTGAGGAGTAGTGGGTTTGTTAGCGTTCTTTAAAAGGAGTTAACTTATCAGGGGTTTTACTATATTAAGGGGCTATAAGCTAGATGCTTTCCATCCAGCCTTAGACCTAGCTAAGCAAAAACATTTAAGAAACGTACGCTTACCAGTAACAGAGGAATCATAATAAGCGTCAGTAAGCAGCTTTTCAATACACTTCTAGTATACTACCTTTAAGGGGCTGAAACATAAAAGATTAAGAGGTTAAAGGACGTAAAAGGTGTATACAGGTAGGTAGATAATATAAATGCTATTAAAGTAAGCTTCCTATATATAATGAACTGGTGCAGTGATGCAACAGGAAAGAAACCACAAGGAGAACCACACCCACAAAGCGGTGTAGTTAGCCTGAAAGGCCGACTCCCAGACTACTGGTCCTCCGATCGGCGGGACACAAATGCAACTGACGTAGAAAAACAGATACGTACCTAGTATGGAACAAAACCTAGTATATAACAGTGCCTAGCATGAAACGGAGCCTAGCATGGAACAATAAAGGAAACGCGACCGTGGATTAGGTCATCTTCCTTCGATCGAAGGGCTAGAATGTCACTGGGCTTTTAATGGGAGGTCTTTGTGGTGAAAATTGTTAGATTGATAATTGTTAGAAGAAGCGCGGTTTAAAGAACCGCGCGGCGCGGCCCCTTTTTAACAGTGGGACGCGCCAGAGAACGCATCGCTATGTACATAAGCGGCTACAGTAATATTACATACAGAGCCTAAAAAGAACGACAGGGTCGGCCTGAACCAACACCCCGAGTTAATAACTACTAGCTTTCTTCTTCTTTAAAGCTTTATGCTTAGCAGTGTTAACTATTAAGTTATTAACTCTATAGCCTTTTATGATATTAGCTTTGTCCTTATTATATCAATTCTCTAGTGGAATAGCTTGGATCTCTAGCACTTTAAATAGATTAAACTACAGTTGAATTTTTATTACAACCTGCACCTAACACAGGCCTTAAGAGGACTGTATTACGACCTGCACCCGACACAGGCCTCGAGAGGACTGGCGCGGGTTAAGACAGAACGTATGGCAGGACGCCAACAGGTAAGGGGCGTTCCAAAGACGGCTTGTTGAGCTAGCACTCTTAGACGGGGGTTTAATGTCACTGTAGGTCGCTGTCGCTATAATGCACAGAGGTGAGTCTGAACAGTAGGATATAAATAAATAATTAAATATTAGTATGAGGAACCAGAGTCCCTCACGGTGGTTATAGGCATAACCATGGCTATCTATACTAACTAACTGGGAGGTACTTTGTCCCTTGCTCACGTGGTTAAAAGTGCTTGTTATACAAATACTTTACACCGCGTGAGCGTTTCGCTTATAAGGTTTCTCTTACTTGTAATATAAGCACTTAGCATATTATAAACAGCACCTTATTAATTGTAGGGGCTTTAGGTCTTTACACCCCTGGCTTAGTATGCCTGGACGGTATACGCTGTCCTTCGCACTATTCCTTTAGGGGATTTATCGGGCCGCTCCAGCCTAAATAACAGCCTATAGGGCTGTTATATAATTCCCCCTCTTTAACGTTCTTTTCCCATAAAGAACTTAAAAGGTAAGCTTTCCCCTTTCACCACTTCACTATATAATAAATGTCCGGCTCCTGGGTTTTAAAACGGGAACAGGGTAAAAGCATTAACTGCCACCTAAACCTTACAGCCTACACGTATGTGTTTAATAGTAAAATATCCCCTTATTCTTTTTACAAGTCTACCGACCCTCTGCTTATCTGTCAGGTTTTAAACCGGTCTAACAGTTATAACTACTGTCTGGAGAGGTACTGGCCTTTTTAATGTGACGCTTTTAATGTTAGTAAAGTGAAGTTAAAGGCTTTTCTTATTAAAAAGCAGAATCTTAACTTATAAGTTAAATCTGCTGCTTAACAGCTTTATAAGGTCATTATTAAGCTTTAAAAGGTATTAGCGTGCCTGGTGCACCTTTATAAGTAACAGTCCTGTTTTAAGGACTGGGCTGTGAAAACGTTTAGTTGTAAAGTGGAGCTGTTAGAGTTTTAGGAAAGTGAGAAGGTTAGGCTAAACGCCCCTTTTAATAATGTGGAGTCTTTTAACTAGGGGAACTTTCTAGCAGGGTCTTTATAGTGAGTGGTTACCTTATAACTTAGTTTGTGACTGCCTTTCTTAGTGAAAGGTTGTGGGTTTAACTTCCTATAAAAGTCTTGGCGACTTTTTCTTTTACTAACTTTTTCTTTTCGTTAACAGCACTTATTTTCGTATAAGGTTTGTTGGGAGTTTTAGAGGCCCAGCCTCCTTATTAGGTTTAAGGTCCTTATAACCCTAGCTAAGGTTTTTAATAAATGTCCTCCTATACCTATTAAGGAGTTTCCTATTACTTTTTAAGCTTTAAGTCTTACGGTGGTCTTACTCTTCAGTTTAACAGTTTAAATATTAGATCTTATCTTATTTTTCTGTTTTTAAAGTAAACTGGTTAATTTACCTCCTTAAGGTTACACTAACTAGTTTAACCTTCACTTCCCGTTTCTTACAGGTGGTTTTAATTAGTTTAAATTCTTTTAATGGAACTTTATAATTAGGTTTAAGTATTTAAAGTTTTTAACTAACTCTTATAAGTTACTTTTAAGGCCGTAGTCTAGTTATTTAATAAGATACTTAAACATGTTCTTTCCCTTCCGTAAATCTATAACTTCCTTAACGTTATACTTGTCCTTATCAGTATTAATCTTAACCTTCTTTTCCAGAGGAACTCCCTTTAAGGCGGGTTTTAAAAGTGAGATATGGAAAACCTTAATCCGCACCTTTATACTAGCAGGTAGGTTTAGTTTATAATTAAAGGTGGTGACTTTTTTCTTAATTCGGAACGGTTTATACCTTTTAAAGTTAAGCTTTTTATTAGGTCGTTTCAAATGTAGGTTTCGTGAAAAAAGGTAGATATAATCCCCCTCTTAAAGAGTTAATCCTTTAACTCGTTCACTGTTGTAATAAAGTCCTTTCTTAAGCACTAATTACTCGGTTTAGTGTTTATTAGTAAACTTCTTTATTCGTTCACGTGTGAACTTAAGTTCGGCTTACAGGTGGTTATGTAGTTCTTACATTCGGTCTACACAGATTACGGCTTAGGGGGCACTGGTAGGCGGGCCTTAACGGAGCTTGGGCTCCTTATTATAGTTTACGAAGAATAGTAATATACCTGTTAACTTAACTAACGTCGTGTTATAGGCTATCTATGCTGTTAGTAACAGCTTAAGCCAATTATCTTATTTAAAGTTAACGTAAGCTTAGAGATATATTATAAGTATTTAATTAACTTACTCTGTTTAACTATCTGTCTGTGGGTAGAATGTTATTAAAAGCTTACTCTTTACACCTATTCTTTACATTAATCCTTATTAAAATTTTAACACGATTAGCTTATTTTAATCTGTGACGATATTATTTAATTAAAGGTGTTATAAAACTACCTCTTTCTTAAATATATAAGTGAGTTACTCTACTATCATATCCTTTAAGGTTAGTAAAAAGTAGGCTTATTTTGTTAATCTGTTAACCACTATAAGGATTTAGTTATAAGTAACTCCTGTAACGGGGTTTTTAAACTTTAGAATCCCAGTGATAAAGTTAAGTAAGACGGAGCTCCATAACGCCTATAGTACAGGGAGTGGTTTAAAAAGTCCGTAGGGCTTATAACGTCAGTTTTACTTCCTGTGGCAGATGTTACAGTTATTAACCACTTCCTTAACTAACTTCTTTATTCCTAAGAAGGCGTACGCTTATTAGGCTTATATAAGAGTCTTAGCTTAGCCTATATATCCTTTAAGTCGAGACTTATAAACCTGTTAGACGTACTCCTTCCATTTATTTAAGTTATAAATATACAGTTTCTCTTAATATTAAAGCCTTACTCCTAGTTTAAACGTGCCGTTTACACCTTCTAACAGCTATTCCAGCTAATAACTAATTTTATTATAGTTTAAATACACTAGGCACTCCTTCTTACAGTCCTACACGTGCCTTAAAAAGTCTCCTAAGGGGCACTTATACTTATAAGTACCTTTTACTAACCTCCTTACTTAAAAGTCCTGTTATTACTAATAGATATTATACTTTATTTATAAGTTTATACAGACGTTAATAGTTTATTCCAGCGTTTAGTTATCTAATACTTATAGCGTATACTCCAGTATACCGTTCTTAACTTTATTAAATATAGTAATAGGGATTAAGACTAGATTAGCATCCTTATAGTCCTGTCTCTAATTAAAAGTATTAGCTTACCTATTATCTTTTCCTTTAACATAGTGGATCTAGAAGTGGAACAGGGCCATTAACTCTACCCATTATACTTACTGTAAGTTAAGTTCCTTTATTAGGAAGTATTAAAGGTTATTATAATCTGAAAAGACCTAAACTGGTTCTTTTATACCGCTTAAATACAGTACCTACTTAGTAAAGCACTAAATAATCACCATTAGTTCTTTATTATAGATTAAGTATCACAGGGCTAGGTTATAGATTCCTTTTAATAAGAAGGTAATTAAGTGGCGTTTCCTATTATCCTAGACTTAGCTAAGTTCTCCGCCGATTATGAATTTTAAGGAGTCTGTTTTAACTTAAAAAGGCTTTAAGAAATCAGGGAGGGCTAAGACTGGCGTTATAATAAAGGTGTGTTTAAGGTCTTTAAACGCCTTTTACTGTTTATTAGTTTATTTAAATGGCTTTCCCTTACCTGTAAGTTTATAAAGTAATCTTACAATTTTCGTAAAATACCTAATAAAACAGCGGTAGAAGTTTATAAAGCTGATAAAGGCTTATAACTCTTTCTGGTTCTTTAAAATAGGTTAATCCTTAATTACCTCTGTCTTCTCTAGTTACATTTCGAGCTTTCTAGGGGTTACCCTAAACCCTAAATAGTTTAGTTTTTAAATATGGAAATAGCTCTTTTCTAGGTTTATTATCAGCTTTACTTTCTTAAAAGCTGTTAGAACCTGTCATATATACTTTCAGTGTTCTTTTAAAGTTTTAAAGTAAACTAGAACGTTATTTAAATATATAAAGATAAACTTATTAAGGAAGGGGTGGAGGACGTTATTAATAAGACTTTAAAAGGTCACAGGGGTATTTATTAATCCCATTAGTATAATACAGTATTAATAATACCTGTTATAAGTTTAAAAGGCTGTTTTATACTTATCCTTTTCCTTTACTTTAACGTGGTTAAATCTTATAAGGAAGTTAAGACTGGAGAACTAGTTTACCCTAATAATCCACTCTTACATCTCTGTAATAAATAGTAATAAGCAGCGATTCTTAATTATATCCTTATTTAATATTTAGTAATTAATAACTATATATAGCTTACTGTCTCCCTTCCTTAGGACGAATAGCACTGGGTATCCTGCCAGGGATTAGGATTTTATAATAAACCCATTCTTCAGGTTCTTATTAATATACTCCCGTAAGGCTTCAGCTTACTGGGGGTTTAAGTGGTAAAGCTGAAAACTGCAGAGCTTTACTCCCAGCTTTAACTTAATTTCGTAATCTTATAATCTATAGTTTAGTAATCACAGTATCTTTTTTTAAAACAGAGTAAACTTCCTATATTTAATAAGTACCTTAAATAAGTTAACTTTTTCACTTATTTGTAAATCGGCTTCTTACTTCTTTTTACCTTTTAAATCGTTATTTAAGTAATGTAGTAGACCTTTTAATCCTTTAACTATCTTAATAAACCTAACCTAAACTGTACTTAATTTTAAGGGTTTAGCGTGCTTTTAAATGCTTTATGTATCTTTAAAACAGTTTAGTGCCTTTTTAACTTTCTTTAAACAATAATCACAGCTAGGGGGCTTGCTGAAGGTGAGGTGGCCACTCCTTTAGTTAATTATAGGGTTATACTTTTCTAGCTAGGGTAAACTTAGGATTATATTGTAACCTGTAACTGGTGTAACGTTAAAGTCCACTTATTATTCGTCCCTGTCCACTTTAATTAAAAGTGGCAAGTAATGGGTAACTTTACTGTTATTATACTAATACAGGCCTCCTTCTCCATTTTAAATGGGAATAACCTTTTTATACTCTTTATTAGGGAGTTTCCTTTAGTTAATTAGTAAGGGATACATTAAGTTAGAAGCACTCCTGCTATTAATCACTACTTTTACCTTAAACGGCCTCCCTCTTCTATTTATTATATCGACACTAACAGAATAATATTTATACTCCTTTAATATTTAAGTTATAGTAATTACTTATCCTTAAGGTCTTATCTAACTTAACCTTTAAATGCCTCTCCTTCTTCTTAAGGTTTTTATTAACTAGTAAACTATTAGTTTCTGGCCCTTTTAAAAGGCCCGTAACCTTTTCCTAATTCCTTTTAAAAAAACAGGCAACTTTAATAAACCTAGTGGTTAACCTTTCTTAAGTTCTTACACTTTAATATCTAGTTAACTTCAAATAATATAATATTTTTAAAATCCTTAATAAGTTAATAGTACGTTTTACAGGCTTAAGTTATAATAATATCTTTTTACTCTTAAATCCGTTAGTAGTCTTCCTGCTTCTGTTATTCCCTAGCTTTTCCGTTAAAATGTAGTAAGCACGTCGTAACTAGGCAGTTATTAAGTACCCCTCCTTGTTAGCACGTGGTGGGGGCTTGGTTAATTATAATAACCTTCTACTTATTATTAGATTCCCTAATTAGGGAGTAAGAGACCTGATAGTGGACTGGTTTTAACTCTACCCTTATAATAGTGTAATCTCGTCTTTATATGCTAGGGAAGTGGTTATAAAGGGCCTTAGGTTTATAATGTCGGTTAAAAGTATAGTTATCATACATGTAATTAATTTATAGTATATCTTTATAACTAGGGTGGTTGATGTTAATTATGGGTGTTATAGTTATAGAATATAGAATGGGGGAAGTGGTACTTTATTCTTTCTCTTCTTCCACTTACCTTTATATATATTATTTCTCTTAAACTTCTTCTTAAAACTTAAGTAGTAGTAACCCGGCTTATTCTTTTATAAAGTGGTCTTCCTTAATAAGTTGATATTTAAGCTAATTAGTGAAGTGAACTTTATTATAGAGTTTTAACCTGATTTCCACCACTTTATCCTTAAATATTATAATAAGGCCTTTAACTTACAGGTCCTTTATTTTATCTACTAACTTTTAATACTTTTCCTTTAATTCCTAGACCCTTTATTAATATGTTTACTTTATGCCTTCTCAGGGGACCCTTAAGGTACCAGTCTAAGGTACATTAGCTTTAGTATAAGGTAGCTATTTAAGCTGTCCTTCTTCTAAAGAGGTGAGGGTGTTAATCTACTTAGCATACTTAAAGTGTTTAAAAGTCTTAAGGGGTACTGTTAAGAAGAACTTCTATTTCTTTAATTTAATTCTTTTAATTTATTCTCTTTTACCTTTTAAGGCTTACTTTACCATTTAGGTGGCCTGAAGGGCTAGTTCTTTAACTCCTTCCATTATTTTAATAATTTTTAAATTAAGGTCCTTCCTGGACTTCCTTAATTCCTAGGCTTATAGGGTGAGATTTTTAAAACCTGTAACAGCTAACTAAAACATTTCTTCTTAAAGTCGGTCTTTTATAACCTATACCTTTAATAGTTTTAAGTTTCCACCTTAGAGTTAGTTTTCTACAACTTACACCTTTATAGCTAACTTTTTTAGAACTCCTTTAAAGACTGGGTATATTACGTTTTAAGGTTCTTCCTCTTCTTTTTCCTTATTTCCTAAATTACACTTATCTATCTAGGTATAATCTTCTTCGTTACCTGCTATCCTGATATAAACATCCCTTAAGTTAAACCTAACGTGCTTTCCTCCTTCTAGGACAGGTTTCTAACTAACTTACTTTAATAACAGGTATTACCGTGCTATATAACTTTTCTTATCACAGTTAAAGTACTAGACCTGTAATAGGTCCTTAGACTGCTTCTACTATTATTATTATTAAGGCTTATCACAGTTAGGTCAGTTCTGACAGTTTACCATATTAATATCTATCAGCCTAGGGTAGTAACTTATTATAGTTAACTAATTCCCCTTTTTAAGTTTATTTAACTGGTAAGGGGTCCGTTCCTTTTAAAAGTTCTTCTGATAATAGTGATTATAATACCGATTATTAGCCTTAATAGCCATTTTAACCAGTTTTTATAAGCGGTCTGGTCAGTCTTTTTAATAAAGGTCTCTAGTGACGTGTTCCTTTAGGCTGCTTTAGAATAGTATTATTAAGGTCTTTTAACTGAGTTTAATCTTTACCATTTTTAGTTTAAAGTGTGTAGAGAACTTAAGGATTGAAGACGTCTACCTTAGGGTTATAAGCCACTGTTCCGCTTACCTGGGGGTGTCTAGTTTTTTAAACTTAATCTAGAGTTAGTTAATAAACACGTTAAAGTTGTTAAAAAGAGCCTAAGTCTTAGGGGCCTCTTTACACACTTTATTTATAAAGAGGTTGTTAATTATCTTTATATAGGGTTTATATTAATAAGCAGCTACTTTATTTAGTAAGGCTTTAGTAAACCTAACCTTTCCTTCTTCTTTAAAAAACTACTTATTGTAATAAGTAATATAGCTTTAAAGTTAGGTTATTTAAGACTTTAATTACGTAAAGTCTCCCTTAAAGCGTGAGGGTGGAGGGAGCTTTACTTATTTCTTTTATAAGCCCCTAAGGTCGTTATTTTCCAGCTTAACAGCGTTAAGTTAGGCTTAGAGTTTTTTAATAAGATTAATGTGGCTTTTAATATCTTTAAAGAAGGCTTTATTAAGTTCCTTAACTAGTCCTTACTAGTTAAAGTTTAAGTCTTTAAGGCGTACAGCTAACTTGTTAATAGTAAGGAGTTAAGGTTAAGCTTACACCTCCTTAATCTCTTTACCTTTTCTAGATGTCGATATATTAATAGGAGAGAAATAGTGTCTAAAAGTTTAATAAACAGCGTTTAAAACTAAGACGCTAGTATCGTATTATAACCTGCACTTAACACAGGCCTTAAAAGGACTGGTGTGGGTTAAGACAGAACGTATAATAAGATGTTAATAGGTAAGGGGCGTTCTAAAGACGGCTTATTAAGCTAACACTCCTAAACGGGGGTTTAATGTCACTATAAGTCGCTGTCACTATAATACATAGAGGTAAGTCTAAACAGTAAGATATAAATGAATAATTAAATATTAGTGTAAGGAACTAGAGTCCCTTACAGTGGTTATGGGCATAACTATAACTATCTATACTAACTAACTGAGAGGTACTTCGTCCCTTACTTACATAATCGAAAGTGCTTATTATGCAAGCACTTTACACCGCGTGAGCGTTTCGCTCGTGAGGTTTCTCCTGCTTGCGATGCAAGCACTCGGCATACTGCAAGCAGCACCTTATTAGTCGTAGGGGCTTCAGGTCTTTGCACCCCTGGCCCAGTGCGCCCGGACGGTGTGCGCCGTCCTTCACACTGTTCCTTTGGGGGATTCGTCGGGCCGCTCTGGCCTAAGTGACAGCCTGCAGGGCTGTTACAGACTGGCGTAGGTTAAGACAGAACGTATAGCAGGACACTAATAAGTAGAGAGCGTTTTAAAGACGGTTTGTTAAGCTAGTACTCTTAGACGGGGGTTTAATATTACTGTAGGTCGTTATCACTATAATATATAGAGATAAGTCTAAACAGTAAGATATAAATAAATAATTAAATACTAGCGTGAGGAACTAAAGTCCCTTATAGTAGTTATAAGCATAACTATAGTTATCTATACTAATTAACTAAAAGATACCTTATACCTTAATCACTATACTTACTCAACACAAGGAGTGATTAGAGTAATCAGAACGCCTCTGCTCACTGTGATCACCGTGCTCTTAGCGAGATCAGAGTGATCACTTAACAATTAGTCGTAGGGGCTTCGGGTCTTTACACCCCTGGCCCAGTGCGTAGTACCGTGCATACTGTCTCCCGGCACTGTTCCCACTGCGGGGGATCCGTCGGGCCGCTCCGGCCCAAGTGACGGCCTGCAGGGTCGTCACAATTTTATCTTCCGTAGCATAGTTAATGTGTGTAAAATCCACAAATTTAGCTCTTTAAGTCTTAATAAAAGGATATCTATTCAGAAAGCTAACTATCTGACGGATACCAAGTAGCCTAAGGTCACCACGTTAGTCTATCACTTAGCCTACCAGACCCCTAATCTGTGTGTGGGTAGGAGGACACCTTATGGCTTATTGGACTCGGATCTAGTTAGCCAGATGGTTTTCTTAAGCAAGAAAGAGCCTTTAGAAGTCTTGATGGGCAACAGAACAAGGAAGGGCGCCATAGAGGCGGCGGTGAAGAGTGGTAGGTAGGATGGCTCATTTCTTGGCGGCTGATCGGAGTTTTCAGGTTCGTTAGGCCTCATCACAGGCCTTGCGGAGGTCTTCTTCGGTGTAGAAGATGGCCATTTCAAAGATTAAAAGGCTGCAGAAAGAAGGAAAAGAATTGAAAAGAAATTGATCAAGTGGTGGCTGTTTTATATTGGAGCTAGGTGGGGTATTACCCTGGTTCGGCTTGTTCCGCTTCAGGGGGTGTTCCGTTGGGGGGTTGTGGAACACAAAACCAGGGTGTTTTCGGCCGTCTGTTGGCCGTTCGGCAAAAGAGTGATGGAATTGCTTAATCTAGATAAAAAGGAGAGAGAGGCAGAGAGCCAGTTTTATAATAGTGGAAAGTGGGGAGTCACGTGGCCAATCAGGTGACTGTATGTTTCACAGGAGTGCACGAACTTATGGAAACTAAAAAGATGGAGGTGGGCAGTCGGCTGGCGATAGCAGTTAGAAGACGACTGATTCGTTCTCGCGATGCTTCTCCGTCTGGTAGAGCCGGAGGTGTCACGAACACGGCGCAGTGGATTCGATCCAAATGATGGGGGTTGCAAAGATGTAATTGTATTGCTTGTTGTGGTTCTGGCTTCCAGCTAGAGTCCCTTTCTTTCCGACAGTTTCTTGTTAGACTAGAGGTCTGTTGGGAAATGTGAGTTACGAGAAAGCTCGCCTTACAGTGCTAAGTCTTAACAGACCTACGAATTATATGTCAGATGAAGTCAGCGACGCTCCACGACGACCGAGGATAGCCGCTTCCCTTGCGAAACAACATGAATCCAACCCCAAAGTGGATTCATCATGGAGATTACCTAACCGAGATGTTCTGGTCTGACTCTCTGTGCGAAGTATAGCGGGCGACGCGACGAGCCGGGCGGAGACCAGGAAGCTTGATGTCAATGCGAGGGACAGCTGCAAGAGAACGGCGCTTCACTGGGCGACTGAATTCGGCCATGAGGAGGCTGTGAGGCAGCTGCTTGACACCGAACAAGTTGATGTCTATTCTCAAGATCGTGCGGGTGATACGCCGCGGGACTTGGCGGAGTTTGTGCGTGCGGGTACTCTGGCATTGCTGAAGGTCGGTACGAGTTTGCGTAAGACCGCACTTGATCCTAGATAGTACTTGCTGACAGATGGCTGGAGTTTCTCTTGTATTTCTGTTAAGCGTGAAGTAAGCGCTGAGGGGAGGTGGGACGGATATGAGGACTCTGTGGCTTGATCTGTGACCACTACTCGTGTGAACGAGACTCTGTGTTGGCCGTCAGACACTGCTGTAACACAGCAGCTGCAGGACCGTTGCATTGTCCAATGGGCGAACAGAGGTTGCCCGGTTCTTGCCTCGATCCGGCCGTTCAGCTAGCCTCTGCAGGGCGAGAGCCATCAGATAGGCACTAGGCCAGCCAATGTCGGCTCCCCGCAATGCACACAAGTATGCTAAACAAGGCTTAGTGTGCGGAGTTGATTGTTGTGGCTTGGGCTGAAATGTGAGCAGTCGGTGATCTAGAACTTGAAGACCACAAGAGGAGTCTCAGATAATTTGATCCTGGGTGGCAGTATCGCTTCGCGCACAAGTACGGTATTTGTACCACTTATAAGCCGAACCAAACTCTGTGCGCGTCTTTCCTCCACACCTTTGACCTGAGGCGCCAAACCAGCATTTCCACACAGCGCGTCGACATCAACCCTCCTCGCCGATTACCATGACCGAAGTCGAGAACGCGGCGCCGCCAACGGATACCGATGGCCGTACTTTCGAAAGAGTGAAAGGTCAATATGGGTTTGGGCTTACAGTGACGAAAGGCTCAACTCGTAGCATGATGATCGACTGCAGGAATCAAAGCGCCTGAGTTATGTTCGTGGGCGTGGTGATTGGTTGCACGGCTGCAGAACTTCTCGACACTCGATAGCGCGCTTGCCTTGATATCCGATATCTCTGGATTGACTCGCTCTGTATCATCCAGGACGACCCCCGGGACTGGGAAATGGAGTCCGCAAACATGGCATCCTACTATCAAGGAAGTTATCTGACTATTGCAGCTGGAGCTTCTGCCGACTGCCACGGAGGATTCTGCCGGGATTTGGACCAGTCACCACTGTTTCGGGTGTTCGCACCTGGGAACAGTTCACGCCGCATCGCAGTACGAGAGACGGCGGCGAGAGAGAATTCCTTGCGTTACCCAGAGGACAAGAAAATTCCACTGCTGAGGCGTGGTTGGGTCCTTCAGGAGCAAGTGCCCGAACCGTCTTCTGCACCGACACCCATCTCTTCTGGCAGTGCCATAGCCTGTTCACATCTGAAGACGGCGCCGTTCACATGCCCGGTCTTCACAGCTTAGGTGACGTATTCTCGCCCGAATTCGACCTGAGCAACAAGAACAATGCTCAAGAGCTCTGGCAGCAGTGGATCAACGACTACTCACATCGAGAACTGACGTATCCTACTGATCGTGCGCCTGCCATTGCCGGCCTCGTGGAACTCTACCAGTCGAAGACGGGCCATACGCCACTTCTCGGCCTGTGGAAAGAAAGCCTTTGCTATGATCTCAGCTGGCAGTGTGCCCAGTCGCGTGAGTGGCGCGCAGGACTGCACAAACCCCAAGCCGCTCTACCCGAGAAACCAAACAAATTCCCCGCTTGGTCTTGGCTGTCTGCCCTGGGCTCAGACGGTCACACAGATATTTTCATGGCGGGTAAACAGACACCTTCGACAACGGCGCGGTTGGAGGTGGTGTCGGCAGCTGTATTGTGGTATGGGCCCGCCTTTACATCGGAACTGCAGAGTGCCAAACTCAGGCTCAGGGGTCTGGTGAAGGAAATCAACCTTGATCAATTTTCTGAAGATGGCATCGAATCCTCCGGAAGATTCTTTCTTGACAAAACAATCGACGGGGCGGTTGACGGAAACCCCTATCTGGTGACGCTGCTTCACCTATACCAAGAGATTACTGACCTTCCTGACGGGATCGAAGAGCCGGAGAGGGATTACTGTGGTGTACACGACACTGTCTTGGTTTTGTCTGTGCCTTGCATGGATGATGGGGGTTATCGTCGTCTGGGGCAGGGATTGGTTAGCCATAATGTACCCTTGCAAGTTGGCAAAGACGCTGTTGGCAAGCGACATCTTGATTGTTTCTTTCGGGACCAAGATCAGAGGGTTATTGAGCTCATCTAGTAGTCGATGAACCCTACGTAGAGAGGTACGAAAGTTTATATCGTCGTCAATCTTTGCCGACGCATTTCCTTCTCAACAAACCCAAAGCAAGATCAAACTATGTTAGCTCTGTGTCCTCCTATATTCAATTGAATCACTCTCTCCTGTCGCGAGTGCTTCTGTCCAGATCATCTCTCCTTTCGACAATCGAAAATTGCCCCTGAAACGCGCTTGCCGGCCCATTTCGTCCGCTGCATCGTCCATCGGCCGCGACGATTTCTTTTTCAGACAAAATGGAATCCCCCATCGAGAAATTTGGTAGAGTCCCAGAGCTTGTGCAATGATGGCCGAGCAGATTCCAGAACGTAACTGGCTTGCCGAATTGCGACTCGCCAGCAAGATGTTCAGCGGCGGTCAGGCCCGTCCTCTTTCGAGAATACAGCACCAGGTGACAAGTCAAGTGTAAAGTCTCGCTGGCGTCCTTTGCCCAGCATCGCAAGATTTGCTGGGTCAGAGAAATTGTCATCGACAGAAACATGGACAGGGTGTACGGCGATGAGGGGTTGCGTCAGTTGCCGGCGAGTCTGCCGCTTCTGGAGAAGTTTACGTATGTCACCCTTGCAATTATCAACCATGGGCGTCATTGAAGCTGGCTTGAATCCTACAGTTTTCCGGCTTTTCTCCAAGCCCGACTTCAAGAACTACGGGTTGGGTGGAAATCCGCTTGAGCCTTCAGCTGTCAGCACTTTGTACCAGTCGTGCCCAAGGATCAAGTCGATTGTCATGGACTTCAGTTACACCCAATGCACTTGGAGGGATTGCCACGAATATATGTGTCTAGATACGGGCACGAAAAAATTGTCTAAAGTACATGCCGTCTATGCCGTATGTCTTAAGTCTTAAATATACGACTGGATACACCTCTGAGAAAGTATTTTATCTTTCCCAGATTCAGAGCACCTGTCAAATAAAACGGCAATTGTCAGTGCATAGAAGTAACGAACGTTACGTGTTTTTTAGCGCAGTGGTAATTTGTGATAAAAAGAGCCGTCCGGTACTAAGGCTTCGTGTAATTTATCACCGTCTTATTTTAGCTAAGAAAGAATTCGTTCGCTTCACGTTCAATTGCCGTCCGGCGCCCTCTGGAAGCTCGCCGCGGACGAACTCCCCACATCTGATCCGAGGGGTACTACTAACATGCCGGGGTAAGTATGGGAAGAATGCGGAACTGTTGACTGAGACGCATAGTATCCAGTTGGATGTGCTAAATTGGCGGCTGGGGGG